>Ga0207714_1000374_pt1 | contig 31196 bp, 32 predicted proteins | sample PonA232FremontCA_2_FD_187270 | JGI IMG/M metagenome (GOLD analysis project Ga0207714, IMG submission 187270) | Marine sediment microbial community from Fremont, CA, USA - Pond A23 Sediment 2 (SPAdes) | ecosystem: Environmental > Aquatic > Marine > Unclassified | place: USA: Fremont, California...
AGCGCCTTGCGGCGTGAGAGTCCGTATTTTTCATCGTTTGACATAGTTTGGTTCTCCGTGTTCGGCATCATCTATCATCTAGTCTGCCGAACGTATGCTATACCCAAACACCTACCCACTAAGTGAATTGCACAATGAGGGTGTTTGAACCACCTATTCAGCTCCCCCAATCATCCGTTTAGAAGACGGGGGTTGGCCGGTTAGGCGCTTAACGGGTGATTAATACGAGAGAGTACGCGCGCACAACATGGAATAGCCACGAGTCAGCCCTGCGAACGGATGGTCCATCATGGAATCGGATCGCAAGCGTTCTGCGGCCGAGTGCTATACCACCCCAGACTACTGAGGATGGCGCAATGACAGTATCATGGACGCGCGCGTACAGTAATCGACGCGCGCAATTACAGTACTGGTGCCGACATCACCCACCGATCCCAACCACGCCGGTCCCATCTCACGGTCGAATTTCGACGGTTCGACCCCTCGAACCCCCGGTGCTGCCGGGGTATTCAACCATTGTTCACTCCTTTCGCGGCGTGAATACTTATTTATATTATAAGCGTATGGGTTGATTCAAAGCCTGATTCGATCTGCGGGCAAAACCAAGGGGGGAAATACAAATGTTCACACCGCGTTCGAAAGACAGCCGCATCGACCCGAGAGAGATTCACGACGTACTCCGGAACGATCGGCGACGGCTGACGTTGGAGTATCTGAAACAGCGACTCGAGCCGGTGGATGTGCGGGAACTGTCCGAGCGGGTGGCCGAACTCGAGATCGGCGAGTCGCCGCCACCGCGAGATATCCGCAAAAGCGTCTACAACGCGTTGAACCAGACGCATCTGCCGAAACTCGACGAGACGGGACTGGTGGACTTCGATCGAGACCGCAAGATCGTCTCACTGCGCGAGGCCGCGCGCGAGATCGACGTGTATATGAACGTCGTCACGCCGTTGGGTATCGCCTGGGACACGTATTATCGGAGCTTGGGCGTCCTCGGGCTTTTATCGATCGTCGCTGCCGACACAAACGTCGCGTTTTTTTCCGGCATCGACTCACTTCTCGTGGCGACTGTGTTCTTGTTCGCGTTCGTGGGGTCGACCTCCTACCAACTGTGGTCGCTTCGTTGGTTCTACCTCCAGTGGTTGGTTTCGGAGGACTGAGGGCTCAGTCATTTCGGAGCGGAGAACTCGGCGCAGTCTAACTCACGCGCCATTAGAACATGTGCAAGACAACTTCGGTCGCGAAACAGCCACATGAGAAGGACCCCCGGCGTTCGGTTAATAATGTGCAGGCATCGGATCTGACAGAGTGGTGTATACCGGCACGCCGCTGGTTTTGTATGTGGCACGGAACTAGGCGTCTCGGCAACATCGGTAGCATTCAGGATACGGTTCTCGGAGTGGTCTCACAACAGCCGCGGGGTGGCTCGCCGATGGTTCTGAACGATGATCGACCCACAGTTCGGCGAGGTGTCGGCAATAGTCTCCGAGTAAATCACCGATTAGACGAAGATTCCTACTCAGTGTAGAGCACGATCACAAACAGCGGCTGTTCGACCGAAGTAATGCCCCGTTAATGGCCCATTAATACTCAAACAAGCTGACAGAGGCCCTCAAATAGCCGATTTACGTAAGGCAAATTGTGCTCTAACTGGCGATTAATCCAGGCTTCAGGCTCAGCCTAGAAGCCCGGTAATACGCTGATACCTATTTCCCATCGGTATCATTGTTGGTTCGAACCCGGTCGTCATCCATGAATGTTGATTTACACCAATCGGACAACGCACTCCCCGAAACGGATATCCACGACATTCTACGGAATGATCGGCGGAGAAACGTCATCAAGTGTCTCCAAGAGCACGGCCGAGAGATATCGCTCCGCGACCTGTCCGTCCATATCGCCGAGATCGAGGCGGGCGAGTCGCCGCCGCCGAGCAACGTTCGCAACAGCGTGTACGTGTCGCTCCACCAGACACACCTCCCGAAACTCGATGAGGCGGGTATCGTCGAGTACGATAGCGACCAGAAGACGATCGTACTGCAGGAGTCCGCGCGGCAGGTCAGCCTGTACATGGAGGTTATCACCCAATACGGCATTACGTGGGCGACATACTATCGCGCGATCGGCGTACTCGCTCTTTTCAGCGTCATTCTCGTATCGACAAACCTGCCGCTCGTCTCGGTCGTCGATCCACCCCTCTGTGCCTCGTTTTTCATCCTCGTGATCGCTGTGTCGACGCTGTATCAGCTCTGGTCTCACCGGTGGTTCTATCTACACCGGTTTTATTGAAGCGACTCGGATCTCGGGAAGCGTCTCGTTCCAATAGCGCATTTTGGAGACGCGCGATCTATGCTCGCAATCGAAATCACAGTTTTTGTCGACACTTATAGACGGCTTGAGCCCGAGTGGTACGCGGTAGTGTAGCCCGTTCGTCACACACTCAGTTCACTGATCACGTCAGTCCGCCGCCATTGCCTCGGGCGAGAACTGCGCCTCGAACAGGCGCGCGCCGCACGATTCACACGTGGCGGCGATCACGTCGATCGATCGACAGCAGGATTCGACCGTGTCCTCACCGAGTGTCACCGGCCCGTGACAGGTCGGGCATCGTTCGAGCCACAGGCGAAGCGAGCCGAGCACCTCGGTTCGCGCGTCGAATCCCATTCGATCCCACGCCGGATGGCGGTCCCGAATCACCTCGTCGGCCGCGAGATCGGCGAGGTAGGCCGCTTGTGACTCCCACTGGCCTACGCGCGTATCGTCAATGTATGCCTCATAGGCGTCGTCGTAGGTTTCGACCCGGATTCGGTCGGCGTCGATATCGAGCCCGTTGAACAGGGCGGAGATATCAGCATCGGAGGCGTCGCTGTCACGCAGCCGGTCGATGCGGTCGGTCCACTCGCGGCGGAACTCGTCGGTGAGACAGAGGTCAGTTCCGTTTCGACACTCTTCAACCGCGTCGATTTCGAGGAAAAACGACTCAAGGTCCGTGTCATCGTCGATGGTCGGCGGCTCGGGTCGCTCGTGTTTGTCGAACAGCCGCAACACAGCGTCGGGAAAATAGCGCTTGGTGAGCGTCGGTGTCCCGGGGACCAGGTAGCCACGGAGGTAGATCGCGGCGATCGACACCGAGAGGACGACGAGTGCCGCGGGTGGCGACACGATAGCGACAGCGCCGGCCGCGAGGGCAGCGAGCACCAGATTGACGATCGTACACGGCACGCATCGGTTGTCGCCGGTGTACTCCGGCTGACGGAAACGGCTGACGCGCTCTCTGATGGACATACCATTGAATACAGGGGTATATTGCATAGATAATCGCCCATTAACTGCCCGCAGGGTGTGCCTTCTCGGCTCCGCATGGGGGCAGCCAGACCGAGTGGGCACTAAGCGGGCGCCGACTCAGTTCCTCGCGTCTCGCTGTTGAGTGTAGTTTGGGTGCCGCTCGTCACAGGGTTGTGGGTTCGGTCGAAAGGGACTCACGAAGCGCCCTCTCAGTGACGACACTTTCGCACGGTGACCTCTTCCCGTCCTGAAGACGGATACGATCGGTGACTCAAAAGGAAGTGCAATATTCCATCCCGAAACACGTGTGATTCCGGCGCTTGCCAATATATACCACTCCATAACAGAGTTATATTTGTGAAGAAACGCCTCGTACAAATCGGTATCAAAGGGTATCGCCTGGCGCTACGCTAGACTTTGTTCACGATACGCGCTCGTATCGGCATGCAAGCAGAGGTTGCACCGTTTCCGCGCTGAGCGATGGAGTTTCTTTGGGAGGGTGAGTACCCCGTGGTTTGGACCGTTTCAGCTACTGAGTTCGATCTACCATATATATACATATACAACGCACAGTAGATATGGCACAAACGGTTTCGACCCGGGTCGTGAGGGAGGTTATGAAGGCCACCGGCAAGGATCAAAAAGAACTCCCGATCCTGTACGAGTGTATCGATCCGGAGGGGTTAGACGCAGTCATAGATCGAATGTCTGCCGGCGAGGTTTCGTTTAGTTATGCGGGTTGTGAGGTCACCGTTAGGAGCGATGAGACCGTTCAGATTGACGACCAGCTGACCGCTGACGGGACGCAAAAGGCGTGTTTACACGGCGATTGATCGGTCCCTCGCCCGCCTGACGGGATACGTTTTCGAACTGCGTGTCTGTTATACTCCCGTCTCTCCTGAGGCCAGTTGCAGTAGCCTTACTCTCGTACAGTATCTCGAGACGTCACAAGTCTGTCGTATACTGTACATAGTTGTGAGAGCTAGTCACGAAACGCACAGACATGCTATGTAGTTAATATATATTATTTCTTCTTTATTTTCGTATGATAATACAGAACCAGTCCTCGTCCTCAGCAGTCGGAGTTGATAATAACGGAATAGGAGGTGATGTCACATGACCTATCGTGGCGGTGTAGGCTATTAACCCCTGCCCTGTCGTCTGTTTTGCGGTCAAAAGTAGTTTAGATCCATAGTTTCGTTCGTTTTAGTATCGCATTTATTTGTGATCAGCAGTGTTAACCTGGATTCGACATATAAGTACTATAATTGCGTGTTCGTACTCAAAACCGAGTGCATGCAGTTTTGAATCCAGCCATGGGCAGCGGCGTGACTCCAGATAGCTCTATTTATTCATTACCTGATTTGAAATTTTTATTGATATTTTTGATTTGAAGCCGGCTCGAAAGCCCGCTCAGAGCTCAGAGATAACAACGTAGATATCCAATGATGCCGAATCGTGAGCGTCGCGGGGATCGTTGCACTCCCGGTGATCGCAGCTGTCCGTGCGAACCTCCAGCAGTCATGTGTTTGCGATAGCATCCGGGCGGCGGTTCTAGGGGAGACTACCCATCGGCTTCGAGTTCCGCCCCCGAGCGCACCGCGTCCTCGCTGACGGTTTCCGAGTCAACACTCGCTCCCTCGAGGTCGTACGTACCGGGGTACGGAACGGTGACAACGAACCGGCCGTTCTCGACAGTGACCTCGCGGTCGTAGCTAAACGACGCGCCTTCGATCTGAACGTCCGTCGAGATCGAGACGGTGTCGGCACCCGCCTCGGCAGGGCCGGTGATCGTCGCGCCAGCGACGACGCGGAATGCCTTGTAGTCGCCGCTGTCGCTGGCGTAGAGCGCGCGATAGTGTGCGAGGCCGGAAGCGCCCTCGCCGCGGGAGCCAAACCGGTCGTGGAGCCGCGACTGCATCGCCGTCGCCGGCGGGTCGTCGAGCGTCTCCGGGAACGGCTCGGTGACAAGGTAGGCGTTGTCGGCGCGCCCGCCGCTGATCCGGTCGTACGCCTGCGCGGGATCGGTCTGGGTGACGAAAGGCCGGTAGTTCGACTGTGCGTAGCTGTAGCTTCGTGCTTCGCCACTCACCCGGTAGTTGTACATCCGGCTCCACGACCACGGGCTGAACACGTAGGATTGGGGATACTCATAGCCCTGCTCGTCGGCGTGGGTCTCGAGAAACGCCGCCGTCTCGTACTGTTCTTCCGGGATGGAAAGGTTGCTCGCGGCAGCGGGCGCGAGGACGACCGAAAGCCCGCACACGAGGATCACGATACCGGCGATGCGGAAGGCGGTCCCGCGGGACGGGATCGAAAGGGGTCGTTTGTCGCCGCCGAACGGGACCGCCTCGGGGAGCGTGTCGATCCAGTTCGCGAGGAAGACGATGCCAAGGCCTGCGAACACCGCGAGGAAGGAAGCGAGTTCACCGGCGAAGCGAACCTGGACGGCCGCGAGCGCAAGTAGCGTCCACGCGTAACTGGCGGCGACGGCCCAAGGGCGATTCCCATCGACTGCGCGGGCGGCCCCCCACACCATCGCCGGGAGCGCAACAAAAAATACGATGCCGAAGGTGAGCAGCCACCCCATCGTCGCGCTCGTAAAGAAGCCCTGCACCTCCGCGATCGCCCGCTGGGCGAACAGTCGTGTGAGTTCGCCGCGTATTTCCGCCCACCGCTCGGGGACGAGTCGCGGTGCTACAGCAACGACGGCGGCGATACTAGCGAGTACTGCGACCGGAAACGCCGCGGCCGGCAGCGCAACCCGTCGCCACAGCCACGTGCCGGCGACGATCAACGCGACACCGACCGTCAGAATGGCCGGCAGCGCGGCGACGGTCGCGTCGTGCCAGCCCCACGTGACGTGGGCGAGTGCGACGAGTGCCGACCCGATCCCGAGGCCGACCGTCGTCGTGACGCCCGACCCAAGAAGGGGACGGTCTTCGCGGATGGCGGCCGCTCCAGCGACGACAGTCGCGACCGCAATCGGGGTGAGCAACAGCGGGGCGGCGTCCCACGAGAGGACGCTACCCGCGACACCGACGCCCACCAGCCCGATCGAGCCGAGCGTTTCCCGGTCGGGCGCAAGCGTTTCACAGCTAAACGTCCCGACCAGTCCCCACGCGGTGACGGTAAGCCAGACGTAATCGAAGGGGTGGTGATCGACGAAGCCGAGCGCCGACCGCGTGACGTGGGCGGGCAACACCGCGAGAACGAAGGCGGCCGCGAGCGCGACGCGGCGGTCGTCCGTGACGGCGTGGGTGAGTCGATAGACGACGGCCACCGTCACGACGGCGGCGAGGACGGGCAGCCACGCTAATACGACGCCGTGCGAAAGAAAGCCGGCGATTTCGACGCTGTACAGCATCGTCACGGCGGTCAGCGGTTCGCCGCTCGGGACGCCTGGCGGGAGCTCGGCGAGGGACCACCCCGACTCAAGCCCCCGTTCGACGGAGTAGACGTACGCGTACGGGTCGTTGCTCGGGAAGACAACGTGTTCGCGGAACACCGACCGGTAGGTCGACGCCCGGATGACGATCGTGAGGGCGAGGAGGGCGGTCAGCGTTGCGGTGGCGACGCGGTCGAGCGATAAAGCCGAAAGGCTGAATTCAGGGGTGTTCGGTGTCGCCCGATTCTGCGGGGGCGTTGTTGGGGCATTATCGCCGTCGAGGGCGGCTCGAATCGCCTCGGGGTTGGCGAGCCGATAGCCATCGTCGACGGCGGTCGCGAGATCGCGGGAGACGAGTTCGCCGAAGCGGCCCGAATCCAGGTCGGTCTCCTCGAACGTCCAAGGGTCGCCGCGGTCGTCCCGTTCGAGGAGGGTCTCGAGGGACGCCTCGGCCTCCGGGTGATCCGACAGGAACTCGCGCGCCGCCGCATTCGTCTCCTCGGGCGAGGGCATCGAATCGTTCTCTATCGGGGGCGCTGATTAGCGTTTTCGTTTCAGCTACGGGTGAGCGAACTCGCCGCCGCATACAGCCCCGAGAGCAGCGCTTGCTTCGGTGTATCGTGAGGCGTTAGGGCCGTGATCCGCCGGCACGCCAGGTTATCCGTACAGCACATTGTCGATGCCGTTTTCGCCCGTTTCGACGCCCGAACGGAACCGGTTGGGGTGGATGCACTCTCCGACGACGGTACTGTGACTGACGGCAATGTAGCTGAGGACAGTGTGACTGACGGCTCCCGGAACGGGTCGATTACGTCGTCACGCGACTCATAGGCCTCGTTGATCGGCCGCGTCAGCAGTTCCTGTTGTGTGATGTTGCTCCTCATTTCACCGTCGGATGCGTGCATTCCGAGTTATATCTCGGCCAATGCGTGTATCCTGATTTATGTGTGTCTCGCCCGAGGCCGGCGTATGGACGCAGTCATCATCGCCGCCGGCAAAGGCACGCGGATGCGGCCCCTCACCGAGCGCCGCCCAAAGCCGTTGCTCCCGGTCGGAGCCTCGACCCTCATAGAGCGGACCATGGGACAGTGCGTGGACATCGTCGATCGGTTCGTCGTTGTCGTCGGCTACCGCGCCGACGACATCAGAGACGCGATCGGGACCGGTTACGAGGGAACGCCGGTCGAGTACGTCACACAGGAAGAGGCCCTCGGGACGGCCCACGCCATCGGGCAGGCAAGCGAGGTCGTCGAGAATCGCTTTCTTGTGCTCAACGGCGACGTCGTCGTCGACGACACGCTTCCGCGAGAGCTCGCCGACGCCGACGGCGCAGCGATGGCCGTCCAGCCCGTCGAGAACCCCGGCGCCTACGGCGTCGTCGAGACCGAACGCGGCGTCGTCACCGACCTCGTCGAAAAGCCCGACGAGCCGCCGTCAAACCTGATCAACACCGGCGTGTACGCGTTCACGTCATCGGTCTTTGGGTACATCGACGAGACGGAACAGAGCCCCCGCGGCGAGTACGAGATCACCGACACCATCGGACGGCTGCTCGCGGACGGCCGCGCCGTCGAGGCTGTGGAATACGACGGCGTCTGGCGGGACGTGGGCCGGCCCTGGGAGCTACTTGACGTGACCGACATCGCCCTCTCGGATCTCGATACGCAACTCGATGGGACCATCGAGGACGACAGCCACCTCCACGGGGCGGTGGTCGTCGAGGACGGCGCTAGAGTGCGGTCGGGGGCGTACGTCGAGGGGCCGGTCGTGATCCGATCGGGCGCCGACGTCGGCCCGAACGCGTACGTCCGCGGTCCGACGGTCATCGGGCCGGGCGTTCGAGTCGGCAACGGCGTCGAAATCAAGCATTCCGTGTTGTTCTCGGACGCCGCCGTCGGCCACCTCTCGTACGTCGGCGATTCCGTCCTCGGCGCGGACGTGAACTTCGGGGCGGGGACGGTCGTCGCCAACCTGCGTCACGACGACGCGCCGGTTCGAATGGACATAAAGGGCGAATCAGTCGACACCGGGCGTCGGAAACTCGGCGTCGTCGTCGGAGACGAAGCAAAGACAGGCATCAACACGAGCCTCAACGCCGGCGTCCGTCTCGGCGTCGGCGCAACGACGACCCCCGGAGAATCCGTGTTGACGGATCGGTTGTGAACGGTCGGTAGCCGATTCCACGGGAGGGGGTGAGGCGGCTCGGAGGTCCACGAATCGAAGCCGCGATTAAATCGGAGGATAGCGTCTTCGCGGGCAGCGTCCGCGTCGACAGCGACGCGAGGTGATCGAACACGGGCCGAGTCGCTTTGCGCTCGAAGCCGGACCGAAGGGGATAAGTCGACGGGCAGCGCCGATCGAGACACCCACGGGGCGTCCGCAACGGCGGCCGACGGACCCCCGATCAACGGCCCCCCGCCATGTCCGATCGAGAGTCACTCCACGATCGAATTCAGGTCGGGGACCTCGTGCTGATGGCTGTTTTCCCGTTAGTGACGGGGACCGTCTACGCGTTGCCGACCGGCACGCGCGAGGCATTAGTGTTCGAGTACGACGAGCCGACCATCGAGACGGCGTTCACCTCGGCGTTCGTTCATCTCGACGCCGCTCACCTGTCACAGAACCTGCTGTTGTATGCGCTCGTCATCGGCTCTGTCTACGTGCTCTGTCTCACCGCCCGGAATCGCCGGCAGTTTCGCGTCTTCGTTGGGACCGTCCTGATCGCGTTCCCGTTCGTGTTGTCGTATATTAATCTCGCAATCGCCCGATCGTCGGTCTCGTTCGGGGCCTCGGGGCTCGTCATGGCGTTGGCGGGGTACCTCCCGCTCGCGCTGGCGGTGCATCTTGAGGCCAACTTCGGGGTGGGACCGGTGCGTACGTTCGCCCCCCTGACGTTCATTCCGACCCTCGGGCTCGTGTCCGTGTTGAGCCTTCGGTCCGTCCTCCGGACGAACGCGACCGCCCGATGGGTCGTCATCGGGCTGGTGGCAGCCACGTTGCTCGCCACGCTGTGGTACGGGCTCTCGGCGTACGAACGCAGCAAGGCAGCGGGATGGGACGTCCGAAACGCCCTCGCAACGCCGGGCGGGCCCGAACTCGTCGGGGCGGCGTCGCTCGTGCTTCTCGCGATTCTCTTTGTCGCCTTTCCTGCCGATCCGACCGTCGGTGCCGGCGTGGTGAACCTCTACGAGCACTTTCTCGGGTACTCGCTAGGGTTCATCGTCTCGTTCACGACCGCGGAGATCACGGCTCAAATCGACGGGATCGAGTAGAGCGGGCAAACCGAACGCGGGTGACGGTGACACATCACAGCACCGAATCTCCCCGAGATCCGTCGTGCCCGTTCTCGTTCCGACGATCGAAGCGCCGACTATCGAGGAGTCTCGGCGCGGAATTCGAAGCGTGCGCCGCCGTCGGCCACATCGGTCACGTCGATCGACCAGTCGTGGGCGTCGGCGATCTGTTCGACCATCGCCAGCCCGAAGCCGGTGCCGTCCGTATCTGTTATAGCTCCACAATCGAGGACGTACTCGGGCTGCTTGGGGGATGTCAGGGGCGTCGTCCTGGATAAAAATCCGGGGGCGCTAAGTGGATCCGGGGCCGGAGTCAGCGTCCGACTCGGACTCGGGGCTGGGGTCGGGGTACGGTACCTCAAGTTCGTCGCCGTCCTCGGGGACGAACGCCTCGCCGTCGAAGGCCTCGCGGGCCTCCCGTTCGAGTGGGGCGACGGTGCCGGCGTACCGCGAGGAGACGTGCACCAACGCGAGCCGCGCCGCGTCGGCCTGGGTGGCGAGTTCGGCGGCCTCGGCCGCCGTCGAGTGGGCGGTGCGGCGGGCGCGATCGGCGTTGTCTGTCGCAAACGTCGCGTCGTGGATCAGCAGGTCCGCGCCCGCGGCAACCTCGGCAGTCCGGTCTCTCGGGCGCGTATCGCCGGTGTAGACGACGGTTCGGCCGGGACGGGGATCGCCGACCACCTGCTCGGGATCGACGACGGTTCCGTCTTCAAGTTCGACGGCCTCGCCCGCGTGGAGGCGCTGGAACATCGGACCGACGGGGACGCCCAACTCCTCGGCGCGCTCGCGATCGAACCGCCCCTTGCGGTCGGCCTCAACGAGAACGTATCCCACGGATCGGGTGTCGTGATCCGTCTCGAAGGCGGCGATCTCGTAGCCATCGCCCTCGCGGGCGGTGTCGCCGGCGGCGACGTCCTCGATCCGCACCGGGAACGACTGGTGGCCGGCCGCGGCGTCGAGGAGCCGCCGCATCCGACCGCCGGTACCGTCGGGAACGTGGATCGTCAGGTCGGCCTCGCGATCGTTGAAGTCCATCGTCTGGAGGAGGCCGGGCAGCCCGAGCGTGTGGTCGCCGTGGAGGTGGGTGACGAAGACATCGGAGACGCCAAAGCCGGTCCCAAAGCGCATCATCTGACGTTGGGTTCCCTCGCCGCAGTCGAACAGGAAGCGCTCGCCTTCCCGCCGGAGGAACACCGAACTCGTGTTCCGTCGGGTCGTCGGCACCGCGCCGCCTGTCCCGAGAAACGTCACCCGAAGCGACATACGCCTATCGAACGGCGGGATGGATAAACCGACTTCGGTGTCGTGCGCCCACCCCCGTCCGGGCGGCGGCGACACGGCTGCGCCGCGAGCCGGGCTATCAGGAGGTGCGATGCCCGTGCCGCACCCCCGACTGGCAGAGAATCGAGACGGCCGCCGAAGGCACCCGCATCGGGAACTGTGCGAGACACCGGTATCGCGGCTTTCGACGGGCTTATACCTCCGCCGCGGCAAGCATAGTGGGAATGAGCAGCCCCGAACTCGATGTCGTTGAGTTCCTGTTGACTGCGGCCATCTACACCGAAAACCGCGACCTCGATGAGCGCGATCTGCCGCCCCGGTATCGGCGGGTCTTCTGGGAGGGCGGTGAGGTCGAGCGGCCGCTAACGACGACGACGAACACCGCCGCCGCCGCGACCGGCGTCGATCGCCCCTGGGAAGCCATCTCCGGGCTGATGTTCACCGATCGGGACGACTTCTCGGGGAAGATCGAATTTAGCGACCGCGGGATGGCCGAGTCGTGGTTCCTCGAACGGACTGACGCCGACGCCCTGCGAAGCAACCCAACGCTCGCGTACTCGTTCGGCGACGGGGCCGACGTTGACTACGAAACCGCCCGCGAGCAGAACCGGCCGATCCACGCCGACCGCGTCTGGATCGACTCGCTTCTCGAGGAGATGTTTGACGAGGACGAACAGGAGATGCTCGATCTCGTCGAGATCCGCGCCCCCGAGGAGATCGAAATGACCCTCGACGATCTCGTGTTGACCGGCGATCAGGAAAACGAGATTCACAAGGTAGTCAAGGCGATCGAGCACCGCGATTACCTCGCCGAGATCGGTCTCCGTGAGATCGGCAAGTTGCTGTTCGTTGGGCCGCCGGGGACCGGCAAGACCTCGGTCGCCCGCGCGCTCGCACAGGATCTCGATCTCCCCTTCGTTGAGGTGAAGCTCTCGATGATCACGAGCCAGTACCTCGGCGAGACGGCAAAGAACGTCGACAAGACCTTCGAGATCGCAAAGCGGCTCTCGCCGTGTATCCTCTTTATGGACGAGTTCGACTTCGTCGCCAAGACCCGTTCGTCGGACGAACACGCCGCGATCAAACGCGCCGTCAACACGCTGTTGAAGAGTATCGACGAGATCTCGCTGATCCAAGACGACGTGCTGTTGATCGGCGCGACGAACCACCCCGACCAACTCGATGCGGCGGCCTGGCGGCGCTTCGACGAGATCGTCAACTTCCCGAAGCCCGACTCGGGGATGCGCGCGGACATCCTACAGATCGTCACCCGGCGAATGGACATCGATGACTTCGATCCGGCGGCGCTCGCCGAGGCGACGGAGGGGCTGACGGGCAGCGACCTCCGACTCGTGCTCCGGGAGGCGGTCCTCGACGCGCTGACCGAGGAGCGGACGACGCTGACGCAGTCGGATCTCCTCGACGCAATCGAGGGCTTCGAGGAGCGGGACAATCTCAAAAACATGGACATGATCGAGGGGGACGCGGACGCGTTGGTGGCGGGCGGGTCCGACGGTCACGACCACGATCACTGATGGACGTCACGCTGCTCGGCACCGGCGACACGACGGGGACGCCCACACCGAAGTGCGACTGTGATACCTGCGCCCGCGCCCGTGAGCGCGGCGTCGAACGCACGCGGTTTTCGGTACATATTCACAACGAACGCACCGGCGAGTCGCTGCTCGTCGACGCCAGCCCCGATTTCCGCGATCAGTTTCTGACCCACGACGTGTCGCTGCCCGATGCGGTGCTCATCAGCCACATTCACTTTGACCACCTCGACGGCCTGGGGAACGCCTACCGGCTACTCGACGAGGTGCCGGTGTTCGCCGCCGATGAGACCGACCCGATGACGGATCAAAGCGTCGCCGAAACCGTCTCGGAGAAGTACCACTACCTCGACACCATTACCGTCGAGCCGCGCTCGCCCTACGATTCCTTCGAGGCCTGCGGCTTCGAGGTGACGCTCGTCCCGGTCAAACACCCGCCGCTTTTGTGCTATGGACTCACCGTCGAGGACCCCGAGACCGGCGCAAAGCTGTCGATCTCGGGGGACACGAACTACGGGATCGGGGCGGCCGCCCGCGACGCCCTCCGGGACCCGGACCTGCTCTTTGCCGACGGGATCGTTCCGGCTACCCACGCCGAACACCACCCGGCAGGCGGTGCCCACCCCGACGACGACGGCGTCTATCGGACGTTCGGGAGCAAACACATGACCATCGAGGGCGCTCGGGCGTTGGCGGCGGACCTCGACGCCGACGACTACCGGCTCGTGCATCTCTCACACTACATCCCCGCCGAGATGGCCTTTGACCCGGACATGGCCGTCGACGGGGAGCGTTTCGAACTGTGACCCGGCGCCGACCGCCCCGGTCGTTCTGACACTGACCGGTCGGGCGGTGATGGGCGTCGCAGCGAGAGGTTTATAATGAATATTCATGTATATTAACGCATGTCCTCTACCGAAACGGGCGAAGATAACTTCGAGTCTCCGGAGTACGACGGGGACTCGGTGACGGGTATCGTATTCGACGGCCTGATCGGCGCGGTGAGCGGCGCGGTCGGGACGGCAGCGATGACGGTCGTTCTCCTCGTCGGAGCCACTCTCGGCGGGTTCGACGTCGAGTCGTTTGTTACGGTCGTGGAGTTGATCGGCCTCGACGCAGTCGTCTCCGGATACGCGGTTGCGGTTGGCTACCTGCTGTTCCTCACGGGCGGGACGGTGATGTGGCCGCTGCTCTTTGTGTCCCTCGGCCGGTACCTCCCCGGCGGGACGTGGGCGCGGCGGGGGACCGTCTTCGGGGCCGTCCTCTGGACCGGGTTCGTCCTCGCGTTTTATACCGGCTACGCCGGGGCGGCGCTGGCGGCGTACGTGGCCGTCACCCTCGCCGGGCACCTTATTTATGGGTTCTGCCTCGGTGCGGTGTTCGACTATCTTGGCGGGCGCGAGGAACCGCTCGTCTAGGGGCCGGTCGTTGCGGCGTTTCGAGGCGAACGCCTGCTAGTCCGGGATGCATCCCCCGGTGTGGGACGCGAACAGCAGCCTTTAGGCCCGAGACGCCTCCGTGTTTCGTATGGTCATCGACGCTTCGGACGTCCGCCGTCGCTACGGTGAGACGGTCGCCCTCGACGGCGTCTCGTTCTCCGTGGACGCGGGGGAAATCTTCTCACTCATCGGCCCCAACGGCGCCGGCAAGACGACGCTCATCCGCGCGCTGTTCGGGACGACCGACGCCGAGGGCGAAATTTCGATCTTCGGGCAGCCGCCGACCGACGTCGACCGCGGCCGGGTCGGCCTGCTACCACAGGAGTTCACGCCCGCGGACCGACTCACGGCCCGTGAGTTGATCGCGTATTACGCCGGGCTCTACGACGGCGCGCGGGACCCCGATTCGGTCCTCGAGGACGTCGGGTTGACCGACAGCGCCGGGACGTTCTATGAAAACCTCTCGGGGGGCCAGAAGCGCCGCGCCTGCGTCGGGTCGACGCTCGTCAACGATCCCGAGTTGCTCGTCCTCGACGAGCCGACGACCGGGATCGACCCGACGGGCCGCCGCGAGCTGTGGCGACTCATCGAAGGGCTCGCCGATGGCGGGACGACCGTCCTGTTGACCACCCACTACATGGGTGAGGCCGAGGAGCTGGCCGACCGCGTCGGGCTGTTGGCCGACGGCAAACTCGTCGCGCTCGGCTCGCCCGCCGAACTCGTCGAGCGCCACGGCGGCGACAGCCGCGTCGTGATCGAGGCCGATGACGACCGCGCCGCGGAGAGCGTCCTCCGGAGAGCCGGCTACGCACCGATCGACGCCGGCCGGCACGTCTCGGTGCCCGCCGACGCGACCGAGATCTCACGGATCGTCGATCAACTCGCCGACGCCGGAATCGTCTACGAAGGGTTGGCTTGGCGGCAGCCGAGCCTCGACGACGCCTACGCCGCCCTGACCGGGGCAAACGCCCCCGAAGGAATCGACGAGGGGGAGGCCTCCGAAACGACGACAACGGACGTGGCCACCCCGGAGGGTCGGGCGTGAGCCGGGTCGGCCGGGTCGGGGCGGAGACGCGGGCGGCGTGGTTCGCCTTCGCCAGACGGCGGACGGCCGTGTTCTTCACGTTCTTTTTTCCCGTCATTTTGATCCTCATCTTCGGCGCGTTGATCCGGACGGACCCGGCAGGCGGCGGACTGTTCGCCGAACCGCCGGGCTACTACGTCGCCGGCTACCTCGCCGTCGTCGTCCTCTTTACCCCGCTGTCGCGGGTCGGTAGCGAGGTCGCCCGCCACCGCGAGGGGAACCGCTTCGAGAAACTCGCGACGACGCCGCTGTCGCGCGCGGAGTGGTTGCTGGCGCAGACGCTCGTCAACGTCGCCGTCATCGGCCTCGCGTCGCTCGTCATCCTCGGGATGGTGCTCGCCGTCACCGACGCTACCTTCGCCGCGTCGCCGCTCGTCGTTCCCTATCTGGCGCTCGCGGTCGCGCTGTTCTGTGGGTTCGGTGCCCTGCTCGGCCGGGTCGCCGACTCACAGGACGGCGTCATTGCGGCCTCGAACGGCTTCGCGATCCCCCTTCTGTTCCTCTCGGAGACGTTCGTCACCCCGGCGTTGCTCCCGGCGTGGTTCGTCCCGTTCATGAACCTCTCGCCGCTGACGTACTTCGCGCGCGGGCTTCGAGCGGCCACCTACCGGCCGCCCTCCGGCGCAAGCGCGGGGACAGGTGGGGCGGGACTCATCGGCTCTGACCCCTACCTCAACCTGCTGGTGCTCGCCGTCGGCGCGGCCGTGTTCTTCGCCGTCGGCGCGTACGCCCTGCCGCGGACCGATTGACGCCGGGACGGGCGCCCGCCGCCGGTAAAGAACCGTCAACTGAAGGGGGAAAACGAAGCGGCCTTTTGCGACGAACACGAACTGTGCGTATGTCCACAGTACGCGGGCCACAGTTCGCCCGGGAACACCCGCGGGCGCTCGCGGCCGTCCTCACCGTGGTCGGCTACGTCGTCGTCATCGGAACGGTGTACGGCGGCGCGGGAATCTACCCGGAGATCTCGGAGTCAACCGTCGACCTGCTAGCGCACGCCATCGCCGTCGTCAACACCGCGACGATCGGCTGCCTGCTCGCCGGGGTCTACTGGATCAAAAACGACGAGGTAGCGAAACACCGCAAGGCGATGCTCACCGCGTTCGCGCTCATTCTTCTGTTCTTGGTGATGTACCTGCTAAAGACCGGCGGCGGCGGCCGAAAGGAGATCATCGCCGGCGCCCCGCTCCGGGGGCTGTACCTCGGGAGCCTCGGGATCCACATCGTCCTCTCCGTGCTCTCGGTCCCGTTCGTGCTGTACGCGATTACGCTGGGGTTGACCCACACGCCGGCAGAGTTGCGTGAGACCGCCCACGCGCGGGTGGGTCGGATCGCGGTGACGGCGTGGCTCGTGAGTCTCGTGTTGGGCATCGGCGCCTACCTCATGCTCACGTTTTATTACGCCCCCGAGCAGATCGAGTTCGTCCGGGGGATGGCGTAGTGGCCGACAAGGATTCGATCAGAGCGCGGATCTGGGACCGCCTCGCGGACGACGAGATCGCCCGGTTTCCGTTTCCACCACACGGCCGGATCACCAATTTCAAGGGCGCGAGCGAGGCGGCCGAGCGCGCGATGGCACTGCCCGAACTCGACGGTGCCGACGCGGTCAAAGCCAACCCTGACGCACCACAGTTGCCGCTACGGCGACGCCTTCTAAAGGCGGGAACGACGGTGTACATGGCCGTCCCGCGCCTCGGCGAGGAGGCGTGTTTCGTCGAACTCGACCCCGCGTCAGTCTCAGATCTTGACGCCGCACCGACGGTCTCACATATGGGCAGTTACGGGACTCGCGTTGGTCCCGAGGCGTTGCCGGAGGTCGACGCGGTCGTCTCGGGGAGCGTCGCGGTCGACCACGCGGGCGTCCGCGTGGGGAAGGGAGAGGGGTACAGCGATCTCGAGTTCGGGGTGCTGCGGGAGTTCGGACTCGTCGACGACGACACGCCGACGGTGACGACCGTCCACGACGTTCAGGTGATCGAGGCGGCGGTCGATCCAGACCGTCACGATGTCCCGATCGACATCATCTGCACGCCGACGCGGACGATCCGGACCGAGCCGGGGGCGAAGCCGACCGGGATCTACTGGTCGGCGCTGGACTCGACCCGTCGCGAGGAGATCCCGATTCTCGACCGGATAGCCCATTGACGGGGGGCGAGAAAGCGCAAACGCCCCATACCGAGCCGTCTATCCGGAGACCGCCGGCAGTTTTTGCCGTGTCTATGATTATCGATCATTACATTTAATACATCGTAGGGTGTTGTGACAAGTAGATGTCCCGAGACGAGATCGAACCGATGGTCCCGATAATGCCGACAGACGACACGCCCGCAACGTCCGTTCGCGCCGACGGCGGACAGCGCAAACGCTTCGACGGCAACGAGGTAGAGGCCGCTCTCGTCCCGGATCTCCGGTAAGCCGCTCGATTCTCCAACCGCCCGATTTCGCACCGACCGCGAGGGCTACTGTCCCCCGACCGGTCCCTTTTTCGCCGCGGCGACCCGACCGCGAGCCATGCAGACGCTCGCGTTCGACGGCCGCACCGGGGCCGCCGGCGACATGATTCTCGCCGCGCTCGTGGCGGCCGGCGCTGACCCCGACGTCCTCGCCCCCGTTGAGGCTGCCCTCCCCATCGAGTATCGGATCGACGAGACCACTGAAAAGGGGATCGCCGCCACGACGGTCGATGTCGGTATCGAAGGCGGCAGGAGCGACACCGACGACGCGGACGCGAACGGCAGCGATCCCGGCGGGGCCGCGCACGCCCACCAGCACGGGGAGACCACCCACAGCCACGGTCGTACTCACGACCACGAAAACGATGGGACCCACGATGATGAGAACGACGAGACGGGCGACGGACACGCCCACGCTCACACGCGCGCTGAGGGGGCCGGGGCACACCGGACGTACGCCGAGTGCCGCGACCTCGTCGCCAGCATGGACCTGTCGGATCGGGTTGAGGCCGACGCCCTAGCGACGTTCCGACGACTCGGCGTCGCAGAGGCCCGCGTCCACGGGACCGACCTCGAGAGCACCCACTTCCACGAGGTCGGGGCCGACGACGCGATCGCCGATATCGTTGGCGCGGCGCTTCTCGTCGACGATCTCGGCGTCGAGTCGATCGTCACGACGCCGGTCGCCGCGGGCGGCGGCGAGGTGTCGATGAGCCACGGAACCTACCCGGTTCCGGCGCCAGCCGTCGCCTACATCGCCGGTGAGGCCAACTGGGAGTTGGTCGGCGGCCCGGTGGAGACGGAGCTTCTGACCCCGACCGGCGCGGCGGTGTTAGCGCAGTTCGCCGACGGAGTCGACTCGCTGCCGTCGCTGTCCGTCGAGTCGGTCGGCTACGGTGCCGGGCGAAAGTCCCTTGCGGACCGCCCGAACGTCCTCCGGGCGACGGTCGGGGCGGCGTCGGGCGGGCTCGTCCGCGACGGGATTCGGGTCCTCGAGACGGTCGTCGACGATACGACGCCGGAGGTACTTGGCGGCCTCCACGATCGACTCGCCGACGCCGGTGCTCGCGACGTGACGGTCGTCCCGACGGCAATGAAGAAGTCCCGACCCGGCCACCTGATACAGGTCGTCGTGCGGCCCGAGGACGTTTCGGCGGTCGCGGAACGGCTGGCGGCCGAGACGGGCACGCTCGGGGTTCGCGAGACGCCGACGACCCACCGCTGGATCGCCGAGCGCTCCGTCGAGGCCAGCACGATCGAGCTCAACGGCGAGCGCTACGAGGTCGACGTGAAGATCGCCGCGGACGACGCCGGAGATATATACGACGTGAGCGCCGAGTACGACGACTGTGCGGCGGTCGCCGCCGAGACCGGCCGCCCGACTCGTGAAATACTGCGACGCGCGGAGACGGCTTACCGGGCGAGCGAAACGTCCGATAGCGAACAGTAGCGGCGGCGAGTGAGAGTCGCGGAACCATTTATAAAAAGGCGGCGGGAGTCACGAGTCGACGGCGCTCGGAGGCAGTCGCTGGCCTCAGAACGTCTCGAGGTAGCGGTCGAGTTCCCAATCGGAAACGTCGACGAGGTACTCCTCGAACTCCTGGGTCTTCGCTTCGACGAACTTCTCGCCGATGTGGTCGCCGAGGGCGTTCATGACGACCTCGTCTTCCTCAAGGGCTTCGACGGCCTCGCCGAGGTTGCTCGGAAGCGTCTCGATGCCGTACTCTTCGCGTTTCGCCTCGTCGAACTCGTAGATGTTCTCGCGGATCGGATCGGGGGCTTCCAAGCCCTTCTCGATGCCGTCAAGGCCGGCGTGGATGAGCGCCGCGAAGGCGAGATAGGGGTTACACGAGGGGTCGGGGAAGCGGGCCTCGATGCGGCTTGCGGCCGGAACGCGTGCGGCCGGCTTGCGGATCAGCGCCGAGCGGTTGCGATCGGACCACGCGATGTAGACCGGCGCCTCGTAGCCGGGAACGAGGCGCTTGTAGCTGTTGACCGTCGGGTCCGCAACCGCCGTGATCGCCGGGGCGTGCTCGAGGACGCCGGCGAGGTACGAGTGAGCCGTCTCCGAGAGGTTGAACTCGTCGTCCTCGTCGTGGAAGGCGTTCTCGCCGTTCTTGAACAGCGACATGTGGGTGTGCATCCCCGAGCCGTTGATCTTCGGGATCGGCTTGGGCATGAACGTGGCGTGGAGGTCGTGTTGGGCGGCGATCGCCCGGACGACCGTCCGGAAGGTGCCGACGTTGTCCGCCGTCGTCAGCGCGTCGTCGTACTCGAAGTTGATCTCGTGTTGGCCGCGGGCGACCTCGTGGTGGGAGGCCTCGATCTCGAAGCCCATGTCTTCGAGGCCGTAGATGATGTCGCGGCGGACGTCGCTTGCAAGGTCCTTCGGCGCAAGGTCGAAGTAGCCGCCCTGGTCGCCGGTATCCGTGGTCGCTCGACCATCCTCGTCTTCCTCGAAGAGGAAGAACTCGGGCTCGGGCGCGAAGTTGATGTCGTAGCCCATCTCCTCGGCGCGGTCGATTGCGCGTCGGAGGACGTAGCGGGGATCGCCCTCGAAGGGCTCGCCGCTGGAGGTGTTATAAACGTCACAGATCATCCGGGCGGAGGCACCGTCGTCGAAGTTCCGCCACGGGAGCACGGCGAACGTGCTCGCATCTGGGATGAGCCGCATGTCGGACTCCTGGATCCGAACGAACCCCTCGATCGAGGAGCCGTCGAAGTAGATACCGTCAGTGAACGCCTTTTCAGCCTGGTCGGCCGGGACGGCGACGTTCTTGACCGTGCCGAGAATGTCGGTGAACTGCAGTCGGAGGAACCCGACGTCTTTCTCATCTATCTCGTCGAGAACGGCCTGTGCTTCATCCGTGAGACCGCCATCGGCGGTTACGTTGTCGTTCGTCATGTTTCTCGTCATGCGTTTCGACGCGTCCCCGTACTAAAACCTTGCTGATCTGCGCGAATATCTCGCCCCTGTCGAGAGAACTGAATAGTCGTAAACTTCTAAAGCCCCCAGTGAGTATCCGGCTGTAATGACGTACGAAAATCTTGACCGGAAATTGGTAAACGCGCTGCTTGAAGACGGCCGCGCCTCGCTGCGCTCGCTCGGCGAAGACCTGGACGTCTCGGTGACGACGGTGTCGAACCACATCTCGAACCTCGAGGACGACGGCATCATCCAAGGGTATGCCCCGATCGTCGACTACGGCGAGTTGGGCTACGACGTGACCGCGATCATCCAACTCAAGGTCGAGGGGAGCGCGCTCCCCGAGATCACCGACCGTCTCCAGGAGCACACACACATGGTCACCGTGTATGAGACCACCGGCGACCACGACATCATCGCCGTCGGGAAGTTCACCGACACCGACCACATGAACGAGCAGATAAAGGAACTGCTTATCGACCCCGATATCAAGGAATCCAACACGAGCGTCGTGCTCAACACCGTCGTCGAGAACGAGCAGTTCGACCTCGACTACTGAATCCGGGCGGACGGCGAACGACGACCGGCGCGTCGGTCTCGGCTCGGTCCGTCCACGCCGTCGTGATCGGCGAGTGGATCGCGACCGTGGCGGCGGTGGTGGTCATCGGCGCACTTGCCGTGGGATGGTAACCCTCCGGGTTGGAGCCGAACTCAACGTCGGACTGAAACCGAAATCGGCGTCGAAACCGCGGTAGACCCGAGAGTAAACGCCGAAACCGCGGTCGAAATCGACCTCAAGGCGGCCTCGGGCCGCCTCAATCGAGGCAGTACTCGACAAAGTTCCGCAGGATCCGAAGCCCCGTATCGCTCGATTTCTCGGGGTGGAACTGCGTGCCGAAGACGTTGCCCGCGTCGTTGGCGACGATGGCCGGGAACTCGACGCCGTACTCCGTCGTCGCGACGGCGGCCGACTCGTCGTCGGGAGCGGCGTAGTAGGAGTGGACGAAGTACGCGTAGTCGCCGTCGATTCCCTCCGCGATGGGGTGGTCGTGTTGGACGTCGAGTTCGTTCCACCCCATGTGGGGAACCTTCCGGCCTTCGTCGAATCGGAGGTTCGTCCCGGGCACGAGATCCAACCCCCGGACGTCGCCTTGACCGACCGTCTCGGCCTCCTCGCTCGTGGTCAAAAGCATCTGCATCCCAAGACAGATCCCGAAGAGTGGCTGTCCCTCCGCGGCGGCGTCGACGAGCGCGTCTCGGAAGGGGCCGGCGTTGTCCATCCCCTCGCTGAAGGCCCCGACGCCCGGCAGGACGATCCCGTCGGCGGCGTCGAAGTCGGCGGGGTCCTCCGACAGCGTCACCTCGGCGCCAGCCCGCTCCAGCCCGCGGGTGACGCTCCGGAGGTTCCCGAGACCGTAGTCGACGAGGACGACGTCCGCCGTCCGCTGGGTGGTACTCATGTTTCCGTCTCCGTGGCCGTCGGCAAAGTCGGTTTGGGTTCGCACAGGCGCGTTCATCGGGCGGTCCGCGTTCGTCGGGCGGTCCGCGTTCGTCGGGCGGTCCGCGTTCGTCCGGTGACTCGCCGTTTATAAAGGGCCAGCCACTTCTATACCCCGTTCGCTGGCCGGTGTTATACCCCGTTCGCCGACTATTTATAAGCGAACGCCGTGTGACGTGGCGTATGCCCCGCGATGCGCTGTTGGCCCCCGAAACGAAGATTACGCTTGTCTTCATGTTTCTCGGGCTTACAGCTTGGTATCTGGTCGGGACCGTCACGGAAAGCGATCTCTTGGAGTTGGGTGCGCTTTTCGGCATCGGGATCGTTGTCCCGACACTTATAAACGAACTGCGGCGTCGTTCGGAATCCGAGTCGGGCTGAGAGTTGGAGCGGAGTTGGACTGGACCGGTTCCGTTCCGTATCCGGCGACCTGTCTATTCTCCGGGAGATATGAGCCAACCGTTTGCTAGACACAAAGCGCGACACACTTCGACAGCCACACGCCTCCCCAACCGATTCACGTCGCTCACGGGCGCGATGCGCCCGTTCGCGCGCTGCTCATCCCTCGCACGTGGAATCGACCGGCCCTCGGAGGGTCGGCTCGCGTGCGCTCGCCGCCCGCCTCGGGCACGGCTCCGAGCGCGCGCCACCGCAGGGCGATTTGTCAATCAGGATATGTATCAATCAGGACGTGTTACTTGTGACATCCTCTCGCGTCTAAAGACGCGGGCCTCCCCCCGGTGTTGGCCGGGTCGGTCAATCCTGAAGGTTGGGAGTCTACGGTTTACTGGACAGTCAGCCAGTGGCTCTGCCACGAAGCCGTTACTCGTATCCTGCAGAGGACTTCGAGTTACCTGATTGTTTAACGACTGTCGGCGTGGTCGGCTTACGTGTTTGATTTCGGCTCTCGCCGTGGCAAACACCGAGTCAACTGCCAGTTTTCCACGCACCGTTACGGGACGGTGGTTTGTGGGTTAAATTGTCGGATTCATCTGGTGGCTAGCCACCAGTATTCTCCTTGAATCTCTATAAACGAAGCCAGTGCAGCGGCGGAGCGGGCGGTCTATGGCCGCAACGGCGAGGCGGACAGCTCTTTAAAACTCGCCTAACCGCGATTGGTCGCCGCCGCCCTCGACAAGGTCGACGGCCGCCTCGAGCGCCGAGGCGAACGTCTCCCGCTGGCTCGGGTCGTACAGCGTCGCCGCGGGGTGGACGCAGACGAGCACACGGCGCGGGTCGCTGGCGATCCGGGCGTCGTGGACGGACCCGGCCTCGGCGGTCACGGAGACGGACCGACCGAGCAGGTGCTCGGAGGGGACTTTCCCGAGCGTAACGACGACCTCCGGGTCGACGGCGTCGAGTTCCCGTTCGAGGTGCGACCGGCAGTTGGCCAGTTCGTCGGCGGTCGGATCCCGGTTGTTGGGGGGTCGACACCGGACGCAGTTCGTGATCCGGACGTCCCGGCGGGCGAGCCCCAGATCCCGGAGCGCGTCGTCGAGGACATCGCCCGACCGTCCGACGAAGGGGTCACCGGTCTCGTCCTCGTGCTCGCCGGGGGCCTCGCCGACGAAACACAACTCGGCGTCGGTCGGGCCGACGCCGTTGACGATGCGGCTCCGGGCGTCGCACAACTCCGCACACCGCGTGCAGTCCGAAACGTCGATTTCCTCGGGCACGTCCGTCAGGTCGACGCGCCGGGAGTTAACCCCGCCGGTCGAGGCGGCGATGGTGCGGTACCTGAGAGGTCGGCCGACCCGGCGGCCGCGGCTCGTCAAGCAGAGACGATCTGGCAGGTACCTACGACACGTCGAGCAGCTACGTCCCGTCGGACGGTCCCGCCGTTTTTAAACGCCCATCGCGTCGGGCAGCGTCAAGCCGCCCCGCGACCCGTTTCGCAACCCGTAGCGGCTCCGGGCGGCGCTCGTGGGTGTAGGCGTCGACCACGGCGTCGGCGGCCGCGTCGTCGAGGCCGACGCTCCGAACAAAGAGAGATTGCCCGTCAACCTCGATCCGCCGTCGCCCTGGAAGCGATCGGTAGGCCGCCAGGCGGGCCGCCCGCTCCTCGCCGTCGAAGGCCGCCTCGATCCCGGCTTCGAGGCCGTCGCCATCCTCGAAGGTAACGGCGACGATGGGACGGTCCGTCGCCGCCGCAAGCGCGCCGAGATCAACGATGTTGTACCACGCCAAGGCGACGCCCGCCACGAGAATGTAGCGGATGTCCGGGCGATCGAGACGCCGCCAGATATCGACCGCGGCCTCGGTGGCGTCACGGCCGCCGACGGTGCAACTCGAGACCTCGATATCGTCGACTACACGATCGGCGCGGGCCACCGCCCCACAGAGCGTACTCGCCGCTCCGTCGTCGTGACCGCGGTAGGACTCCGCGACCCCGAGCGCCCGGCACCCGGGTTTTACCTGCGGCGGCATTCGTCCCCGTCCGTCCGCAACCCGGCGTCAGCCCGACACCGGTCACGTCCTCGGGAGGCGGCCCGGCGGACGGGGCGTTCGCTCACTGGTTGTTGAATTTCTTGTAGGCCTCGAAGAGGTCCTCGGTTGAGGCGTCCTCGTACTCGAAGTTTATTTCGCCGTCGTGCGTCGATCCGGCTGGTCGGTCGTCCCCGTCGATGTCGCCGGCGTCACCGGCGTCTATCTCGTGGTTGCCCTGTTCGGATTCGTCGTAGCTTCCGAACCCCATGTGAGCGTCTAACAGCGTCGGGATTGTAAATTATGCGGCGGCAACCGGGGGCGTATCGGTCAGCATGGCTGGGCGGTCGGGGGAAGCTGGGCGGTCGGTGCGGCCAGCTCGGTCTGGGCGATAGATGCAGCCGGCGCGGTCTGGGCGATCGGTACAGCCGGACCTCAGCCCGCATCGACTGACGACGAGAACGCCTCTCGGAATCACCGGCCGAATCGGCCGGTACCATTATCAGCGCGTTCGTCGTACGCCGACGTAATGGATTGGGTGGTGTCGCATGGCTGCCGATAACCCCGAATCAGCCGTCGTGCTCTACGCCGGCCGGGGTCCCGCGATCGACCCTGGCGGACGATTTCGGCTCGAACGCGTCGCCCCGGGATCGGTCGCCGAGCACGCGGCGTTCGCCGACTGCGTCGTCCTCGAGGAACCCGGGTGTGGGTTGGCGGCGCTCGAGCGACTCCGCGGAACGTCGGTCCCGACGGTCCTGTATGACCGAACCGGGGATCCGGCGATCGCCGCCCGCGCGACCCGACTTGGTGTGACGGAGTACGTGACGGACGAAGGCGAGGGGCGACCGATCGACCGGATCGCCGGCGTCGCAGGGGTGTCAGGCCCACCGCCGGAGGGTCGGCGACACGAGGCCGCGGTGCGATCGCTTCGGAGGACTATCGCCGATGGGACACAGTCGTTCGAGGAGTCAGTCGAGGCGATCTTGGAGGCCGGACGCGAGCGGTTTGGCGCGTCTTGGGGGGCGCTCGCGGAGATCGACAACGCGTCGTACTCGGTCGTCGTGGCGGCGGGCGGCATCGATCCGGAGCCGACGGTACTAGAGGGAACGCTCTGTCGACGGACAGCCCGTTTCGATGGGCCGTGTTGTCTCCCCGATACGGGGTGTGCCCTCCGAAGCGGGGACGTGACTGGGGTGTTCGACCGACTCGGGAGTTACCTTGGGGCGACGGTCCACGTCAGGGGCGAACGCTACGGGACCGTGTGGTTCGGCAGCGAGTCGTCAAGGGGAGCGTACTCGGGCGCTGAACGACGGTTCGTGGAGTTGCTCGCGGGGGTATTGGGCGAGCGGATTGAGGCCGACCGGCAGCGACGAGCACAGCAGGCGGGAGTGGCCCGGCACCGCCGGGCTATCGACGCACTCGCCGAGGCGGGACAGTCGCTTCGTGTGGCTGGGACGGCGGCCGAAATCGCCGATATCGCGGCCGAGACGGCCGAGCGGATCGCCGACCTCGAAATTAGCGCAGTCAGGCTCTTCGATGACGGTGCCCGGGTCGCGGCGGCCGAGGACTCCGGCGATGCCCTGAGCGAGGACCGGGAGCGGCCGTCGGGGGCGGAGCCGAGTCGGGGCGAACTCGTCATCGGAGATGGCTCCGGCGATGTCGGGGGCGTCACGCGTTCGGCGACGGTAGCGCTGGGTGAACGGGGGGCGCTGTCAGTCGACGACGGAGCGGGATCGATCACGAAGGCTGAACGGCGACGGCTTGCGCTGTTGGCGACGCTCGTTGAATCGGCCCTTCATCGCCTTGACGGTGAGGCGGTGTCGAGTGGGGGCGACGCGGGGAGTGACGAGGCCACTACGCCCGGCCCCCCGACCCCGGCGACGGACGCTGACGAGGACCGACGCCGAGGGCGGTTTGGGCATCTCTTCGACGCGCTCCCGGACGCCGTCGTCGACGTGGAGTTCGTCGATGGCGAGCCGATCGTCCGTCGGGTCAACGACGCCTTCGAGGAGACGTTCGGCTACGACGAGGTCGCCGTCAGCGATACGCCGCTGGCGGAGGCGATCGTCCCGCCCGAGGGTAGCCCGGAGGTCGAACGGCTGGATGGAACCGCCTCCCGACAGAGCCACGAGACGGTCGAGGTCGAGCGGTTGACCGCCGAGGGGCGACGGACGTTCCTGTTCCGCGGGTTCAGCTACCGCTACGAGGGAACCGAGCGTGGGTTCGGCATCTACACCGACGTGACGGGGCGGCTCGAGCAGGAGCGCCGGCTTCGGGTCCTCCACCGCGTGCTGCGACACAACCTCCGAAACGAGATGACCGCGGTCATCGGCTACGCGAACATCCTGGCGGAGGAGGCTCAGATGGAGGAGTACCAAACGCAGGCCGAACAGATCTACGAGCGGGCGATGAACGTCTCGAAGCTCGGCGAGCAGGTCAGACGCATCCAGCAGGCGCTGGACATCGATCGGCAGTGGGTTGCGCTTGATCCTGAGCCGCTCGTGACCGACCTCGCCGAGCGGTTCCGCTCGAACTATCCCGAGGCGACGATTCGAGTGTCGAGCGACGATCCCGGGGAGGCCGTCGCCGACGAGTTGTTGAAGATCGCCATCGAGAACCTCATCGAGAACGCGGTCGAGCACCACCCGGAGGCGGCGACCGTCGACATCGAGTTGACGGCCGACGGCGGGTGGATCGACATCACAGTCGCGGACGACGGGGCGGGCATCCCGGAGCGCGAGCGGGCCGTCGTGAGCGGCACCCGCGAGATAACCCAACTCGATCACAGCGTCGGGCTCGGGTTGTGGCTCTCGCGGTGGATCGTAAGCGGCGTGAACGGACAGCTCCTGTTCGGCGACTGTGAGTGCGGGTCGGAGGTGACGCTCCGGCTCCGCCGGGCGGACGACCGGGACGAGGAGTGAGCGGCCGGATCGCGCGGAAATCAAAAGCGGTCGGGGCGCACAGGCCGTGGGTATGAATACCCCGACGGCCCTGGCTTCGGTATGGACGTAACCAACGTGACCGCGGCGGCGGAGACGTTCACCTGCAACGCCTACCTCGCTGAGGGCGACCGGACCGTCCTCGTCGACGCCGGGGCATACGAAGGAGTCGTCGACGCCATCGCGGACCACACCGACGCTCTCGATGCCGTGGTGGTGACCCACCAACACAGCGATCACATCGCGCAATTGGACGCGGTGTTGGATGCCTTTGACGCGCCGTTGTACGCCTACGCCGACCACCCCCGGCGGGACGGGGCCCTAGACGACGGCGATCAACTCTTCGTCGGCGATGAGCCGTTCGACGTGGTCTACACGCCCGGCCACGCCGGCGACCACGTAGCCTTGGTCTCGGAGACGACGCTTTTCAGCGGCGACGTGGTCGTCCACGACGACGGAGCGTTCGACGACGGGAGTTTCGGACGGACCGACATGCCCGGCCAGTCCAGAGAGCGGCTCATCGAAAGCATCGAGACGCTGCTGGACGCGATGGGCGACGGCGTCGAGCACATGTACGCCGGCCACGGCGGGACGTTCCACGGCGACGTCCGCGATATCGTCGAAACCGCGCTCTCGCGGGCCGAAAGGCGCGAGCCAAAGTATCCCGGAGAGTGAGTCGAGGAGACGGACCGAGACAGGTGGCGAAGACGAACGCCACAAAAGCGTCGGGGCGCGCCCGTATTTACGCGATCAAGAAACGTTTTCCGACGAGCGGGATCGACGGCGGGGTCGGCGGCGGTCCCGGGAGAACGGCGAAGACGAACACGAGGTAATAAACGGCCACGAGGAGCAAAAACGCGCCGACCGCGCGGTTGATCGGGTCCGAGTATCGCGCGAGCGTCCTCGTGATCCGGCGGCCGAACGACTCCGAGAGGAGCGCAAAGGCGAGCAGCGGCGCGCCGATGCCCAGCCCGAAGAGGAGAAAGCCGACCAGATTCGGGATCGTGCCGTCGAACAGCACCGCTTGGCGGGCAAAGAAGAGCCCGATAAACCCCGGATTACACGGGATGATGATCCCGCCAAAAAAGAACCCGTAGCCGAACGCCGACGCGTAGGGGTGGTCCGCGTGCGGCGGGTCAACAGAGGGAAGCCGTGAGAACCCCGCGGGGTCGGCGAGCAACACCGCCCCGATCACGCCGAGGACGCCGAACGCCCACGGGCCGAACCGGCCGACGAACCCGCTTTCGATGCCGACGCCCAGGACGACGACGAAGAGATAGCCGGCGGCGGCCATGAAGCTGATCACGCCTGCAACGACCAATAGGCCGAGGACGGCTGGCGACCTGGATCGGGCGTCGTCGCCCGCACTAGCGAGGTACGAGACAAACGCCGGGTACAGCGGTAGGACACAGACAGCTGTCAGCGGCGTCGCAACGCCGATCCAGAACATCTCCGCGAACGCCAGGAGGCTCATCCGCAATCGGTGTTGATCCGAGATTCGATCGTCGCGGCGTCGGAGATCTTATCGATTTCGTGTGTGCCGCCACCGGAACACTGGAGTATGACGGGCGATTGCGGCGGGGAAACAGCTCTGGGGCCGAACTCCTCGACGAGGGCATTGGCGACGGAGTTGGGCGCAACGGCGAAGCGGCTGTGGTCGGCGTAGCCGTTTTCCTCGGCGTACTCGAGGACATCGTCGTTGGCCTCGCCGTCGCCTATGTTCAACTGGACGACCGCCAGATTTTGATCGCGGTCACGCTGAAGCGTATCGATCTCGCTGTTTTGACTGCCGCAGGTGCTACACCAAATGGCGAAAGGGTGTACCAGCGCGGGCCCATCAAGCTCCGAGACCGTGAACTGCTCGTCGGTCGTGACGTCGGTCAGTTCAGCCGTCCGCCATGCCGTCGTCTCGTCGCCACCAGTTCCGTCGCCATCGCCGCCGCTGTCGCCGTCGGACCCGCCGCCGGGGTCGCTGTCGTCGCCGGTACCGAGACATCCCGAGACAGCGACAGCGCCGCTACCGAGGGCTGCAAGGACCGTTCGGCGTGTTCGTTGAGTCATCTTTCGAACGCTACGAGTCGGAGTAACAAAATCCCCTCGTCGATCGTGCACCCTCGGAGCACGCCCGGTCCGGTGCCGGACGTGCCACGTGTGTTTTGGGGCGCGTCACCCGCCCTCTCATCGAGGGTGACCATACGGAATGATAACAAAGAACTACGTGGGGATAGGTCCTACAGATCGTATGCCCCGTCGATCGACTCTGGCTGCTGTTTCGGGCGTGTTCGCGTGGCTGCTCGCTCGACCGGCAGCCGCGCACGTCGATTACGTCACCGAAGGGGACGGCGAACAGATCGACCCGGTAGCGTTCACCGTCGAGGTGCTCTCCGACCCGTTCAACGCCGCGGTGCTGTTTGGATCCGGGGCTGCGATCACCGGCGTCCTCGTCGTGTATCTGTGGCTGCGGCCGACGATCACCGATATCGTCGTCCTCCGCGAGAAACTCGCCAGTTACGGCGATCTCATCCCGTGGATGCTCCGGTTGTCGATCGGACTTCCGCTCGTCGGAGCCGGCTTCCAAGGGTATCTGTTCGCGCCGACCCTGACGTTTGACCCAACGGCGAATCCCGTGCTCAGAGCGTTGTTAATCGGCATCGGGTTCTGCTTGCTGTTCGGGCTCGGAATCCGGATCGTCTCTGCGCTCGGGCTGTCGCTTTTCATCTGGGTGCTCGTGACCACCGATCCCGGCGTCGTCATCGCGATGGAATACGTACCGATACTCCTCTCGCTGCTCATCCTAGGAGGCGGACGGCCGAGCGCCGACGACATGCTGTTGGAGGTTGCGAGTACCGCTGACACGTACTACGGCCGTATCGATCCGGTCCACCACCTGAAGGCGTTCCTCGACGAGACGATGGCACCGTTTCGTCGGTACGTGCCGACGGTCCTTCGAGTCGGGATGGGGGTCACGTTCATTTATCTCGGCTTGATCCAGAAACTCGCCACCCCCGGCCAGTCGCTGCTCGTCGTCGATCGGTATGATCTCACGTCCGTCGTTCCGGTTGACCCCGGCCTTTGGGTCGTCGGGGCAGGGATCACCGAGATCGCCGTCGGGATAGCGTTGATCGCCGGCTTCTTTACCCGCGGTGCAGCCGCAGTCTCGTTTATCCTGTTTACCACGACGCTGTTCGGGCTGCCTGACGATCCGGTGTTGGCTCACATTTCGCTCTTCGGGATGGCGTCGGCGGTGTTCACCCTCGGCGCTGGGCCACTCTCGATCGACCGGTGGATCGGTCGCCCTGCACTCGACGACGACGAGCAGGCGATCCCGGCGGACTGATGCGATTCGCTCCGGGACGGCAACCGGGGCAGAAAGGGTGTTCAGGCGTGCTAACTGGACGTTATATAGATGTACGCCGCAGTTGGTCGGTTCAGTAGTTAGATCGGATTTTTATAGATTCGTTGCATCGCGCGGAAGAACCCGTTTTAATACGGATTTGCCGGAAATTCGACACGCTGCTTCAAACGATCCGTTTAATCGCGGTGCAGTCAGTCGGTTAGGCCGACAAATAGATACTTCGAAGTGAATAGAGAAACGGATGGACTCGCCGGGATTTGAACCCGGGGCCTCTT
>Ga0207714_1000375_pt1 | contig 31184 bp, 44 predicted proteins | sample PonA232FremontCA_2_FD_187270 | JGI IMG/M metagenome (GOLD analysis project Ga0207714, IMG submission 187270) | Marine sediment microbial community from Fremont, CA, USA - Pond A23 Sediment 2 (SPAdes) | ecosystem: Environmental > Aquatic > Marine > Unclassified | place: USA: Fremont, California...
GGCCTATGATTACAGAATCCTGGACAAGGCCGTGACAGAAATCGTCGACTCCGCGCACAACACCGGAGCCAGCATAGCCGGTCCCATTCCCTTGCCGACGAAGATCCAGCGATTCACAGTCAACCGATCGGTCCATGTGAACAAGAAGTCCAGGGAGCAATTCGAACTGCGCGTGCACAAGCGGTTGCTGGATCTTTTGGAGCCGACCCAACAGACTGTGGATGCCCTGGGCAAATTGAGCTTGCCCGCTGGTGTGGACGTTGAAATCAAGCTCTGATGAGGTGGATATGAGCTCGGTAGGATTAATCGGCAAGAAGATCGGTATGACTGCCATCTTCGGCCAGAACGGGCAAAGGATACCCTGTACTGCTGTCATGGCCGGCCCGTGTCAAGTGGTTCAGAAAAAGCAGCAAGCCACGGATGGATACGATGCTGTTCAACTCGGCTTTGAAGCCATTGTCGCGCGGAAGCTGACCAAGCCGGTCAAAGGCCACTATAACCGGCATGGAACCGCCTATTACCGGTATCTCAAGGAATTCCGACTCGGTGATGTCGTGCCTTATGAAGAAGGTCAGAGTCTCCAGGCGGATCTGTTCGGCGTGGGCGACAAAATCAAGGTGACGGGCCAATCCAAGGGCCGGGGATTTACCGGCGTGATGAAGCGTTGGAATTTTGCCGGTGCTCCGGATACCCATGGAACCCACAAAGTGCATCGCCACGGCGGCTCCATTGGTCAGATGTCAGATCCTGCCAGGGTGTACAAGGGCAAGAAGATGCCCGGCAGAATGGGCAATCGGAAAATCACACTCAAGAATCTGGAGATCGTCGATGTGCGGCCCGAGGACAACGTGATCCTCATTAAGGGACAAGTGCCGGGCCCGAAGAACGGAATCCTCTATCTTTGCAAGGACTAGGAAGGGGCCGAAACCATGAGCGCAATATCGCTAGTAGATCAATACAATAACGCCGTCGGCCAATATGAGCTGCCGGATGATATCTTCGATGTGGCAGTTAAGCCGGAGATCCTCAACTCCGTGGTCAAGGCCCATCTCGCGGCTGGCAGGTTGGGCAGCGTCCATTACAAGACCCGCTCAACCATCAGGGGTGGAGGGAAGAAGCCCTGGCGGCAGAAGGGCACTGGGCGCGCCCGTGCAGGAACCGTACGTTCCCCCCTCTGGCCCGGCGGCGCCATTATTCATGGCCCCAAGTCCAGGGCATACGAAAAGAAAGTGAATCGCAAGACCAAGCGCTTGGCCCTGAAAATGGCCCTGAGCGGCAAACACAGGGATTCCGAGCTCGTTCTGCTGGACACGTTGAGTCTTGAGCGTCCTAAAACAAGGGATTTCAGCGAAATAAAAAAATCCTTGAACCTGAATAAGCCCTTGATCGTTGTGGCAAAAAAAGATACAAATCTCGATCTTGCCACGCGCAATATTCCTGATGCCAAGCTTGTCTCAGCGGAGAATCTGAATACCTACGATGTGCTTAAGCATGCCCATCTGGTGTTCACGACTGAGGGCGTCGAAAAAATCAAGGAAAGGTTGAACTAGTCATGGATTATACCCGTATTCTGTATCAACCGCACATCACGGAAAAGACCACCGCTCTCAAGGAAGATGCCAATCAGCTTGTCTTTCTTGTTCAGGACAGCGCGAACAAGATCGAGATCAAAAAAGCTATCGAAGAAGCCTTTCAGGTGAGTGTCAGACGCGTGAACACCTCGAACAAGAAGTCAGAGCTGAAGAAACGTTTTGGCCGTACCTTGGGCAAGAAATCGGGATACAAGAAGGCGTACATCACTCTGGAGCCCGGAGAGAAAATCTCATACTTTGAAGGTGTTTAATTATGGCGGTCAAGCACTTGAAACCCACGTCACCCGGACAGCGCGATCAAAGTATTCACGATTTCCGCCCTCTTTCCAAAAAGGAGCCGGAAAAGTCCCTGGTTAAGGGACTTTCCAAGAAGAGCGGGCGCAATGTCTATGGGCGTATAACGAGCCGGCGACGTGGCGGGGGACACAAGAGAAAATACCGCTTTATCGACTTCAAGCGGAACAAGCTGGAAGTCGAGGCCAAGGTCGCTGCTCTGGAATACGATCCCAACAGAAGTGCTCGCATCGCTCTTCTGCACTATGTGGACGGTGAAAAGCGCTACATCTTGGCTCCCCGCCATCTTGACGTCGGCGAGCGGGTCGTCGCCAGCCCGAACGCGGAAATACGCAGGGGAAATGCCCTGCCATTGAAAAATATTCCCAACGGCACGGTCGTGCACAACGTGGAAATGGAGCCGGGCAAGGGCGGACAAATTTGCCGCTCCGCCGGAACATATGCCCAGGTGGTGGATCGCGAGAGCAAGTTTTCCCTGATCCGACTCCCCTCCGGCGAAATCCGCAAGATCCTTTCCGGCTGCATGGCCACAGTGGGGCAGGTGGGCAATATCGAGCACGAGAACATCAAGATCGGAAAAGCCGGACGGAATCGCTATCGCTCCAAGCGGCCCTATGTTCGCGGCGTTGCCACCAATCCCATCGACCATCCCCTCGGTGGTGGCGAGGGCCGCAGCTCTGGCGGCCGTCATCCTGTAACCCCTTGGGGCAAGCCGACCAAGGGATATAAGACGAGGCCGCGCAAGAAGGTGTCTTCCAAGTTCATAGTCCGACGAAGGAAACGCTGATCCCGGGTACTGAGAGGGAGGCCTATTCGAAGGGCGGACAATGCACGGGATGGCGCGGATTGCACGAGGCGGCCTGACCATTGATTTCCCTTGGAACAGCCAGCCGGGTCACTGGACGAGTCCTTGCATTGAAGGACTTTGAAGGCTTTCAATAAACTGGACAGATCAGCTCAATTGTGAGAGGAGCTCTTATGCCGAGGTCGCTGAAAAAAGGACCTTTTGTCGATGGTCACTTGATGAGGAAGGTCAATCGGGCCAAGGACAGCGGCGATCGCAGTGTGATCAAGACATGGTCCCGCCGCTCCACGATTACCCCGGAAATGGTTGGCACCACTTTCGCCGTGCACAATGGCAAGAAGTTCATCCCCGTTTTCGTGACGGAGAACATGGTCGGTCACAAGTTGGGCGAGTTCTCGCCCACACGTACCTTTCACGGCCATGCGGGTGACAAGAAGAGCCGAGCCAAGGGCAAGAAATAACTAGATTTTGAGGTGCTGCATGGAGGTTCAAGCCAAAGCCCGCTTTACACGCGTATCGCCGCGCAAGACGCGTCTCGTGGCGAAGAATGTGAAAGATCTACCAGTAGACGAGGCACTCAACCTGCTTCGCTTTACAAATAAGAAGCCAGCTCGAGTGTTGTATCGCGTGTTGTATTCCGCGATTTCCAATGCGGAAAACAATTCTGCGCTTGATGTGGACAGGTTGTTTGTCAAGAGAATCCAGATCGACGAGGGTCCCACCTGGAAACGGATCAAGCCCCGGGCCATGGGTCGTGCCACGCGGATTCTCAAAAGAACGAGTCACATAACCGTAACTGTCGACGAACCTTAGGAGGGCAATTTTGGGCCAAAAAGTGCATCCTCACGGATTCCGCCTGGGATATAACAAGAACTGGCTTTCCAGATGGTACAGTGAAAAGAATTATGCCCAGTTTATATATCAAGATAAAAAGATCCGGAATTTTGTCAAAAAGCGACTCTATCACGGAGGCATCTCCCGAATAGAAGTCGAACGCGCTGCGGAAAAGGTCCGACTGATTATCTATACCGCTCGTCCCGGGATCGTCATCGGGCGGAAGGGTGCCGAGATCGAGAAGCTTCGCAGCGAGCTCAAACACAAATTCAACAATGAATTCGTGATCGAGGTCAATGAGGTCCGCAGGCCGGAGACCGACGCTCAGCTTGTCGCGGAAAATGTGGCCATGCAGCTCGAACGCCGCGTCGCCTTCCGCAGGGCCATGAAGCGGACAATCGGCTTGGCCCGCAAGTTCGGTGCCGAAGGGATCAAGGTCAACTGTGCCGGACGGCTTGGTGGAGCGGAAATAGCTCGCACAGAGTGGTTTCGCGACGGACGCGTTCCTCTGCATACCCTGCGCGCGGACATTGATTACGGCTTTGCCACCGCGCACACCACGTACGGGATTATCGGTGTCAAGGTGTGGATATTCAAAGGTGAAATACTCGACGAGGTAACCACTCATGCTTAGCCCCAAACGGATACGCTGGAGAAAACAGCACCGCAATTTCGATAAAGGCAAGGCCTTGCGCGGAACGCGCGTTGCCTTCGGTGATATCGGGATGAAGACCGTGGAGCACGGCCGCATCACCAACCGTCAGATCGAAGCAGCCCGTGTGGCCATCATGCGCCATTTGAAGCGCGGTGGTAAGGTCTACATCCGCATCTTTCCGGACAAGCCCTATACGGCGAAGCCAGCTGAAACCCGCATGGGCAAGGGGAAAGGGACTCCAGAAGGATACGTAGCCCCGGTCAAGCCTGGAAAGATCATGTTCGAGATATCCGGGGTCAATGTGAATCGGGCCAGGGAAGCCCTGTTGTTGGCTGCCCAGAAATTACCGGTTAAGACCAAAATCGAGGACAAGGGGTAACCGATGAAAGCCTCTGAGGTTCGTGAAAAAAACGATTCGGAACTGCATAGTAAGCTGAGCGATTATCGAAAGGAGCTTTTCAATCTCCGATTCCAGCACGCGACCGGCCAACTGGGCAACACTCAGCGCATGAAGACCGTCAAGCAAAACGTGGCGCGTATTCTTACCATTCTAAGGGAAAGGGATCTGGAGCAGGCTGATGAGTAAAAGAGTCATGACTGGGTATGTCGTTAGCAATAAATCGGATAAGACGATTGTCGTTCGGTGCGAGACCATGGTCCAGCACCCACTGTACAAAAAATATATCCGGCGCAGGAAGAAGTTCATGGCCCATGATCCGCACAATTCCTGCAAAACCGGAGATAAGGTGCAGATTATTGAGAGTCGTCCACTGAGCAAGCGTAAGCGATGGTCTCTCAAAAATCTCGTGGAAAAAGCTGTTTAGGGGGATTGAATGATTCAAGTAGAATCCAAACTGGATATAGCGGATAATTCCGGTGCCAAGCTCGTGAATTGTATTAAGGTTCTTGGCGGTAGCAAGCGAAGGTATGCAAGCATCGGGGATATCATTGTTGTATCCGTCAAAGAGGCTATTCCTCGTTCCAAGGTCAAAAAGGGCGAGATATACAGAGCCGTCATTGTTCGGACACGAAAGGAGATCGCCCGCGAGAACGGGTCTATTATCGTCTTTGATAATAATTCTGCCGTTTTGCTGAACAAGAGCAACGAGCCGATCGGTACCCGCATTTTTGGCCCGGTGGCGCGTGAGCTGCGGCAGAAGAACTTTATGAAGATAGTATCCTTGGCACCCGAAGTCCTTTAGAGGTACGGACATGAAAAAGAAGATTTTGGTGAACGATAAGGTCAAGGTCCTCTCCGGAAAGGATCGGGAAAAAGTGGGTACGGTCAAGCGCGTTGATACCAAGAAAGGCAACGTGGTTGTGGAAAACGTGAATAAAGTCAAGCGCCACACAAGGGGCAATCCTCAAGCCGGCCAGCAGGGCGGGATTCAGGACAAGGAAGCCCCGTTGAACATGTCCAATGTCGCCATTGTCTGTACTTCCTGCACGAAAGCAACCCGTGTCGGCTATCATATAACTGACGACGGAAAAAAACTGCGATTCTGCAAGAAGTGTAACGAGTACATTGACTAAAAAGCGAAGTATGCGAGGCGATCATGACCCGTGCCCAAGACGTGTATAAAGAAAAGGTCGCTCCCGAGCTGAAGCAGGAATTTGGCTACAAGTCCTCCATGCAAATACCTGCCCTGCGCTATATATCTTTGAATATGGGCCTCGGAGAAGCGAGCCAGGACAATAAACTCCTGCAGGACGCGAGCAGCGAGCTGAGCACGATAGCCGGCCAGAAAGCTATCGTTACCAGGGCCAAAAAGTCCATTGCCGCTTTCAAGGTCCGTCAGGGCATGCCAGTGGGATGCAAGGTAACCCTTCGTCGCTTGCGTATGTGGGAATTTTTTGAGAAGCTCGTCAACTTTGCCCTGCCCCGGGTGAAGGATTTCCGTGGCTTGTCCGATCGCGGCTTCGACGGACGTGGAAATTTCACCCTGGGTATTCGGGAGCATACCATATTTCCCGATATCAATCAGGAAAAAGTGGACAGGATCAAGGGCTTGAACGTGACCATCGTCACCTCCGCCCATACCGACAAAGAGGGCAAATCCCTGTTGAAGAACCTGGGCATGCCCTTTGCCAAATAAGGAGGACCGAAATTGGCACGCAAAGCGTTAATGGCCAAGGCGGCCAAAAAGCAGAAGTTCCGCGTTCGGGAATATAATCGGTGTCCGCTTTGCGGCCGTGCGAGGGGCTTTCTGCGCAAGTTCGGAATCTGTCGCATCTGTTTCAGGAATATGAGCTTGCAAGGGGAAATCCCCGGAATCCGCAAAGCCAGCTGGTAAGGAGAAGAGTATGCCCACGAGCGATCCCATAGGGGATATGATCGCCAGAATACGCAATGCCCATATGGCCCTTCACAAAGAGGTCAAGGTTCCGCGGTCGAAGATCAAGAGTTCCATAGCTCACATTCTCCAGGAAGAAGGCTATATCAAGTCCTTTTCCGAGACCGAGCGCGAGATCCATATCCAACTGAAGTACGTCAGCGGCAAGCCTGCAATTGAAGGCATGAACCGGGTGAGCAAGCCCAGCTGCCGTCGTTATGTCAAGGCTCGGGAAACCCCCAATGTGCAGAGCGGACTGGGCGTTAACATTCTCTCCACATCCAGAGGGGTCATTGCCGGCTATCAAGCCCAACGAGAAAATGTCGGCGGAGAATTGCTCTGCCAAATCTGGTAAGCGGAGATATCTATGTCGAGGATCGGAAAATTACCTGTTTCCCTGCCGGACAATGTCGAAGTCAGCTTCGGCAAAGGAAGTATTTCTGTCAAAGGTCCCAAAGGGGAAATGCACCTCCCTACGCATCATAAGATCCGTTACGAAGAGGACGGCTCGGTTGTGCATGTCCAGCGTGTCGACGACAGCAAGGTTGCCAAAGAGCAGCATGGATTGCGCAGGACGCTCTTCAATAATGCCGTGCAAGGCGTGAGCCAGGGCTATGAAAAGGGACTCGAGCTTGTCGGCGTTGGGTACAAGGTGCAGGTCGAAGGCCAAAAAATCATTTTGAACGTGGGGTATTCCAACGCCCAGCATATACCCCTCCCGGAAGATATCCAGGCCCGTACGGAAGGGAGTAAGCTCTTCATTTCCGGTATCGACAAGGAGCGCGTCGGGGAGTTCGCTGCTCGCATTCGACGTATCCGACGACCAGAGCCCTATAAGGGCAAGGGCATCCGCTACGTTGGTGAAGAGGTTCGGCAGAAAGCAGGCAAATCGTCAAAGAAGTAAGGAAAGCCCGATATGAAGCTCACCAGAAACGAAGCGCGCTATAAGCGGAAGCGCCGAATACGCAAGAAGATATCGGGGACCTCGGATCAGCCTCGACTCGTTGTCTTTCGCTCCAATAAATACATCTATGCCCAAATAGTCGACGATGAGAAACAGGAAACCAAGGTAGCGTCCTCGAGTATTTCCCTGGCCCGTGAGAAGTCCTTGAACAAGGAGACTGCTCGCCTCGTCGGCCGGGATATTGCCCAGAAGGCACGACAATTCGGCTTGGAGAAGGTGGTGTTCGATCGGAATGGTTATGTGTATACCGGCCGTATCAAAGCACTTGCAGACAGTGCCCGAGAGGAAGGCCTTAAATTCTAGCTGGGGTTGATAATGGCAGGAAACGAATTGGGCTACATTGAAAAGATCGTTCATTTGAACAGAGTGGCCAAGGTGGTCAAAGGCGGCCGAAATTTTAAGTTCAGCGCCCTTGTTGTGGTGGGTGACGGCCAGGGTAAGGTGGGCTACGCCCAGGGCAAGGCCAACCAAGTCCCGGATGCGATCGCCAAGGGAACGGAGCGGGCCAAGAAGAGTCTGTCCGATGTCCCCGTGTTGGATGGCACCCTTCCCTATCAAGTCGTGGGCGACTACTGCGGTGCGCGGGTTCTGATCAAGCCGGCCGGGGCCGGAACGGGAATTATTGCCGGAGGTCCTGTTCGTGCCATCATGGAGGCCTTGGGCGTAACTGATGTGCTCACCAAATCCCTTGGCTCGAATAACCCCGTTAATGTGGTCAAGGCCACTCTGACCGGCCTGTTGGAGCTGAGAACCCCTGAGGAAGTGAGCCGTATCCGCGGCAAGGAACTGTCAATTGCCAGAGCCAGATAAGATGAGGTCCACGATGCAAGTCAAACTGGTGCGTAGCCCCAATAAGCGGAACCCCAATCAACGAAGGAATTTGCAGGCCCTGGGCTTGAGCAAGATCAATCAGGTCCGTGTTCATGCAGATGATCCATCCGTCTGGGGCAAAATCTTCAAAGTCAAGCATTTGGTCGAGGTGACACAATAATGCGGATCCACGAGCTCAAAGCATTCCCCACGGATCAGAAGAAACGGAAACGCAGAGGCCGAGGCCCTGGAAGTGGACTCGGATTTTCTGCGGGCAGAGGGATCAAGGGCCAAAAGAAACGCGCGGGTCAGAGCATCCACCCCACTTTCGAGGGAGGACAGCTTCCCATTGTCCGGCGTGTTCCCAAACGCGGCTTTAAGAATCCCTTTCAGGTCAAGTATGCCATTGTGAATCTCAAGGAGCTGGAGAGCAAATTCAGCGACCGGAATGAGATCAGTATCGATGATTTGTTCCGGATTTGCGGGAACAAGGCCCCTGTCAAGATTCTCGGTCAGGGCGATGTCAACCGGGCACTCTCTGTCGAGGCGCATCGCTTCAGCAAGTCCGCTCGGGATAAGCTCGAAGCCGCGGGCGGTGAAGCCAAGGCACTGGAGGAATCCTAATTGGCTCAAGGCTCTCAGTCCCAGTCCGGATTCAAGCAGCTTCGGAACAAGCTCCTCTTTACCTTTGCCATGCTCACTGTCTATCGGCTGGGGATCCATATTCCTGTGCCAGGAGTGGACACACAGGCTATTGCCGATTTTTTCGCCAATGCCCAAAACACGCTCTTCGGCCTGTTCGATATGTTTTCCGGGGGAGGCTTGAGCCGACTCTCCGTGTTTGCCCTGGGCATCATGCCCTATATTTCCGCGGCGATTATCTTTGAGCTCCTGGTTGTGGTTAGCCCCGAACTCGAGCGCCTGAAAAAAGAGGAAGGCGAGGCCGGCAGAAAAAAAATCAATCAGTATACCCGTTATGCCACAGTGCTAATCACCCTGGTTCAGGGATCTGGTATTGCCTTTGGGCTGCAGAAAATGACCAGTCCCTCCGGGGCTCCAGTGGTTCCCGATCCTGGGATGCAATTCATATTAACCACAGTCCTGACCATGGTTGCAGGGACGATTTTCATTATGTGGCTCGGAGAGCAGATCTCCGCGCGCGGTATTGGCAATGGTATTTCCCTGATCATTTTTGCCGGAATTGTGGCCCGGATTCCCGGAGCTCTGACCAAGACCTATTCCCTCTTGAGCACAGGCGAGCTCACCGTTTTTGTTCTCTTGCTCGTGATCGCATTTATGGCCGGTGTGTTGGCTTTTATCTGCTTTATGGAAACCTCGCAGAGGCGCATACCCATTCAGTATGCCAAGAGAATGATGGGGCGTCGCATGTATGGGGGGCAATCATCCCATCTCCCCTTGCGGATTAACACGGCGGGTGTTATACCTCCAATCTTTGCCTCGTCCATTCTCATGTTTCCGGCAACAATAACCAATTTTTCCCAGATTACCTGGCTTCAGGATATATCCGCCTATTTGCGGCCCGGATCCATGCCCTACACCATCATCTATGTCGGCTTGATCATTTTCTTTTGCTTCTTCTATACAGCCATTGTCTTCGATCCCAAGGACGTGGCTGAGAACCTCAAGAAGCAGGGCGGCTTCATCCCAGGTATACGTCCGGGTAAGCACACGAAGGAGTACATTGATAAGGTGCTCACCCGAATTACCTTCTGGGGAGCGCTTTATGTTGCCGCTATTTGCGTCATTCCCATGCTTTTGATCAATAAGCTGAATTTGCCCTTTTATTTTGGAGGCACGGCCCTGTTGATTGTTGTCGGAGTGGCCATAGACACCATGACTCAGATCCAGTCGCATTTGATCACCCATCAATACGAAGGGTTGATGCAAAAAGCCAAGAAAAAGGGTGTATTATAGTTATCCTTGAGGAGTCTATTATGAAAGTAAGGCCATCTGTTCGAAAAGTGTGCCCCAAGTGCAAGGTCATCAAGCGAAAGGGCATTTTGCGCGTTATTTGCACCAACCCCCGCCATAAGCAAAGACAAGGCTAACTGGAGGTCTAAAGTGGTACGGATTGCTAGCGTCGACTTACCCAAGAATAAACGATTGGATGTCGCCTTAACATACATTTACGGTGTTGGTCATTCCACAGCTCTCTCCATTCTGGATTCTCTTGGAGTTGATTGGACCAAGAAAACCGACGACCTTTCGACTGAAGAAGTAAATACCCTTCGTCGCGGAATTGAGCAGAACTACAAGGTCGAAGGGGACCTTAGGCGCGAGGTGAATGCCAATATTAAACGTCTTATGGAAATTGGGTGCCACCGGGGGAATCGGCATAAACGAAACCTTCCTGCTAACGGCCAGAGAAGCAAAACGAATGCCCGTACCCGGAAAGGCCCCAAGCGATCTCTTATTGGTAAGAAGAAGAAATAAGCTTTTGGAGTGACGTATGGCGAAAGCGAAAAGGTCGACGAAGAAAAAGGTCAAAAAGAACATTCCCAACGGAATGGCTCATGTCAACGCCACGTTCAACAATACCATCATTACCTTCACAGATATGAGCGGTAATGTTGTGAGTTGGGCCACTGCCGGCATGTCCGGTTTCAAGGGGTCCAAAAAGAGCACTCCCTATGCGGCGCAGGTTGCTGCATCGAGTGCCGCGAAAAAGGCTCAAGAACACGGAATGCGAACAGTGGGCATATTGGTCAAGGGACCCGGATCCGGGCGCGAATCCGCGATGCGCGCGATAAATAACGAAGGTTTTAAAGTGACGTTTATCCGGGACATTACATCGATCCCCCACAACGGTTGCCGCCCCCCAAAAAGGCGTCGCGTTTAAGTCTGGATTTGTACAGGAGGAATTGCTTTGGCGAGATACACGGGTCCGAAATGCAGGTTGTGCAGACGAGAAGGCACAAAAATATTTCTCAAGGGTGACAGGTGTTACACCGATAAATGCCCGTTCGAGCGCCGGCCCTATCCACCGGGCCAACACGGTCGCAAACGGAAGAAATCCTCTGATTACGAGAACCAGCTCCGCGAGAAGCAGAAAGTGCGCCGTATGTACGGCATACTCGAAGATCAGTTCCATCACTATTTCCTCATCGCGGAGCGGCAGAAGGGAGTGACTGGAACGAATCTTTTGCGTCTCTTGGAAATGCGGCTGGACAATGTGGTCTATAAGATGGGCTTCGCCAATTCGCGAGATCAGGCGAGGCAGCTCGTCCGGCACGGCCATGTGCAGGTCAATGGCAAGAAAACGGATTTACCATCTGTGCAGGTTCAAGCCGAGGATGAGGTAACCGTATCCGAGAAGGGGAAAAAGATTCCCTTTGTTCAGGAGGCTGCCGAGGTCGTTGACAGGCGTGGTATTCCGGAATGGATCGAAGTGGACGGTCAGGAATTCAAAGGCAAGATCAAGCAAAAACCCGAGCGGGAAGATATCACTTTCCCCATAAATGAACATCTGATTGTCGAGCTGTACTCCAAGTAAAAACATAACCGAGCTTGGCTGGATACTATATGACCCAACAGAACGAAGACAGGGCGGTGAACTACCGTAACTGGACCGAATTGGTCAAACCCCAAAAACTTGAGCGCGATTCCAATTCCAATGAAACGTACGGTAAATTCGAATGTGAACCCTTGGAACGTGGCTTCGGTATTACATTGGGCAATGCTCTGCGCCGCGTGCTTCTTTCCTCCCTGCAGGGCGCTGCCATAGTCGCAGTTCGCATAGACGGAGTCGCTCACGAATATGCCTCCATCCCCGGAGTACAAGAGGATGTGACTGATGTGGTCCTGAACCTGAAGCAAGTAAGCCTTTCCATGGACACGGATGAGCCGCAAAGGCTCACTCTTCAGGCCAATGAAAGCGGTTCAGTCACAGCCGCTATGATCCAGGAAAATCAGCACGTCAAGGTGCTCAATCCGGATCAGCACATTGCGACCCTTTCCGAGGATCGCGAGCTGCACATGGAGCTTGAGGTGCGCATGGGCAAGTCCTATGTTCCATTGGAGCAACAGACCGAATTTGCGGACCAGATAGGCGTTATTGTTCTTGATGCCGCCTTTTCGCCCATTCGCAAGGTAGCCTATCACGTGGAGCAGGCACGCGTCGGCCAAATGACCAACTATGACAAGTTGGTCATGGAGATATGGACGGATGGCTCGGTTCGGCCTGAGGACAGCCTGGCATACAGCGCAAAAATCCTTCGCGATCAGCTGAGCTTTTTCGTCAATTTCGACGAAAACCGGAGCCTGCCTCTCCAACAGAGCTCATCCTCCCAGGAGATCGATGAACGCCTTTTCAAGAGCATCGACGAATTGGAGCTACCAGTTCGCGCCAGCAATTGTTTGAAAAAAGCTAATATTCACCTCGTCGGAGAGCTTGTCCAAAAGACGGAGAACGATCTTTTGAAAGCCAAGAATTTCGGCAGGAAATCCTTGGATGATATTCTCAAGGTAATCCGCGATATGGATCTCGATTTGGGGATGCAGATCGACAATTTTGAAGAAAAGTACAAGCAATGGCTCAACAGGAAGGATAACCATGAGACATAGGCAAAAAGGCCGAAAACTGGGTAGGAATTGGGAACATCGCAAAGCCATGGTTCGCAATTTGAGCCGGGCCCTGGTAGAGCAGGAACAGATCCGGACCACAGAGCCCAAAGCCAAGGAATTGCGCAGACTGACTGACAAGCTTGTGAGCTATGGTCTGGAGGATACTGTTCATGCCAGGAGAAAAGCCTATCGTATCCTGGAGGATCGGACCTTGGTCAAAAAGCTTTTCGACGAGATTGCTCCCAGATTCACCGATCGACCCGGAGGCTATACCAGGATCGTGAAGTTGGCCGAGCCCAGAAAGGGCGACGCCGCACCCATGGCTGTTGTTGAATTCAGCTCCAAGGCGCAGTAGTCGATTCTGCATCTTGAGTACCAAGCGGGGCATACGCCCTGCTTTTTTTTATGATCATCCATTATATTTCCAAATAGAATGTATTTGATTTATGAATCTTAACCGCCTCACCACGTTTTGTCGCGTTTACGAATTGGGGAGCTTCTCCCAGGCGGGGGAGCAACTGTATCTATCCCAGCCCACGGTAAGCTCCCACATTATCGCTCTGGAGAACCAGCTCGGCCAAAGGCTATTCGATCGCATAGGTCGTCTCATTGCTCCGACACAAGCCGGAAAGCTGTTGTATGTACGGGCCATCAAGGCAATCGATGAAGTGGAGCAGGCCCTGGAGGACATTAATACGCTCCGGGACAAGGTTGCCGGACCTCTCCTCATCGGGGCGAGCACCATTCCAGGAAATTATTTCCTTCCCCCGGTTCTGGCCCGTTACAACCGGCGGTATTCGGATGTATCCCTGCATCTTCGGGTTCATGACTCCGATGCTATTGCCACGCTGGTTGCTTCCACTGAAGCTGATCTGGGCATTATTGGCGAATCAAAAGAAGATGCCGATCTTGCTTGCGAGCCATTGGCCAGAGATAGCCTGGTCCTGCTCGGAGAGAAGCGATTTTTTCCTGATGTGGCTGAGAATGGGCTTACCCGGGAGCAAGTCCAAGACATGCCCTGGGTCGTCCGGGAACAGGGATCGGGAACGCGCAAGGCCATGGAGCGTGGCCTTCGCGAGCTCGATATGCGTTTGACCGATCTGCATGTTGTTGCAACCGTGGATAGCACGATAACCGCGCTGCAGTGTGTCAAGTCCGGATTGGGAGTGACCATTACCTCGCGCTGGGCAGCGAGTGAGCTCTGGAAAGCCGATGGATCGATTGTAGGGGTCGATCCGGGATGGGCCTTCGAGCGCTCATTTTATATGATTTGGCATCGAGAGCGCAGCCCATCCTCTGCAACAAGCAGTTTTGCCGGGCTGTTGCGGCAGCACATGGGCTCCTTGTCCATGGGGGTTCCCTCGATAACACAGGATGCTGGAGATGCGATATGAGCAGCACATTGAATCTGTTGCAAAATGTTCGGGCTTCCGGCTGAGCCGCGAAGCTTGCTCCAGGGGATCTGGAGCAGATACTGTCCGATATTGTCTGGGAACAGGACGAGCGGATCGTCCTATCTCCACGGGACAGCGAGGATGCCGCAGTTGTCCGCTTTCCCGCGGAAAGGGATATGGTCCAGTCCCTGGACTTTTTGACGCCGGTGGTCAATGATCCGTACGGATTCGGCCGGATCGCAGCTGCGAACTCGCTGTCCGACATCTACGCAGTCGGCGGAGATCCCTATACAGCCATGAATATTGTCTGCTTTCCCAGTAAGGAGCAGCCCCTGTCCGTCTTGAAGGAAATCCTGCGCGGAGGCCTGGAAGCGATCAAGGAGGCGGGTGCGATCATGTGCGGGGGCCACAGCGTGGAGGACAGGGAAATCAAATACGGCCTTTCCGTCACCGGTAGCCTGGCGCCCGGCAGATATGCTTCCAACAGCGGAATACGGCCGGGAGATCGTCTCCTTTTGACCAAGCCGCTCGGAACAGGCGTTTTGGCAACCGCCATCAAGGCGGAGTGGCCGGGAGCCCTGGATTTGGAAGGAGAGCTCGTTTCCTGGGCCGGCAAATTGAACAAGGGGGCCTGCAGGGTAATCCAGGAGCTCGAATTACAGGGGGCAACCGATATTACCGGCTTCGGGCTTGGTGGACACAGTCTGGAAATGGCCCGCGCCGCCGGGCTGGCCATAGAGCTCTGGTCCGATCGAGTACCGGTGTTGGCGAGCGCGAGGGAATTGGCCGGTATGGGCATTCTTCCGGAAGGGAGCTATGCGAACAAGCATTACTGCAGCTCCCTTGTACATCTGGGAAATGGGGTGGACGATCTGTTGGTGGATCTTATCTTCGACGCCCAGACCTCGGGGGGATTGCTTCTGGCTGTTCCACAGGACCGGCTTGGGCAGGCACGGGAATTGCTGGAGTCACTCGGCGAGACCGCCGCGGAAGTCGGACGCGTCCTGGATCTGGATCAGGCGGGCTTGCATATCCTCTAGGATCAGGGACAGGACCTGATCGAAATCCTTGTCCGTGGTATCGATGCGCACCGCGTCCTCGGCAGCCACGAGGGGAGCCACGGCACGTCCGGTGTCCTGTTCGTCCCGCTTCCGGATATCCCTTTCGATGTCCTTTAGTGCGGCGTCTTGGCCGTATTCATCCTTTAGCTGAGCCAATCTTCGCCTGGCTCGCTCCTCAAGGTCCGCCTGGAGGAAATACTTGAACTGGGCCCTGGGAAAGACCACGCTGCCCATGTCGCGCCCTTCTGCGACAAGGGAGAAGCTGCCACCCAATTCCCGCTGGCATCGCGTGAGGTGTTCCCGCACCACGGAGAGTCTGGCCAGGTTGGAGGCCCACATCCCGATCTCCTCTCGCCTGATGGCATCATCCACGGGGTCCCCGTTCAGAAAGAGCCGTGTGTTCTCACCGGCCCCGGAAAGGCCGAAGCTGATCTCGGCCAATCGGGTCTCCAGCCACTCAGTGGGTTGCCTCCAGGCGTCCTCGCCCAGGAGAAGGGCGATGGCGCGGTACATGGCTCCCGTGTCCAGGTACTTGATCTCCAGCCCGGAAGCCAGGCTTCTGGCCAGGGACGTCTTGCCCGTGCCGGCGGCCCCATCCAGGGTGACCACCACCGGACCATGATCAGGGCAGTGCTTGAGCTTGCGATGAATCGCTTGCGTGTCCATCACCCATTCCTTGCGGAGTCTGCGGTCTTTTCGGATTCATCTGCCACAATGCGCTGCAGCGCATCCAGAAAAGCCAGATTTTCGTCCTCCCTCCCGATGGAGACGCGCAGATACTCCGAGAGGCCGTAGCTGTTCAAGGGGCGCACGATGATGCCCTTTTCCAGCAGCCTCCGGTGGAGTGTTTGGGCATCCATGGGCGGCTGGAACATGAGGAAGTTGGCCTGTGAGGGATAGACACAACATCCCAGATCGGTGAGCCGGCTTGCGAGCTCCCGGCGCTGGTCCAGAACCGTCTCCCGGGTCATGGAGCGGAACACGGTGTCCCGAAGCGCGGCTATACCCGCTTTTTCCGCAAGGATGTTCACGCTGAAGGGCAGCTTGATGCGCTGGACGAGCTCGGCGAGCCAAGGAGGCATGATCCCGTACCCCAGACGCAGGCCAGCCAGGCCGTATAGCTTGGAGAAGGTGCGCAGCAGCACGAGATTGTCCGTTTCCTCCATGTGCTTGAGCGGGGAAAGGCTGTCCGGATCCTCGGCAAAATCGATGTAGGCTTCGTCCAATACAAGAAGGGCCTGTTCCGGGAGATTTTCTGCGAAACGCAGGATCCGTCGCGCAGACGTTGCATGTCCCGAGGGATTGTCCGGATTGGTGAGAAAGACGAAGGCCGTGCGCTCGTCCATGTTCTGTTCCAGCGCTCGCCAGGGGAAGCTGAAGTCGCTGTTCAGGGGCACGCGGCGCACATCGAGGCCACTCAGCTCGGCCTGCATGCGGTAGATGCTGAAGCTTGGCTCCAGAAGCACCACATTGTTTTCCCCGGGAAGGCCCACAACGCGCAGAAGGAGGTCGATGAGCTCGTCCGAGCCGTTCCCCGCTATGAGACGGGCCGGATCCACGCCCAGAGCCTTGGCCAACTCATGAATGAGCTCGGGATTTCCGGAGCGGGGATAGCGAAACACCACCGGCGCTTCCCTGGCGATGCTCTGCTGGACCAGTGGGGAAGCGCCCAGAGGGTTTTCATTGCTTGCCAGCTTGATGACGTGGCTCAATTGATAGGCCTTCCGGATCTCCTGGAGGGATAGTCCGGGGCTGTAGGGCGCGAAGGACGTGACCACGGGGCGAACCGGATAGGCAGAAGAGGGCGTGGCGTGCTGCATAATGGGTTTTTCCGAAAACAGGGACTTTTTGAGACTGGGACTGATTGAGGGGATGTGCGGGTTCGACAGCGCGCAGGCAAAGGATCATTTATTTGGTCCGGATGCGTGCCACGATGCTATCCAATAAATCGGAAAGGGGGCGGATCTTCGCATTGTACCGCCCCCAGGAAGAGGAAACAGAATCAAAGGATTTTGGGCCGGATGAAAACAAGGAGCTCCCGTTTGTCCTGAGATTCGTACTTGTTCTTGAAAAGCCACCCCAATATGGGAAGTCGGGATGCACCAGGCACGCTGTCCTGATTTTGAGTGATTTCAGCTTCCTGAACTCCGCCGATGACGATGGTGCTCCCATCGTCCACGATCAATTTCGTGTTGATCTCCCGGGTATCCTTGGCTGTTTCTCCGCCAGGACCCACAGCCGGATCATCGTCATTTATCGAGATTTCCAGGAGCACTTTCTCATCCGGGGTTATTTTGGGGGTGACGGATAGCTCCAGGGAGGCTTGGATTTCCTCCACACCGGGCTCCCCTTCCGCTCCCGTGACTTCCTTATAGATCGTCGTGCCCTGGGTGACGCTTGCCTCCTCATTGTTCAAGGTGACAATCTTGGGCTTGGAGACCGTCTTGCTCTTGCCTTCGCTTTCTCCAATCTGGAGCTGGGCATCCAGGGCATAGAAGTCGGTTCCTGAAAGCTTGGAGATGAAGCTTCCCAATCCGAGAGTCGCCGCGCCCTGGGAGGGAATGAGATTGACCGCGTAGCCGGGGCTTTCTGAGGGGCTATTGTCAGCAGTGCCAGATACGCCTCTTGTACTATCGCCGTCCTCGCTCTCATAGTTATAGCCGCCGCCCCATCTGATCCCCAGGTTTTCCGAGAACGAATCAGTTGCGTAGACGATGCGCGCTTCGATAAGGACCTGGGGCTCAGGCTGATCCAGCTTGTTGATGACTTTTTTGATTTTTTCCAGATTGCTCTGTGTGTCCTCCACGATGAGCTGCTGGGATCGTGGATCATGGGAGACCGAGCCCCGATCGGAGAGAAATTCCTCCACCTGCGACTGCAGATTTTGGGCCTCGCCGTAGTTGATCTGAATGTATTCGCGATGGAGCGGTGCGAGGTCTTCCTTGCTCTGTTGCGCCTCTTTCGCGGACTTGCGGACCTGAATGTTCCGCTGCTGCTCCTGACGCAACTTGTCGATGGAGGCAACGCGAAGGATCCTGTTGCCCACCTTCTTGAGGCCCAGGCCTTTCTGCCGAAGGACGTTGTCCATGACTTGGTCCCAGGGGACCTCATCGAGCTTCAAAGTGATGGTGCCCCCAACGCCTTCATCCATGACCAGATTGAAATTGCCCACATTGGAGAGCAGCCGCAAAACGTGGGATACCTCTGCATCCTGCACGTCTATGGAGATGGGCTTACCTGTGTATTCATCCTGCATTCCCGGGATGACAAATCCTTCGCCCAAGGTGTTCTGGAACTGGGTGATGGTCCCGTTGTCAGGGGAGGAAGCGGTGGCGGGCTGTTCCTCTTCCGAGGTGGAGGCATTGGATTCTTGGACCTCAACTTCGGATGTATTTCGGGCTTGTGTCTGTTGCGCTGCCACCAGGAGGTTGAGTTCGTTTCCCTCTTGCCTGATTTTGACAGGTATGCGTCGGGTCATGGTGAGGTGAACCTGGCCTCCGGTGGGGGAGTTGCTCAAGAGGGCCTTTTGAACTGGAGATCGGAACTTGTCCAGGTTGTAGAGCTTGGTCTGCGGCGTGGGAATGCGCGTTCCGGGAAGGGCGAGATTCAGCTCGTTGTTTTCGCTGGGGCGCAGCTTGTATTTGAGCTGCTCCTCCCCTGTTAATACGATCTTGAGCCCGCCTTCGTCGGTTTCGTAGAAATTGATGTCCCTCAATTGCCGCAAGGGAGCTTTTTCTGAGGCGGCTTGAGCCTCTTTGTCGGGAGTGCGCAGACTGAGCTCCATGGTGTCCTCGTCAGCCCGCGACAGGGAGAAGGGGGTTCGCTGCTTGAGATTGATCCTGATTTCCTCGATCCGGTTCGTATCCGGTATGGTCGAAAACTCGAGGCTTTCCAGAACGGTTCCGTCCAGGTGGGCGTGCGATATCGGGCCGCGGAGCGCAGGAGAGCAGCTGAGGATCAAAAGGGAGCCGTCGTATTCCGTGTCCACGTTGACCTTGCGCCCTATGGGGAGCTTAAGCAGCGTTTCACTGCCCTGGCTCTGGATTTGGATGCGGCCCTTTTCCTTTTCCGTGGAAGGAACTTGCTCTGCTGCAGCCTTTTGCTCTCCAGATGCGGCGGTCTGGCTGGCGTTGCCCGTCTCGGAGAGATGCGCATCAGGGGGTGAGCTCTCCCCGCTGTGGGTTGCGCATCCCACAGCAAATCCCGTCATCAGGACAAGGCTGATCACAAAGCAATATTTGAGGAGCTCTGTCTTCTTACTCATCCTTCTCTCCTGCTGATTGCGGAAGCTTCAGCACGGTTTGCTTGGATTTTCTTTCACCCATGACATCCACGTAATACTCACGGATGATCACTCTGTCCGACTCGATGCTTTCCACACGAGCCCCTTGAGTCCCGATTTCCGTGCCCTTTTGCAGAATGTATCCCTTTCCGCTGGGAAGTTGCACCAGAGCGCTGGCCCCGTCGGAAGCGCCTTGGCTGAGAATCCCCTCCAATTTCATCTGGGAAGGCGTGATCTTTTCCAAGGGGGAAAGATTCCTCTGGTTTTCTTTTTCCTCTTCCTCGGGGGCATGCGTGCGCCGAAGGAACGGCTGGAAGGGATTGGGCTTGGCTTGTGGGTTGTATTCAAACGGCTCGGGATCGATCCAGGAAGGGACATTCCCTGATGCGTTGGCCGAGGATTTCTCTTGGGCATATACGGTGTTCTGCAGGGCCAACAGAGGCAACAAAAGCCCGAGAGCCATGATCACAAGCAGCGGAGCCGCTGCGCGGATACTCGCGAAGCTGGGCTTGTTGGAAAGGCGATGATGGCGTGTCTTGTCGTCGCGCATAATCATTCTACTTATTACGAGCTCGATAGACCAAAAGACGTACCGAGGAGGAAATGCTTATCTCCTCATCGGTGTCCTGATTGCCCGGGTTAAGACTTATGGACTCGATTGTTATCAGTGTGTTCAAGCTTGAGATGCGGCTGAAAAACTCCATGAGATTGTGGAAGGGGCCGTCCAATTTTATGGAAAGGGACCTTGTGGCGTAGAGCTTGTGCTTGTTCGTGCTCCCGGGATTGAAGGAGAGAAAGGCCACATTTTCCGATCTTCCGACCTTTTCGATCTGGGCCAAAATCTCCTCAACTTCGTGTTCGTCCTCTGGTAAGAGCGTTCTGGCTTGATCGAGCACTTCTTTTTGATCTTCCATCTTCTCCCGAAGCTTGGGAAGTTTTTGTACCTGTTTATTGAATTTTGCAATTTGCTTGTCAAGTGTGTCGATCCTGTCGTTGAGCTCTGTGATCCGCTCAGTTGCAGGCTGATAGATGAAATACCAATAACTGCCGCAGATGACGATCAGAATCGCGACAAATATCAAGGCCTTCCTTGATCGGGGGAGATTCTCTATTTGGGAAAAAGCTTGCTTGATATTCATAGCCGGCAATGCCTATTTTGTGAGCAGGGTACATTGAAAGGAAACAAGATCCAAGTTGGAAATCCTTTTACGGCTTGTCTGTTTGAGGGTGATTCCCTTGAAGAAGTCGGTTTTTCGAAGCTTCCCCACGAATTGGGCGAAGGCCTGGTTATCCATGGCAATACCCTTGAGCCGCATGTTTTTGTTGGAATCCATCTGGATGGAGTTGAACCAGATTGTATCTGGAGACATGGATTCCAGGAGCCCGTTGAGATAATGAAGGGGACGTCTTTGTTCTTCGCGAATATCCTTGATAGCCGATATCTTGTTTTCAATTTCATTCAATTGTTTTTTTACGCTCTGGATCTCTTTGAGCTTTTTTTGGAGCTCCACCTTTTTCTGCTGCTTGCGCTGTTGGGTCTGTTCGAGATTTTCGATCTGGGCCTGGAGCTTGTTCTGGAGGAATAGACCTCCAGCAGCGAGAAGGATGATGGAAACCACGACAAGGAATGTGAACCTTGGCGGACCCGCGGAAATAGCCTTGCGGGGCTCGGGCATGAGGTTGATGCGTAACATGCGCACTCCGTGCGAGGGGCACTGATATGCCCGCTTTTGTCCGGATAAGGGGAAAAATGGTGTTTTCAGTTGAGCGGATTTCGTCTCCGGCCTAAAAAATTCTGGAGAAGAAGTCAGTTAACTTCCTGTTGAAAAAAACTAATCAGTCAGGTCGTTCTCACATTTTACGTGACCGCGCGAAAAAAAGCAGGATCGAAGTGAACCCAATGAACCCTTTTTTTATTGAGGCGTAGGTGCGCTGCACGAGAGTTTGACCTTTTTGAAGCAGCGTAGCAAATGGAAGATTTTCAGCGTCCTGCTAACTGAGCCCGCGGAGAGCCAGGCCCGTGGCCACGGCGTATTGCGGTGCGCAGGAGCGCAAGTAGCCCGAATCGAATGCGCGTTCGTCATAGGAGATGTTGCGCCAGGGATTCAAGTGTTCCGTTTCCAGGTTGAGCTCTTCGGCAATGGTCTCCTTCAAGCCGGGATAGAGGCTCCCACCGCCCGCAAGGTAGATCTTGTCGGCTCCCTTTTCCTCCGAGTTTCGATGCAGGGTGATCAATCGTTGGATATCTTCGGTCCAGGAAATAAACGAATTCTTGATCTCCTGCTGAACCCGTTCCTTTCCGGGTTTGTCCGTTTGGTCCACTCCCTGTAGCTTCAATTGCTCCGCTTCGGTGCGGTTGATATTGAAATGACGGCTGATTTTGTCCGTTATTTGCTCCCCTCCCAAGTGGAGGTCTCGAATAAAAAGGGGATACCCTCGGGAATAGACGCAAAAGATGCTGCTGGTGCTGCCTATATCGAGGATGTAGCTGGATTCGGTCATCCGCTCCGGATAGTTGAACTCGAAGCAATTGCTCAGGGCAAATCCTTCCACATCCACAATATTCAAGACCAGGGAGGCGGAGTGGAAGAGATTGCGGAGCTCGTCGATCATTGTTTTCTTGCTGGCCACGAGGATGGCCTTGAGCGTCTGGCCGGATTTGTCCGTGTCCAAAAACTGATAGTCGAGATAGACCTCGTTGAGGTCGAAAGGGATGTATTCCTGCGCCTGTTGGCGCACGAACGTATCCATGTCCTGATTCTGGCCGGGGACGTCGATATGCTTGATGATCACCCCGTGACCGGCCAAGGCGCTGATCACCTTTTTGTCCTTGATGGCCAATCCATTCCAAATCCCGTTGAGCTTGGTGGCCATCTTCCCGCCGTCCTCCTTCTCCTCCTTTTGCCAGGCGACGCGGCCCAAGCGGGACAAGGAGGTCTGTTTGCGTTTGGGCTCCAGCTTGACGAGCTTGGCCCAGCGCTGCCCCAGATCCAGACCGGTTCCGCTGTCCTTTTTGCTGCTGGGTATTCTCATGCTGAAATTCACTATTTTGTGCTTGGACGAAAACTCACGCATCTACTTCGTCGCTGCAAAATTTTAAAATCCTTGTGTATTCATATACACTGCGGCTTCAAAATTTCGTCTCCTCGTATCTGGGCAAGTCTCCATACCAACACGGTTTTCGGTCAGGCGCTATATTGACGATTCGGATTGCTGTGGCCGCAAGGTTAACACGGGAGTGGTGGAGCTCTTTACAACTCGCTCAGCCACTGAGCCGAAGAGAATGCGGTCGATCCCCTTTCGTCCGTGCGTGCCCATGACAATGAGATCCATTCCCTGTTCTTCAGCGTAGCGCAAAATTTCTTCCGCTGCATATCCGGTGATCACTTTTCCCTGGACCGCAACGTCGGAAAAGTGATCCTGGATGAACTGGTTCATGGTGTCTTCCGCCCCGGAGATGATTTCACCCACGAAGCTCTCTATAGAGCTCGGAGCGACCTGGAGACCGACGTACTGGGACATGGAGGGCACGATGTACACAACGTGGATTTCCCCCTGAAAGGCGTTTGCCAAGGTGTTGGCGTAGTCGGCGACCTGGGGGCTGAAATCGGCGAAATCCACGGCGCAGAGTATTTTTTTGATCGCTGCCATAGGGTATCTCTTTGTTTTGGGCCTACGAAGAGGCAATTTCCCGGATCAGATCGGTCGTGGAAAAGCCCTGCAAAAGAGGGAGACTGTAGACCTCTCCTCCGCGGGATCGGACCTCATCCCCGCCCACGATGCTCTCAGGGGGCCAGTCTCCTCCCTTGACCAGCACATCGGGTTGTACGGTCCGAATGAGCTGCAAGGGAGTGTCCTGTTCGAAAATGAGCACGAAGTCCACGCATTCCAGAGCGGCAAGGACGAAAGCCCTGTCCCGTTCCCTGTTCACAGGCCTTTCCTCGCCTTTGATCCGACGAACGGACTCGTCGCTGTTGAGACCGACAACCAGTATGCTGCCAAGGCTTTTGCAACGCAAAAGATAGTCTACGTGGCCTCGATGAAGAAGATCGAAGCATCCGTTGGTAAAGACCGTTTTTCGGGGCTGCCCCGGAGCCTTGGTGCTTTTCAGAATGTATTCCGCAGTGACCAGCTTGGCCAATGGGTCCCGTACGTTCATGGAGCGCATCGTCCTCTGCGGTACTATCTCATACTATACCTTAACGGCTTCGACAAGGGAAAATCTGTGTCCACTTTTTCAATCTCAGGCTGTGGAAAAGAGTGTAACTCAGAAAAATAGGTAAAGAATCTATATCATACATGGTAGGTCAAGGCAAGCTTGGTATCCCATTTTTTCAATTTCTCTTGCTCAAAGCATATCCTTGATCACGTTATTGAATGCTGTGCTCAGGTGATAAAAGCAGTATTTCGCTCCTGCTCTCCCTAGGAGGGGGCGAAAAGGGAAGCTCACATTGGTTTGGGGATAGTGCTTGGAGTAGATGTCTGTCGAACAGGTGTTTTCCTGAGCGCAATGAGAAAAAAGCATTGGTGAAGCTTTTGAAGAGGAAATTTTTTCAAAAGATCATATCTTCCTGTGCCACGTCCTATCTTTTGGGGGCGGCAAGGTATTCCATGAGTTGCAAGGTTTGCCTCAAAATGTCCTGTTGGGGATGCCCGTCCCAAGATGGGAAGATTGAGTTCGGGCATCTCCATTCCTGGATCAAGGTAAAGCGAGAGGCAAGGCATCCCCGTCAGAATCTTTTTGTCCCGAATTTACGGGAACGGGTCAGTAAAAAGCCTGGTGCAGGGAAGAGTCTCCTTGATGAACCCCTGGCTTGCGTTGAGTCGGGGGGAGCCAGCGTGTGATTCGTCGAATGAGCGCATCCAAGGTCCTGCGGTCAGGGGCGGATACAGGAATCCCTTCGGCATAGCGATTGAGAAGGGGTTGCCTGTTGCCCTCCGGGACCAGATCCCATTTGTTCAGGGTCAGAATTCGGGGGGTCTGGCCAAGCCCCATGTCCTCCAGGATGTTTTCGACTGCCTGTGCCTGGTTTTCCAATTCCGGATGAGCCGCGTCCGCGACCTGGACCAGAAGATCGGCTGAATGCAGCTCTTCCAGGGTGGCCAAGAAAGCTTCCCTGAGATTGTCCGGCAGATAATTGATGAATCCTACTGTGTCCGTGAGGATGATCTCTCTGTCCCGGGGAAAGCGCAGCCTTCGGCTGGTGGGATCCAGAGTGGCGAAGAGATTGTTCGCGGTGTGGATTCCGCTGTGGGTCAGGGTATTCATGAGGGTTGACTTGCCCGCGTTGGTGTAGCCGACGAGGGCGACAATGGGCAGCCCCGCGGAATTGCGGCGCTGTCTCGTGTGGGCCCTGTTCTGACGGATCTTGTCCAGCTCTTTTTTGATCTTGGTCTTGCGCTCCCCGATGCGCCGTTTGTCCAGCTCGAGCTTGGTCTCTCCAGGACCCCTGCCCCCGATGCCCCCGCTGAGCCGGCTAAAAGCCCGATTCGTGTCCGAGAGGCGAGGAAGAGTGTAATTCAGCTGAGCGAGCTCCACCTGGAGCTTGCCCGCTCTGCTCGAGGCGTGCTGGGCGAAGATGTCCAGGATGACCTGGGTCCGGTCCAGGATTTTGCGCTCGGTGATGCGGGAGAGGTGGCGCATCTGCGCCGGAGTGAGCTCCCGGTCGAAAACGAGGGTGGAGGAGAAGGTCTGCAAGGCCAGGATCTCCAGCTCGGCAAGCTTTCCCTTGCCCAGGATATGCTTGGGATTGACCCGGCTCACGCGCTGGATCATGCTGTCCGTAACCTGGAGGCCGGCGGTCTGAACCAGCTCCCGGAGCTCCTCGAGGGAGTTTTCCTGGACGTTTTTGGGTCTGGTGTCCACGCTGAGAAGGATGGCCCGTTCCGCGTCCGAGGAGAAGAAGGCTTCCGGCGCCGAGCGGGCGAACTCCTTTTCCAGGGCCTCCACTTCGCGGGAAAAGTCGACTTCCTCCTGGTCCCAGGGAAGATGCGGGGAATAGTGGTAGAGTTGATTGCCCGAGCTGTAGGGCATGAGATGGGCCCATTGGAAGGTGAGGGGGGCTCCCTCCCCGTTCACGGTCAGAACGGAGATCGAGTCCAGCCTGAGGAAAACGAGGTCCATGAGATCCTCTTCGGTGATGCCGGAGGACCCCAGATGGGTGTGCATCAGGCGGAGGCCGCGCAGTCTGGCGGACTGCTCGCGCTGACGTCCCAGCTCGGGAATGAGGATACGGTCGCGGTCGCCGACGATCACCATGTGGGGGCGTCCCTGGCGATCCACGAGCACCCCGATCTGACGGCCGATTTCCCAGCTCAGGGCGGCGAGCTCCCTGGCCTGCTCCTTGCTGTATCCCCCTAGATCGGGGAAACGCCTGCGGTAGATGCGGGACAGGGCTTTGGCCTGACTGGGCTTGAGCCCGGTTGTGTTCCCCCAGAGTTTTTCTGCTATGGCAATCCCTCCTTTGGTGTGAAAGCGTATCCTTTGGGCAACCGGCCTTTACAAAGGCTCATTTCTGGGACGTGTCTTGTGGGCCTCCCAGGCCAGTGGCGATCAAACGGTCGTAGCGGGAAACCATGGAGAAGGTGTACGCAGCGAGCTCCTTTCGCAGGGCCAGGCCGACGTTGCCGCCCCTGTTTCGCAGCTCTGCCTGAAATCGGGAATAGAAGGACGGGTCCGGCAGGACCGCAAGGCTGTGGTAGTTCTTTGCGGCCGCGCGAAGAAGGGTGGGGCCGCCGATGTCGATTTCTTCCACCAGGTCCTGGTCTTTGAGCCCCTTTTCCAGAGCTCCGGCGAAGTCGTAGAGATTGACGCAGACGAGATCGAAGGGCGGGATGCCCAGCTCGTCCAGGGAACGGAGGTGCTCGGGGTCGTCCTTGTCCGCCAGGATTCCGGCGTGGATATGCGGATGAAGCGTTTTGACCCGTCCCCCCAGTATTTCGGGAAAGCCGGTCACATCGCTGACCGGAGTGACTGCAAGCCCCGCCTGGACCAGTGTTTTATAGGTTCCGCCTGTGGAAACCATCTCCACACCGTGGTCCGACAGAAACTGTCCCAGCTCGGAGAGCCCCGTTTTGTCCGTGGCGCTGAGCAGAGCTCGTTGAATGGGCAGCTGTTCCATGCCTTCTCCCTTGCTTCACTGTGTCCGGTCAAAAAGATCAAGAGATCCCGAGCAAAGTTATTTTAGCGCTTCATATCCTTGGATGCAAATGGCAAGGAAAAGGTGCCGGATCTGGCTTCGGAGGCGATGTTTCGGCCTGTTGCCGCATGGGGTGCTCGGCATTTACTTTTTTCCGCAATACTCCTATTTTAAGGGCCTATGCGCGGATTCGTCATTGCCGGAGTCAGCAGCGGAAGCGGGAAGACCTTGATCAGCCTGGCCCTTATGGCCTGGTTTGTCCGCAAGGGATGGGATGTTCAGCCCTACAAGGTGGGACCGGACTTTATCGATCCCGGGCATCATGGCCTCGTGACAGGCAATACCTCGCACAATCTGGACGGGTGGATGCTCTCCGAACCGGTCAACCGTGAGATTTTCCATCGTTACGGCAGCCTGGCGGACGTATGTGTGGTGGAAGGGGTCATGGGCCTCTTCGACGGTTTTTCTTCGACGGGAGAGTCCGGCTCCACGGCGGAGATGGCCAAGTGGCTCGGCATGCCCGTATTCCTGGTGGTGGACGCCCGTTCCCTGGCCAGGTCTGCCGCGGCTCTGGTCAAGGGATATGCCGAATTCGACCCGGATCTGGCCCTGGCCGGAGTCCTGTTCAATCGCGTCGGGAGCCCTTCTCATGCAGCGATCCTATACGAGGCGGTGCACAGCGCGACCGGCCTTCCCTGTCTCGGTTTTCTGCCCCATGACTCAGGGCTGAGCCTTCCCTCCCGCCATCTGGGACTGGTTACAGCCCAGGAGTCGGCGTGGGACGAGGAAAAGGTGGAGCAACTAGCCGATTGGGCCGATTCCGGGCTCTCCGCCCATTTCGAGGAGGCAGCGTTCGGACGCGGAGGCTGGGAATACAAGGAGGGCTCCATCTCCAGCTTAGAGCCATCCGGGTTGTCCTTTTCAATCGCGGCGCAAACTGATAGGGAAGCCGAGGCAGACCCCCGGGTCCGCATCGCGGTGGCCTGGGACGAGGCATTCTGTTTCTACTACGGGGAGAATCTCCGTTTGTTGCGGGAGGCCGGAGCGCGGTTGTGCTTCTTTTCTCCTCTAAGAGATAGCGCATTGCCTGATGGGGTTGACGGTCTCTATTTGGGGGGCGGTTATCCGGAGCTCTATGCCGCGCGCTTGAGCCAAAACAGGGGCCTCCTGACGGACGTGGCCCGGCTGGCGGGGTCCGGCGGGACAGTATACGCCGAGTGCGGAGGCTTCATGTATTTGATGCGCTCCATTCGCGACGGACAGGGGAAGGTCCACGACATGGCCGGGGTGTTCCCCCTGGACGCAATCATGGGGAGTCGGTTCCGGGCCCTGGGATATCGTGAGGTCCGCACACTGGAGCGGACCCCCCTCGGTGATGCGGGTACGATTCTTCGCGGGCACGAGTTCCACTATTCCCATCTGGACAGCCCCGAGGACGGGCTGCAAAGCGTGTATCAGGTTCGGGACCGGCGGGGAGAGCAACGAGCACCTCAGGGCTTTTTGCTGGACAATGTTCTGGGATCCTACATTCATGTGCATTTTGGGAGCAATCCGGAAAGCGCCCGTTCCCTTGTTTCACAATGCCTGGCCACCCGTGGCTTCGCCGACTGATCACCCAGCGAGGCGCGATTTTTTCTTTGCGAGGTCGAGGTGGGGCGACTGGCCATTGTGACAGCGACACAAAGGGAGCTCCGGGCGGCAGTACCCGGTGCGCCCAGGATTCCCCACGCGGAACCGGTGGCCTGGCGGTGGCGGGGGATGGACTTCTATATGGTGTGCTGCGGGATGGGACCGGTCAACGCGGCCTTCGGCATGGGGCGCCTTTTTCAGCACGCCCCTGAGCTGCGAGGAGTGCTCAATCTGGGCACCGCGGGAAGCTTTCGGCCCCAGGAGCTGCCCCTTGGGCAATCCGTTGTCGTGCGGGAGGAGATCTGGCCCGAATTCGGTCTGCGCACCGGCGGGGGAGTCGATCCTGCGGGATTGAAATCCGGCCAGGGAATCCTCGCGGGGGAAACGGTCCGCGACCGATTGGAGCTCAATCCGCGGCGTTCCCTGTTCAGCCTCGGAGTGAGCCGTTCCCTGCCCTGGCCGGAAGCCAGGAGCCTTACCGTCGCCGGAGCAAGTGCGGATCCCCACCAGGCGGAATGGTACGCACAGCGCTACAGTCCCGATGTGGAGAATATGGAGGGCTTTGCCCTGGCCTGGCCCTGTCTCAAATACGGGGTGCCCTTTGCGGAGGTGCGCTGCATCTCCAATGTGGTGGGATCCAGACATAGAAGGGACTGGGATGCTTCCGGGGCTCTGGCCCAGTTGGGCACGGTCATGACCGTGCTGTTGGAGCGCATGGACTGATCCGCAGCAAAGGCAAGGGAAATAGCCAAAACGTCGGGCACCCCGAGGACCGTTTCAGGAAGACCACGAATGATGAAGCAACAACCGGAGCTGCAGGAGTACTTTCAAGGCGTCCTTCCCCGTGTTGAGGCCTGTATCAGCGAACAGCTCGATTCCCTGAACAGCTATATTTTCCCCGTGGCCTCCCATGTCCTGGGCTCCGGAGGCAAGCGCCTCCGTCCCCTGCTCTGCATTCTGGTGGCCGGAGCTATGGGCCACAGGGAGGAATCCGTCTATCCCCTGGCGAGCGCCCTGGAGCTTGTTCACTCAGCCACTCTGTTGCACGACGATATCCTGGACAACGCCGAGTTGCGTCGGGGAGCGCGGGCGGCCCACCTCGTTTTCGGCATGAAGGAGACCATCCTGGCGGGGGACGCGCTTTTGGCCCAGGCGAACCAAATCGTTTCCGGCTACGGAAACGCGGATCTGGTCAGTTGTATCTCCCAGGCGATTTCCAGCACCGTATCCGGGGAGATCCAGGAGATCCAGAAGATGCGCCAGACCAATCTGAGCCAGGCTGAATATCTGGATATCATTAAGGGCAAGACGGGGTACTTGATCCAGAGCTCCTGCGAGAGCGGGGCCATTCTGGCGGGCAATAGGAGCGCGGAACGAAAGGTTTCCCGTATATTGGGGCTCAATCTGGGAGTGGCCTTTCAGTTGGTGGACGACGCATTGGACTACTCGCCGGCACCGGAGTTGGGCAAGCCCATGGGCGGGGATTTGCGGGAGGGCAAGCTCACCATGCCCCTTATCCATTTCCTGCAGGAGCTCGATTCGGGGCAGCGGGAGCGCTTTCTGGCCAGGGTCAAGGACAAGGCCCTGTCCGAGGAGGAGATGGAGTCCACCATGCACCGCATCCGTTCCAGGGAGCTGCACATCCGGGCCAGGGAAGAGGCCGAAACCTATTTGCGGACAGCCCATGAGGCCCTGGAGTCCCTGCCGGAATCCCGGGAAAAGTCGCTTCTGGCCCGGATGTTGGAATACATCCGTTTCCGGGAATATTGACCCCTATCTCAGGCCGAAGCATTCCAGATTCCCGCAATGCCTAAAAGGCCGGCTCCTCACCGCGGGCCCGACGCATGCGACGTACCAGGCTATAGGGGAGATCCAGGTTACCCCGTCCCGTTCCCAGCTCGACCCCTTCCTTGACGCTGCCGTGGAAGTCCGATCCCCCGCTGACCAGGAGGTCGTATTCCTGGCAGAGCTGGAGATAGGTCCGGGTTTGTTCCGGGGTGTGGTCCGTGTACAGGGCCTCCATCCCGTCCAGGCCCTGCTCCTTGAGCCTGCCCAGCAGCTCGCGCAGCTCCGGGGTGTCGAGCTCCAGGGAATAGGGATGGGCCAGAATCACGGTGGCCCCTTCCTGCTTCAGGATCCGAATGGCTTTTTCCGGCTCGAGCTTGTCCTTGGGGATGTACGCCGCCCCTCCGGGACCGATGTACTCCCGGAAGGCCTGATCGATGCTCTCCACCACCCCCTTTTGGAGCAGGACCCTGGCGATGTGGGGCCTCCCGATGCTCGCCTCGCCAGCCAGCTCCTGGATCTCCTGCAGGTCCACATCCACTCCGGCTTCGCGGAGCCTGGCCAGAATGCGGTCGTTTCGGTTGTTGCGCCGATCCTGCAGGTCCTGCAGGGTGGCCTTGAGCCCAGTGGGCGGATCTGGCAGGAACAGGCCCAGGATGTGCATCTGGCCGGTGGGGAAGTCAATGCTCAGCTCGCAGCCGGGAATGACCTCCACGCCTGTCTCCCGTCCGGCTTGCAGGGCCTGGCTCAGCCCGCCCACAGTGTCGTGGTCGGTGATGGCCACGGCCCAAAGGCCGATGGAGGCGGCTTTGCGCACGAGGTCGGCCGGATTCAGGGTTCCGTCCGAGGCCGTGGTATGGGTGTGCAGATCGATTTGGCTCATACGTGGGATCTCCGGTTCTGTTCCCGTCTCCGGGGAGATTAATGGGCTACCTCTTTTGGGGCTTGCCCTTTCAGGGTCTGGCGGTTAGATTCAAATAAGTAGCTTTCCCGCGCGGGGGAGCCGTTTGTCGGGCGTCGCCA
>Ga0207714_1000376_pt1 | contig 31169 bp, 31 predicted proteins | sample PonA232FremontCA_2_FD_187270 | JGI IMG/M metagenome (GOLD analysis project Ga0207714, IMG submission 187270) | Marine sediment microbial community from Fremont, CA, USA - Pond A23 Sediment 2 (SPAdes) | ecosystem: Environmental > Aquatic > Marine > Unclassified | place: USA: Fremont, California...
CGGGTTCGCCAGCCATATCAGAAAAAGGGGGGGGGGGACAATTAAAGATTTCCCGTACCGGGTGAAATCCGGATTCATTGTACCAAATACAGGCGACTCACTTTTTCATGCGTTCTATTTATTAACCCTGATGAACGCGCTCACACCATCCCGTGCGCTTCGTAGAACGCTTCGAGACTGTCGCAGTCATGCCTATCGGCCATCGTTACCCATCCACCGAATCGGTACCGTCGCCAGCACTTCTCGCCGTCGATGAAAACCGGATTGGTGCCGGTATCCGGTTCCATCTGTATCCCGCCGTCGCTATCGGGTTCGCGGTCGAGATACTCGAAGCCGTACTTGGTGGGTTCACCGTCTTCACCCACAGCCCGCTCGTCGCAGTCGTCGCAGACGAGGTTAGGGTAGGTGTCCGTGTCGCCCTCTACCTCGCCCTCGCAGATAGGACAAGTCATGTTCGGATTGTGGGACGTTACGACCATGAGCGTGTTGCCCATCCCTCCGAAGACCGGCGAATTAGTGTGAAAGCCCACGAGGGCGCGGCGGCAAACATCGGTAATCTGCGTATCAACGGTAGCGAAACTGGTGCTTTATGTAAACACCAGCCCGTTGTCTCCCGTATGCAGACACACATCGTTCCGGTCGGTTTCGATTACGACCGGCTGATCGCGCCGCTGGTGCGCGAGCAGATGGACGTCGACCGTGTTATCCTCCTCAAGGGGGATATGGGGAGTGAGGCCAACGTCGAGTACTCGCGGAACCTCGCCGCGAAACTCGAAACTGACTTCGAGAACCTGCTGGGCGCCGAAACCGAGCAGTTCACTATCGAGGACGTCTACGACTACGACGAGGCCTTCGAGCAGGCGTTCGACCTGATAAACAAGGAACTGGACAACGAGGCTGGGGGCGGGGAGAGCGAAGTCTGGGTCAACATCTCCGCGATGCCCCGGACCGTCTCGTTCGCGTTCGCGACTGCCGCACACTCGATCATGGTCGAACGCCAGGGCGAGCGCGACCGCATCCACACCTACTACACGGTTCCCGAGAAGTACCTGGAGACCGAACTCGCGGAGGAACTCCGCCGACAGATCGAACTCCTCGAAGACGTCGACGGGACGGAGACGGACGCCGAACGTATCAGTGACCGTCTGGAGAGCGCCCGACAACTGCTCTCGGAGTTCGACGAGCGCGGCACGACGATCGGCGCCAAGGAGATCGACGGGAGCCACATCGTGGAACTGCCGGTCGCGCTGTTTTCCAGCGTGGAACCGTTCGAGGAGGTCATCCTGTTCACGCTCGGCGATCACGGCGAGTTCGCCTCCATCTCGGAACTCGCCCAGCAACTCGCCCGCGAACTCGGCGAGGAGTACACCGACTCGTTCCGCTCGAAGGTCATCTACAACGTCGACCGGCTGGGTCCCGGCGGGAAGGGGTACATCGAACAGGAAGCCCATGGGAAATCCTACCGGACCAGGCTCTCCCGGATCGGCGAACTGTGGGTCCGCGCACACTCGGGTCGGGAACGGAAAGGCCGCGAGTTCGATCTCTCCTGATATGAGCGACGACCTGCGAGCCCCAGCGGAGGCGATCCGCGCGGCCGATCACGTCGTCGCGTTCACCGGCGCCGGGATCAGCACCGCCTCGGGGATTCCGGATTTCAGGAGCGACGGCGGTATCTGGGACCAGTTCGATCCGGCCGAGTTCCACTACCAGCGGTTCAAACGCGATCCGGCCGGCTTCTGGGAGAAACGGCTCGAACTGTACGATACGATCTTCGACGCGGCGATCGAACCGAACGCCGCCCACGAGGCGCTCGGGCGACTCGAAGAAGCCGGCGAACTCGACGCGGTCATCACACAGAACATCGACGGGCTCCACCAGGCGGCCGGCTCCGGGACGGTGATCGAACTCCACGGAAACGGCCAGCGGGTGGTCTGTGACGACTGTGGACGCCGGACGACGCTCGCGGAGACGCGCCGACGGATCGCCGACGGGGAGCTGCCACCGCGGTGTGGGGAGTGTTCGGGCTCTCTCAAGCCCGACGTCGTCCTCTTCGGGGAGGAGCTCCCTGAACCCACGATGCAGGCCGCCCGTCGACACGCCCGTGAGGCAGAGCTGTTTCTGGCCATCGGGTCGTCGCTGACCGTCGAGCCGGCGGCGTCGCTCCCCCGGATCGCCCGCCGGACCGGCGGCTCCGTGCTGGTCGTCAATCTCGAGGAGCCTGATCTCGCCCGCACGCCGGATTTCGAGTTCCGGGACGACGTGACAGCGCTCCTCCCGGCACTGGCCGAGCGCGTCGACCCGTCGTAACCGTTCCGGACAGGTCCGGAAAGCGTAAGTGCTGTTCGGCTATATCCGCCGGTAGTGACATCGCCAGTCCGGCGCGCGGGGGCGTTCGCGCTCGTTGGTTTTCTCGCACTCGTCGTGCCACTGGCAGGTACGCTCGACGAACCGGCGTACGCGACACTCGTGGCGATCAGCCCGTTCATGCTCGTCGCCGCGGGTGCGCTGGCCATCAACCCTGGCAGTGTCCTCTTCGAACTGTTCGCTCGTCCTGGTGACCGGCGCGACGGCAAACTCTACGGGCTCGCCGGCTTCTCGCTCGCGGCGGCGGGTACGGCGATCCTCGCCGTCGAGTTCGGGATGCCGGAGACAGTCTACGTCGGAACGCTCTACCTGCTCTCTGTCGGGAACCTCACGGGGCAGGTAGCCAGACGACTGACGGGTGATCCGGTGCTGGCTACCGCCGGCTTCGTCGCGGGCGGCTCTCTCGCCGGCGGCGGCGGCCAGGTACTCGCCGCCGTGATCGCCGGACACACTCTCTCCTGGCAACTGGTCGTCTTCCTCGCTGCCAGCGGGAGTCTGCTCGCGGCCCTGATCCGTGAGGTGCTTTTTAAGGGTGACGACGTCCTCGTCATGGCCAGCGTCGCCCTGCTCCTCTGGCTCATCGCCAATCTCCCGCTCGACATCTCGACGACCAGAATCACGGTCGCAATCGTCGTCACCGTCTTCCTCGGCTACCTCTCTTTTACGCTGGAGACGGCCTCGTTGCCGGGGATGCTCACTGGGGTGTTGCTGGGACTGCTGACGATCGTCCTCGGCGATTACGGCTGGTTCGTGATGCTGATCGCCTTCTTCGGGATCGGCGGCCTCGCCTCGAAGTTCAAGTACGACCGGAAACTCGACCGCGGGATCGCCCAGGAAAACGAGGGGGCACGCGGCAGCGGCAACGTGCTCGCGAACTCGCTCGTGGCACTCGCCGCCGTGATGGGTGCGGCCGGCAGCGGGAGTTTCGACGTCTCCAAGTCCGTCTTTTTTTTCGCGTTCGCGGGTGCCGTCGGCGCGGCGCTCGCGGACACGCTGTCAAGCGAGATCGGTGGACTGTACGACAACCCGCGACTGATCACGACACTCGAAGTCGTCGAGCCGGGGACCGACGGCGCAGTCACGTGGCAGGGCGAACTCGTCGGGCTCACCGGTGCGACCATCATCGGGCTCATCGCCTTCGCGGGTTTCGGCGGCGTCACCGCGGCGGGCGCAGCGGCCATCGTCCTCGCCGGGGTCGCGGGCATGACCGTCGACAGCGTGCTGGGTGCGACGGTCGAAGGGCGGCTGTTCGGCAACCAGGCGGTGAACTTCCTCGCGACGCTGTCGGCCGCCCTGGTCGGCAGCGCACTGGCCGTCTCGGTCGGGCTCTCGATGTAGATGCGCCGGATCCGTCCCGCCACCAGGTCGGACGTTGACCGGCTCCGCGAGGTCCAGGAGCGGGCACTCGCCGAACCGTGGCCGGACCTGCTTGAAACCGCTGTCGGGGGGTACCCACCAATCTACGTCGCCGTCGACAGCGTGCCCGTCGGCTACGCCATCACCGTTCCGGGTCCGGAGGCGGTCGGCTACGTCCCCGAACTCGCGGTCGATCCGGCCCACCAGCGCGAGGGTCACGGCTCGGCACTGCTTGCGTTCGTCTGCGAGCAGCTGCGCGCGGACGGGTACGAGAAACTCCGGCTGTCAGTGCTGGCCGAAGACGACCGGGCCCGGCAGTTCTACAGCGACTGCGGGTTCGAGTTCGTCGAGCGGCTCCCGGCGGAGTTCGGCAGCGGTGACGGCGTCCTTCTGGGGAAAGATCTCGACCCGTGAACCGTTTGCCCTGCAAATCCGAGAAAGTATCAAGTGGAACGACCACGTATGTCAAGATACAGACGGAGTCAGCTCACAAACAAAAAGATGGCCAGACACGATTACGACCTCCCGGCAGACTACGAGCAGCGAGTACAGGACGGAACGATGAGCGACTGGTACACCCAGGAGCGAGCCAAGCGTCAGGCACTCCGACAGGAGACGAACTTCCAACAGGAGTACGAGGGACTCCGGGAACGAATCGAGCGAATTCTGGAAGCCGCCAGCGAGACAGTCGAGATACGGCGGTAGGTTGTCACTGCTCTGGGACAGTCGTCCAGCTATCGACGATGACGCCGTCGACACCCAGCCCGCGGAGTCGCGAGACCGCTGCAGCCGTCGGGACGGTCCACGCGTTGACCGACAGTCCCCGGTCGTGGGCGCTCTCGACCCGCTGCTGGGTGACGAGTTCGTGGTGTGGATGAACGTACTCGCAGGATAGATCCCCGGCCGTTTCGAGCGCTGTCCCGAAAGAATCACCGAACAGGTACGCGGTCCGGATCGCTCCCGCGGCGACCTCCGCGAGTGCGGCCCTCTCGAAGGAAGAAAGGATCAGTTCCGCATCCAGATCCGTGAGCAGGGCGAGGACGTCCCCGGCCATTCCGGCGTGTTTGAGTTCGACGTTGAGCCCAGTTCCCGCCGGCAGTGTGTCGACTACTGCTTCGAGCGTCGGGATCGTCTCCCCGGAGCCGCCGATCTGTAGCCCGGACAGTTCCGAGAGCGGCGTCTCACGGACCGGGCCAGTTGCGTCGGTCAACCGGTCGAGTTCCTCGTCGTGGAAGACGACGATCTCACCGCTCGCGCATCGCTGGACGTCGATTTCGACCATCTCGACGTGTGGGGCCGACCCGCGGACCGCCGCGAGAGTGTTCTCCGGAAAGTGGTCCCGACAGCCTCGGTGACCGATCGTATTCACACCAGTCAGTAGTGTCACCGGCGGTATAAACCATGCTGTGGGCACATCTCCACACTCCCGGTCAGACGAGGAGTGTATTCAGCGCGTCTGGAACGACTAGGATGTCACTATCCGGTTCGATTGCGGCCTCGACATCGTTCGCGGCCTCCATCAGACACTCCTCGACGGTGGCGGGTGCGTCACTGTTCGTGATCCAGACGTCGTGTTTTTTGAGCGTTCGAGCCAGCACGAACGCACGCTGTGCGCCCGGCTCGTACCCCTCCCGCATCTCCCGGTACAGCGAGTCCGGATCGCGCGCAGCGGCGAGTCGCTCGTAGAACCGCTGTTCGCCGCGTCCCTCACCAGCGCCCTCGTCGAGTGTTGCTGGGAGGACGACACGACCGTCCGGCCGGAGCGGGTTGTGCGCGCCGAGAACGACGTAGGTCGCGCCACGGGTCGTCTGGTAGAGGTTCGCGTCTTTCGGTGCGCCGACGCCGGCGACGACCGCGTCGTACTCCGCTGTCACCGTCACCGAGAGTGCATCCCTGGCGGTGTCTGCGAGGTCCCGAACGACTGCCCGGTGATCGCCAGCGCTCGCGGCGATGATCCCGTCCGGACCGTGGGTGACGTTCAGGCAGAACTCCACACCGATCAGATCGCCTGCGCGGTCGAGAAACGACCGGAACGGGTTGTCTTCGATCCGCCCGAGGCGGACACCGTCCCGGGAGAGCAGCTCCGGGCCGTGGGTGTAACGGATCTGTGACTCGCCGCCGGCCCCGATCAGCGCCGTCTTCGCCCCGCCGGAAAAGCCCGCGTACTGGTGCGGTTCGACCATCCCGGTCGAGCAGAGCACGTCACTCCCAGTGATGGGTTCGAACAGTTCGATCGGACAGCCGTCGACTTCGCCGACGGTGACGGTGCTGTCCGGATCGTGGTTCACCGCGAGGTCGGCGTGTTCGCCCAGCGCGGCCTCAATCTCGGCGTCGGTCATCGGCCGGTGGAGTCCGAGGCCGATCACGACGGAGATCTGGTCCCGGTCGACGCCCGCACGTTCGAACTCCCCGACCAGTACATCGACCAGAACGTCTTCGGGCGTAGCACGGGTGACGTCCGTCACGACGACCGAGACGGTGTCGCCGGGATCGACACGGTCGGCGAGCGGCGGACCGTGTGGCGATCTCACCGCAGCCCGTGCGGCCTCGCGGACGTCTACTGGCTCACCGCCGGACGGCCGCGCTGTGCGTAGCTGGCAGGATGGCAAGGACAGTTCGATGGTCCCGTTCCCGAGGGGCAGTTCGACAGCCATCTCACTCGGTCGCGACCTGCCGGGAGAACTGCTGGACACGGTGGCCGTTCTCACGACAGCTCTCCAGTGCGAGTTTGGCCCTGTAGCCCGCGTCGTGTGCCGTGGTGCCGCGGCCGACGCCAACCTGCAGGTCGATCCCGGTCCGGTCGCCGATGGCGGTACGGGCGGCGTCGAAGGCGTCGCGGTCGAGCGCCGGACAGACCGCGATGATGTTGTCGCCGCCGACGAAGCGGGCGATACTGTCGTGTTCGACCTGCATGTACTCGGCGAGTTCGAGGGTCGTCCGCTGGACCGTCAGCGTCGTCTTCGCCGCGTTCTGTCTGTCGGTGTACGATCCAGTCACGTCGACGATATCGAAGTGGGCGATCGTCATCTCGCCGTCGGTGTGACCGATCGTCTCGTCGACTGCGAGGATCTCCGTCCGGTTTGGATCCTGCGCACTCCCTGCATGCTGGAGTTTGTCGGTGGCAGTCCCGAGTGCGGCGATCGGCGTCTCCCCGACACCGACGGCGAGGCTGGCTGTGACCGGGTACTGGTTCCGGATCTGCTCCTGGAACCGTTCGTGGGCCGCCCGGTCGATCCCGTTGGTCACCCCGATGATGTTGTCGAACCGGTCGAAGAAGGCGTAGCCGTCTTCCCGGCCGACGAAGTCGGCGAAATCGGCGTACAGCCGGGCCTGCAGGGACTGGAGATCGGTTTCCCGCCGCGGCGACGGTGTCACCGTCCACGGACCGTAGTTGTCGAGTTGCAGGAGTGTCAGCTGCATATCATCGGAGACGCTCGTCACGCTCCAGTATTGGCTCCTGACGCATATAAAGTGCCAGGAAACGGCCTCGACGGGACTAGCCGTCGAGTAACGACCGGCTGCTGTTGAGAGCGATCGCCCCGCCGCTTGCCACTGTTGCGGCCATCACGGAGAGGGGGTTCAAGATACCGGCGACCGCCAGTCCGGCGGCCAGCCCGTTGTAGCCCAGCGCGAAGGCGGTGTTCTGGTAGAGCCGCGACCGGGCCGCGTCGGCGAGGGTAAAGGCCGACTCCACCGCCGAGAGGTCGTCGTCGAGGATCGCGACGTCGGCGGCCTCCGCGGCCAGTGCGGTGCCACTGCTGATGGCGATACCGAGGTCGGCCGCCGCGAGTGCCGGTCCGTCGTTCGTCCCGTCGCCAACCATTGTCACGTGCCCCGCCGCCCGGAGCCGCCGGATCGTCTCCGTCTTTCCGTCCGGCGAGACGCCGGCGAAGACGTGGCGAACGCCGTCGTGGGAGTGGAAGTGAGCGGCTGCCTCCCTGTCGTCCCCCGTCAGGACGACTGTCTCGATCCCCCTGTCGGCGAGTTTGCTGATCGTCTCGTCCCAGTCGGTCCGCGGCGTATCCCCGAGGACGACGAGTCCCTCGGCGGCGCCGTCTTTCCCCACCACGACCGGGAGATTGCCGGCCCGGCGCTGTTCGAGTGCCCGCCGTTCGATCCCGCTCTCGACGCTCCAACCACGGTCGGCGAAGAGGTCGAGATTGCCGACCAGAAGCGTCGTCTCGCCGAGTTCGCCCTCGATCCCGGTGGCGTGTGTCCGCACGTTGCTGATGCGCTCGGCGCTCCCCGTCTCCTGTTCGGCCCGTCCGCCGTCTGCACGGAGACCGAACTCCGATGCGATCACCTCCCCCGCCGGATGTGAGGCGTGTTCCTCGAGGGCAGCGATCGATCCCAGCAACGCCTCCGGGGCGTCGGCCGAGAGCAACTGCATCTCACCGGTCGTGAGCGTCCCCGTCTTGTCGAAGACGACGGTGTCAGTCTCCCGGAGGCGTTCGAAGATTGTCTCGTCGAAGACGAGGATGCCCCGGTCGACGCCGGCCTCGATGCTCGTCGCGACCGACAGTGGGGTCGAGAGGCCGACGGCCCACGGCGAGCAGACGAGCAGGGTCGCCAGCCCGGCGAAGACGCCGCCGGTGAGCCCGCCCCCGAACAGCACGGTCCCGACCACGGCGACGACGGCCAGCACACAGAGCGCGGGCGCGACCAGCGCGGCGATCCTGTCGCTCCGGCGCTGTACGCCGTGGGTCGCGCTCTGGAGGTCCCAGACGGTGGTTGTCAGTCCGTCGAGACTGCTCGTCGGTGGATCACCGACCGCGAGGACGGCCCGATCCTCGACGACCACCGAGCCGCCGATCAGGGGGTCGCCGTCGGCTTTCCTGACCGGGAGCGATTCCCCGGTGACGACCGCCTCGTCGACGGTACAGCTCCCGTTTTCGAGCCGGCCGTCAACCGGGATCCGCTCACCCTGTGTCACCAGGACGCTGTCGCCCGGTTCGAGTTCACCGACGGGAACCTCGGTCGTCTCGCCGTCCTCGTCGTACAGCGTCGCGTCGGTGACCTCCGACACCGTCAGTTCGGTCAGCCGGTCGACGGCGCGCTGTTTGACCAGCGACTCGTAGTAGATCGCCGCGACGACGGTGGCCGCGATGACTATCGTCAGGTCGTAGTAGACTTTGATATCCCCGGTGAGAAAGGCGAGCGTCCCGTACAGGTAGGCGCTGACGATCGTGATGGTGACGAGCAGATCGGTGTTCGGTTCGCGCATCCGCAGGCTGACGTACGCGCCCCGCAGGACTGGCAAGCCGGTGAAAAAAAGCACCACACTCGTCAGCCCCAGGAAGGCAGGCAGCATGAAGACTGCCTTGCCGGGACCCGGTCCGGTCCCGAAGAGGTTCATCGACTCCGCGAAGCCCGGGAGCTGGGCAGGGTAGAAGACGACGACGTAGGGCAAAAGCAGGAACATCCCGAACAGCACCCCGGCGGCGTACCGGAATCCGAGCAGGTCGTCCAGGTGGCGGTCGTCGGTCCGCCGGTTCTGGTCGTCGGCCACGGTCGACAGCTGTGCTCTCGGTTTCAGTTTGTAGCCGACACGGCTCAACCGGTCACATAGTTGCTCGACATCGACCGTGTAGGGATCGTACTCGACCCGGACCGTTTCGGTGACGTAACTCGCCTTCGCGTCGGAGACACCCTCGATTTTCGTCGCTATCGACTCCAGAAACCGCTCACAGGTCGAGCAGTGCATCCCGTCGGCGTGGAGGAAGACCGTCTGTGACGCGTCGGCCGGCTGTGGGTCCGCCCTCTCGGCCTCGGGGGCCGGATCGAGCGTCGCCGCGACTGTCCGGCACCCCTCCGAGCAGTACGGCGCCCCGTCCTCACCGGTGACACCGGATGCACCCACGGCCCGCGAACAGAGCGAACAGGTCTCCCCCATGATCGGCTATGGGCATATCTGTTCCCCGCCGGTAAATCTGTGTTGACGGTTTGGCCACGCACCCTGTCTCCTTTTTGTTAGTTTGGCGATATATCTCGTCTCAGTGCTGGTGGCCGGGGTAGTCCCGCTCGAACCGGTTTTCGATCTCCTCGGCGTCGAACTCGATCACGACCGGGCGGCCGTGCGGGCAGGCGTAGGGGTTCTCACAGCTGTCGAGTTCGGCCAGCAGGTCGATGATCGACCCCTCGGTCAGCGAGGTGTTGCCGGTGATCGACGGGTAACAGGCCAGATCGGCCAGCAGGTCGTCCGCGGCGGCCTCGACTGTCCCGGCGGCGTCGGTCCCGGAGACGAACTCGTCGAGAACCGTCCGGAGCAGTTCCGGATCCGCCGTCTCGATCAGCGACGGGACCGTGGTCACCTCGGCGGTTCGGTCGTCGATCAACGAGGCGTGAAAGCCAAGAGAGACCAGTGCGTCCTCGTGGGCCGCGAACAGTTCGGCCTCCCCCGCGGTCAGTTCCACCCTGACAGGTTCGGCGAGGGCCTGTGTCGTCGTCTCCGCGGCGAGCGACTCCTTGAGCCGCTCGTAGTTGATCCGCTCGTCGGCGGCGTGCTGGTCGATCAACACGAGCCCGTCCGCTGTCTCGGCGACGACGTAGGTCTCCTGGAACTGACCGAGCACGCGCATCGCTGGCAGGGAATCGAAGGTTGCCTCACGGTCCTCCCCTGCGAGTGTCGCCTGCACACCCGGATCCTCGAACTTCCGTTCCGGGCCCGTATCCCGGTCCGGGCGGTCGTTCTCGCCGCTCGACGGACCGCTTTCATCTCCCGGTCCGACTCCCGATTTGCCATCTTCAGTCCCCGCTTCGGCTCCTGACTGACCGCTTCGCTCTCCCGGTTCGGCCCCCGTCTCTCCACGCTCCGGGACCGCGCTGCTGGCACTGCTCCGGTCGGTGATCTCGTCGGACTCAATGCGGAGCTTCTTCGTGGGGAGATCTGACTCTTCGTCGCCCCCCTCCTCGTCAGTCGCGTCGGTGCCAGCGGGCGTCGTCGAGTCAGCGATCCCGTCCGCTCCGGTCGTCGAGGGACCGTCCGGTTCCCGTTCGACGGTCGACTCGCCGGAGTCGCTGTCCCCGGGCCGGATCTCGGTCTGCTCGGGCGCGGACCGCCCGCGCGGTGCCGAACTCCGGATCAGGCCCTCCGCCAGCAGTGTCTCCTCGACGACGGTTTCTATCTGTTCCCGGATGCCCGCCTCGTCTGCGAAGCGGACCTCTCGTTTGCGCGGGTGGACGTTCACGTCGACCGTTCCCGGGTCCACGTCGAGGGAGAGGACAGCGAAGGGGTACCGGTCGCCGGCCAGCTGACCGCCGTAGGCGTCAACGACGGCCTCCCGGACGGCGTTCGCTTTCACGTACCGGCCGTTGACGAACGTCGAGAGATACTCCCGGCTGGCCCGGTTCGTCTCCGGGTGGCTGACCACGCCCTCGACGCCGTCGAGTGGTCCCTCGGGCGTCGCCCCGGCGTCGAGGTCGATCATCGATTCGGCGACCTCCCGGCCGTAGACCGAGAGGATCGTCTCCTGCAGGTCCCCCGTTCCGTTCGTCGCGAACGTCTCCCGGCCGTTGTGTTCGAGCGCGATCGAGACCCCGGGGTTCGCGAGCGCGTAGTTCGTGACGACCGTGTTGACGTGGGCGAACTCGGTGGCGTCCTGTTTGAGGTACTTCCGCCGGGCGGGGACGTTGTAGAAGAGATCCTCGACAGCGACGGTCGTCCCCTCCGGACAGCCAGCCGGCGAGACGTCCGTGATCTCGCCTCCCTCGACGGTGAGCGCCGTCCCGCGGTCGCCACCTCTCGGCCGGCTCGTGATCGTCATCCGGGAGACAGCACCGATCGCGTGCAGCGCCTCACCGCGAAAACCTAACGTGGCGACGCCGCGTTCCAGATCGGTGATATCCGTGATCTTGCTCGTCGTGTGCTCCTCGACGGCACGTCTCAGGGCCGACTCGGCCATCCCGATCCCGTCGTCGGAGACCTGGATCCGGTCGCGCCCGCCGGATTCGACGGCCACGGTCACTCTCCGCGCGTCGGCGTCGATACTGTTTTCGACCAGTTCTTTGACCGCCGATGCGGGCCGCTCGACCACTTCGCCGGCCGCGATGCGTTCGACCGTCTGTGCGTCGAGTTCCGCGATCTCCGGGGATGTCATAGTGCGATTCTGTGGATACGGTCGGTTCGTGCGGCGCGGACTTGATACTGCCGGCTGTACGAAACGCAGCACTCTCCCGGCAGCCGCGCCCGATAGATTTACCCCGGCAGCGACCGGGAGTTGGTGACGATGAGTCTCCGCCAGGCGGTCGCGGTCCCGTTCCGACAGCGCGGCATCACTCGCATGACTGAAAGCGAGTTCGTGGTCGAGCTGTCGCTGGACCGCGAGTGGTTCTCGCCAGACCAGGCGAAACGGCTGGTCACTGTCGCCGCCGGCGAGGGACTGCTCGACAGGGACGACGACGACGTCGAGGTCACGTTCGATCCCGGCAGTGTCGAGGTCCCCGACGGCTACGAACCCGACGAGAGCATCCTCCAGCAGCGGACCACCTTCGAACGCGTGCTGGAGACCATCGTCGACGCGGGTGTCGAGAAGCAGACTGCCGTCGCCGAGATCAACAGACTCCAGTCGGAACTCGCGATCACGATCGAGGCCGCTGCCGTGCTGTACGGCCGCAGGCAGGCGGTCGATCCGGAGAAACTGTCGGCGTACGCGGAGACCGAACTCCTCGCAGGGAGTAACAAATAAAACCAGCCGGCTGAAAACACCTGCACGGTCGGCCCCCAATCCACGCATGGTCAAACACAGGATCACCGACGGGAAACGGATCGCACAGTTGCTCGCTTCAGAACTCACAGGGTTGCGAACCGGCGGACTCGATGCCGTTTCTGTCGAGCAGGCAGAGCCGGACGCGATGCCATCGGATACGGGCACACTCGCCTACCGGATCGTCGAGGACGGCACACCGCTGGCTTCGGTATCCCTCTATCCGTCATACGCCGAAGTCGAGTTCGTCACGGACAGCGGGGCCGGGAACCCGTCAGCGGCCGGCGGCCGGGAGCCGCTGCAGGTGACACGCGGCGCGGACGTAAAGACGGCTGTCGACCGGATCCGGGAGACGGTCGAGCAATGAGCTTTTTCGACCGGTTAGAAGAGCGGATATCAACGAAAGAGACAGTCGTCTCCGTCGGGCTCGATCCCGACCCGGACCGACTCCCGTCCGCTGTCGCGGACGCCGACCTCCCGCGGTGGGCGTTCAACCGGCGGATCATCGACGCGACCCACGAACACGCGGCCTGTTACAAACCGAACGCGGCCTTCTACGAGGACAGCGACGGCTGGCGCGCGCTCGAAGAGACTGTCGCCTACGCCCACGGCAAGGACGTGCCGGTGTTGCTCGATGCCAAACGTGGGGACATCGGGAACACTGCCCGGCAGTACGCAACGGTGCTCGACCGGGTCGACGCGATCACGGTGAACCCGTATCTCGGTGGCGACTCGCTGCAGCCGTTCCTCCAGCGCGATGGGAAGGGCATTTTCGTCCTCTGTCGTACCTCCAACCCCGGGGGAAGCGATCTGCAGGACCTCGAACTGGCCTCCGGCGAGACCGTGTACGAACGCGTGGCCGCCATCGCGCAGCGGTGGAACGAGCACGGGAACGTCGGGTTGGTCGTCGGCGCGACCGCGCCCGAGGAACTCCAAGCGATCCGTGAACTGGTGCCGGAACTCCCCTTCCTCGTGCCGGGTGTCGGCGCGCAGGGTGGCGACGAGCGCGCGGCGGTCACGCACGGACTCGCCGACGGTGTCGGACTCGTCAACTCCTCGCGCGGGATCATCTTCGCCGGCGAAGAGGCGGTCGGTGGACGGACCGAAACCACCGGTGACGCGAGCGACGACTACTTCAAAGCGGCCGGTGCGGCCGCGAAACGGCTCCGGCAGTCGCTGAACCGCCACCGGCCGACCTAGAACTCGTAGGTGTCGACGCCGTCGGGCAGGTTCCGGTCCCCCTGTCGGTTGCCGCCGGCGCCGCCGAGTTCGGCCTCGCACTCGACACACCGGTTTGTCTCCCGCTCGAAGTGGCGGTCACAGACGAACTGCCCGCAGTGTGCACACGACTGTTTGGCTTCGTTCGTCCCGCAGACCTCACAGAGAGTCGAGACGCTCATACCCACTGCCTAGGTACCCGGAGTGTTTGAAGGCTGGGTCCAGGCCGAGACGATGTACTTAACTGGAATCGCCGGCTGGTTTCGAGTAGTTCTAGTGAGAGGAGATGTCCGAACACGAACAGTCCGAACAGGGTGACGGGCCGGCGCTCCGGACGCCGATCGTCGCCGTACTCGGCCACGTCGACCACGGAAAGACGAGCCTGCTCGACCAGATCCGCGGCTCGGCCGTCAGCGAGGGGGAAGCGGGCGCAATCACACAGCACATCGGTTCGACGGCGGTGCCACTCGACACCATCTCGAGTATCGCGGGTGATCTCGTCGACCCGGACGATTTCGACCTTCCCGGCCTCCTGTTTATTGATACGCCCGGCCACCACTCCTTCTCGACGCTCCGGTCCCGCGGTGGCGCGCTCGCGGATATCGCGATCCTCGTCGTCGACGTCAACGACGGCTTCCAGCCACAGACACACGAGGCGATCGACATTCTCAAACGAACCGCGACCCCGTTCATCGTGGCCGCGAACAAGATCGACACCACACCGGGCTGGAATCCCGTCGAGGGACGCCCCTCGCGTGTGGCGATCGAGGCACAGAGCGACCGCGTCGAGTCCGATCTCAACGAGAACCTCTACGAGATCATCGGTCAGCTCTCCGACAAGGATTTCTCCGCGGATATGTACTGGCGCGTGAAAAACTTTCAGTCGAACATCGGCGTCGTGCCGGTCTCCGCGGAGACGGGCGAGGGGATCCCCGATCTGTTGACCGTGCTGATGGGGCTCTCCCAGCGGTACATGAAAGAGGAGATGGCGATCGATGTCTCCGGGCCGGGCTCGGGGACGGTCCTCGAAGTGACGGACACCCAGGGGTTCGGGGCGACGATCGACGCCGTGATCTATGACGGGACGATCAGCGAGGACGACACGGTCGTCGTCGGCGGCCAGCGCGAGCCGATCGTCACCGAGGTCCGCGCGCTGTTGCAGCCGAAACCGCTCTCGGAGATCCGATCCGACGACGAGTTCGAGAACGTCGAGTCGGTCGTCGCCGCCGACGGTGTGAAAATCGCCGCGCCGGATCTCGACGACGCGATGGCCGGCGCACCGGTGCGTGTTGTCCGGGACCGGGACGTTGACGATGTCGTCGCGGAGGTCAAAGCCGAACTCGCCGACATCGAGGTCTCGACCGAGGAGGAAGGCGTCACGATCAAGGCCGACACATTGGGGAGTCTGGAAGCGCTCGCCTCCACGCTTGCGGAAGAGGAGATCCCGGTGATGCACGCCGAGGTGGGGGACGTCGCGCCGCGGGACGTCAGGATGGCCGAGACGGCGGATCAGCCGACCCACCAGTCGATTCTCGCTTTCAACGTCGACGTGCTGGACGACGCGGCTGCCCTCGCCGAACAGGAGGACGTCCGGCTGTTCGAACACGACGTCATCTACCGGCTCATCGAGGGCTTCGAGGACCACGTCGAGGAGATCGAGCAGGCCCAGCAGGAACAGGTGCTGGAGAACATCACCCGCCCGGCCCGGTTCGAGATCCTCGACGACCACACGTTCCGGCAGTCGGATCCGGCCGTCGTCGGCGTCGAGATCCGCGGGGGACTGCTGAAACGGAACTCGCGGATCGTCAACTTCGAGGGCAAGGAACCGGAGCGAGTCGGGCTACTCAAATCGATCCAGGACGAGGGCGAAGATGTCGACGAGGCGAGGACCGGCAACCGGGTCGCCGTCTCGATCGACGGCCCGACCGTCGGCCGACAGATCAAGGAAGGCGACGAACTCTGGGTCGAGATTCCGGAGAAACACGCGAAGATCCTCGAACAGGAGCTCCTAGAAGAGATTTCGGCCGACGAGCGGGAGGTGCTCTCGATGTACCTCGACAAACACCGCAACCGCGATCCCTTCTGGGGGAAGTAGTCTCCGTTTCCCGGACATCGCGGGGACGGCAGTGCGGAGTCAGACAGCTCCCACGACAGATACTGTTTTGCCGGGTCCCCTCTAATATGGAGGTATGGCCCAAGACGGGGACGATCCGAGCGCGAGGTGGGTGCTCGAGACAGTACGTGGCATACAGCGGGCGATTGCGTCGGCTTCGACAGTCGACGATCTCGGGAGGCAACTCCCCGGGGAACTGATCGAACCGGCGGAGAACCGGGCCGCGTGGATCGGACAGCGCCACTCGTCGGGCGGGACGGCCGTCCGCGCGAGTTCACACGGGACGCCAGACCGGATCCCCGAGGACGGAGAGTCCCGGACGCGAGTGGCACTCGAAACGGGCACGGTCCAGTTCGAGTCGCCAGATCCGGAGTACAGCTATCTGCGCGACGAACACGGCTTCCCGACAGCCGAGAGGACCGTGAGCATCCCGCTTGGAACCGACGGGGGCTCGGTCGTCCATCTCTACACCGACGGGGCACTGCCAGCCGACCCCACGGTACAGTTCGAGACGGTCGGCGCGGTCATCACGACCGGCCTGGAGCGGGCCCGGCTGTCGGGCGAACTCGACCGCGAGCGGGGTCGTCTCGAACAGTTGCGGTCGCTCGTGTCCCACGACCTCGGGAACCCGGTGAACCTGGCTGCGGGCCGGCTCGACCTGGTCAGCATGGAGTGTGAGAGCGAGCACATACAGCACGTCGAGAAGGGGCTCGACCAGATCGAGCAACTGGCCGAGGAGGGGAACACCTTCGTGAAAGTCGGTCGGGAAGTCGGCGAGCGTAAATCGCTCTCGCTTTCGGCGATCGCGGCCGACTGCTGGGAGTACGCGGGCAGGGATCGCGGGAAGCTACGCGTCGAGGATACGACAGTCGATGCCGATTCCGAACGGCTGCGGCGCGTTCTCAACGAACTGTTGTTGAACGCGTTCGTACACAGTGATGGTGAGATCCACGTCGAGATCGGGCCACTGAGCGACGGTCAGGGGTTTTACGTCGCCGACGACGGTCCCGGGATTCCAGCGGACGAACGGGAGTACGTCTTCGATCGCGGCTACACAACCGAACCGGAACGGGATGGGCACGGGCTCACCGTCGTCGAGGAGATCGTACTGGCCCACGGCTGGGAGGTCGACCTCGCCGACGCTCCCGGCACGCGGATCGAGATACGGACGGAACGATGGTGAACGCACTCCTCACAGGAGGTGTCCCCGCGTAGCGATGGTCGACGTTGTCGTCGTCGACGACTCACAGTTCATGCGGGTCCAGATCACCGAGATCCTGGAACAGGGCGGCCACACCGTCGTCGCGGACGCGAGTAACGGGAAAGAGGCAGTTCGGGTCGTGGCGGAGGCCGAACCCGATGTCGTGACGATGGACGTGAAGATGCCGGGGATGGACGGTATCGAGGCGGTCGAGGCGATCATGGACGAGCGGCCCACGCCCGTGTTGATGCTCAGCCGGTACACCGAGGAGGGGGCGGAGACCACACTGGAGGCGCTCAACGCCGGCGCCGTCGATTTCATGATGAAACCCAACGGCGAGGTGACGACGGGGCTGGTCCAGTACGCGGACGACCTGGTGGAACTGGTCGACGTGGTCTCGGCGGCCGATCTCGCCAGCCCGTCGGCCGTCGACACGGAGACGGTGACCCCGGAGTCGGAGCTCGGTCTGGCGGCGTTTGACACCCCACCGACGGTCGTGATCGCGGCATCGACCGGGGGCCCGGCCGAGATCCACTCGATCGTCGGCTCCCTCTCGGAGAGCTTCGGCGCGCGGCTGCTGATCGTCCAGCACATGCCCGGCAAGTTTACCGGCCGCTTTGCCGACAGACTCGACGATCTCTCGGAGTTTTCCGTCAGTGAGGCGGAGCCGTCGGCGACGGTCGGACCGAACGAGGTAGTCGTCGCACCGGGTGGGTACCACCTCGAAGTCGAACGCGATACCGGCCAGGAGCTTGTCGTGGGGCTGACGGAAGATCCGCCCGTCCACAGCGTGCGACCGGCCGCCGACGTGACACTCGAATCCGTCGCCGAGACAGTCTCCGGTCCGTTGCTTGCGGTGGTTCTATCCGGAATGGGCAGGGATGGTGCTGCCGGCGTCGAGGCGGTTGCCGAGGCTGGCGGTCGTGTCATCGTCCAGGATCCCGACGCCGCGAGAATCTCGGCGATGCCCGACAGGGCGATCGCCACGGGCGTCGTCGACAGCGTCGTCCCGACGGCCGAGATCCCCGAAACGCTGTACGAACTGCTCGACTCGTCCGACTAGAAACCAAAGACCGGAACGAACCGGAAGGTGAGATAGGCACCGACGGTGGCGAGGAGGGGGACGACGTTCTGCATGACGACGACGCGTGCTGTCGTCGACGGATTGAACAGTTCGCTCGCCGAGGGGATGTCTTCGGGTTCCTCCTCGCCGATCTCCGGCAGTTCCTCGCCACCCTCGTCGGTGGCGAGCGCACCGACCGAGACGCGGGTGTCCTCCTCGCCGCGCATGCCGCTGACTGTCGTCGTCCGGGTCGCACGCCCCCACCCGAGCCCGATGATACTCATCGTCGCGATGATGACGAAACTCGCGGGGATCCCGACCAGCGAGAGCACGATGACAAGCGTCGCACTCACTGACGCGACGACGATCGCGGCGGTCAGCGGGAGTTCTGTCAGGTCGTTCCCCAGCGTGTCGAGCGTCCGGCGGCCGATCGTGAACGCGCCGACACCGACCGCGATTGATCCGAGGATGATCCCCCGGTTCATCTCCAGATCACCGCTACCGACAAGCGGCGCGATCGCGTTCGCGATGTTCGAGGTTCCCGAAGAAAACGCCATGATACAGCCAATAGAGACGACCACGACCGTTCCGGCAAGTTCCTTCCGCGTCGTGTTCGGCCCGCGCGAGACTGCGGGAATCGCACCCGACTGATCGAGGGTTATCAGTGGGCCCTCGCTTTGGACCAGTTCGATCCGGCGGTTGAGTTTCGCGTAGTAGTACCGCCCGATGACACCCGAGACCCAGAAGGCGATGATCGGTGCGACGATCCACCAGACCGCGATCTCGCCCATCACGGCCCACTCCAGTTGTCCGGCAGCGAGCCCCAGTCCCGCAATCGCTCCGACGGCCGTCATCGACGTCGATGCCGGGACACCGAAGTAGTTCCCGATGAAAAGCGCACCCCCGATGAAAAACAGGACCGTGACGTTGGCCTCGAGCGAGAAAATCGCCGTATCAGTGACTAGCTCGGTTCCGAGCGTGTTCACCACCCGACGACCGACGGTAAACGCACCGAGAAAGAAAAACACGGACATCAACGACGCTGCGATAACCTTGGAGATGGCCTTGGAACCGACGGCAGGCCCGAAGGCGGGGCCTGTTGTCGACCCCCCGATGTTGTAGCCGACAAACAACGCGACGAAGATTCCAAGATACAGCAGTATTTCGGTCACAGTGGTGTAAATGTCGGCGGGTCGTTTAACTGCTACGAGGTCGGCTCGCAACTCTCGGGACGGGAGCGAGGCGGCTCGCCCGGAACCTGCCATCGAAGCTTTCGACGGGTAACGCGGAGGCCCTGCCCGTTGGCGATATCCACCTGCTGTCACAATACCTTTCCCTGCGTCCGCCACAACTCAGTACATGACCGAGTACACCACCGTCTCGATCCCGAAAGATCTCAGCGAACGTGTCGAGGAGACGATCGAGGGGACGAGTTTCCAGTCGACCAGTGACCTCGTCCGGTTCTTGCTCCGGAGTATCGTCATCCAGCACCAGCAGGAAGGGGAACTGACCGAAGCGGAGTTCGAGGAGATAACCGACCAGCTCCGTGACCTCGGCTATCTCGATTGAACGACCGGCCTGTTTCATACTGTTTGTTGCGAGTCTTTACCGGTATAGTGTGACAAGACATCAGTCAGACGGCGTGAAACACCGATATTTGTGACGTGGTCACGAAAATTACCGCAACAAACAGTATCAGACCAGCCCGGCTTCCTCGGGTGGTTCGATATCGAGGACTGCCAGATCCAGCGCCGTCCCTGTCCGGTCGAACGCCTTGAACGAGTCCCCGTCCCAGGGTGGCACGGCGACGAAAATCACCTCCCGGAAGTCGTCGCGTTTCGACACACCGAGCTCACCCCGTGGGTGCGAGACGAACACCCCGGGCGTCTGCCCCGACGGGGTTCCGAGGTCGACACCGAACACGGCGTTGACAGAATCCCCCTCGTTCGGGAGATAGAAGTGAGTAAAGACGGGTGTCCCTCCCTCCAGGTCGGCATCCGGGAGCTCTCGGGCCGCTGTCACTGCGAGTGGCACGGTCGTCGAGGCTGGATCTTTCTCCTGTGCCATTCGCAACAGCGTCTGTCGCAGGCCCTCTGTCAGATGGATCACAGCGTATTTTACGTGCTACTCCCACTTAACCGTCATCAGTGCGTGGGAGCCGCTCGTCACCGGCGGTGCCCGGAGCAGAACGGAGCGCGCCGATCAGTGATCCGATTCGTGTGGGTTCAACACGCCACCGTAGTTCTCGACGTGGTCACTGTAGTCGATAAATCGCGGTGCGTCCGGTTCGAACGGCCGTTCCAGCGCCTCGAAGGCTTTCTTTTTGTCCCATCCCTGGAGCTTGCCGACCGCCGACTTGTCCTCCAGGTCGTGGTAGTCGAGTACCTCCTTGGTCAGGTTCCAGGCGTCGAGCCCCTGCTCGGTTCGGACGATGACCGAGGAGTACTCGTCGCTGGAGCCGACCGAGCCGACGGTCAGATCGGCACAGAAGCCGGTGAAATCCGCGCACTCGTCACAGCCCTTGAGCGCGGCATCGTGGAAGTTCTCGATGTCCTCCTCCAGGATCTGGTTCCCGTCCCGGTCGTCGACCATCAGTTTCCCGTGGAGGACGTCCATCTTGCCGACGTTGTCGATGTCGATCCCGCGTTCTTCCTCGAGTTGCTCGCCGATGAGCCGTTCGTAGTTGAAGTTTTTCGTACACATCAACGCGATCGTGTAATCGATCGCCCGCACGCCTTCCTCCTGGGCGCCGTAGTCCCACTCGAAGTCCTGCAGCGCACGGATCCCCTCGATCTCACACGGTGTGCCGACCAGCGCGAGCGAGGTGTCCTCCCACGTTTTCTCGAACTTGTCGTCCCACTTCGAGAAATCAAGGTGGCCCAGCGCCATCGTCTGGCTGTAGATGGTCCCGGTGTTGGCTTTGAGTTCCGCCGGCGAGGTCGCCATGAACCCTTCCGCTTTCCAGGGATCTTCCTCGGATTCGGTCGCGATGAGCGCGCCGTCGATCTCGCCGGCCTCCATCAGCCGGATCAAGATTCCGGTGACCGCACCGCCGTCCTGTGAGCTGTGTCGCCAGTCCTCCTCGACGCGGGCCGAGAACTCCGTGATCGGGTCGCCAGCACCCTTGACGTTGTCTTCGCCGCCGGTGATCTTCCACTGGCGCTCGTAGCGCAGGCCGCCCCGGGGACAGAAATCCCAGCACAGCGAACAGCCGGTACACATCTTGACCAGCTGTGGCAGGCCGTCGTCGCCGATCCCGATCGAATCGGAGGGGCAGGCGGCGACACAGGTCCCACACTGGATACACCGCCCCTCGTCGATGACACCCTCGTTGAGTTCCATGAACCACGTCTTGTCGTCGGGCGTCTCGATGTCGTTCATCCGGGACCGGATACTGTACCCTGGCGTCTCCAGGTTCGCGTCGCCCGGCATGTTCACGCGTCTGTCGGGCTCGGTCGGTTCACCGCGGCCCTCGCCGGCGAGTGGCTGGCTCACGTCTTCGGCCGGTTCGGTGAACTCGATGTCGGTCAACTCGCCACTGTCGGAGACGTTCGTCGGCGTGCCGCCAGCGGCGTCTGCGCCCGCACCGTCGGTGACGGCCTGCTTGCCGCTCTTGCAGCCACAGTCCGAGCCACAGCTGTCACCTGCTCCCGACGTTGTCTGGGGAATCGTCTCCTCGGTCTCCCGCGTGCGGTTGCCCCCGTCTGACACCGGCGGGACGTTCGTCCCCGATCCGCCCGCGTCCGGAACGCCGGGGAGGTGTGTCGTCTCCGACTCCTCGGCGGGCTGTTCGCCGATACCCGGATCCTCGCCCGCGGCGGCCGGCCCGTCCTCGACCAGGTCGGGCTCCTCAGTCACCATGGGCGACACCTCCGGAGACGTTGGCATCCGCCGCCTGCATGATCGAACGCAGGCGGTCGTTGTCGACCCGGCGACACCAGGTGTAGAACCGCTCGCCTTCGTGGCGTTCGGCTGCGTAAGCGTCGAACAGCTGTTCGAGTGCCGGGATCACTGCGTCCGCGGGGACGGCGTCTTCGACCCAGTCGATGAACTCGTTGTCTGTGCCGAGCGCACCGCCCAGGCCGAAGTCCATCCCCTCGACCACGTTGTCACCTTCCTCGTTCGTGGTGCCCTCGGGGTCGTCCACCTGGACCGTCTCGCCGCGGAAACCGATGTCCGCGATCTGTGGCTGGGCACAGGAGGCCGAACAGCCCGACATGTGCATCCGGACGACGTCGAGATCCTCTGGCGTGTCGATGCGTTTGTCCAGTGCCTTCGCCCACCGGCGCACCCGGTTTTTGGTCTCGATGATGCCGTAGTTACAGAACTCCGAACCCGTACAGCCCACTGCACCGCGGGAGAAGGGTCCGGGGTTGGGTTTGTATTTCCGGGCGAAGGGCTCGTTCATCAGGGCCCCGACGTTCTCCGCGGGGATGTGGGTGATCAGGAAGTTCTGATCGGTCGCGAGCCGGACAGAGGCCTCGTCGGTGCCGTACTTCGCGGCGGCGCGACCGGCCTCCGCGAACTCGTCGCCGCCCATCCGGCCGGCGATGACGTTGAACCCGACGTAGTTGAGGCCGTCCTCTTTCTGGTCGTGCACACCGACGTGATCCCCGACGTACCCCTCCGTGAGATCGATCCCGCGGGTCGGGAACTCGACTGTCGCGCGGTCGCGGACCGCCTCCTCGAACAGCTCCGCACCCATCTGTTCGACGAGGTACCGCATCCGGCAGACACCGCGGTTGTTCCGGTCGCCCAGTTCCTTGAACGTCTGGGCGACAGCACGGCAGTACTCGACGGCGTCCTCCGGCGGGATGAAGACATCCTGCTGGGAGGCCATCCGCGGGCCGTCGGAGAGCCCGCCGCCGACCTTGGAGTGGAAGCCGTACTGCCACTCGCCGTCGATCTCCTTTTTGGCGGGTGTGAGCCCGATGTCGTTGATCTGTGACTGGCTGCAGTCGTGTTTGCAGCCGGTGATGGTCATCTTGAACTTCCGGGGGAGATTCGAGTACTCGCGGTTCCCCTCGAAGAAGTCGGAGACGGCGTCGACGACCGGCTGTGCGTTGAAACACTCGTGGCCGTCCAGTCCGGCCGCCGGACAGCCCAGCACGTTCCGGGCGCCGTCACCACAGCCGCCGATGGTCGTCAGCCCGACCTCGTCGTACATGTCCCAGATGTCGGGGACGTCCTCGATCTCGATCCAGTGTTTCTGGATGTCCTGCCGGGTCGTGATATCCAGGTACGCGTCACCCCAGATACTGTTTTGTTCCTCGCCGCCGTACTCCTCGGGCGCACAGGCGTACTCCGTGGCGACCTTGCCGATTACCTCGGCCTGTTCCGGCGTGAGATAGCCGCCGGGCACCTTCGTCCGCATCATAATGTAGCCACGCTGGACGCCGTGGGTGTACATCCCGGTCCACTTCATTCGTTCCCAGACACCCTCGCCCTCGCGTTCCTCGATCTCGTCGAAGGTAAGTCCTTCCTCGGCGAATTCCTCCACCAGCTCGATCATTTCGAGCGGGTGCTTCTCCTGTTTCCATTCTTCTACTGTGTTCATAGATACCTCGCGGCTGGTCTGCAACCGCCGCTCTTACACAGTGGTCGACCCCCGTACACTTATCCGGGATCATCACGGTGAATACCGCCACACTTACCTTTTACCGGAGAATGTCGCTCCTTGTTCTCCCGTCGGTCGCCGGGCAATCTCTCCGACTGGGATCCACGTCCGGTGGTTTCCGGCCGACAGCTCCACCCCGGACGGCTCGTTTCAACACAGATACCGGTAACGCGTTCCGGTACTACGTGACCCACGTTCGAGCGGTGATCGGAACGGGTTCCAGCCACCGGTTTATCCAGAACGTCGTGGCCTCCACCCGCACCCTCCGAATTGCGCCGTCCCCGGTATCAGATTCCCGTCGTGCGTTTTTTCTGTGGTAATTCCATCTTAGCGTAGCGAGCCCGCGAGCTTCAGGATTGAAACCGCATGCAGTGAACGTTCCGATGGAATTTTATGAGAGAACTGGGTAATTACCAGTATGCCACATACTTGCCGAAATTGCAAGCGAACATTCAGTTCAGAACTCGAACTCGATCTTCACCGGGACAACTGCGAGCGGGGGGAGCTGTTCTGTGATCGCTGTGGCGAGCAATTCACGGAACAGGCTGCAACGACGGATGGCTGGCACTATCGGTGTCCGACAGAGGACTGCGATGGAGAAGGAATCGGCGACGAAATTCACAAAGTAACTGACGTACGCCTGCAGACGCCCTAGGCCGCGTCCGGCGGTCCGCGTCCGAAAACTACCTGTCTATCACACCGTCTCGAACGGTCCGAGCCGTGCTCCATCGAGCAGGTACGCTTCCCCGCCTGCGAGCCCCTCGGGGAGAAACGGCGAGAGAAACTCCTGGTCGTCGACGTTGATCCAGGTTCCGCCGGAACGGTCGTTGAAGGCCGGAAAGACCACGAGTGTCCCGCCGCTGTCGAGCGGTTCGTCGTAGTGGGGCTGGAACCCTGACGTATCGATGTCACCCCGTAGCCAGGCGCGTTCGATCCGGCTCCCGCCGACGCTGTCTTCGAGCCGGACCACCGGGTGTTCGTGGCCTGTACAGATAACGTCAGCAGCGAAGAGGTCGACAGCCGGCCAGGTGTGGCCGTGGACGAAGCCGACCGGTCCGAACCGCACGCCGCCGGGTGGCGTCACGGTAATATCGTGATCCAGTTCGTCGAGCAGTCCCTCGATCTCGCCGTCGTGGTTTCCCTTCACCAGGGTCACGGGTACCCCCAGCGATCCGATTAGCTCGCCGAGTTCCTCGCGCTCGATATCCCAGGGGTCGCCGATCGCGTGGACCAGATCGCCGAGGACCACCAGCCGGTCCGCGTTCGTCCGCGCTACGAGTTCCAGAGTGCGCCCGCGGCGGCGGTCGGCCTGCGAGTCGAGTTCGACGCCGTCGGTGCCGAGCACTGCTTCGATCCCCGCGTGGTAGTCGGCGAGGATCAGCAGCCGCTGGCCGTCGACGGTGGCGGTCGCCGCCCGCTCGCCCGGTACCGGTTCGACGAGCATTCAGATCGGCTTGAGCAGGCTGTCGTCGGGTTCGTAACACTCCCCGTCCATCAGCGCGTCCTGGATCGCCGATTCGACGGCCTCGCGCTCGGTCCCGTATCTGGCGTCCATCTCCGCGATCAGGTCCTCCCTGTCCGCTCCGTCGCCGGCGTCTAGCTCGCCCATCAACTCCACGACAGCCGCCTGCAGATCGTCTGGCTTTTCGGCCTCGTCGGTCGTCTCCGGTTCGGTCTTGGCCGCTTCGGCGTCCGCGGAGCCCGCGGCGCCGGCCGATCCGCCCTCCGGCTCCGAGACGGGTGGCTCGTCGGCGACTTCCTCCGGGGTCTCGATCCCTGCCTCGCCGGGCTCGTCGACCTCGGTGCCCGACTGGAACTCGGTGCCGTACTCCTCCTCGACCTCGGCCCGCGTCTGGGCTTCGAGTTCGAACTCGTCGGGTTCGAAATCGCCCAGTTCGTCGGTCGCTTCCTCGCTGGTTCCGGCCTCGGACGGCTCCGACGCGGCGCCAGTCGTCGCTTCAGATGTGGTCTCCGGGGCAGACTGCCCGGAGCTGTCAGTTATATCCGGCTCACTCGCGGTCGGTTCGGATCCGCTCTCCACTTCGTTACTGTCGGTTGGCTCGGGACTACCCTCCGTCGACTCGGAGTCCGTTTCGGTCCCCTCGACTGTGGTGTCCGGGCTATCGGGCTCTATCGCGTCGCTCACAGCGTCCGTCGATTCGGGGCCGTCCTCGACTGTGTCGGCAGTCCTGCCGACCGAAACGCCGTCCGATGACTCGGCCGTCGTCGAGGCTGCTGTGGCCGGTCCTTCGAGGTCGACGGCGACCGTTCTGGCCAGCTCAGCCACGGTTTGGCCGCTGTCGGCGTCGGGTGCGACGGTGCGGCGTTCGATCTCGTCCCGCTTGCCGGCGACGACCCGGGCGGCGTCCAGCGCCATCTCCCCGAGTGCGTCGAGATAGGTCGGCGTCGTCCCGTACCGTTCGAGTGCGAGTTCGATCCCGTGAGCGAGTCCGTCGTCGGCCCCACGTTCGACGAGCGCTTCGCGGACCCCCTCGTCCGTACCGAGCGAGAGCGCCTGTGTCATCCAGCCGATCCGCCGGGTTGTGTGTTCGGCCGCCTGGACGGTCCAGCGGTCACGCGTCTCGGCGTCGACCTCGCTTATCGACTCCGGCCGGATCGAGGTGTACACCTGGTCGCTGTCGTCCGGGGTGAACGTCCGGGCCTTGCCCGTGACCGCGACGAACGCCGGCGGGTCGGCCCGCTCCAGGAACGCCTGCTCGTCGGGCTGGTACTGGCCGGCGTAGAGGACGAAGGCCCCGGTCGGATCGACCACCCGGGCGCGCAGGACGTCGTCGCTGACCTGCTCGATCTCAGTGAGGACCCCCACGACGAACAGTCGGTTCGCCCGCGCCCCGGTCGGCGTGACGACGTAACTCGGCGCGCGTTCCTCGTCACTCTCGGAAAAGGAGTAGTCGGCGTCGTTGAACTCCGAGGCGAAGATCCGGTAGGCGACCTCGCGGCGGCCGGCCCCGCTCTGGTCCGACTCGCTCATTGCTCTACCTCCGAGAGGAACCGCTCGGCGCGGGCCGCTGGCTCCTCGTCGTGTTTCGCGAACTCGGAGGCTTCCAGATTCGCGCCGTAGTCGTCGATCGTCAACGATCCGCGGACGACGTACTCGTGACCGACGACCGTCGAGGCGATCTCTTCGGCGACGACTTCCCGGTCCATCTCGTCGCGGGCGTGTTCCATCGCTGCTTCCAGTCCACCACCGTACACCTCCGCGGTGAGGCGCTCGTCGAGCACCACCGTCACGGTTCCTGTTCCGTCGTCGAGGATCGCCTTCGTCCGCAGATCGTCTTCCCCGTCGACCTCGCCGTGGCTCCGGCACTGGCCGTTCTGTGTCACCCGGCCACACTCCGGACAGCGCTCGATCAGCCCCGACCCGTCGCGGATCGCCACCACGTTCCCGACGAGTTCGACGTCGTACAGTCCGCCGGTCCCGATCGCGTCACGGATCGAGTGTCTCGGGGCGGAGGAACTCACGTCGATGGTATCCGCTAGCTGTTCGACGGTCGAGAACTCGGAGACGTTCACCGAGGGGACGCCCCGGAACTCACGGATGAAGGCGTTCTCGATCCGGACCGAGGCACCGGTCTCGATCGCCGACCGTGGCTCCCAGTCGGTGAACGGGAGTCGGCCCGTCCCGTCGCCGAGTTCGCCGCTCTGTATCTCCGTCTCGCCGTCGCGCCCGTCGATAGTCTTCGACTCGCACTCGAGGACTGTGACCTCGACGTTCACGCCGCGGTCCCCCGGTTCGAGTTCGGCCAGTGCGGCGTCACCACCGACCTCGTAGGGAACCGACAGCTCGGTTTCGACCCGTTCGATCTCGGTCGACTCGCCGAGGTTCAGCTCCGGTCTGTCGTCCCACTCGCGGACACCGGCGTTGCCGATCCGGATCGTCTCACCCGCTTCGAGGCCGAAGTCGTCCCACGACGTGTACGAGATCTTCCCCGTCTCGTCCGCCAGTTCGCCCTCGAAGATGACGTGGTTCTCGCCGTTGTACTGGATCGAGCGCTTCCCGACGGAGAGGACACGAACGGTCGTGGACACGTTACTATCTCCCGTCGTGATCGCTTCCACGTCCTTGGTCGTGACCGCGCCGCCCGACTCCGACCCGTCCCCGTACTTGCGTCTGAGGCTCTGTTTCGCCTCGTCGACCGGGACGCTGTACGACAGCAGGTTCTCCAGATCGGCCATAACCTCCTCTTTGTCAGCACCGAGGTCGGAGGCGAGTTCCTCGGCGTGCTCTTCGAGTTCCATACGTCAGGTTCACGTCGCCTGCACTAAAATCGTCGCCTTCGGCCGCCGCTTACAGCCCGGGCACACCGAACGCTTCGAGGCCCCCGACGCCGAGGACGCCGAGTATCACCAGCACGAAAAGCGCCGAGAGCCACGCCCCGGCACCCACGACCGCCGCACGGAGCCAGCCCACCGTGTACTGCAACCGCACGACGTAGATCCAGACCAGAAGGCCGACGACCGACGCCAGCAGGCCACCGACGCCGATGCTCGAGAGGCCGATATCGACGACAGCCCACGCGATAGCGCCCAGCAGCGCCGTCAGGACTGCGTGGGAGTACTCCCGAGACGCGAACGCGATTTTGGCCCCGGTGTGGATCGCGAAGCCGCCGATCAGAAGACTCACTGCGAAGACGAAAAGCGAGGTCTCGATACCGTGTCCGGCCATACCGTTCTTTCGGCTCCCGGAGATATAAGCTGTCGGTATCGGAACATGTGTCGTCGATCCGTTACAGCGGTAGCGAGGAGAAAGCCCATGGCTTTAGCCATGTGGATGAAGCCGACAACTGGGAAGCGCTCCACGCTCGTAGCCACGGCTGGATATTCCACCGTTGGAATGGGTAAAGACTTATAAATGTGTGCCTATTAATTACACGTGTAATGATCGAGGTGAGCGTTGAAACAACGTTCCGCAATCCAAGTCGCGCCCGTCAGAAAGAGTGGCAACGTGCGACTCATCTTCTCCGGGAGTGCAAACAGTGGCTTGTCGATGGCTGGGACGACGGGACGCTTTCCTCATCCATCACGACTGGCGATATTGACAACCCACTCTACTCGGCACTCCAGAATCAGGCGATTCGGGCGGCAAAAAGTGACTACGACGATGACCCAGTTGAATACACTGGCGAGCAACCCATCGAAGTGAACAATCAAAACTGGGAAATTCAGACGACAGAGAACGGTTCTGTCGTCATCGGATTCCCGTGCATCACCGATTGGTGGTACACGCCAATCCACGTCTACGACAGTATCGAAGACCCGATTAACGCACTGCTTGACGGTGAGGCCGAAAAGACCAAACTGAGTGTGTGGCGTGAAGGCGACGACTGGAAGGTGTCATTCACCGTCTCATACACCGAAGATAGCAGTGGTGAGGAAACACCAATCGGTGTCGATGTTGGACACAACTACATCCTTGCCGCAACGCCTGATGACCCAAGTGCTGAGTCATTCCTTGTCAGTGGGAAAGAATACAAATTTGTGCGGCGATACTACCGTTCCCTCCGCGATTCGCTACAACAAGCGGGTGCGCTTCGCGCACGCAACCGCGTTGGTAACAAGGAGTATCGCCGTATCCAAGACGCGAATCACACCCTCTCGAAGCGTCTTATCGAGTACGCCAGTCAATTCGAGAATCCCGTTCTCAAACTGGAAGACTTAGAAGGAATCCGCGAGGGCAGTGAGTGGGCTGGAATTCATTCGTGGCCATTCTACGAACTGCACCAATTCATCACGTACAAAGCGCAAAAAGCAGGAATTCGGGTTGAGAAAGTTGACCCGAAAAACACAAGTCAGGACTGTAGTCAGTGTGGTGAGTACGCTGGACGTGATGGGAGCCGATTCGAGTGTCCACACTGTGGATACGTACGAAACGCGGATTTGAACGCGGCAGAGAACATCAGTCAACTGGAGGGTGACCCGTGCACGGCGTAACGGTCAGGCCGACGCGAACCGTGCGGCCCAGTCGGATAAAACCCGACCACTCACATCGTGGGTGTCTGCCATGTGCAGATGGGAAGGCCGCTTTGACCCGGCTGTATGCGCTGGAACGCACACCCTTGGTCACAACTGGGTGGCAACCTGTGAGGCTGGCCACGCGAAAGCGTATCTGAGCCGCCAAGGAAACGCGCAACCCTAATATCCCCATCGGGGAATCCCACGGCTTCAGCCGTGGCGAGGAGGTCAATCGCCAGGTTCGATAATCTCCGCGTCGATCTCGTAGTCGTCGAAGCTGTTGCCCTCCTCGTAGACGTTCTCGAAGATCATCACGATCGTGGGGGAGACACCCCGTCCTTCGTTGAGTTCCATGGACTGTGTCCACTTCTCGGCCTCGCCGTCGGGGGGGTCGTGGCGCAACGTCGCTTCGAGTGTGGCCCGCTGGCGCTCGGACCGACGGTTCTCGACCGCGATCCGGGCCACGATATCTTCCGGATACGCCGCCTCCTCCCACCGGTATCCCGGGGCGTGGAGGAGATCCGTCGTCACGACGAGAAACTCCCCTTCCTGGTCGTTCCCGAGATACTGGCCGAACGCCTCCACACAGCCCGAGAGTCCGGCCGCTGCGGCGCTGGCGAGGAGTCCGGTAAACTGTCGCCTGGAGGGTAGGTTCATCTACCGATCGTACGTAGCTGAGAAACTTGTACGTTCCGAGACGACTACGCTGTCCACGCCTCGCCGCTTGCCAGGTCGATTTCGCGGTCCTCCTTCGAGGAGGGACAGAGTTCCTCCAGCACACAGGACGAACAGTCGGGGTTGCGCGCCGAGCAGACCTCGCGGCCGTGGCTGATAAAGAGATGCGTGAGCTGTTGCCACTCCTCCTCCGGCGTGATCTCCATCAGTTCCGTCTCGATCGGTTCGGGACGTTCTGCTTCGGTGATGCCGAGGCGGCGTGTCAGCCGCTGAACGTGGGTGTCGACGACGACCCCCTCGACGACGTTGTGGCCGTGCTGGAGGACGACGTTCGCGGTTTTCCGGCCGACACCCGGCAACTCCGTCAGTTCTGCCATCGTGTCCGGCACTTCGCCGTCGTGTTCGTCGACGATCTTCCCGGCAGCCGTTCTGATATACTCGGCTTTGTTGTTGTAGTAGGTCACCGAGTTCAGATCTTCCGCCAGCTCCGCCTGGTCGGCGGCGGCGAAATCGGCTGGAGACTCGTATTTCTCGAACAGATCCGCGGTGACTTTGTTGACGCGCTCGTCGGTACACTGCGCGGAGAGCACCACGGCGACGAGCAGTTCCATGCGGTTCGAGAACTCGAGGGAAATGGTGGTGTCGGGGTACTCCTCGTGGAGACGGTCGAGTACTTCGGCGAGCTGGTCCTCGCGGCTGTCGAGTGCGGTTCCCATGGCTCCGGCTCGGTCCGGGAGGCTCATCATCCCGTCGATCAGCCCAGACTCACGTCCAGATACAGCATGACGACGACGCCGGCCATCACGCCGAGAGTCGCGATCCGTTCGTGGCCACCGCTGTGGGTCTCCGGGATGATCTCGTCGGAGATGACGAACAACATCGCTCCA
>Ga0207714_1000377_pt1 | contig 31163 bp, 30 predicted proteins | sample PonA232FremontCA_2_FD_187270 | JGI IMG/M metagenome (GOLD analysis project Ga0207714, IMG submission 187270) | Marine sediment microbial community from Fremont, CA, USA - Pond A23 Sediment 2 (SPAdes) | ecosystem: Environmental > Aquatic > Marine > Unclassified | place: USA: Fremont, California...
AGAATGGGTAAAGAGGAGCAGGAAAAGCTTATTGATAACTATCTAACAAAGGTGGTGGTCAATTGAAAGAACAAATATTGGCAAGACGGTACGCAAGGGCATTGTTCGCTATTGGTGAGGACCAGGGTGAATACAAGAAGTATGGGGAAGAGCTTTTCGGCATAGCGGAAATTTTGGAGAACAACCCCAAATTGTTACAGGTATTTAGAAACCCACTTATCAAGGCAGAAGACAAGAAAAAGATTATTAATCAAATTACCGATAAAATAGAGGTAAGTAAGATTGTGCAAAATTTTTGTCTTTTGTTGGGAGATAAGGATAGATTGGGAAATTTTCCCAGTATTCAGATATTCTACAACAAATTGTTGGATCAGAAAGAAGGGTTGCTACGTGGGAAATTAGTAACTGCAATTGAACTCTCTTCTGAAAAGCAAAAAGATATAAGAAACAAGCTGGAAGAAAAATTTGCCCAGAGTTTGATTTTGGATCACGAAACGGATAATAACATTTTGGGCGGTTTGGTACTGCAGGTTGGGGACAAGGTATATGATGCTAGTTTAAAGGCACAACTGGATCGATTGAAGGAAAACATAAAAAGGGGTGAGTAAACATGGCTATGCAAATAAAAGCAGAAGAAATTAGCCAGATCATCGAAGATCAGATTAAAGGCTATGAACAGCAAATGGAAATGGCCGAAACCGGGACTGTACTCTCGGTTGGTGACGGCATAGCAAGAGTGTATGGATTGGAAAACGTTATGTCCATGGAGCTTTTGGAGTTCCCTGGCGGGCTCTATGGAATGGCCCTGAACCTGGAAGAGGATAGCGTTGGTGTGGCCCTATTGGGCGAAGATACCGGAATTAATGAAGGTGATACGGTTAAAAGAACCGGTACAGTGTTTTCAGTACCAGTAGGTGATGCTGTTCAGGGGAGAGTGATTGATCCGGTGGGAAATGCGTTGGACGGCCAGGGTCAGATTTCCAGGGAGCAGACCAGGCCAATCGAGGTAAAGGCACCGGGAATTATTTCCAGGCAGCCAGTTGACCAACCAATGTACACAGGCCTTAAATCAATCGATTCCATGACACCGATAGGAAGAGGACAGCGCGAGTTGATAATCGGTGATAGACAGATCGGCAAAACCGCTATAGCAATAGACTCTATTATTGCCCAGAAAGATAGTGACGTGCATTGCTTTTACGTAGCAATCGGACAGAAAAAGTCCACTGTTGCGGTTGTTGCTGACAAATTGCGACAGCACGGTGCAATGGATCATACAACCATAATCAACGCCAGCGCTTCCGAGTCAGCTGCCCTGCAGTTTATTGCACCCTACGCCGGCTGTGCGATGGCAGAATACTTCCGGGACAATGGAAAGCATTCCTTGATCATATTCGACGACCTTTCCAAACAAGCAGTGGCATATAGACAGGTATCCCTGTTACTTAGGCGTCCCCCAGGACGTGAGGCGTATCCCGGTGACATATTCTATTTGCATTCCAGATTGCTGGAGCGGGCTTCCAAGCTCAGTGATGACCATGGGGGTGGTTCCTTGACTGCGCTTCCCATTATCGAAACCCAGGCAGGCGACGTTTCCGCATATATACCCACAAACGTGATTTCCATTACAGACGGACAGGTATACCTGGAACCCAATCTGTTCAATACCGGTTTTAGGCCGGCGATAAATGTTGGACTTTCAGTTTCCCGTGTTGGAGGCAGTGCCCAAGTCAAAGCAATGAAGAAAGTCGCTGGAACATTGCGCCTGGATCTTGCTCAATACAGGGAGCTTGCCTCATTTGCCCAATTTGGTTCCGAGCTGGATAAAGCCACTCAACAAAAATTGGAACGCGGTAAACGCATGATGGAACTATTGAAGCAAAACGAAAATCAACCCATGAGGCTGGAAGATCAAGTTCTATCCTTTTTCGCCGGGACACAAGGATATATGGACGATGTAGAAGTGGAGAGTATCAAGAAATTCGAAAACGAGTTTTTGGAATTCGTTCACAATTCCAAACCGGAAATTCTGGATGCCATAAGAGAAAAGCAGGACATGACCGACGATATAAAAGAGAAATTGAGTGCAGCTGCGGATGAGTTTAAAAAAGGTTTTCAAGGTTAATCTGAAAAAAGGGGTTGATTCATGCCTTCACTGAAGGAAGTCAAGGATAAAATAGCATCTGTTGAGAATACTCGAAAAATCACTAGCACCATGAATATGGTGGCTTCAGCAAAATTGAAAAAGGCTCAAGGTCGTATCGAGCAATTTCGCCCTTATGCTGAAAAATTTTATGACCTTTTGGGAAATCTTGCCAGCGGAGTCGGAGCTGATGCTCATCCTCTCCTGGAATCCAGAGAAGAAATAAACACAGTAGGGATAGTGTTGATTACATCGGAAAGAGGACTCTGTGGGGCATTTAATTCCAATTTGATAGACAAGGCCCTGAATTTAGCTTCTGAAAAGAACAAGGAAGGCAAAACTGTAAAATTTTACTGCGTAGGTAAAAAAGGTAGATATTCGATTCTGAAGACTGGATACGAATTGGTGAACAGTTATATTGAATGCATGGATAATTTGGACTTTACCCTGGCTAGCAGTTTGGGGAGTGAAGTGATCAATTCATTCGAGACTGCTGAATTGGATGAAGTTCATATGGTTTACGGCAGATTTCAGAGCGTGCTTAAACAGGTACCTACCAGTTTACAAATACTTCCGGTAAGTGCAGAAGGAATGGAATCCAGGGAAAGTGGTGCGGAATATACTTACGAGCCATCTGCTGAGGGGATTTTGAACGATTTGTTACCCAGGTTTGTAAATGTTCAAATTTACCGGGGATTATTGGAAACTTCAGCGAGTGAGCATGCCGCACGCATGGCAGCTATGGATAATGCCACACAAAATTGTGACGATATGATTTCTGATTTGACATTAACTTACAACAAGGCCAGACAGGCTGCAATTACCTCTGAGTTATTAGATATAGTCGGAGGCGCAGAAGCACTTAAAGGATAAAAAAGGGGGCTAAGAATGAGTGAGAACGTTGGCAAAATTACGCAGGTGATCGGTGCTATTATTGACATCGAGTTTCCTGAAGGACAATTACCCAATATTTTGAATGCCATTGAAATACAGGATCCGAACACAAGTGAAGAAGAGCGATTGATTGTGGAAGTTGCCCAACAACTGGGCGACAATGTGGTACGCTGTGTTGCAATGGATAGTACCGACGGCTTGGTTAGAGGCATGAAGGCGGTTGATACCGGTGACTCCATTCGTGTTCCGGTGGGCGATCCTTCATTGGGAAGGATCATGAACGTGGTAGGTAGGCCTGTGGATGAGCAAGGACCTATTGAATCAGATGATCATCTTCCTATTCACCGCAGTGCTCCTGACTTTACCGAGCAAAACACTTCAGTGGAATTGCTCGAGACCGGTGTCAAGGTTATCGACTTGATGATTCCATTTCCCAAAGGCGGAAAAATGGGACTGTTTGGAGGTGCCGGAGTTGGAAAAACAGTTGTGCTCATGGAGCTGATTAACAATATTGCCAAACAGCACGGTGGTAAATCAGTGTTTGGCGGTGTAGGTGAGCGAACTCGTGAAGGAAACGATCTATATCTGGAAATGAAGGATGCAGGAGTTTTGCCCAATGCATCCCTGGTTTACGGACAGATGAACGAGCCTCCCGGAGCAAGGGCAAGGGTTGCACTAACCGCACTCGCTGTATCCGAATATTTTCGGGATACACAGAACGAAGACGTGCTGTTGTTTATTGACAATATTTTTAGGTTTACCCAGGCCAATATGGAAGTTTCCGCACTGCTCGGAAGGATGCCTTCAGCAGTTGGATATCAGCCCACTCTTGCCACGGACTTGGGAGAACTTGAAGAAAGGATTACATCCACTTACAGCGGATCCATTACCTCTGTGCAGGCAATATATGTTCCTGCAGACGACCTGACTGACCCTGCTCCCGCAACTACATTTTCTCACCTGGACGGAACGCTTGTGTTGGCAAGGCAGATCGCTGAGTTAGGTATATATCCAGCTGTTGATCCCTTGGATTCTACATCCAGAATATTGGATCCCAATGTTATAGGTGAAGAACACTACAACACGGCCAGACAAGTACAGGAGATCCTGCAGCGTTATAAGGATCTTCAGGACATTATCGCCATTTTGGGCATGGAGGAGTTGTCTGACGAAGATAGATTAACAGTTTCCAGGGCTCGTAAGATACAGAGGTTCTTGTCTCAACCATTCCATGTGGCAGAGCAGTTTACCGGAACTCCCGGTTCTTATGTAAAAACTGAAGATACCATCAGGGGTTTTAAGGAGATCATTGACGGAAAACACGACGATCTCCCAGAAAGCGCGTTTTATATGGTAGGGACTATAGAGGAAGCAAGGGAAAAAGCTAATCAATAATAACTTTTACGTGGGATAAGATTATGTCTAGTACTATAAAGTTGGAAATAGTTACACCAGATAGAAGCGTATTGAGCGAAGAGGTTGAGTATGTAGGTGTGCCTGGAACTGTAGGACAATTTGGGGTTATGCAAAACCATATTCCATTATTGTCTTCCTTGGCCATCGGGTGTCTATATTACAGATCCGCGGAAACTCAAAATAAATATATATTTGTGTCCGGTGGATTTGCCGAGGTGTCTCCGGAATCCATAACAATTTTGGCTGAGAGTGCCGAACAGGCAGACGAGATAGATCCCGAGCGAGCCAAAAGAGCTAAGGAAAGGGCTGAAAAAAGACTACAACAGCAACAAGAAGATATCAACAGAGCTAGAGCGGAGGCCGCTTTATACAGATCTTTACTAAGATTAAACACTGTGGAAAAAGAGACCGGTAAAAGCTATACTCAATAGTCTTTTTTCTTCAGTTAGTAAATTTTGCATAATATTAAAAGCAGGCCTCCGGGTCTGCTTTTTTAATTTCTGACAATCTAAATCAAAATCACACATGGATCTATTGGTATGAACGAGCAAAAGTATTTCAATATAACAGGAGTGGTGTTGGCAGCAGGTAAGGGTACCAGGATGAAATCCGATCGTCCCAAAGTGTTACATACGCTTCTTGGAACTCCCATGCTTTGGTATGTATTGAACACCATGTCTGCATTGGTTGAGTGGCAGGATTTGTGGACAATAATTGGATATAAAAGTGAGGAGATAATATCCGAGTTTCCGGATCTATCCGATCGGATGGTGGTGCAACCCGAGCAATTGGGTACAGGACATGCCATTCAATGTTGTCTCCCTAATATACAAAGATCCGATTCAGATTGGTGCCTGGTAGTAAATGCCGATGCTCCCATGTTGAAATTCCCAATTCTGGAGGAGTTTGTCAATTATTCCATAAATTCCGATATATCGATTTCTTTTTTAACCATTGAACTTGAAGATCCAACAGGTTATGGTAGAATAATAAGGAATTCCGACGGAACCGTTAATTCCATAGTAGAAGAAAAGGATATAACTGATCCGGAAATAAGGAAGATAAATGAAGTTAATGCAGGTGTATATATATTTTCCAAACAGAATTTATATAATTATCTGCATTTATTGAGTAATGAAAATAAGCAACAAGAATATTACCTTACGGAACTTATAGATATTTCCGTACGAAACAATGAAAGAGTGCATGCTTTTTGTGCTGGAAACAATCCAGCGTTGCTAGGTATAAATTCTCCGGGTGAGCTAATCTATTGTGAAGAGACTTTAAAAAATAATCGCAACCAGGACTTGCTAAATGCCGGTGTGATAATCAGGAATCCCTCAACTGTCAGGATCGGTCCCAGAGCGAAAATTTCTCCCAACGTGGATATAACCGGCCCTGTTGAAATATATGGGGATTCTGAGATCGATCCCGGTACTGTTGTTGAGTCGCATGTTGTTGTGCAAGGTTGCAAGGTAGGTGCTGGATGTGTGCTTAAATCCTTTTCCCACCTGGAAGATGCCAAAATGGACAGTCATTGTGAAATCGGGCCATTTGCCAGAATCAGGCCAGGAACCACGATGGATCAAACTGCCAAAGTAGGAAATTTTGTGGAAGTCAAAAAGTCTCACCTCAAGGAGGGCTGTAAAGCCAATCATTTGAGCTATCTAGGGGATGCTGAAGTTGGTGAGGATGTCAACATCGGTGCTGGATGCATTACTTGTAATTTCGACGGCAAGAACAAGCACGTTTCTGTTATTGGGAACAGGTCTTTTATCGGCAGTAATACCTCCTTGGTTGCACCGGTTACGATTGGAGAGGATTGTTTGATTGGGGCAGGATCTACTATATCAAAAGATGTCCCGGAAAATATGTTGTCCATTGCCAGGACCAAGCAAAAAAATCTAAATAAAAAAATGCTCTAATAGTAGCGAGAAAAGTAAATGCAGTCGCTGGATGCACTCGAAGATAAAATTGACAAACTGTTGGGAAAAATCAGAGATTTGGAGGAGGAAAATAGCAATTTAAGATCAAAATTAAATCAGGAAAGGGAATCCAGGGAAATAGTTTTAAAAAGATTGGATAATCTCTTGCAAAAAATCGATGAGGTAGATATAACTTAATGACGAGCCATAATATTTCTATTCTTGGACAAGAGGTGTCCTTTAAGACTAACGCCGATGAATCAAGAATACAGGAAGCAGTTAAGGTTATTGAACAAAGGTTTCATAATCTGAATACCGAAGGATCTAGAATGAACAGTGAAAAAATATTACTGTTGGTTGCTATAAGTTTGGCGGACGACTATTTACAAACAAGCCAAAAGTTGGAAAATACGGAAAACCGGGTTTCTCAACTTTTGGAAAAAATAACTGATCAAGATACATAAAATTAGATTGGGGTTTGTATTACTACCCTGGGAGTTTAGTGATTACTGATGCCGATTTTGAGCCAACATACAAAAAAATAGGGAGCTGCTTCCAGTAACCTGTTGTGCATGCCCAGCTAGGCTGGGAAGCCTGAGGGTTACTAGCGGCACCCACCTGGTTGAACCAGGTTCAAATAGGGCAGTAACACTTACTCCCGGGGATAAAAATTAAGCAATAGCAACCAGTTGAAAATGTATTAAAAAATTGCCAGTTTTATAATAAAACCATTCTAAAAAATCCTGCCTTTGTTCAACTGCTTTTAAAAGTGGTTGTATCTTGGAAAGCATATCTACCCTTAACTGCTTCAGGGGTGAAATTATTAGTTACTAATAGGCACAGCCTGTTTATGAATGTTCCCGAATCAAAAAAATAGAATTGCGTTTGCAAATGTTTATTTTGGCATTAGGATTACCATTCTAAATCTTAAATCTTTTCAAATTGGCACTTTTTGGAAAAGATTCCATAGTTGTGAGTAGTTTTTTTGTTTATTTATAATCAGGCAGCGAACGCTATTTTTTCAACGGACTTTTTTGTCTGATAACATAAAGGAGATTGGAACTATGTGGTATCTTACTATCGCCTTTCTGGGCATAATAATGGGTTTTGTAATCGGTTATTATATACATAACTACATTATTCAAAAAGGTAGAAAAAATGCGAATCAACAAGCTGATAAGATCCTTGAGGAAGCAAGGAAGGAAGCCGAGGCCCAGAAGAAGGAATACTTGGTTCAGGGCCAGGATGAGATTTACCGACAGAAAAAGGAAATGGAGAACGAGTTCAAGGACAGAGAGAATGCAATAAAGAAACAGGAGAACAGACTTCAGAAGAAGGAAGAAAAATTAGATAGCAAACAGGAAAGAGTAACCAATAAAGAGTCAGAGTTGGTGGAGTGGGAAAAAAAGCTCGCCAAACAGGAACGGGAAATCGAGGAAAGACATCAGGAAGTGGAGCAGTTAATCACGGAACAAGAGAACAAGCTGCAGGAAATATCCAGCCTTAGTGCAGAAGAAGCCAAGAATCAATTAATGCAGGATATAGAAAATAAGACCAGACACGAAGCTTCCAAAATGATCAAGCAGATAGAGATGGAAGCAAAGGAAACTGCGGACAGAAAGGCCAAAGAGATCTTGGCTACCACTATTCAAAGATACGCCGGGGATTACATATCCGAACACTCGGTCGCTGCAGTGGAACTTCCAAGTGAGGAGATGAAAGGCAGAATAATCGGCAGGGAAGGCCGGAATATAAGATCCTTGGAAGCAGCTACCGGTGTGGATCTGATCATTGATGATACTCCGGAAACCGTTGTTTTATCCGCATACAATCCTCTAAGAAAGGAAAAAGCCAAGCAGGTACTGGAAAGGTTGATAAGCGACGGCAGGATTCATCCTGCACGCATAGAAGATATAGTGCAGAAAGTGGACAAGGAGATGGAGGTCAAACTGAGGGAGATGGGTGAACAGGCCACCTTTGACGTGGGTGTGCACGGTATTCACAGGGAACTGGTCCGCCTTTTGGGTAACCTTTATTACCGTACCAGTTTTTCCCAGAATGTTTTGAACCATTCATTGGAAGTAGCCTTTTTGTGCGGTATAATAGCATCGGAATTGAAAATGGATGTTAAAAAAGCCAAGAGAGCCGGTTTATTACACGATATCGGCAAGGCAATAGACCACGAAGTGGAGGGACCACACGCTACCATAGGTGCGGACTTGGTTAAGAAGTATTCCGAGGACGAGGACATCGTCCATTCCATTGCTGCACATCACGAGGATGTGCAACCCAATTCACTTTTGGCACATGTGGTTCAGGCCGCTGATAGCCTGTCCGGTGCTAGGCCCGGTGCAAGGAAGGAATTGCTGGAAAATTACGTGAATAGACTGGAGCAGCTTGAAAACATAGCTACCGAATACGAGGGAGTTTCCAAGGCATACGCTATACAGGCGGGCAGAGAACTGAGGGTTATGTTGAACTGTGACAAGGTGGATGAAGACCAGACCTATCTATTGTGCAAGGATATCGCAAACTCGGTGGAGCAAAACTTGACCTATCCGGGACAAATCAAGGTGACTTGTATACGGGAGAAGAGATCTATAGAATATGCAAAATAGCGTTAACAAAGAATGTCTGCGCGTCTTATTTCTTGGTGATATAGTTGGTAAACCTGGAAGGAATGCTGTAAAGAGAAATATTTTAAGCTTGAAGGAAGAACTGCAAGCGGATTCGATAATGGCCAATGCAGAAAATGTTTCCGGAGGTATAGGGCTGACACCGGAAAATGCCAAAGAACTCCACAACTCAGGGGTGAGCGTGTTGACATCCGGAAATCATATCTGGAAGCATAAACAGATCTATTCCTTGCTGGATAAAGTGGATTGGCTTTTAAGACCTGCAAATTATCCTTCCCAGGTACCGGGATCTGGATACAATGTATATTCCATTTCCGGTACCAATGTGGCAGTAGTAAACCTGCAGGGGCGGGTCTTTATGGAAAGTATAGATTGCCCTTTTAAAAAAGTGGATCGCATCCTGCAAGAGATACAGGAAAATGTATCCTGTATCATCGTTGATTTTCACGCAGAGGCTACTTCTGAAAAAAAAGCCATGCTCTACTATTTAAATGGCAGGGTTAGTTCTGTTTTGGGCACTCATACCCATGTTCAGACCAACGATATCCAGATTACTTCCCAAGCTACCGGATATGTAACCGATCTGGGCATGTCCGGCCCTGCTGACTCCATTCTGGGAATGGAGCCCCAGGCGATTATACAGCGATTTTTGAGCCATTTACCTCAGAAGTTCACCCTGGCAACAGGGGATGTGCTACTGCAGGGATCTCTTATGGATTTGGATCCCGCTACCGGAAAGATGATTGACATGCAATTGTGGGAGAGGACTATCTCAGAGTGACAGTTCTGGGATTGTTTCATATTATTTCCCATGCCTTGTCTGGCACAAAAAAACATGAAAAAGTTCTTTTTACACATAAAACTTTGGCAATCTCGACTACGAAGTAGCGAGAAAACCTTAAAACTTAAAACATAACCACTTAAAACTTTTCCTAATAAGTTTAATAAAGGATGTTGCATTTATGCAGGATACGGAATACAGCTTGGAATTAATAAAAAGAGGGACAGAGGAGATCATAGAAAAGGATCACCTGAAGTCCAAATTAAATCAAGGCAGACCCCTGAGGATCAAGGCTGGATTTGATCCTTCGGCCCCGGATCTGCATTTGGGCCATACTGTATTGATACAAAAATTGAAGCATTTCCAGGAGTTGGGCCACAAGATTTTGTTTTTGATCGGGGATTTTACCGGAATGATAGGCGATCCCAGCGGAAAATCCGAGACCAGGCAGTCTCTCACCAGGGAGGAGGTAAGGAAAAACGCAGAGACCTACAAGAGGCAAATCTTCAAGATCCTGGATCCGGAAAAAACAGAGATACTCTTTAACTCCGAATGGATGGATAAATTTACAGCAGCAGACTTTATTCAACTAAGTAGCAAATATACAGTGGCCAGGATGTTGGAGCGGGACGATTTTCACAACAGATATCTGAACAACCGTTCCATAGCAATTCACGAATTTCTCTATCCCTTGATTCAGGGATACGATTCCATAGCAATGCAAGCGGATGTGGAGATAGGGGGTACGGATCAAAAATTCAATCTCCTGGTGGGCAGGCACTTGCAGAGACATGAGGGGATAGACCCGCAAGTGATAATTACATTGCCAATTTTGGAAGGACTTGACGGTGTCCAGAAGATGAGCAAATCCCTGGGGAATTATGTGGGGATAGAAGAGGAAGCCTCAGATATCTACGGGAAATTGATGTCAATTTCCGATGAGTTGATGTTCCGCTATTTCGAGTTGCTCTCTGATAAAAGCATGAACGAGGTGAATCGCTTAAGACAAAACATGGAAGAAGGCAGTTTACATCCCAAGCAGATCAAGGAGGAACTGGCCTTTGAGCTGACTAGCCGATTTTACGATACAGAGACCGCTAAAAAGGCCAAGCAGGAGTTCGACAAGGTGTTTTCAGAACAGGGAATCCCCGAAGATATGCCGGAAATAGAAAATGATCCTGAAGACCCGGCTCCTATTGGAGATCTGATAACCCGGGCCGGAATAACCGCTTCCAAGAGCGAAGCCAAGCGTTTATGTAAGCAGGGAGCTGTTTCTCTGCAGGGGAGCAAGGTTCAGGATCCGAATTATATCTTGCCTGGAGGTGAACATATCTTGAAGGTCGGTAAAAAGAAGTTTTTAAAGGTTAAGTGTCAGTAAACATTCAATGGTTCAAAGACTTGGAGAGATCGAAAATGAAACATACCATTGCCATAGTACTAATAATTTCCATGATGTTTATACTTCCAGGGTTGGTATTCGGACAGGGCCCTGCTTCCCCGGCTGGCGAGTCAGACAAGACACCGCCCCCTCAAGAGGAGACTCCCACCACAAAACAGGAAGGAAAAGAGGGTGAAGCAGCTCAATCCGCGGCTGCAAAAGGAGGAGCTTCGGCAGTGGGAAAAGGTATAAGCACTAAAACCGTTGCTGGTGTTGTGGCAGCAGGAGCAGCTGCTGTAGCGGTGGGCATAGGCAGTGCTACCGAGGAAGGCCACGGGAATTAATGCATACTTAGAAATCCATACATGCAGGAAGACCATTTTAAGAGTGCCTGGAAAAATTTTCCAGGCACTTGAAAATTTTTTAGAGATATGGGAATAGGGTCGCTTTTAAGATCCACTCTCCGGATTCACTGTCCTTGTCCATAGCAACTATCCCCCCGTTTTGGAATTTCACCACTCTTTGCTCGGTTTGTCCGGTCAGCAAATAGGAAGTCAATTTTTCCATAAACGGCAAATGGCCTACCAACATTAGATCTTGATCACTGCTTATCTCATTTGCCAACAAGGATACATCGTCTTTTGCCTTAATCCCTTCCCTTTCTCTAATCCCCTGCCCAGGATTTGCATATTTCTCAAAAATCTCCGCAGTCTGCTTGGCACGCAATTTGGGACTGTGTTCTATTAGCTCTAGTTGGATCCCCTTTTCGCTTGCTTTTTGGGCAATGTCTTCCACCTCACTTGAACCTTGATCAGAAAGTGGTTCATCCGGGTCCTGGTCCTTGGGAACCGCTTTCCCGTGCTGAACTAGATATAATGCCATAAGCAACCCTCCTTGTTGGGATTTGAATTTGAAATCTATGGCTTAAGTTAGAATTATCCTGGTTTTACGGGAAAAAAGGATATTGGAAAAAAACTTCGTTTTGAACATCCAGGGCAAATTTTTTCCGGGAAAATATTCATTACAGGAGTCATGTATCCAGGATTCAAAAACGATACAGGCCGTAATTTTGCAATGTGTTCTCTATTTCCACTAAAGAGTCCTCGGGCCAAAACATCAGGATACAGCAGGTCAGAATTGTGCCGTAAACCAGGGCTGCTGCAGTAAGGTCCTGTTGCGACCATTCCTCTTTTTGGTAAGCTCCCTGGATTAACCGTAGAAAATAATTCCACATTGTAGGTTCGAGTTTTTCCATCAATTCTGAAATATATTCACCTGCGTTTTCCTCTGATATTTTTTTCCAGAGTACGTCCAAAAAACCTTTGGGAAGTTCGCGGGCCTCGTTTTGAGTTTCCTGTCTAAAGGCCCAAACTGTCAACGCTACTACATAGGTTACTGCTGGCCTGCTCTTACCCAGAGTATCCTCCTTGTTCTTGAGAAAATCGAAGATGTCGGGTATAAAGCCCAGATGTTCAACGATATTTTGTGGATCAAAAGCATTTTGATCCACAGTCTGCAGTGTGGAAGCATTTATAATACTCATAGATTACCTGATAAAAGTTTATTTTGGTAACCCTGTTTATAGGGTTAGTTTATTTTCTTTGTTCGTGGTTTCTTTTTTTACAAGGGTAGCTGACAAACCGGATCCAGCATTCAGTCAATACATACTTGAATTTATCCCTTTTGTACAGTAGTGGCTTAAATTTTAACAATTTGATTTAATTGGTATTTGCTAGTAGGCTAAAATAGCCGCGACCATGGATACTGGATTTGATTATTTTTGTAATTATTGTTAAAACTGTAAAATGTGTCAAGCTGGTATATGGATTTCCTTAATTGGGCCGAAAATCAAAGGAGGTATGCATGGATTGGATCGTGGAAGTGAGATCCCCTGATGATGCTTCCGGTAATAATAGAATTCAACTGGGATTAAAAAACGGACAAAACGAGGAAATAGTTTGGGTTACAGCTGAATGTGGTTCACTGGCTGACTGGAAGCAAAAAGTCCAGGAATTGCAGGATGGACTGTTAAAAGCCCTGCATCGAGGAGAAGAATATTGGCAGAATCAACAGGAACTGGGATCTTCAACACAGGCTGCCGGGCAGGAAGCTTCACCTGAGGATGTTTGGGAGAAGATGCAGGAATTTGAGGATGAACAGCAGATGAGTGCATATTTTAATCAGTTGGGACATCGAATAAGGAAAATGACCGCTGAATATATATTGTCCCAAGTGAGTATGTTCAAGGGCAAAGCACCTTATTTTGCCCAGAATTACGATTTTGATTCCAACACCTTGGGTTGAGAGGTGGCAAAATCTTTCTGCATTCTGCAGGCTACTTTTGACCCCTGGTATCAACTTAGGCTAATAAGTTGAGTGCAGCACCAGCTAGTAGGCAATCTCTGTGAGAGGATTATATTTATCGTACCGAGTCGACTTTGTGTTTAAGCATCCCAGTCCTGTCTTTATAATAGTCTATCTTTAAGGTGAGATATATCCTATTGCAATCCTGGCTTAGCTCTTGAAAGCATTTGTCTACAACATTCATTACTTCGGACCAATTCCCTTCTATAGTTGTGCCCATAGCTCCGATCTTGTAATCTAGTCCGCTTTGATCTATAATTTTAACTGCCCTGCTCACATAAGGACTGAGACTGATACTTTGGTTTATCGGGAAAATCGACAATTCGGCCAGTACGCTCATAAAGCCTCCGTTTATAAGTTATAATAAAATCTTGTTTAACAGATAATAATCGGCAGGTTTTTGTAAATACATTTTTATACAGAGATTTGTAGCATATGTTTAGAGTGCTTCTGTATATAAATGGTTTGATCTGACAATTTTCTTTTAAACTTCATTGCAGGGGGAATGGAATGAGATAAACTACTTGCATTTGTAACTTTGTGTGTACCGGAAATTTTGAAATATTAATACAGGAGCCTGCTCAACCTATGTTTACTATAGATAGTTATCTGCTCGATACCAATATCTTAACTACAATGCTAAGGGATGACAATACCGAAGTTGAAGATGTACCCGAAGAACAGACCAAAATAATTTTCCAGGAACAGAAAAGGGCTATTTTCTGCACTGGATGCCATAATTTAATTACTTATCCGGAATATAAGATTGCTGTTAATGGTAAGCACGAACATGTGTTTTTCAATCCACACGGGATAGTGTTTGAGGTTGGGTGTTTTGCCAATGCTTCCGGATGCTTGCCGGTAGGATCCTCTACTCTGGAATTTACCTGGTTCGAAGGATATGCCTGGAAGATTGTGATTTGTTCTTCCTGCTTTGAACATTTGGGCTGGCAATATCTATCCGAGGCTGGCACTGTTTTTTTTGGGTTGATACTTGCTCATATCGAGGAGAAGGATCTGTAGTCACTGATAGCGTTCACAGTTCCACGTTCAAGGTTACAAGAACAAAGGATTGGCATTCAAGTTTGATTCAGTAACACCTTTGAAATCTCGACCCCGTCCCTGCCTTGGCAGGGCGGGGCGAGAAAAGGTACTAAATTTGTTGAATAAACAGACCATTGGTTCTTTTTCTTACACTTAAAACCTTAACACTCTAAAACTGGTTCAAATTAATATTCCTTGGGCAACTCGTCCAACTCGGATTTGTAAAATACAGGACCGTCGTTGCATACATAATAGGGACCCACGTTACAACGTCCGCATTTGCCTACTCCGCACTTCATTCTGTTTTCCAGGCTCATGATGATTTGATCGCTTTGCCAGCCCTGGTTGTCCAACACTGGTTGAGTGAACTTGATCATTACCGGGGGGCCGCAAATAAGGGCCCTTGCATTGTCCGGCTTGGGTTGCAATTGTTCGGCAACCTGGGGTACAAAACCTACATGCTTATTCCAGTCCGGGGCCTCCTTGTCTATGGTCAGGTGGATATCCACGTCATCCCGATTTTCCCATTCTTCTAATGTCTCGCGGTATAGTATCATGCCCGGAGTCCTGGCGCCGTAGATAAAGGTGATATTCTGGTATTTCTTGCGGTTTTCCGGTTCCAAAAGCCAAACCATGGTGGAACGCAAAGTGGTTACCGCGTAACCTCCCGCTAGTATGACCAGATTCTTGCCTTCCATTTCCTGCAGGGGATAGGGATTTCCCAAGGGGCCGCGAACACCCATTATTTCACCTTCAGACATGCTGTGCAACTTGCTGGTAACCGTACCAGCCTTGCTCACGGTGAAAAGCAGATTGTTACCTTCAGTGGGACTGGAGGCTATTCCAATTGGGGATTCACCGTATCCAGGTACACTCAATTCAGCGAATTGTCCGGGCAAGTACTTAAAACTTTCCGCATCCTCGGAATTCAAGAATTCCAATTCAAAAGTCTTTAGCGTCTTGTCTTCAGTAGCTATATCTATCTTCTTTATTCTTACCGGATAGGGTAGATATGGATTTTTCATAATCAACTCGCTTTATTCTAGGATTATTCATTCATTTTATTAACTACTTCCCGTACGTCGATGTTTACGGGGCACTTTTGCGTGCATCTGCCACAGCCAACACAACCTATCGCCCCATCGAGCTTGAAAGGCATGTACTTGAATTTGTGCATGAATCTCTGCCGTACCCTGTCTCTTTTGCTGCCCCTGGGATTGTGTCCGGAAGTATGTTGCGTAAAAAGCCAACTCATGCAAGTATCCCAGTTCCTGATCCTGTGACCGTAATCAGACTGAGTCTCATCCTGGATATCAAAACAATGACAAGTGGGGCAATAAAAAGTACAGGTCCCGCAATTTATACAAGGCTCCTGAATCCGATCCCATATTGGGGATTCATAAAGATCCAAAACTGTCTTTGACTGGATATTATTTGTATTGACGCCTGTGCTGATTGCCTGTTCCGCTTCCTGTTTTTGATTTTCCGCTTGTTTGATTTGGTCTTCACTTGCATCTGAAATATCTGCAATTATATCTTCTGCCTTGGGAGTTATTGCCTTGAGTAGCAACTCATCCCCCAAATCCACCATGAGTACATCAAGTCCTTCCTGGTTGTGCGGCCCAGAGTTTACTGAGGTGCAGAAACAGGTTGGGCAGGGATCCTTGCAAGCCAGTCCTATAAGCAAGGTCTTTTCCCTCTTGTCTTCCCAATAGGTATCACACGGGTATTCATCCTGGCAAAACACCTTGTCCAGTATTGTAAATGCCTTGGCATCACAGGGCCTTATGTTCAAAAGGGCTTGTTTGTGCTGCATTTCCGGTACTTCCTGCATTACCATGCCCTGATTATCTTCATAGCTGTTGGTAAAATGCATCAAACGCTCTGTTTGAGGAAAAAAGAATTGTTTGGGTGACATATCAGTATTGCTGAAATCCCATAAGAGATCCTCGGCATTGCCAGCTTGTTCCCAAACTACCGATGCACCCTGTCTGGCAGGGGCGTATATCTGATAATCCTGACGCAGCTTATCCAACAGCTGGTCCAGATTGTCTTTTTTCAGTATCTTGTCTGACATAAATAAGTTCCTCGTTTTTGTATTGTGCTTTATTCTATTTCCGGATCGTTTTGACTGTAGTTGCTCAGGGGGGAAACTGATTCCAGGTCTAGTCCAGGTGAATAATCATACTTTTCTCTTATGTCGGCTTCCAGCATGCTGGTTAAATGACGCATTTTTATACCCACGGGGCAGGCAGACTCGCAGGCACCGCAGTCTGTACACCTTCCTGCACAGTGAAAGGCCCTTAAGATGTGAAAGGTGTAAATATCTGTCTCTTCCTGCCCCTTGCCACACCACTGGGGATTGCTTTCATCCACGAAACAGACATCGCAGTAGCACAAGGGGCAAACGTTCCTGCAGGCGTAACAACGTATACAGTCCTTGAATGTCTCCTGGAACTTTTCCCATCTTTGTTCAGGATCAAGCTTGGACCAAGGGTATGCAACCTTGTCTATATTGCCACCCCCGCTTTCCTTACCCTGCTCCCCGACGAATTCGTCGTAGATAACTGCGTTCCTGTGGGTGCAAGTGTAACAATTGTTCCTTTTCACATCCCTGTGAGGAATGTGTTCTGTAAAGTCCTTGCCTTTTACTACCAGTTCTTCCCCTTCCAGGTAGGCTTCCTGTATTACCTTGTCCGGAAATTTATCCTGTACTTTTTTCGCATCCACCATACCAGGGGAATGGATACCCAGTATATACACATTTTCCCTTTTGATTTGATTTTCCTTGATCAGGCCAACTATATTCCTGCTAACGCAGCCTTGGGCAAGGACTGCGGTCTTTCCCGTGTTCTTGATCAAAAAATTTGCCAGGTTGTTGGTACAAAAAACCGACCAAGTAAGTTGATCAGCCTCTTCCGGGGTATAGGCGCAAAAAGGCTGTTCCTGCATGGGTACGGTACCTTTCTTGTATCCCAGGACACAGTCAACCTTGCCCTCGGAAAGCAGTTCTTTGGCCTTGGTTCTGATTTGTTCAACTACTTCCTTCATACCACCTCCTTCTGGATATCCTTTACCAGTCTCTTGGCAGGACCTAAGGCCTTGACAGCTTCTACTACTTCCCGGGCGCTTTTTTGAAATTTTCCGGCCTCAGCGGAAGATATCCAGGTAAAGTGTAACCTTCCAGGTTCAAGGCCGATGTAGTCCAAAAAATCCTTTAACAAGGCGAAACGTCTTCTGGCATAGAGGTTGCCACTCAAATAGTGGCATTCGCCCGGATGTCATCCGGACACCCATACACCGTCCAATCCGTGCCTGAAGGCTTGAAGGATATATTTGGGATTCATGGCCCCGGTGCAGGGAATTCGGATAATTCTGAGATTCGGAGGGTATTGCATCCTGCTTACCCCCGCCAAGTCAGCAGCCCCGTAACTACACCAGTTGCAAAGGAAGGCTGCTATTTTAGGTTCCCATTCTGACATTTTATGTTTCTCCTTTCGAGCTTTTCTGTATTTTGGAATTAATCAGGGGCCAAATTTTGGCCAAGCCTGTTTGACACCACATCAACCGGATTAAATAGCCTCAATCATGGTATAGATCTGTTGCATATCTGCACCTTTCAAGGTGATAGCACCTGATCTGCAGGATGCTGCACATAGACCGCATCCCTTGCAAAGAGAGGTGTTGATTTGGGCCTTGCCTGCATTTGGTCCTTCTTCCACAAAATAAGGGGCAGAGTAGGGACAAATTGTTACACACACCCCGCAACTGCTACAGAGGGCGGGATTTATGCTTGCTGTCTCCCCGGTGGAAAATATCGTTTCCTGGGATAGCAATGTAATTGCCTTGGAAGCAGCAGCCTTGCCCTGTGCGAATGATTCATCTATAGACTTGGGGTAGTGTGCTAGTCCGCACAGAAACATGCCGTCTGTAGCAAACTCCGAAGGCCCCATTTTTGCGTGTCTCTCTGCAAAAAAGCCGTCGTCGTTCAAGGGTAGTTTGAAGAAGTCCACCAATTCTTCCTGATTGTTGGGTTCAATCGCACTTGCAAGGGTCAACAAATCTGTCTCTATTTCCAGGTCTTGCTGCAGGATAGGATCGTGCGTATTGATGGTCAGTTTGTCCTCCTGCGCAGTTACTTGGGGTTTATTTTCCAGGGAATAGCGAATAAATATCACCCCTGCATTCCTGGCTTCATTGTACAGGCCTTCCTTTTCCCCGTAAGTACGAATGTCCCTGTAGAGGATAAATACATTCATATCCGGATTAATTTTTTTCAGTTCCAAGGCGTTTTGGATGGAGTGAGTACAGCAGACCCTGGAACAATATGGCCTGTCCTCATCCCTTGATCCGACGCACTGTATGAATGCGGCAGAATTCAAGGATTTTATCCGTTCCTGGTCTTCATTGAGCATGTTGTCCAATTCCAGGGCAGTCTTGACTCTGGAGTCTTGTCCGTACAAGTATTCCTTGGGCTCGTATTCCCGGGCCCCTGTAGCCATTACAATGACTCCGTGTTCTATGCCCTGTTCCTCACTACTATCGTCCTGGACAGTAGTAAGAAAGTTACCTACATAACCTTCTGCCTTGCTTATCTTTGATTCCAAATGCGTCTGTATGTTGGGATGATTTTCCACCTGTTCGATAATGTCCCTCAGGTTGGCCTGGATGTCCTCACCCTTCCAGGTCTTGTAGAGGTTTCTGGCCTGTCCTCCCAAAACCGGGGAGTTTTCGATCAAGTGTGTTTCGTGTCCCTGTCTCGCCAGGCTAAGTGCTGCGCTCATTCCGGATATTCCGCCACCTATTACCATGGCCCTTTGATCTATATCCAGTTCTTGCTCTTCCAAAGGTTCTTTGTACGCTATACTGGTTACAGCCATGCGTATAAGGTCCTTGGCCTTTTGCGTTGCCAAGTCGGGATTGTTCTTGTGAACCCAGGAATCCTGATTCCTTATGTTGACCATCTCGAAGAGGTATTTGTTCAGTCCGGCATTAACCAGTGTTTCCTTGAACAATGGCTCGTGGGTCTTGGGAGTGCAGGAGGCCACGATTACCCGGTTCAAATTCTTTTCCTTGATTATTTCCGTCATCTCGTCCTGGGTGTTTTGAGAGCAGGTATACAAGTTGACGTCCGCATAATCCACGTAGGGGAGCGTTGCTACATAATCCCTAACCGCAGGTACATCCACAACCCCGGCAATATTGCTGCCGCACTTGCATACAAACACCCCGATACTCGGTCGTTCCCCGAATACATCCTTTTCCGGTACTACTTCTTTGACCTCGGTTTGCGTGTGTCTGGCTTGGTTCAATATCTCTCCGGAAGTGGCAGTGGCGGCGCTTGCATCTACAACAGAGTTGGGGATGTCCTTGGGGCCCTGAAAGGCACCGCTGACATATATACCTTCCCTGTTTGTGGCAATCGGGTTAAAAGAGGAAGTTTCACAGAAGTTTCCGGAGGTTAACTGGATCCCCAGTTTATCAGCCAGGGCCTTGACCTTGGGGCTTACTTGCAATCCCACGGACAAAACCACCATGTTGAAAGTCTCGCTATGCAACTCCCCGTTTTCATCAAAATAGGAGAGTTCCAGGTCCCCGTTCTCCATTTCGTTTATGGTGTGTATCCTGGAGCGGATGAACCTGACACCTTCTTCCTCTTTGGCATGGTTGTAGTAGCGTTCAAAATCCTTGCCATAGGTGCGCATGTCCATGTAGAATATCGCGCAGTCAAGATTATCTGTAGCGTGTTCCTTGGCAATCACTGATTCCTTGATCGCGTACATACAGCAGACAGAGGAGCAATGGGAGTTTTGACAACGGTTGATATCCCTGGATCCCACGCACTGCAACCAGGCGATCTTTTGCGGTTCTTCCCGGTCTAACGGACGCATGAGTTGTCCGAAATATGGACCGGAAGCACTGAGTATTCTTTCAAATTCCGCACTTGTAACTACGTTGGGGAATTTGCCGTAACCCAGGTAGTCCAAGCCACTGGGATCATAGCTCTCAGTGCCGGTGGAAAGTACGATTGATCCTATATTCAGATCCTGTTCTATTGGTTGATCGTTGTACTTGATGGCACCGGCAAGGCACATGTTTTCACAGAGCCCGCAACCCAGGCATGTGTCCTGGTCAATGGCGAATGCCATGGGAATGGCTTGGGCATAGTCAATATAGACCGCCTTTCTCTCCACCATCTTTTGGTTGTATACATCTATTGCACTTACTGGGCAATGTGCTGCGCATTCCCCGCACCCGGTACATGTTTCCGGGTCTATGAACCTGGGCTTACTTTGGACCTTGACCTGGAAATTTCCAGCTTCACCTTGGACTGAATCGATTTCAGTGTTAGCCAAGATGTCTATATTCAGATGCCGGCCGACCTCGACCAGTATCGGTGAGATAATTCACATGGCGCAGTCGTTGGTAGGGAATGTCTTGTCCAGCCAGGACATCATTCCGCCAATTGCCGGAGACTGCTCTACCAGATGAACTTTGAATCCGGAATTGGCGGCGTCCAGTGCGGCCTGCATCCCTGTAATTCCGCCACCAACAACCATTATAGATCCTTGAATATTTTCAGCAACGTTACTCATTTCCACTCCTTTAAAAAACTAGGATTCTGCAGCTTGAGCAGTGATTGTTTTGTAAATACTTTCAAAGCCAAGAGCAGGAATTATTATCCTTGCAGTATGTTATGCAATAGCGAATTCCGGCTTATGATCTTGCATGCCTTTGAATTCCACCATTCCGTCCTTTTCCATGTTTGCCAACAGGAACGATATCTTGTTCATCTCCATTCCGGTCTTTTCATTGATATCCCGGACGCTTTTGTAGCCGTATTCCAGGGCGGTATATATCAAGTTTTTATGGTATTCCTTGGAAGCTATCTGATCCAGGACCTGCCTGTATGTATCCAATTGCCAGGAGCGCCCGTAAACATCACCCTGTTCCGTGATTGTCTTTTCCTTGCCCACTGTCCAGCGTACCAACTCGTTATTCAGGGTCCTGCGAGCGCTTTTCAACTCCAGTTCAAATTCCTTGGGATCCAACTGGCCCAGTTGTTTTATGGTTTGAACGATATCAGTACTAACCTGTGCGAATCTTTGTGCTTCTGCAGAGGATATCCAACTCAGCTTTAGTCTTTCCTCGTCTAATCCGGCTAGTTGCAGGACTTCACTAGTTAATCTGAATTTCTTTTCAGCGTAAACATTACCGTCCAGGTAATGACAGTCCCCTATATGTCAACCAGCCACCAGTACACCATCTGCACCGTCAATTAGTGCATCCACTATAAATTCAGGATCCACTCGGCCCGAGCACATGACTCTAACAGGCCTGATATTTGGGGGGTATTGAATCCTGGACACCCCGGCCAGATCAGCTCCGGCATAGGCGCACCAGTTGCATAGGAAGGCGACTATTTTGGGTTCATTATTTGGCATATTCATACCTCTTTCTATTTATTGTCCATTACTAGTTTACACAGAAACTCGGCAGAGCCGATCCTTATCTGAACATGATTGCTATTTCCGTATCCGGGAATTAAAAATTTCCGGATGGGATTTAATTAATTTTGTTTAGGTCCTACATAGCTGCTTCTATTGCGGCTTCCAGTTGACTGTCCCTGAAATGGAGCATATCTATAGCTTTTTGGGGGCAGGAAGATGCACAAACCCCGCAGCCTTTGCATGATGCGGAGATATTCTCGGCAACCAATCCTTTGTCCTGGACTTCCACCATCTGGATTGCTCCAAAAGGGCAAACCTGGGAACAAAGTCCGCAACCAATGCATTTTTCCTGGTCTATTTGCGAAATAAGCGGAGATATTTGGGCCTTGTCCTGGGATAGGACAGTAGCTGCCCTGCTGGCTGCTGCCCTTGCTTGGGATATTGATTCTTCAATAGATTTGGGATAGTGGGTCAGGCCACACAGATATATTCCGTCTGACGCAAATTCTACAGGTCTTAGCTTGGCATGAGCCTCCATGAAGAAATTCTCTTCGTTGGTCGGGAGCTTGAAGAAACTGGCTATTTTGCTGTTGTCGTTGGGCTCGATTGCTGTAGCCAGATTCAACAGATCCACTTCCACGCTGATATTTTCTTGTATGGTGGGCTCGAATGCATAAATGCTCAGTCCGTTTTCGTTTTCTTGGACCTGGGGTTTATTCTCCAGATCGTATCTAATGAATATCACACCCAACTCCCTTGCCTTCTTGTAGAGCCTTTCCTTGAAACCGGGTGTGCGAATATCCCTGAAAAAGATAAAAATGTTTTTCTCAGGGTATTTTTCTTTTATCTCGATCGCCTGCTTTATGGAAGTAGTGCAGCAGATCTGGGAGCAATAAGGGCGGTTTGAATCCCTGGAGCCTACGCACTGAATAAAGGCAATGGAACTGGCTTGTTCTATTTCCTTTTCCTTTTTTTCCAGCTCGTGCCATTTGCTTACCCTGGAACTCTTGTTATACAAATACTCATCCGTATCTGTAGCAGATCCCCCAGTAGCGATTATCACAGCACCGTGCTTAATAGTTTTGTTGTCTCCATCTGCTTGTACAGTGGTCACAAAGTTGCCCACAAATCCGGAGGATTTTGTTATTTCAGCGTTCAGTAACAGTTCTATGTTCTCGTGTGCAGTGATTTCCTCTGTTAGTTGGCTCAAGTATTGCTGGACATCTTCACCAGACCAAGTCGTGCCTATATCCAGGGCGGCTCCACCCAAGGTGGAAGTATTTTCCACAAGGCTGACCTGGAAACCTTGATCAGCCAAGCTCAGTGCAGAATTCATGCCGGAGAGCCCACCTCCGATAACCAATGCGGATTTGTCTATATCCACTGACAATTCCGGAATCGGCTCTTGCCTGGAGGCTTTTGCTATAGCCATTCGAACCATTTCCTTGGATTTTTCAGTGGCAGTCTCTTTGTCATGGGAATGACACCAGGTGCACTGATTCCTTATATTCGCCATTTCGAATAAATAGGGATTTAGTCCTGCTTCCCTTATAGTGTCCTGGAACAATGGTTCGTGGGTCCTGGGAGTGCATGCTGCTACAACCACTCTGTTCAGGCCGTTGTCCTGGATGCTTTGCACCATTTTGTCCTGAGTATCTTGGCTGCAGGTGAATTGATTCTCCTCGACATAGACCACATTGGGAAGAGTCTTGGCATATTCGGCAATTGCAGGTACATCGGCATATCCTCCGATGTTTGAGCCGCAGTTGCATACAAAGACCCCTATTTTTACTTCCTCTCCCAGTGGCTTTTCTGCAGGGTAAGTCTTGGACTTGATCTGAGTGCCTCTTGCGGAACTGAGTTTGATACCCGCGTTGCAGGCAGCGGCACTGGCCTCGACAACAGATTGCGGAATGTCTTTGCAACCGTTTATCACTCCTGCAGCATATATCCCGGGTGTGGAAGTGTCTACAGGGCTTAGGTCACCTGTCTGGACAAAATTGTGTTTATTAAGTTCAATACCCATCTTATCGGCAGTTTCAATGGCACTGTCCGCTGGCTCCATCCCTACGGACAACACCACCAAGTCGAACTCTTCGCTTACCAGTTCTCCGTCTTCAGTGGCGTAGGATAGCTGCAAGGTTCCGCTCTCGTCCACCTGGGTTATAGTATGTACCCTGGATCTTATAAACCTGACACCTTGATCTTGTGCCTGGTTGTAGTATTTCTCAAAGTCCTTGCCAGAGGTGCGCATGTCCATATAGAAGATGGCGGTGTCAGCTTCAGAACCCAGGTGATCCTTAGCTATGACCGATTCCTTGATCGCGTACATGCAACAGACACCGGAACAGTACTCGTTGTCGCACTGGTTTATATCTCTGGAACCAACACATTGCAGCCAGGCAATTTTTTGGGCCGGCTCTTTGTCGGATAATCTAACTACTTCCCCGTTTGTAGGGCCACCTGCTGCTAGTATCCTCTCGAATTCCAAGCTGGTAACCACATTCTTGAATTTGGAATGTTGATAGGTATCCAGTCCAGAAGGATCAAAGGTCTTTAATCCGGCAGTATAGATAATTGAACCCACGTTCAGTTCAAGATTTTTTTCCTGATCGTTGAAATTAATTGCCCCTGCCGGACAATTGTTTTCACATTCTCCACATTTGCCTTTTTTTAGATAAATGCACCTGTTGGGATCTATAGTGTATTTCAGGGGCACTGCCTGGGGGTAGGGCAGGTAGATTGCCTTTCTTTTGTCCAGGCCTTCCTCGAATTCGTCAAAGGTCTTGCTTGGACAGTGTTCTGCGCAAATTCCGCATGCGATACATTTATCTGGATCTACGTATCTGGGTTTGGTATTTACATCTATGCTGAAATTTCCCTGTTCCCCTTGTACTTTTTCAACAGTGGACAAGGTGTGCAGTTCAATATTCTCGTGCCGGCCGACCTCGACCAGTTTCGGAGAGAGAATTCACATCGAACAATCGTTGGTGGGAAAAGTCTTGTCCAGTTGGGCCATGCTGCCACCAATTGCAGGGGACTTTTCCACCAGATGCACATAGTACCCGGATTCAGCAAGGTCCATGGCAGATTGTATTCCGGTTATGCCGCCCCCTATAACCGCTACTGAACCGATACATTGGCCTTCGGGTTTATTTAAAGACATTATTTTCTCCTTGTTAAATTTATCAGTTAAATCCCGGCCCTTAACCTGTATTTATTTTACAATTATTTCAGTAAGTATAAAAAATTGAAGGACCTATGTTTAACTTTCAGCTTGGGAAAAAACTTTGTTATAAGGTGTTTAACTGTTTTTAATGTTAGAATTAGATTATGTTGGCAATCTATGCAGGATTTGATCCTGTATTGTGGGTACTTTGGCTAATATTGATTGCAAGTTAAAATATATTTAAGGATTTTCTGGATCAAAATCCGGGTGAAGGAGTGAAATGGCACCGTAACATCCCTGGACTGTCTTGACATTCCTCTTCCCCATCAAGTTGAGGTACAATTGTGCTTCAAACGCCGTGGTTCCGGTATTGCAATATGTAAACACCTTTTTATTGTCCGGCACTTGGTGGTATTGTTCTGACAATTGACTAAATGGGATATTTATCCACCTGTCTTCACCATAGAGTTTTTGTCCGGATTTAGCCCTTTGGGGACTTCTTACATCTACAACTATACAATCTTGCCCAAAAAAATCATCCAAGAATTCTTGGGGTGATACACTTACATATATCCCGTCCAGTATATTTTGAAGCACGTTGCCCGCTGTATTGACTATATCCATAGCAGAGGAAAAAGGCGGGGCATAACAGACTTCCAAAGAAGATATCTCTTCCAGGTTCGGATTATGTGGAAGCAATGCAGCAACCGCATCCACCCTGGCTTTTACAGCGTCAATATTTTCTCCCATGGCCTGTATCCCCAAGACTCGCCTGGTATCTTTGTCAGCAACCAATTGGATGAACATGATCTTTGCAGTAGGATAGAAATGAGCCCGATCGGATTGGGTCACCATGGCTGATTCGGGATTGAATCCCGCTTCTCTGGCTTGTTCAACTGTAAGTCCCGCCCTGGCTATTCCCATGTCAAATGCCTTCAGGCAAAAATTCCCAACAACTCCAGGAAAATGTTCGTTTTTACCCGAAATGTTATTGGCTATTATCCTTCCCTGCCTGTTGGCCAGTGATCCAAGCGGCATGTTCACGTACTCACCGCTCATTAGGTGCTCGAGTTCGATGCAGTCGCCACCTGCATAGATGTTTGGATCTGATGTTTTTAGCCTTTTATCCACTTGAATAGCGTTATTGGGGCCTGTGGACAACCCTGCCTCCTTGGCCAGGCCGGAATTGGGCCTGGTTCCTATGCTGAATATTACCAACTGACAAGGGATTTCCCCTTCTGAGGTTTGTACTGAAGTCACCCCTTGTTCTTTACTGCCATTAATTTGGGTGAGCTTGGTACCGGTTTTGACTGTGACTTCGTTTTCTTGAAGCGAGTTCTTGAACATTTTGGCCAGATCAGGGTCTAGGGCACCGGGCAAAACATGGTCCAACATTTCCACAACCGTGGTTTCAATCCCCCATAAATCCGTTAGCGCCTCTGCCATTTCTATTCCTATGGCTCCTCCTCCCACCACAACTGCTGATTCGATATTGCTTTCTGTGAGTGATTGTTTGACTGTATGGGCATTGTGCAGGTCTGTAACTGTATATACCCCGGGTAGATCGTGACCGGGCATGGGGGGGTGGACTGGGGAACTACCAGTGGCAAGTACCAGTTTGTCGTATTCCAGTTCTTCTTGTTTATCTGTGTCCACATCTTTGAAGGCAACTTTTTGCTGCTTGCGGTCAATACTTGTTACTTCTTTGCCTGTGAGTACATTAAAGTGCTTTACATTGCTGAAGAACTCTTCGTTTCTAAGCATGTGATACATTGTAGTCCGCAGGTCGGAGACCTCTTGTATATCTCCGGCTATATAGTAGGGGATTCCACATCCACCGTAGGAAATGAGCTTATCTTTATCCAGAAGAGTGATTTCAGCATCTGGTTCTATTCGTTTCAATCTTGAACCCACTTTTGGTCCTAGAGCCACTCCCCCGACAATTACTACTTTTCTGCCCATAGTTCTAACCTTGAATACTATTATAAATAAATAATTACAGGTTGACTTCTTTCAGGTCCTCTCCAAGGTATTCCCTTTCGTTTTCACCCAACATGCCCATGGATAGGCATATCAAAGTCCACAGGTGGACAGTGTGATATCCTGCATCAAAGTGATCGCTCAGATCGTGGATTTGAGAATGACAATTGTGGCAAGGGGTTATGCAGTACTGTGCACCTGTGTCCAGAATTTGCTGGAGTTTGAATTTCCCGTATTCACGCCTGTCTTCGGTGTAACCCGTGGCTTGCAGGAATCCGCCTCCGCCGCCGCAACAGTAATTGTTGGACTTGTTGGGTTGCATTTCCACGAAATTCTCCTCTCCAACCACGGATTTCACTACGTATCTAAGCTCATTGGCTACGTCGTCGCCAAAGGATTTCCTTACTAATTGGCAGGGATCCTGAACTGTGAACTTGACTTTCAGGTCCTTGTTCCAATCCGAATTAACCGGGAGTGTACCTTCCCGTATCCACTTGGCGTACTGGTATATTATGCTTCCGATCTCAAAATTGTGAGGAATGTTGAACTTTTGCAGTCCCTCCCGGACCGCGTACATTTCGTGGCCTCACTCCGTGTTTAGCCAGACCTTGCAGCCCATGCTGTCAACTGCTTCCGCTTTTTGGCGGACAATTCTTTCCCAGGCCTCGTCGTCGGACAAGAACATGCAGTAGTTTTCCGCTGCCCAGCCTTTGGTTCCGTAAGTCCAATCCGCACCTGCCTTGTGCATTATCTTCCAGAGGGGCACCATCTCGTCGGGTTCGGTTACAGGTTCGCGTGAATTTTGGTTCAGGAAAAATTCCGCACCTTCCTTGTCTACGGGTACTTCCATATCTTCCAGGCCGGGTTGTGTTTCCCGTACTTCCTGCAGTACGTCTTCCACAACGAATTTAAAATCCTCAGAACCGGCACCCATGGCACTGTTTCCATCGTTCTTCATTGCCTGGTCGCAGGAATCCCTGATACCCTTGGGCCTTTCATCCCTGGGCCAAGCTTGTCTTGCGTAAAATACCAGTCTGGGTATATCAATCCCCATGGGGCAGGCGTGTACGCAGCGCCTGCATTGGGTGCAGGTCCATACCCAAGGATGCTTGGTTACTTCCTCGTCCAGCCCCAGGGCAGCCATACGCAAGAATTTCCTGGGGTCCATGCCTTGCAGGCCGGTTGCAGGACAACCGGAAGAGCAGGCCCCGCAGGTCAGGCACAGGTTCAGATTGCCTCCCTCGGGGATTATTTCTTTTACTTTGTCCATAAAGGAGGTTTTACTTTTGCCTCCTAGTTTAATAGCAGCTTCTGCCATTTTTTATTCCTCCTTAATTTCCTGACTTGTTGTTTAGAATAAAAACTAAAAGTAACAACCTTGTACACCTATAAAATTGGTTTGTCAATTTTACTTGGTTATTAAAAAATAATATTGAAAACGAATTTGAGAATTATTTAACTGTCTACATTTATAAGGACTTGTTCAATAATGCTTTGAAATATAACTAAAAAAATTTTTCAATGTTTCAACGTTGCTTTGGCAGTTATTTTGTCTATTGATATCTTCTTGACATGTAAAAATCAAGTTTGCTATTGAACAAAGAATGAATGAATACTCATTCATGCTGTTAAAAAATATTTTAAAATTTTTTTAAGTAAGTTAGTAGTTTAAAATATAATCCAACAACGGAGGTTAAAAATGAAAAAGATCAAAAAAGCTGGTGTATTAGGGGCTGGCGTGATGGGGGCTACAATAGCCGCTCATTTGACCAACGCCGGGTTAGACGTCGTAATGCTGGACATAGTCCCCAAGGACTTGACCGATGAGGAGAAAAATAAGGGATTAACCCAGGATAGTCCGGAAGTTAGAAACAGGATTGCCAAGAAAGGACTGGAGGATCTCAAAAAGACCAAGCCGGCTCCTTTTCTGTTGAACCAATACGCAGATCAGATCGAAATCGGAAATTTCGAGGATCATGCCAGCAAGCTACAGGAATGCGATTGGATAATCGAGGTAGTAGTTGAACGGATGGACATTAAACTTAAAGTGTACTCGGAAATAGTCGCTCCCAATCTGAAAGACGATGCGGTGGTCTCCTCAAATACCAGCGGCCTCTCAGTAAATGAAATGGCACAGGGCTTGCCAGAGAAAAACCGCAAGAATTTCATGGTAACCCACTTCTTTAATCCTCCCCGCTATATGCGCCTGATGGAAATCGTGGGCTGCAAGGAAGCTGATCCGAAAGTGGTTGAGGAAGTTGCGGATTTTATAAACAAGAGGTTGGGCAAAGGTATTGTTTATTGCAAGGATACTCCCAACTTTGTGGGTAACAGGATCGGTGTTTATTCCATCGCCAACTGCATCCACCACATGATCGATCTGGACATGACCGTGGAAGAAGTCGACGCAGTGGCAGGCAAACCCACCGGCAGGCCCAAGACTGCCGCATTCAAGACCACGGACATGGTTGGCCTGGATACAATGGCCCATGTTGCCAAGAACTCCTATGATTCCCTGCCCAACGACGAAGAGCGCGAAGCTTTCAAGCTGCCGGAATGGGTAAATCAAATGATTGAAAACAATCAGTTGGGTGATAAATCCAAGCAGGGTTTTTACAAGAAGGAAAAGACTGAAGAGGGAACCCAAAGATATTTCTGGGATTACAAGGCAGGTGAATATAAACCCAATGAAAAACCCAAATTCGAATCCCTTAAGCTTGCCAAGATGGCAAAGACCACCGGGGAATCCATTAAAGCCGTTATTCAGGGAGATGACAAAGCAGCGGAATTCGCTTGGAAGAATCTGCGGGACACCTTGATCTACGCATTTAACAGGATCCCGGAAATTGCAGATGACATTGTAAACGTTGACAATGCCATGAAATGGGGATTTAACTGGGAGATCGGTCCTTTTGAAATGATGGACGGGATAGGTGTCGATTATTTTGTGGAAAGAGCGGAGAAAGACGGGGTAAAGGTCCCGGAAAAACTGAAAAACATCAAGCAGTTCTACAAGATAGAAAACGGCAAGCAATATTACAACGATTTCCTGAACGATTCCTTCAAGGAAGTACCCAAGAAACCAGAGCAGATAGATCTGAATTTGCTGAAACAGACCAAGGGCGTGGTGGAGCAAAACGACAACTCCTCCATAATTGATATGGGAGACGGTGTTTTCTGCCTGGAATTCCATTCCCCGCAAAATGCCATTAGCGACGATATGTTGGATATGACCATGAAGTGCGTGGAAAAAGCGGAAAACGAAGGGGTTGGAATAGTTGTAGGTAACCAGGGCGAGCGCTTTTCAGTAGGTGCCAATCTGTTCTTGCTCGTGGCCGGAGTACAGGAAGGTCAGTGGGAACAGATCGATACCACTATCAACAAGTTCCAGCAGGCAACCCTGGCACTGAAATATGCAAATGTACCTGTAGTTGCTGCCCCATTTTGGATGGCCCTGGGAGGCGGCTGCGAGTTCTGCCTGCACAGCGATGCCATAAACGCATATTTTGAAACATATATGGGCCTCGTGGAAATGGGCGCTGGTGTGCTGCCGGCCGGCGGAGGCACCAAGGAAATGTGCATGAGGGCAGTGGAAGAAGCCGAGTTGACCGGCACCAGTGTTCAAGACATTATCTTTAAGTATTTCCAGAATATTGGCCAGGCCAAGGTTTCCATGGGGTGTGACGAAGCATTCAATTTGGGCTACTTGCGCCGGGGCGATTCTGTGACCTTCGATATAGACAGTCTGCTGGGTGATGCTAAACAAAAAGTGCTTACCATGTCCCAGACCTACAGGCCCAAGAAGATGAGGCCATTCAAGGCCCCGGGCAGAAGCGTGGCAGCCAGCATCAAGAGCCAGCTCTGGAATATGAAGGAAGGCAATTTTGTAACCGAGTACGAATACGAAATGGGTGGTGTGATTGCAGATGTGATAACCGGTGGTGATGTGGATGCCGGAACCCTGATAACAGAACAGTATCTC
>Ga0207714_1000378_pt1 | contig 30997 bp, 29 predicted proteins | sample PonA232FremontCA_2_FD_187270 | JGI IMG/M metagenome (GOLD analysis project Ga0207714, IMG submission 187270) | Marine sediment microbial community from Fremont, CA, USA - Pond A23 Sediment 2 (SPAdes) | ecosystem: Environmental > Aquatic > Marine > Unclassified | place: USA: Fremont, California...
CGGATCGGTATCTCAGCCAGCGCCACGGGCTGTCGCCCGCGACCGCCGGACCTTACGATCCCGCTTGCGGTCTGTCGTATGTCTTCGCCCGACCGCTCGGCTGCCGCAGCCCGTCCGCCCCGTTGTTGGGCTTTCGTTTGCTGCTAGGGGAGATATAGTTCGTACCCCGTAAGGATGTCAATGGATAGATTTAAGCGGGTTGTCGATCTGGCCAAAAGCCAGGGCATACGCCGATTTGCGGCTTGTCGGCGCACGGGATGTTGCGAAAAAATCTGAAAGAAATGTTGCTAGGGCGAGAGGATCGGCCAGGGACCGCAAGGGACCGCGCGGGCCAGCCAGGGCCAGCCAGGGACGGTCGCCGCGCACTGGTGGACGGATGACGCGCACGCCGCGCAAGCGCGTAGGACCGCACAAAGGCGTACAAGCCGGCTGTGAGGCAGGCTAGGGCAGCGCGTAGGATAGGCCGTGAAAACGGATTGATGCCGGCTGTGGCCGGCTGTGAAAGGCTGTGGGCAGGCTTTAGCGGATCGGGGCGGGTGTGAGCCGGCGAAAAGGCGATAGATTATTCATGTACTTAAATGGAAAACGATCCCACAAAGTGAAAAAACTCTGCAGCCCAGCTTGCGCCCGGGCTGCAGCCCGCCCCAGGATGCGCCCAGGTAAGGTGGCACGGGTTGCTTGATCCCGTGCAAGGCGCAGTTTGCGGCGGGTTCGCGCGGGTTTGTGACCCCTCCTGGTGGCCCAGGCGCGCCCAGACCCCAGGGGCGGGTGCCTGCGCGCGTAGGATGAAGCGCCCGCCCGCACGGGGGAGCGCACGCGCGCGCACACGCGTAATCGGGGTTCAGCATGGTTACGCCAACCAACGCGGGTTTTGGCCCGCTTATGCAGGCTCATGCGCGCCCTCTAAAGCCGGCTTACGCCTACACCGACACGCCGTAGGCCCATGCAAGGTACTCCCAGACGAACATAGGTACGTCCCCGACCATCTCCCAGAGGATCACAGGGAGGGGCAGGAAGACGGCCAGCCCTCCGTACAGGAAGAAACCTGCTCCCAGGACGAACAGGACAGCCCTTAGCAGATCGAAGGCCGCGTCCGAGAGGATTTCCGACATTCTAAGCCTAGCCTTTCTTGGTGGGTGGATTGGGTGGACCATTAGGACGATCTGTCTAACCCTACCCTAGCATACCGCCAGGGCAGGGCTAAGACAGGTTAAGACATTCCAGGACAGGCTAAGACAGGCTAAGGAGGGCTAAGGAAGTCTAAGGGGACAGTCTATTGTGTTTCTACACAAAGGGCTTGGACCCCTGGGGGTGATGGAAAGGTCTTTTTCAACCCCCTCACATCCAGGTCAGTCCGCCCCGCCTTCCAGGGCCTCCTCGCGTGGTGTCGGTAAGCTGGTTGTCCATGTGTGCGGTGAGTTCTTCCTCCAGCCAGCGGGCCTTGCGCTCGTCGGCAGCCTGCTGCTGGTGACGGGCCATCGCGTTGACCCAATACCCGACAGCCATCGCCAGGGCGTCGAGACGGTCGTCCTGCGCCAATGCGCCCTTCTCCTTGCAGATGCGGGCCATCTGGTAGAACAGGCGGTACTTCGGGGCGTGTTCCTTGCCGGCGCTCTCAGGGACGTTCTTGTAGTCGTCCCAGATCACGTCCTCGTCCACGACCAGCCTGTGCTGGCGCATGACCGGCTCAAGCGTGTCGATGATCCGCCACTCCTTGGTCGTGGAGTTGCGATCGCCCTCGATGGTCACCGGGTAGATGTCCATCAGGTACGGCTTCAGTAGCTGGCCGAACATGCCGTCGCCGAAGTTGTCCTCAAACCAGACGTAGTTGACCTGCTGGTCGCGGGCGATCTCCGATAGGCGGCGCAGGGTCTTGTCGGCGTAGCCGTCCTGGAAGCCGCCCATCGCCGTCACGAACTGCGTGCCGTTCAGCATCTTCACGACAGCGTAAGCGGTCTCGTCCTGGCCTCGGCCTGACGGGTCGATGACCATGACCGCGCCCTCGTATGGGAACTTGTCGTCGCTCTCCCAGGAGGCGCGGTAGAAGCAATCGTTGTGCAGGCCGACGTTGGGCAGGTCCTTCATGTATAGCTGCGGGTCACGTCGCCACATGACCTTCGACGGAGCGAGGTCGGGATCGACGTTCGTGACCACGAGGTCCTGCAGCTTGAGCGGGTACTTCTCCTCGTCCGACAGCGAGGTGTCGAGCATGAACTGCAGAGCGAAGTCCACGGTGCCGTGGGATAGCTCACGCTCGCGCAGGTCCATATCAGTGAAGCGTTCGGGGTCGGTCGGGTCGCCGACCTTGACCTCGCCTCGATCAAGCTCGTTGGCGATCATCGGGGCGAGGGCGTTTCCGTACTTCTCGCGCCGCTCGTCGTCAGGATAGCGCGCGGGCCAGATGCGGACTTGGTAGCCACGCACCGCAAGCTCGTTGTAGAGGCTCTGCTCGGTGTGCGGCGTGCCCAGGTAGATGATCCGGCCATCCGGCTTGATCACGCTGTCTAGCTCCTTCACCCGCTGGTGAAGCTGCTCGCGCTTCGTCTGGGTGTCGGAGTTGTTCTGCATCTCCACGTCGTCGGGGATGATCACGTCCGCGCGTGAGCCGGTGATCGCGCCAGTGATGCCGACCGACTTCACAGAGGGCGAGTGGCTGGCCTTGGCCGGGGCCACGTCGAACTGGATGTTGCTGTCGCGGCAGCCTTGGCGCGGCTTGAGGTGCGACACCACAGGCATCTCGCCGATCAGACGCTTGGTGAAGGTCGAGAAGCTGTCGGAGCGATCCTTCGACCCGGAGATCACCTCGATTTTGATGTCGGGATCACGCATCAGTAGCCACACCACGAAGGCCGATGCGACCATCGACTTGCCCTCGCCACGGAACGCCTCGATCACGCCACGGCGTGGACCGTGCTGCAGGAAGCGGGCGAGGTCGTACTGGACCTTCGTCGGCTCTGGCAGGTCCAGGTGCTGCCACGTCAGGTACAGGAAGTTGCGGAAGTCTTCGTAGATCGGCCAGTTGTTCTTGGGGACGCCGCTTCCCTTTTGCCGCCACCACGGGTCATCGACGTGCCCGCAGTAGGGAGAAGCGCCGACCTTCTTTGCAGTCTCGGCCATGCCTCCTCGGTGTATGCGTCCATGAGAGCTTCACATCGAGCAGTGAGTGGGGTCGAACCCCGACGAGGACTGTTCGTACCTCGTAAGGGTTCCCCCAAACACACAGGCTTTGTGTGGCTCTGTTAGGCTTCCTCGCTTTCCTCCTGTTCGGGATCGAACGGAAGCTCCTCGGCGAGGTTGCCGATGGGATTGTCAGGCGTGGGCAGGCTCTCGATGCCGTTGTCCTTGAGCATCTGCCGCGCCACGTTGAGGTCCGACGCCGTGGCCTCGCCGTTCTCGATCTTCTTGAGCAGGTTCTGGGCCACGGCGGTGTGAAGCTGGCTGAGGGTGTCTCGATCAGCCGCCAAGCACTGTGCCTCCTTTCTGGATCAGGGTCTTCACGAACGCGCCCAGGACGGTGCCGCCGACACCTACGACCGTGATCAGGACGTTGCGCCGGCCACGCTCGCGCTGCTGGTAGTTCTCGATCTCGTTGATCCGGGTCGGGAGATCACCGCGATCTTCCTCGCCGGCCTCCAGCTTTCCCACGCGATGATCGAGACCTTGGACCTTGGTCTCCAGGCCGTCCTGCTTCTTCGCCTGGGCCTTTTGTTCCGCCATGATGTGGTCGATCTTGGCGTCCATGCGGCCCAAGAAGATCATGAGGTCACGGTCGTTCGTGTCTGCTGGAGGATGCTCTGGGTTGATTGATCGTTCTGGTTCTTGGTTCATCGGTTAGTACATGGCCTCGATAGAGAACCACATCTCGTTGTTGCCGTCGCGAAGGTCTTGCGCGCTGCCGGAAGTCTGGAACGCCTCGACTTCGATGACATCGCCTTGGGCGGCATCCAGTATTCCGGTGCTGCCTTGGATTTCTGTGCCGTACAAGAAGTTCCGGCGAACATAAGCGATGTTGTTGCCGTTCTTCTTGATCCGCATGATAGCCTGGAAACTTTCGTCCGTCCCCAAGTTAGCCCACTTGAGGGCCGCTTCGGCCCGGAGATACTTGACGCCAGATGGGACAACCCAGACATCGTTTGACCCATCCCAAGCACCGGCTGTATCCACCAACGGTGTGTTGTTCCAGGCCACACGGGTGCCAGTCCCGTCTGAAACGCTTTGGTTGTTTCCGGTGTTCTTCCAGTTTCGGAAGAACTCGCGCTGCTTCTCAGCACCGACGTTCCCAGGACCCAGGCTCACGTTTCCGGTCTGCCCGTTCACGCTCTGGACGGGAACATTCGGGCCGTCCACCCGGAGAACCTCGGTGCCTCCAGGGTTCTCGACCGTCAGGCTGATGTTGTTGCCACCAGACAGCTTGGCGTCCAGAACACTGGACGTGTCGTCGTCACCTGAGACACGGACACCGCCAGAATACTGCTGGGACTTCTGCGCCCAATGATAGGCGCTGTACTCGCCTGTGTCCGAGCCGGTCGAGGCGTCCACCACGGTCGTGTCTTCAGCCTCATTCGCCCAGCGTTCCGCCGTGATCTCGCTATCGGCAGCATCGGTCTTAAAACCTAACGCTGCGTCACGGGCAGTCTCAGCCTCGTCTCGATAGGTCTCGGAAGTGTCGCGGGCGTCTTGGGCGTCGTTCTTGGCCGTGGTTGCATCAGAAGCCGCAGTGTTGGCCGTGCTGGCGTCTGCTGCAGCTTTCTGAGCATGGTGGAACGCGCTGTACTTGCCCGTGTCAGTGCCCTCGTCATCGGTGACGGTCGTGTCTTCCGCTTCCGTAGCCCAGCGTTCAGCCTCGCCAGCGTCGTCCGTGGCGTTTGCTTCGGCTGTCTGAGCGTCGTTGCGGAAGGCCAGAGCATCCTGCTCGTGGTTGTAGGCAGCATCCCGTGCGCTTTGCGCGTCATCACGGGCGCTTTCCGCGTCAGCTTCCGCCGCTTGGGCGTCATCCCGAGCCGTCTGCGCCGCATTTTTGGCCGACTGAGCATCCTGCTCGTGGCTCTGGGCGTTGGTCTCAGCGGTTTGTGCCGCATCACGGGCGTCCTGGGCATCGCTTTCGGCGGTCAGGGCCGTGTCCTTGGCTGAGACGGCTGTATCCTTCGCAGAGACCGCTGTGCCCTTGGCCGTAAGAGCGTCCTGCTCGTGGCTATAGGCCGTGTCACGCGCGCTCTGTGCGTCATCACGCGCGCTCTCAGCGTCGGCCTCCGCAGCCTGGGCGTCGTCCCGAGCGGTCTGTGCGGCGTCTCGGGCGGACGTAGCCGTGCTGGCAGCCGTCATCGCCCGCTGGGCGTCGTCTGCAGCAGCTTCCTTGCTGTCCTCTGCGTTGGCAGCCCAGACCGACGCATTGTTCGCGTGGAACTGCGCCGAGCCGGTCTCGATGGTCGAGCCGACCGCGTACTCCTTCGCGGAGTATTCGCCCGTGTCGTTGCCGTCCTTGTCGGTGACCGTCTCCCCGGTCTTCTGCGCCCACTCCTCGGCTTCGTCGGCCCAGCCGTGGGCGTCCACAGCTTCACCGTAAGCCTGCTCGACCGTGGCTGCAGCGTTCGGGTCCTCGCTGCGAGCGATGTTGGAGATCACACGGTCATCGGCGTCCCAGGTGCCGTCACTGCCGAGCGGCAGCGCGGCCATCAGGTTGTCGAACGCCTCCTGGACCGCGTAGAAAAGCTGGTTGCTGTTCTTGTCCAGGTTTTTGGACGTGAGGTTAGAGCCGGCGACGAAGTCCACCAGACGCGCGTCCTTGGGCGTCACGCGCCGCACCTCGATCGTGGAGCCGTCAGCGGGAGCGGTGTCCGTCTGCACCGTCCCGCTGTCAGCCCACGAGAAGCTCACAGTCGAGCCGTCTTCGCGGACCTCGACGTGCGAACGCTTGAGGTAGGGGAACGTGACGCTGAACTGCGTGGTAGAGCCGTCGCCCTCGTACTGGACGTAGCTGTACCCGCTGCTCAGTGCCATTGTTGTCCTTCTTAGTTAGGGGTCGAGGCTTGCGATGTGGACGACGACAATGATGCCTTCAGTGTGGTTGTTCACAATTTCCAGGTCTTTCTGGTGGTGAATGTCCACCTCGAATAGTTCCCGCATACTGTCTACTCGACCGTCGTCGTAGTTAAAGACGCTCCCGATGATTGCTTGAGCGTTGTCAGCACTTACATGGGCAATACCGTGACAGTGGTCGTGCCTCCCCGCGACGGTTGTTACCCAGAACAGAAACTTATCGAACGGGACGTTAATTCGGCCCCAGCCGCCTGTATCAATGTAAAAGCGCGCTTCACGCCGCATAGCGCCAAGCTGCGAGGCGTGCTTCCCATCGACCTTGTCGGCGTCTAAGCCGGAGCCGGAGCCGTCGTTGCCCGGATGCCAAAGCTGGCTGGCGTTACGGCCATCAACACTGTCGGCGTCCAGGCCGGAGCCAGCGCCCATGTTGCCGGCGTGCCAGATTTGGTTGCCGTTAATCAGAGGCGTATCCACACTCTGGAACCGCAGCTTTAGCCAGATCGTGCCGTAACGCGCAACGTCGTTGCCAGTGATGCGGGCCAGCGCCTGAGCATCGCCGCCAGCATCGTAAGCCTTGAGGGCTGTACTATTGGGCAACGTCACCGGCCCGTCGAGATCGCCGCCGCTGCGTGGGAGGTAGTTGCCGTTCAGGTTCAGGTCGAAGCGGACTTGTGCCGGGGTCCGTGCGATCCATCCCGCCGAATTAGAGAACCGAGTGAAGTCCATATCATTGGGGCTGGACGGAAGGGCGCTGTTGGCGTTCTCACGGGCTTTCTGTGCCCAATGGTACGCTGAATAGTTCCCTGTGTCTGACCCGGTCTCAGGATCAACAACAGACGTGTCCTCGGCCTCGGTGGCGTACCGGGTCGCTAGGGTCTCCGAGTAGCCGGCCTGGACTTCGTGACTGTTGGCTTGATCTCGGTAGGTCTGGGCCGTGTCCCGAGCAGCCTCCGCATCAGCCACGATGATGTTGCCGACGCCCAGCGTGACGAGGTCGTTGTCGTCCTGCGGAGCGCCAGCGTTGGAGATCGGGAGACCTTCAGCGTCCCACACGCCGCCGACAGGCGTCATCGCGTTCTCGGAGGCGTCCTTCACTTCCTGGACGAGGTAGAAGTCCTGGTTGAACGCCTTGTCGAGCGACTTCTCGGTAAGCGTCGAGGCGCTCTGGAAGTTCACCACACGCGCGTCTGCCGGGGTGATACGGCGAACCTCGACGGTCGAGCCGTCCGCAGGGGCAGGGTCCAAGATGATCGTGCTGGAGCCGTTCCAGTCGAAGGACTTCTCCGTGCCGTCAACGTAGGCGTGGATGTGGTCCTTGGAGAGGTAGGGGAAGCTGAAGCTGAAGTTTGTGGTTGAGCCGTCGCCCGTGTACTGGACGAAACTCCGTGCCATATCCTCCTCGCAAAGAGTTTGCCCCGACCCGCGAGGGGCCGGGGCTTGGTTCTAGTTGCTTTCGTTGGCGATTTCTTCCAGGACCGCCTGTCCACCGGGCTGCTGTGAGATGTCCTTGTTGTGCTTGAGACGGCGGTAGAAGCTGTTCAGCCGCTCATACTTACGGAGCATCTTACGCTCTGCCCGCTTGGTCACGCGGTTCTGGATTTTGTTGAGTTCAACCTGCTTGGCCTCTGGCCCCAGAGTGTCCCAATCGGACGCTTCCATCCGACGCTTGAACTTCTCTCGGAGGTTCATCTCGCCGACCTCTTTCATGAGGTAGTCATACGGCGAAAGGTCTCCTTCGGAGTTCTTCCACTTCGGATCGGTGAGGTCGATGTCGCCCTCCAGCATCGTCTCCTTTGGAGGGGCGATCACCTTGTCCTCCTCAGCCAGCTTCGCCAGTTCCTGGCCGACCCGGTCTTCGCCGCTCTCCGCAGTGTAAGGCCAGATAGTCCGGTTCATCAGGCCACGCGGACGCATGACCTTTTCGCCCAGCATGTTCCGGGACGCAGGCCGGTTGTCGCTCCAGCCAGGGACCTTGGCCCACAGGCCGTCCAGGACGTTCCGGCTCTCCCGCATGACCGCGTCCTCGTCGTTCAGGGAGGTTGTGAACGCGGACATCTGCCACGGGGCGAGCGTGCCGAGCTTGTTCTGGACCAGCTTCTTCATCTCGTAGGGCTTACCAGATGCAACGCCGGCCAGAAGCTCGGTCATACCCTGCAGGTACGTCTTGGAGGTGACGTTCTTGGCGATGCCTGCGGCAATCGCGGTGCCGGCCTCCGTCAGATCGTTCACCGAAAGGCCATCGCGGCTCATTTCGCCAGCGTCACCCATCTGCTCCAGGGTCGCCCGCATCGCCGGCTCGCGGTTGAGGACCTCGTTGAGGGCACGTTCAATGCCTTCCTTACTGTCGGCAGGGATGCCGGCGAAGGTCCCGAGCGGATCGGCACGACGGTAGGAGATGAACTCATACCGCTGGGAGCCGTCCTCGTTAGTGCCCCACGGGATTTTGAGGCTGTACGGCTGGTTGTGCATCCGCCACTGCTTCCACTGCTCTGGGTCCTTGGGACCAGCGCCAGTGATCCGCTCGTTGAACGCGAGGAACGCACCTGCGCCCCAAAGGCCGTTGCCGACGACCTGCTTGCCGATAGCGTCTCGGGCACGGTCGCCGCCTGCTTTGAGGTCAGCCTTCATCTGCCGCTGGGCGAAGCCGGAGCCGAGTGGCCCGCGCTGCGCCATGTGGCGGAAGATGTTCACGGGCGTCCGCGTGAACGGCATACCCAAGATACGCGCCCACGGGTGCTTCTGGACGAAGTCCTGGATGGTCTTGCCGGGGCCGTACTGCAGGTCGCTCGTGAAGGTCGTCTCCCGGCCATACTCCTTAGCCTGCGGGACGATAGCCTCGCCCTGCGGGCCATAGGAGGCGTCCATGTACCGCTTCGTGTACTCCTTCAGACGCTTGCCCTTCAGGCCCTGTGCGCGGCCCTGACGCAGAGCCATCGCACGCACACGGCTACGGTAGTTCATCTGCTTGAAGAACTCGTCCGTAGTCATGAGCATCCGCGTCGGAAGCCCGTGCATCTGGAACAGCTTGTCCACGAACTTGTTGTCCGACGTGGGCCGCATCTCACCAGCGGAGTGCTGCACGTCGTAGGGACTGACGTGCGGGTCCAGGATGTTCTTGTCCTGCCGGAACGCCTTCGCGGCCATCTTCACACCCTCAAGCGAGGACGCGAACTCGCCGAACAGCAGGTCCGCACCTTCTCGGGCACGGGCTTTGCTGCCGCCAAGAGCGCCGCCGACCATCATCTCGATAGGCCGCTGGACAGACTGCATCGCCGACGACCCGACCTGGGTGAGCTGCGTGTCGATGCCCGACAGCATGTTGTTCAGGATGAAGTAGTTGAACTTGTCCCAGGACGAGCCGGCCTTACCCGATGCCTGCTGGGTCGTGGCCTTCAGGTCACCCTCGGCCATAGCAATCCGACGCAGGGCACGCTTGGCTTCCTGGCCGCTGAGAGCGCCCTTCTTCGCAGCCTCCGGGTCTGCCGCGAGGCTCTGAATGTCGGGCATGTTCTTCTTCAGCGTGCCAAGCGAGCGGAACGCGCGGCCCATTTCGGTCTCGGTGCCGCCCAGCAGGCCCTGGAAGTTCGCCAGCCGCTGGATCACCTCGTTCGCTTGCTCCACGATCTTCTCGTCGTCGGAGACGAGCGAGGTCTGAGCCAGCCGTGAGGCTTCCTTGGCAAGCCGATCGTGGTAGGCATAGGCCGCAGTGAGGACCGCGTCGGAGTTCTGGACGCCCTTGAAGGTCTGGTCGAGGGCGTTCATGAGCGATCCAGGCTTGGTGCCGAGCGCGTCAGCCATCTCCTGGACCACGACATCCGAACGCTTGCCCTTGCCGCCCTTGAACTCGGACAGCTTTTGGTCCGCGATCCGGGACAGCTTGGCGATCACGTCCTTCGTGTCGTGGTCGGTCGGGAGCTTGTCCAGGTTCAGGTTGACCTCAGACATCGCCATCTCGGGGTCATCGCCCGTATGGATACGGCCAATGGCCTCCTTGAACTTGTCGATGTCCTTCTTGGACATGACCTTGCGGAGATCGACCTCCTCCTGGGCGGCCCGTTCGGCGTCCACGTCGGCCTCGGGGTTGGCTTGCTGGCCGGCGTCAGTGGCCTGCCCACCCGTCATCCGGTCTTCGGCCATCTGACGGGCCTCTTGTGCAGCCTCCTGGTCGCCCTCACGGGCACGCTGGGCCAGTTCGTCAGCCTTCTCGACCTCGGGATCGCCCTGCTGGGTCGTGTCGTCGGATGCCTGGGCCGACTTCTGCTGGTCACGCTTGGCTGCCTGCTTGATCTCGCCGGCAGTTTGCGTCGAAGGCTCGTCGCCGCGCCGGAGCTTGCCAAACGCCTTGACGCCCTTGACCGCCGTGTCGGCGATCAGGCCCAGGCCAAGGCCCTCCAGCGTATTCTTCGCGCGGCTCTCCAGGTCCGTGTCATCTGGCTCGTGCGCCAGCCGGCCCACGCTGTCCTTCAGGATCGGGTACTGATCCAGGAGATCGGCCAGCCGGCCTTCCTCCTCGTCCACCAGCGTGAAGTCGGCAACGCCGCCAGAGGCCATATTGCCGACGAGATCGCCGGCCTTCTCGCTCTTGGTGAGCTTGCTGGCAAGTTGCGGGAACTTGGCGAACTTGTTGATGCCGACCATGCCCATCGCCAGCTTGCCTAGCTCGGCCCCGATCTGGCCGGCAGCGGTCTCTGGCTCCTTCGTGACGATGCCGGAAAGCGGCTCGTCAGGGGCAACGTCGTCGCCAGCGATCCAGTTGACGATGTCCGTGGTGGTGTCTGCCGCCTGGGACACGCCTTCTGTGACCGCGTGAGATACCGCGCGCCCGGGTTCGCCTGTGTAGGTGTGGACCTGCGACAGGAAGGTCTCGCCTACCTTGTCGTAGCTGCTGTCTTCGCCCTGGCCTTGATCGGCGTCAGCGCCCGTCGATCCGGGCATCTCAGCCTCAAGGCCCTCCTGCATAGGGTTGCGTTCGGTTTGCTGATCCGTCTGCTGGGTCTGGTTCTCCTCCGCAGAGGAGGCAGCGGAGCCATTGTCGGCCCCGCTGCTGGCGTTAGTGGCTGCCTGCAGGCCCTGCTGCATCGGGTTTTCTTCAGCCATTACTCCTCAGAGCTTTCTTCGTTGTCGGTGTTGTCCTGCTGATCGCCTTGCTCGGCCCCGCTGTCTCCGGGTGCCTCGACAGCCCCAGGCTGTTGCCGCAGCAGACGTGCCTGGGTCTGGGCGAACTCACGCGGGTTGATGCCGTTGGAGTGCAGGAACGAGGCCACCGGACCCTTGGGGTACTGCTCGGTGACCTGACGAAGCTGATCGAGGCTTTCGAACAGCGCCTTCGACTTCCAGTCCACTTCGCCAGCGTCCATATCCTGGAGATCGTCAGGCGAAGCGAGTGTGGGAGCGTTGGGACCTTCCGCGACAGTCATCGGTTCATCGTAGTTGATCCCGGTCGAAGTCGTATTGCCGACCTGCTCCCAGCCGGCGTCTTCGGCCTTGTCCATGACTTCTTCGGTTTCTTCCTCGGACTGGCCTTCGCCGACGCTCTCGCTCAGTTCCTCCGGCGATCGGGTGTTGTCACCTTCATCCGAAGATTGGTCCGTCGAAGTGCTGGTGTCAGAGCTAGAGCCGCCATCGTCGGACTGGCCGTCCGTCACGATGTTGTTCCGCTCCTTGAACCGGCGAAGCTGCTCGGACGTGAAGTCCTCGGAGTACCGTGCGGCCTTGTTGTCGTAGAGGCTCTGCGCCTTCTCGCGCATTTCCTCGGGACCGGCCTCGGGGTTCTTCGCCAGCCAGCCGGCGTAGTCCTTCTGGAACTCGTACACCGCCTCGTTGGCGAGACGCCGGGTCATAGGCTTACTGCCTTCGTTGCCGGCGATGGTGCTGTGCAGGCGGTTAGAGTAGTCCTGGAGAACGTCGTTCTGGTACGGACCTTCTTCGCTGTCTCGGCTCTCGATGTCGGAGATCAGGCTGGTGGCAGTGTCGGGCTTGAGGTCGCCACGCTTGAGCGCCTCGACCACGTCTTCTTCGCCGACATCGCCCTGGAGAACGCCGACCTGTAGCTCGCGGACCACGTCACGGTCCTCCACGAACTTGTCCTCGACGTAGTTCTCCCGGATGTCCTTGAGCTTATCGACGGCGAAGGGCGAGAACTGAGCCGCCGTGCCGTACAGGTCATCGACCTCGACCTCGCTCGGGTCCTCGGCGTTCGCCAGCCGATTGTGAAGCTCAGTCCCGAGACGCTTGAGCGCGTTCTCCTCCAGCCGCTCTTGCCGCTGGCGAGCCTGCCGACGCTCCTGCTGGACTTTCTGGGCGATCTCGATCTCGGTACGCTCCTTCATCTTCCGAGCGTATTGGGTCTTGCCCAGCTTGCCGGAGCCAGCCTCGATCTTGTCGAGGGCATCGAGAAGCTCAGGATCACGCTCACGCAGAGCTTTGCCGGCGATGGCGTCCACGGTCATCTCGTTGACGCGCTTGCCGTCGAGGCCGACGAACATCTCGCGCTGCTGGATTTCCTCGACCTTCTTGGCGAGTTGCTCCGGCTCCCAATCGCCCTGTGCGGCCTCGTCCACGAGGTTCTGTATCTCGACCTGGGATTGCCTGATCTTGCCCTCGACAATGTTCTCCTGGACCTGGGCCGAGTGCTGGGAGCGCAGGTTGGCTTCGGCTTGCTGCATCTGTGGCAGGAAGCCTTCCTGGAAGTCCTCGTTGTCGGACAGGTTCTGGGTCCACTTCTTCCGCTGCTCCTGAAGGAAGCTCTCGACCTCCTCCGGGTCAGTGGAGTTGCGGACGCCCGACCGGGCATACTGCGCCTGGAGGTACTGCTGATACTCCTGGCCTTTCAGCTTGCCGGCCTGTTCCTGGTAGCCCTGGACGAAGTACGGGTTCGCGCTCTCCGGGATTTTGCCCTTCTGGACAGCCTCCTTGAACTCCAGGGCGTTCTTTAGGCGAGCCTTAGCGCCCCGCTTGCGCTCCTCCTTCTTGTACTCCTCATGCTCCTTCTGCAGGAACTTCTGGACCTGTGGATTGACCTGGGACAGGCCGGCAGCGATCTGGGCAGCCGTGTTCTCTGACTGCTGTGCGGGCGGGGTGAAGACCGTGGACGTGCCGGCAGTGACACGACTGTCCACGGACCCCTGCGGCGTCCGCACACGGACGCGCTTGTTGGTCGCCATCTACGGTTAGCCTCCGGTGTTATTCTTCGATGACGGACGTGGAGGGACCAGCCTTCAGACGAGAAGTCGCGCCCGTCGTGGCCGGGTCGTTACCGCTCGGGCCGAAGTCCAGGCCGAAGTCGCCGTCTGGGCCGCTGTATTGGTCGTAGGCCGACAGAGCGCCCTGGCCGATCTTGAGCGCGCCCGCGAGGTAGTTCGGCTCCTCGACCGGCTGGGTCATCTGCCGGGTACGGGCCTTGGCTCGCTCGGCGGATACCTCGGTCTTACGGACGCGGCCCTGCTGGCGAGCGCCCAGGTTCGACAGGGTGTCCTGTTCAAACTCGGCCTGCTGGCCCTGGAACTCACGGAACAGCGCATCGACAGAGTTGCCGGAGGTGCCGGTCTCCATCGCGGACAGGCGCGCCTTGGCTGAGGCCCGCTCCTGCTTGATCCGCTGGTCCTTGATCTTCTCGCCTGTGGCCTCCGCGTCCTGCATGTTCTGAAGCTGGATTTGAGCCACGCGCTCGCTGTGGTTCTCGATAGCCTCGTCTGCGATCTGCTCGTTCCGGGCCTCCTGGGCGTCAGCCGCGTCGGACTTCGCCTTCATTTGAGCGCCCGTCGTGGCAGCCGTCAGAGCGAGACTAGCGCCCGCGACCGCTGCGGTTGGCGAACACATCGTAGTAAAACCTCCAGAATGGGACGCCGTTCAGGTGTATTGGTGTTTGGTCGAAGCTGAAGCCGGCCCACTGGAGCCAGCGAACGTGTAGGGTGTTCCGGCTGTCCACGATGTTCGCCAGGAGGCCGAAGCCACTGGCGAAGTCCTGAACCCAGCCTTCCCGCTTGGTTCGCCGGCAGAACTCCATTGGGGCCTGCTCAACGAGTTCTGGCGAGGCGACAAGCCAGGGCAGGCCGATGTCCCTCCGAAAGTCCGGGACCACGCCGAGCAAGGCCACACATCGCCCATGAAGACGCACAGACGTGCGCCGGATCGAGCGGTCGTAGCCCTCCAGCAGCGTCTTCTTGGCGTCGGCGTTGTTGGCTGTCTCTAGCTCGGCGCGGTCTTCGGCGCGGAGGTTCGGCTCTAGGTCTAGGATGTCGCCTGCCGTCGCGTGATCGACGGTCAGGATCATGTATTAGCCGACCCTTCGAGAGTGGTTGACCCAGAACGCTTCCCACTCTGCGGACAGGATCGCGCAGGGCTGGAAGGTGTCGTTCACGATCTCGATCGTGACTTGGTCGTTCCGGGATTGAATGGGGAAGCGGAAGTTGCCGGTGTCCTGGGAGACCTTGCCCAGCGTGGCGCTAGACGATCCCAGGATCAGGCCGGTGAACTCGTAGGTGAACGTGTCCCGGCCCTTCGGCGTCACATGGGCGCGGTAGTAGCCTGTCTGGCTGTGGAACGTCGCCATCTTGCGAAGCTGCAGGCGACCGCTCTGGATCACCTGACGGTTCTCGCCGCTGCCTTGCGTCATGTAGATCGTGGAGAAGCGGAACCGCATGGTGTAAGGCTCGCCGAAGTACAGGTCCACGTTCCGCCAGTCGCCCTCGACCGTGACGCTCTGGTCGTTCCAGGAGATCACCTGGGCGGTCACGCCCGCAGCAATATCCTGCGCCGTGTCCCGTGTGACGACGACAGGCTGTGAAGCCCACTTCAGGTCAGGCGTCGTGAATGTGGTCTCGTCGTTGATCTCGTCGTAGGAGATCGAGGCCATCTGGTTCTCGTTCAGACGCCGATCCAGGCGTGTCAGGTAAGATGCCTCGCTATCCGGGTCTGTGATCCCAGGCTCCAGGTCCATCCACTCGATGTAGATGCCATCAGGCCGGCTGACTGCGAGCCATAGCCGGCTCTGAACGAAACCGGCGTCGATGATCTCCGCGTTGCTGTCGAAGGTCCATTTGGACCACGAGGACTGCAGCTTCTGCCGGCCTTCCCAGAAGAACTTGTAGACGTAGAGCGCGTTCCGCTCGTCTTTCGGGATGGCGACCAGGATTTGCTGCAGCGTAGACACGGCCATCTTGTAGATCGGGGCCGGGATGTACTGCGGAACGTGGCTGGTCACGTCACGCGCGTTCTGCAGACTGGCTGTGGTCTCCTCGGTATAATACTCCATGACACGGGCGTGGGCGTTTTGCGCGCCGCCCGAGACAGTGAAGTAGATGTTCTGACCTGTGGAGACCGGCGTCACGTCAGCGTCAGCTTCGAACTCAGTCGTTGCCGGCAGTGCCACGTTACGCGGCGACAGGACGTTCCCGCCTCGGAGGACGAACTGCGTCTCCTTGGAGAACAGCAGGAGTGTCTCGTTGAACGGCACCGCGCTCTCCAGGATCGACACCTTCGTGTGCGCTGAGGCGATGTCGATGGGGTCCGTGTCGAGGAGCGTGGTGACTGTACCAGGGAAGAAGTCGAAGTATTCCCCGGCGCGGCTGAGGATCACGCTCTCCTTGGCGAGGAAGCCCAGACGGTTCCGGTAGAAGAACACGTCGTTGATCGGCTTGTCGATGAAGCCGGGATCGGGCGCGCTCGTCTGATCGCCGACCACCCGGTTGTTCCAGTTCGCACGGCGGAAGGTAAAAGTGCCGTCGCTCTCTCGGACCAGGACGTGAGGCATCGTCGCAGCCTGCAGGCGGTACGGGATACCCTGTGCCGCAGTCTCGATCCAAGCACCGCCTCCCGTGTTATCGAACTTGACGTAGTAGTCATCCGAATTGTCGTTCGGACGCCCCACAACCTTCACCTGGAAACCATCAGGCCCTTCTGTCGGGAGGTCTTGGAAGTCCTGGACTTGGTCCTTGATGGAGTACATGGCATCACCATTGAACCCATCCTCGGTATTCACGTCGAAATCAGCGCCGTTGTCCGTCCAAATACGGATCACACGGCCATGCTTGGAGAACCTCCAAGGCTCGCCTCGGTTGTTCTGTAGCTGTGTGACGATCTCACCAGCGATAGCGGACGTGTCGATGTCTTTGGCGTCAGAGGCGGTCCCGCCGTTGGGAGTGGTGTACTCCGCGTCCAGGTTCCCATTCAGGAAGACCCGATAGGTCTTACCGTAGTTGCCTTGGCGGACGTGGATCAGCGCCTCGTATGGACGGCTAGAAGTCTTTTCCGATAGCATCTGAGGGACGGTGGTCTTGTTCACGAGGAACGTGTAGTCCGCCACAGTCATCGCCCGAAGATCATCCTTCGGCGTGATGCCGGAGATATAGTCCACCCCATCCGGCGTGTTGACGGTCTTGGCCTCGTTATTGATTAGGTCCCAGACGTGGATCGAGCCGTCCCGAACGATCAGTTCGTACTTCTCGCTCTCGTCCCGGTCGATCAAATGGCCGAAGGCGTCACTGTCGGGCGTGTCTAAGGCACGGGCGCGATGGTTCGTGGGCTGACGTTTCAGCATCCCCTCGGCCACGCTGTCGAAAGCGTTCTCCTTCAGGTCGCCTTGCGAGGGCAGCCGATAGGTCGGCGGCTGCTGAGAGACGCCATTGACTAGGTTCGGGATACTCCCTGAGACGAGAGGCATGATCCTCCTCAGCTAGAGCTTGATGACAGGGTTGCGGTCACGCCGCGTGATACTGGCGGCGTGCCAGTTGTCGGTGAGCATGTTGTGGTCCTGCGTATCGCCTTCGGCGTGCAGGAGACCGACCCAGGCGTTGTTCTCGTCGCGCTGGGTGAAGCCGTGGATCGTCTGCGAGCCGAGCGTCAGGTCCTGGAACATCCGCGCAGCGCGCAGGTAGATGTACTGACGTGCTGCCTCGGGAAGCTCGTCGTAGGCGAGCAGGACGACCATCTCGGCCCGAAGGGTCTTGTCGAACTTGTAGGTGTGATTGCGCCGATCGTAGAGGCGGAAACCGCGCTGGACGACATCAATGTTCGCGTCGGTGCCAGTCGTGTCCACGCGCAGGACGTTCTGCGGCAGCTTGATCTCGCCGGGAAGCGGGCTGGTCGGCACGATCGGATAGTTGATCTCGGTGTTGAAGTGCCAGCCGTACTTCTGGACCTCGGCGCTGACCCGACGCAGACGTGCCAGTGCGATCTCAGCATCGGCCAGTCCGGTGTCCTCCAGGGTATTCACCGGGGTCTCGCCAATGGTCGTGAGCATGGCGTTGACCGCCTCAAGCTCGGTCGTCGGCGTCAGAGCTTCGCTCATAGTCTCCTCTCTGAACGAAAAAAAGGGGCAGCCCCAGGATCACTGAGACTGCCCCTTGGTTCTGATTAGGCGGCGTCAGACGTTACGCCGGAGCGCCCGTCCGAAGCTCAACCGCGCTCTCGGGACGCAGGATGCCGTGGCCCACGGCGTACTTCGACACCGTCAGCCAGCCCTGGTATTCCTCCTTGTAGGTCGGGCCGTCCACGGACAGGTCCTTCAGCTTGACGGTGCCCACCGAGCCGGGGTGCATGATCAGGCCCGCCGTGACGCCGAAGTCGCCCGCGTAGGCCGACTTATACACGTCGCTGTCCGACGTGCTGATGTTGGAGGTCGGGAGGTTGTTGGTCTTGACGATGTCGATGTCCGCGATCACCGGCAGGTTCGCGCGGGCATAGCTGCCCTCGCCGCCCCAATCGCGGTTCAGGACGTTCTTGTCCTGGATCACGAGGTAATACTGCGCCGGCTTCAGGAAGCCGTACCGCTCGTTCTCCGGGACATCCTTCTCGTCCAGCGCCTGGGCCGCGTCGAAGAAGCCGGTGACCAGATCAGACGCGCTCGTCTTGAAGTTCGCGTTCTGAATGGTCTCGCCACCCGGCAGGTCCGAGACGGTCGCGCTGGAGCGCGCAGCGTTGATGCCCACACGGGCCACGTTCTTGTCGAACACGCGGGCCAGGGCCTCGCCGTCCGCGCGGGTGTACTCCGAACGCAGATCATAGTGCTGCATCGCCTCGTCAATGTTGGCGATGAAGGTCGGGGCGATCAGGAGATCGTCCACGTTGATCGTGCGCTCGGACACGTTCATCTGCGTGCCCTGGATGAAGTTACCCGGCGTGTGGTACTGCGCGTTCTTCTTGCCGGTAGCCGGGAACTGAGCCGACTTGCCGCTCTCGATGGTCCGCACCTTGTGACGGCTGCGGAACTTGGTGTTCTCGGCGAACGCGGTCATCACCTCGCCGCCGTAAACCTTCAGGAACAGCGCGCGCTTGTCGCTACCCTGATTGTCTGCGCCAGTACGCAGGGGGGTCTGATCGACCATGATGTGGTGCTACCTCCGAAGTGTTCGTTGGTGGGTTGAAGTCTTCTTCTAGTTCCCCCGCCAAGTCACACGATCCACGCATGTTATCCACGCTCGGCACCCGCAGGCACCAAGTAGTGGGCAAGGCTTCACGTCGTTCGTTGTGCGTGGGGAGGCAGTAGGAAAGCCGATTTCCTCGAAGAAATGGCCTAAAGGCGGGGCCGAAGCCCCGCTAGTAAATTGAGAGTATTGTTGTTTTCCTAGCCCTAGAGGAGGGGACAGGCTTACGCCTGCTTGACCTTCTTCACGTTGAAGATGCCCGCGACCTTCTCAACGACCGTGTAGAACCGCTTGACCCAGGTATTATCGACCGGGGTGTCGGTCACGTTCACGACGAAGATCGCGAGACCGTGCGCGGCCAGGATGCCCTCAAGCACGAGGGCGACGGTGCCCTGGTCCATGATTGCGTCTCCTTACTTTCGAGAAAACAGGGTTGGTGCTGTCAGGAGTTCCTGGTGGGGAACCCAGGCTTCCAGACTTTCGTTCTCCCGGTTCTGCAGCCACACGCCGCCGAACCGGATGTCGGTGACGCGCCAGAAGCTGTTGGCGCTGTTGTCGTTCCACCGGAGGACAACGTCCTTCGCGATCCGACCAGAGTTCCGCACCTTGCGGAACGCGATCAGCTTCTTGATCAGGCCGCGAAGCCACAACGACACGCCGATCGCAGCGGCTGCGGCCAGGAGCGTCAGCAGGGTCTCGACGTTGATGCCCTCCGTGAGCAGGTCCGTGATCGCCTTGACCATCGGTTAGATGCCCGAGCGCAGGAGCTTGTTCTGGACGTATTCGCGGTAGGCAGGGCTGTTCTGGTACTTCTGCGAGGACATATCGTTCATGGCCTCGCTCCAGTCCGCGTACACGTCCGAGTTCTGCTTCGGCGCGTTGCCGCCCTGAACAAGGTCAGGCTCGGCAGCCTGGGCGTTGTACTTCTGCACAAGCCCACGCACGGCGAGGCGGATTTGCCCCTCGTCCGCGCTGTCCATCGTCTTGTTGAAGGCGTCGATCTCGGCCTTGGAGAGGTTCTGACCAGCCCACTGCGTGATCTGCTGGAAGGTCTCCTGACCACCAGCCTCCTCGAAAGCAGTGCTGGCGAGGTCACTGGACTTCGCCTGGACGCCCCGCATGTAGGTGTTGATGCGGGTCCGGTCGAAGCCGGCCTTCTCCAGTTCCTGGATGCTGTCCTCGGAAAGCTCGCCGTTCTTCTGGAACTCCTGCTCGTACTTGGAGAAGTCCAGGCCGGCGTTCTCGACAGCGTCCTTGGCCTGCTCGCGATCAGCGTCCTGGCTCTGGTTGTCGTCCTGGCTCTGGTTCTGATCCTGGCCCTGATCGGACTGTGTCGAGCCGTCACCCTGATCGGAGCTTTCGCCCTGGCCTCCGGTGGCCTGGGAGCCGAGCTTGCTCTCAAGCTCCTTGTACGCCTTCTCTAGCTCCTCGGCAGACGTGAACTTGCCGGCGAGAAGCTGGCTGGCTTCCTGGTCGCCGCCGTTCTCGTACTGCTCGGCCATCTTCTGATCATGGCCCTCGGGAGCCTGCTGCTGCTCTCCTTCGCCGATGGCGGTGCCCTGGAAATCGTCAGGCATGGATTAGTTGGTACTCCGCAGGTTGCCGTTGACGCTGGTGAAGGTGTGCTTCGGCTGCGTGGCGCGAGGATGATCCCCGCTGTCGTTCTCCGAAGCTGCACCCTTGTCCAGGGTCTCACGACGGACATCGTACTGACCCGGCTCCGGCTCCTCGTTGTTAACCGGCTGCATGTTCGACGGGCCGTTGCCCTGCTCGATGTCGGTCGTCGCCTCGGTCTTCTTCTTGCTCGGCTGCGTCTTACGCTGATTGCTCTTGGCCTGAGCCATTGTCTTGCTCCATCTGCTTCTGCATCGCCTGACCCATCTGATCCACGGCGTTCGGTCCCATCTGGTCGATCATCTGCCGCATCTGCGAACGCCGGCTCTCGTCGGCGATCTGCTGACGGCTCTTAACCAAGCCGTCCGCGTCGATGCCGAGCGCCGCTGCACGCCGCGCCAGATATTCGTCCACGTTGATGTATTGGGCCGTCGCCTCTGGGCCGAACGCATCGGCAAGGCCGGCGATGAAGGTGTCGAGGTTCTGCAGGTCGTTGCCGCGACCCAGGGCCTCCAGGCCCGTCACGATCTGCGGCTGAACCTTGTCCTGCGGGAAGTTCGGAAGCTGTCCTGCCTTGTTAAGCTGGCTGATGATCACCTTGACCAGCGGAAGCTGGAACTCCTGCGACAGGATCGAGTACAGCCCGCCTAGAGCGTTCTCTAGCTCCTGGGCCATGAACCGTACCTCGGTCGCCGTCACACGCTCGGCATCACGCTGGATCGAGGTGTTCAGCAGGAAGGCAAAGGACAGTCGCTCCTTCAGGTCGTTCAGCGTCTCCTGCGCTGTGCGGAAGTCGCCGTACTTCTCCATCTGGAGCGTAGACACGTCTTCCTCGAGCCCGTCGCGCACGGCCCCGTTCGGAGCCTCGGCGATGTCCTTCTTGCGGGTCGTGCCGTTGGGCGAGACCAGGAACACCACCTTCGACGCCGCAGCGGAGCCTTCCACGATGGCGCGGGTAAGCTCCTCCAACGAGTGCAGGTCGCCTTCGTACTCCTCGATGAAGCCGCGACCGTAGTCCTCGCCGTCGATGGACGTGTAACGCAGAGGCAGCCAGGGCAGGTTCTCCGGCTTGTAGGTGCCCTCAGACTTGGGGACCTTCTTGCCGTCGATCTCCTGATAGACCTTGAACTTCTGCTTGTTGTTGCCGTCCGTGTAGCGGTAGATGTAGGTGTAGAGTTCCTTGGTCTTCTCGACCGGCTTCCCGTTCTCGTCCTGGTAGCTCTCGCTCTCGTCCAAGAGTTCCCGTACCCGATCCGGCAAGGCCGAAGGGCTGACGTTCTCCTTGACGATGATCTCCAGGATGTTCCCCATCGGGTCGCGCTTCGTCACGAAACGGTTCAGGTGATAGACCCGCACGCGCGAGCGTAACCCAGGCGGGATGAACAGGAGGACGTTGCCGGCGACGAGAAGCTGCTTCAGAGCTTCGAAGACCGAGACGCGGATGGCCCGCTGCTCGATCACGGTCATGACGGTCTGCTCGATAGAGGACAGAGCCTTCATGACCTCGCCCCGCAGGTTACGATCCTGACCGGCCTGCTGCTCCAGTTCCGACAGCGTCTGCTCGTCAATCGTCATGTTGAAGAACGGGCTGTTCGGCGGGACCAGCGAGGTCAGGAGCTTGGAGGCCAGATTGTTCAGGCCACGAGCGCCCATGCTCTGGTACGGCTGCGGAAGCTCGCTCGTCTCGCCGTGGCCGTCTTCAGGCAGGAGGCTCGGGATGGTCAGCTTGGCAGCGCGCTGGGCGCGATCGAGAACGACGTTGCGGTCACGCTCTAGCTGGGCGTACCGCTCCTTGGCTGTGATCTGGTTCTCCGCTTCTGCTGCCATTAGCTAGTCGGGATGTTCAGGCCACTGTTGCCGCTGGTGCCGCCGCCCGTGTTCTTCGGGATGCGGAGCTTCTCGCGGCTGTCCTGCTTCCGGTTCTTGTTGGTCTTGGTGCTGTTCTTGCCGCTCCGGCTCTTGTTCTGAGGCTCAATCTTCGGAGCCTTGGGTGCCGGAGGAGCCGGTGGCGGCGGAGCCGGAGCAGGTTCAGGGTCTGGCTGCTTGGGAGGGTCCGGGGTACACATTAAGAGAAGTCGCTCCCTAGTTCTTGGTTTTCTTGCTGCTCACGGCGCTTCGTCTCCAGGAAGCGGACCACCGCTACCGCTCCGATCTGTTCCCTGATTTTGTGGTCAGGTGTGCCAGGGTTCGGCGCTTGGTCCGGGAAAACGCGCTGAAGCGCGTCGATCAGAGCCTGAGAGACGTAAGGGAAGCTGTCGTCTTGCGTGTTCAACAAAATCCCTCTGTGGTTCCAGAGATGGAAAGGTCAGTCCGCGTCGGCATCACGCAGGTACGCCTTGGTCCACTGAGCGCAGAGGCCCGAGCGAACGATGTCCGAAATCTGGAACTCGATGATGGGCGTCGGCAGGCCGTAAGTCTCGGCAAGTTCGATTGCATGGTCGAGGCCGTTCTGCTCTCGTAGATCACTTTGATCGAGGTCGCCTGTGACGATGACCTTGGAGTGTTCGCCGATCCGCGTCAGGAACATCTCCATCTCGGACTTCGTCGTGTTCTGCGCCTCGTCCAGGATCACGAACTTGTCGTAGAGCGAACGACCACGCATGACTTCGAAGGGCACCACTTCGATGTTGCCCTTGTTCCAGTCGTAGTCGAACTTGTCGCCCATCCGTTCCTTCATGACGGACGTGATCGGCGCAACCCAAGGAGCCATCTTCTCCTCAAGCTCGCCGGGGAAGAAGCCGAGCGACCGCCCCGCAGGCACGTTCGGGCGCGTGATGACCACGCCCGCAGTCTCTCGGCGCATGAGCTTGTCCGCGCCGACCGCAGCCGGGATGAAGGTCTTGCCGGTCCCAGCAGGGCCAATGCCAAAGACCTGCTGATAATCACGGATCGCCTCCAGGTATTCTTGCTGCGGTTCGTTGATTGCCTCGACGGGCGGCGGCACTTCGTCTTGGAACTTCTGCTTCTTCTTGGCTCGGGACATCAGGCGAATTGCCTTCCAAGTTCCTCAATGCTGATAGTGGACAGGGTGTAGTCGCCGTGACGCACGTTCTTCTTCCAGATCAGCCCGCGCCACCAGAAGTCACTGACATCGCGACGGGCGTAGCTCGGGCTGTGTTCGAAGAAGCAACCGGCCACAAGGCCGTGCATGTGCGCGTTGTCGCCTTTACGCGGATGCGTCTTGTAGTCGAGGACGTGGGAGTGGCCCACGGTGCAGCTTTGGTGGTGCTTCTGGAGAAGCTGGCGCGCTGCATGGGTTCCCCCTACAGGCCGACCACTGACGCCGGCTGGCAGGTGATGGGCGTACTTGATGCCGTCGATCTCGATGGGGAGCTTGTACTCGACGTACTCGTCCCACCAGTCGTGGAACTCCAGCGCGTCGAGGGTTAGGAAGCCCTCCAGGCTGGGATGGTCTTCGACGGCACGCTCCACCCAATCTTGGTCGTGGTTGCCTCCCAGCAGGACTGTGCGCGGCTTGTACTGCCGCTCTTTCCACGCCTTGCGCTGGGCGTTGTACTGCTGGAGAGGACGCCACAGACGCTCTTGTGCATCCTGTACGGCCTCGATGTCGCGGCGGATACGCCCGCCCTCAGCCTCACGCTTGCCGTGGTGAGGGCAGAGGGAAGGCATATCACCGAGATCACCCAGGCAGATCACCTTGTCGGGCTGCCACTCAACGATAGCCTGCCCGAGCCAGTCGAAACGCCTGTTGTCGGCCTCCGGGGTCGCATGGGGGTCAGGGACCACCAGATGCGACGAGTGGAGGAGGTTAGTCATGCTGCTTTTCTTTGTCGTTCTCTTTTGCAGGCTTTACAGAGACGCCCGCCTTGCGTCGTAAGTCGGACATTATCGCCGGCTAAACGGTGCCCGCGTTTACAATGTGTTTTCTTAGCGCCGCCGACGTTGTAGCCTCGGCGAACATTCTCAGCCTGCGTGACAGCTTGCAGATGGTTAGGGTTCACACACGCACGGTTACGGCAGATATGGTCAATCACCAACGAGCCTGGATCGCCATACACTTCAGCGTAGGCAAGACGATGCGCCCAACATGCGCGGTTCCCTCTATTTATCTGGCAGTACCCATGAGGTTGATGATGTCGATGTGGTAGAAGCCAACAGTCGTTACTGCTGACCTCTACCTCGTCCCACGGAAAACTACTCGTCACAAGACTTCACTCCCGTCTCCGGGTCGAAGGTGCAGGCACCTCCGCTAGCTTCTTCAGAGCTTCCGCTGTCGCCGCTGTCGTCGGAAGATTGGAGGATGCCCCAACGCTTGCCGGCAGGACGGAAGGTGGTGCAGCCCTTCGCTCCCCGACGCCACGCTTCGAAGTAGACGTTCTTGAACTCCTCGAAAGTCGTGTCGTCGGAGATGTTGGTCGTCTTGGAGACGCTGCTGTCGTTCCAGTAGGCCGCGACCTCCAGGACGTTCAGATGATCTTCCACGGACACGTCGCCGTTCGCGACGGTCTTGCCCTCGACGCCCAGGAAGTTCCAGCCGTAGTCCACGAGACCTTCTTCCTCGATACGGACGAAGCCTTCGTCGTCGCGGCGACGGACCTTCCGGCTCTGGCCCAGGCTGAAGACAGGCTCGATCCCGCTGGACACGTTGTCCGCGCACAACGAGGTCGTGCCGGTCGGGGCCTGACTGCGGAGGTGCGAGTTGCGGATGCCGTGCCGCCAGATCAGGTCCTGGACATAGGGGTCCAGCCGCTGGACGAACTTGCTGTTCAGGAACTTCTCGCGATCGAAGGCCGGGAAAGGCCCATACTCAGCAGCCCGCAGCGCGGACAGTTCGTAGAGCTTGTTCGTCAGGAACCACTCGACGCGGTCATGCCAGACGAGGAACTCCTGCGAGCCATACGGCATCCCCATCGCCTCGCCGGCATTGGCAAGGCCGGTGATGCCCAAGCCCATGCGCCGCTTGTTCTGGGCCTCCTCACGCTGCGCGTCCAACGGGAACGTCGCCCGATCCGGGACGTTGTCCATCGCCGGATAGACGGCCTCGATGTCAGCTTCGAATAGCTGCCAGTCGAATATCCAGGTGTCTGCCCAAGGGTAGAGGTACTTGGGAAGATTGAACGCTCCAAGTAGGCACGCCCCGTAAGGCGGCAACCATTGTTCGCCGCAGGGGTTGGTGACTGGAAGATGCTCGCAGTACCAGAGGTTGTTCATCTCGTTAGCACGGTCGATGAACAAGACCCCTGGCTCGGCCCAATCCCAGGTCGCGCACATGATCTCATGCCAGAGACGCTGTGCATCGACCCACTTGTAGACGCGGCCACCGAACCGCAGCGGGAAGCTCTCGCCCCGCAGCACGGCCTGCATGAACTCGTCGGTGACCAGGACCGAGATGTTGAACTGCGACAGGAACGACGTATCGCCGACCTTCGCGTGGACGAACTCCTCGATGTCAGGGTGATCGACACGAAGGCCGAGCATCTGAGCGCCCCGACGATTACCGGCGCTGGCGATGGTCTTGCACATCGCGTCGAAGGGCTGCGCGAAGCTGACCGCACCGGACGACGAGGTCTCCTGGCTGGCGATCCAGTCGTTGCGCGGACGCAGCGTGGAGAAGTCGTAGCCGATGCCGCCGCCCAGCTTCATGGTCTGGGCAGCCTCGCCGAGCTTGTCGGTGATGCCGCTGAGGCTGTCGGGGATCGTGCCCGAGACGAAGCAGTTGTAGGGCGTGTGATAGCGAGTGCTGCCGACCGCAGCCTGGACACGCCCAGGCGGAAGGAACCGCTGATGCAGCAGCGGATCGCGGAAGCTGTGGAAGTGCGGATCGCTGTCCTTCAGACCGTCCGCCACGCCGGTCATTCGTTCGCGGAAGGTCTCGCCTTCCTGGCGGTACTTGCGCGCGTGTTCGTCACGCGAGAACTTGAGCGTTGGCCCGTACTCGGGTGCTGACAATTCGCCTCCTTGTTGGTGTTATTCTAGGACCCGAGCGAAGCCGGGTTGCCCCTGCGCTGAGATCGGCGCACGGATGCGGCCCTGGTGCTGATAGCCGTCCAGCACGAGGTCGTCGTAGGTGTAGCCGTCGATGCTGTTCGGCTGCCGAGCAAAGCTCAGGGTCGGGAACGGCAACGTCTGCCGCTCAAGCTGCTCCTGGACCGCCTCGACGTGGTCCTCGTAGATGTGAACGTCGCCGCCGATCCAGGTGAACTCGCGGGCCTCGCAGCCTAGCTGGTGCGCCACCATGTGCAGCAGAAGGCTGTACTGAGCGACGTTGAAGGGAACGCCCAGGAACATATCGCAGGACCGCTGATACAGGGCGAGGCTGATCTCGTCGCCGACACGATAGAACTGCAGGAAGACGTGGCAGGGCTTGATGCCCATCGCCTTCAGATGGTCAGGACGCCACGCGGTGACGCAGTGACTGCGGCCCTCGGGCTTATGCTCCAGGGTCGTCAGTACCTGACCAAGCTGGTCGATCTCAGTCTCGCCGCTGTAGAGGTCCTGGGTCTGGGGATCGACCTTCCAATGCCGCCACTGGAAGCCATAGAGCGGGCCGACGTAACCGTCGCCGCGATCCCAGGTGTCCCAGATATGCACGCCCTGGTCCTTCAGCGGGCCGGTGTCTTGCCGGCCAGAGATGAACCAGAGCATCTCGTTCGCGAGGCCCCGGAACCACGTCCGCTTGGACGTGAACAGGGGCAGGGTGCCTCCGCGCAGGTCGAACTTGATGGGCTGGGCGAACGCCTCATACCGGGCGTCATCGCCCTCCGGCGCTCGGTAGGTCCCGTGGTTGAGGATGTAGTAGCAGAGGTTGAGGTAGCCTTCCTCGCCTCGGAAAGTCATCAATTCCCTTTGCTCTCGGGGGAGGTGGAAAGGTTCTCCGGCGTCCAGTAGATCGGCTGGTTGTTCTTGAAGTCGTAGTCTTCACGCCGGCAGATACGGGCGACACGGGCCTGCTGCAGAGCGGCGTCCTCGCCGAGCTTCTGCTTCTCGTACTGCTGGACCACAGCAGGCCACCACTCGTGCGGCTCCAGGCCGTCCAGGACCTTGTGGGCTGTCTTCTCGCCGATCTTCGGGCAGCCCTTGTAGCCGTCCGTGGCGTCACCGGAGAGGGTCTGGACCATGTGGTTATAGTCAGCCTCCCGGCGCGTGATCTTGCGGACAGCTTCCAGCTTGGTGGTGACGTTGCTGTCCTCGTCCTCGATCAGAGCGTTGGCCTTCTGGAGGTTCAGCAGCTTGCCGGGGATCGTGGCGAGGTCCTTGTCGATAGACACGACGATCTTCTCGCCAGGGATGATCCGCTTGGACGTGGCGAGGACGCCCAGGATGTCGTCGCCTTCCAGCTTGGGCCGCTGGTAGCAGTCCCAGGTCTCACGCATGTACGCCTTGAGCGGGGCGAGGACGATGGGCTTCCGCTGCTCCGCGCGGTTGCTCTTGTAGCTGGGCAGCACGTCGTAGCGGAAGTTCGGCTCCTCCGGGTGGGAGAGGGCGAAGACAATCCGATCGGCCTCCATCTCCTCCTGGAGGGTGTTGACCTTATGACGCAGATTGGCCTTCGCCTCGCTCTCGTTGGCGTGGAGGGTCCAAAGGTCCTCGGTCCATTTGGTGGTGTACTCGCAGCCGACAGCCGCCTGGAAGGCCCAGATGTCGCCGTCGATTAGCAGCGTGCGGGTCTTGGCCTTACTCACCACTCGTCGGCCTCCACCTCGCCTTCGCTGGTTAGGTGCGAAACCACGCTCTCCTTCATCGTGTCGATGGTGTCGCGGACCACGCCCTCCGGCACGTTTTGGTAGTGCGGGAAGGTGATCTGCTTGACCATCGTGGTCTTCTGGTTGTCGTCGCGGACGGTGACCTCGACCTGCATCAGTTCTGCTCCTGCTTGTAGAAGGGCGTGAGTTCGTCGGCGGCTCGCGTGGCGACCGCTGTGATCGTAGCGTCCAGAGCCTCCTCGGCTTCGCCAGTCAGGTTCTGGGCTGTGTAAGCCTTCGCCAGGGTCAGCAAGGCGTTGGCGTATTGGTTGGCGAGGGCAGGTGGGTCGGTCTCCTCAACGCGGGCCTCAGCCTCAGCCTGCAGTTCCTCGGGGGTCGGGCCGTCTTCCATCAGTGTGTTTCACTCCAGTCGTTTCCGATTTCTGCGCCGCCACTCAGCGGGCACTTCAGTCCATAGGTTTCGCCGGCCTTCTCGATTGCATCCGCAGCGATGCGGGCCACGTCCTCCGCGATGTCCTCGTCGCACTCGATCTGAAACTCGTCGTGGACGTTCAGGACGAACGCATAGTTGGTCCCGCGTAAGTATCCAGCCGCACGAAGATCGTGATCGCACTGCACGAGCGCCGCCTTCATGACGACGCCGCCCAGGCTCTGGATCAGCGTGTTGGGTGCGGCGTGGTAGCTGCGGATCGGCAGCCGGCGACCATCGAGGCCCCGGAGCCAGCCGGTCTGCTTCTTGCCGTTCTTGTCTTTCTCGCGGCGCTTGACCGCGTTCTCGACATCGGTGATGAACCGCTCAAGGGCAGGGGTCTCAGCCAGGAACTTGGCCTTGATGTCCGCACCCTTGATCGTGTGCGCGATGTCCTTGCTGGTCACCTTGCGGTCGGCTTTCTTCAGCCGCTTACGAACCTTCTTCCACTCGTCGGGACGCTCCCGCTTGAGCCGCTTGATCTCGGCCTTGTCTACGTCCACGACGATGCCGATCTTCTCGTCACCTGCGCCATCGCTGTGTTCGACTGGAGACGCCACTCTCCAGCCCGCCCTCGTAGGGCTGCCCTGTGTTGCCACAGGGGCCAGACCATATCTTCACCCTCGGCCTCGCCGTTAGGGTGCCCCGCTTTTCGACCGCCAGTGGCTTGCGGCCTACTCCCGTTATGGGATGGTCGTTGCACCTTCCTTCAAATACTCGACAGCACGTTGCATATTGGTTGTGTTGTCCTGAAGTAGGCCAAGAGCGCGGTTGCAATTATGGCAAAGCAGTCCGCGTACATGGCCTTCATCGTGACAATGGTCTACTACCAGCTTTAGCTTGTGCTTATTGGGGTTCATTATAAACCCTTCTCCTCCGCATATCGCGCACACGCCGCCTTGCTGTTCCCAGAGTTCACGGTACTTAGCAAGAGTGATACCGTAGGTGCGAAGGAAGTAGTTGTGCCACCATCCCTCTTGTTTGCAGTCATCGCCGCAATAGTGGTGGCACGGGGCAGTTGGAGTAAACGTGCTATCGCAAGCGCGACAATTCTTAGGATTGAAACGCTTGTTTGGATACTTCATTCAGCCTCCTTTGATTGAGGCTATCGAGTATCCGAAGGCTTGGCTCAGGGTTGTCCCAAAGGGAGTTCCCCTGAATTAACGGGGTTGTTTCCAGTGAGGATTTCCCTCACGGCATCCAGTAACTAGATGAAAGCGTAGATGAACCTCTTTGCCTGATCTCGGCCCGTCGTATGCTCGCCATTGATGACGAGCTTCTCGTCGGGATCGAAGCCCAGGCCGCGAGCGTTCAGCGAGTGAACGTCGGTGCGGTCTTCCTTGCTGCCCTCGACCACAGTACGGGCGTACTCGCCGCCGTCGTACCGGGCGAGGAAGTGACCAAGGCCGCGAAGCTCCAGGCCGTCCGCGTCCACGCCCACGAGCTTCTTGCCCTTGGGCACCTTGAACAGCTTGCGAAACTCCTCGCCATACGGCGACTTCGGCTGCGGCACCTGACCCAGGTTCGGTGAGTTGTGCGCGCAGCGGCCCGTCACTGTACCGTTGGTCACGACGTAGCCCCGGATACGCCCGTCGCTATCGACGTGCTTCATCAGGGCCTGCTTACCCTCGGCAAGCTGGCCGATCCGCTTGGACAGCAGATAATACTCGGCCAGGAGCGGGGCCGGCTCGTAGGGCAGAGCTTGGAGAACCTCGTCGTCTACGGCAGGCTTGCCGCCGTCCGTGAACTTGGTCGGCTGCCAGCCGTAGAGGGTCTTCAGGCGCTCGGCGACTTGGTCTCGGGACTGCGGATTGAACTCCTGCAGGTAGACCTTGCCGTACTGAACGCCCTGGTCGTACTCCTCCAGGACCGGGCCGTTGTAGTCCTTGATGCGCTTGCCGGTCTTGGTGGAATACCTGGGCCAGCGGACGTAGCCGAGATCGGGCCGCTTCACCTTGCGGCTCTTGGTGACGGTCTTCTCCTCGGCGAGCTTCCAGTAGGGCGGGAAGTATTGCTGAAGCTGCTCGCGGACTTCCTCACGCCTGCCCGAGAGCTTGCCGTACAGCTTGCCAGCAGCGGCTTCATCGAACAGAACGCCATGCTTCTCCTGGGTGTCGATGATCCAGGCGAAGTCATGCTCCAGCTTGATGGAGCGCCACGGCCAGCGTTTCTTCCTGATCTTGGAGAGCAGCTTGCAGGTGACCGCAACGTCACGCTCGCAGTACCGCTGCATCTCCTCGGTCCACTGCGAGAAGTCGTGGAAGTCGCCCTTGTGAAAGCCCAGACGCTCGCCCCAGGCTTCCAGGGAATGACGCCCGATGTTCTTGCCGCTGATCTTGCCCTTCTCGTGGAGCGGGAAGTCGTCCTTCTTCCGCTCGGGCCACATCAGCCGAGCGCAGATCAGGGTATCGAGCAGAAAGCCTTGGGGGTTCCAGTCTGGATAGACCTTCCGCAGCGCGTGGTAGTCGAACGCGATGCCGTTGTGGAAGGCGAGGTAGTCGGCCTGCAGCAGCCAGTTGAGGCCGTCGCGGATGCTGGGATGCCGCGAGCTATGGTCCGTGCAGGATAGCTGTTCGCCCGTGTCAGGGTCTCTTACGACGAGCGAGAAGACCTGGGTGAGTTCGTGGAGAAAGCCGTCAGTTTCCGCGTCGGCGACCAGCGTCAGGGGTTGGTCGGCCATGTGCTAGGCCAGCACCAGGACGCCGATGAAGATGATGGAGAACGCCGCTGCATTGGCGGCGAACAAGGTACGACTGACAGGGTTATCCATACTTCATTCCTTTCGTCTGAGGTGGGAGCTTCTTCTGGGAGACGCGGACGAGGACGTAGTCGGGATCGACGTTGGCCTTCTG
>Ga0207714_1000379_pt1 | contig 30930 bp, 17 predicted proteins | sample PonA232FremontCA_2_FD_187270 | JGI IMG/M metagenome (GOLD analysis project Ga0207714, IMG submission 187270) | Marine sediment microbial community from Fremont, CA, USA - Pond A23 Sediment 2 (SPAdes) | ecosystem: Environmental > Aquatic > Marine > Unclassified | place: USA: Fremont, California...
TATACATGCGGGTTCCATAATGATTGACCACATAATGTCTGTTTTAAGATTCAGACCATATTGAGTTACAAACTATTAACTAAGTTATCTCCTTATGAAACCTGCATCCAGTGTACTACACAACAAGGAAATGATTATTCCATGCAGGTTCCATAAGGCCAAAAAATTAAATAAAAAAGGAACTGTATGAAAGACCCCAAAAGATATCTTGTTACCGCAGCGCTGCCTTATGCCAATGGCCCCCTGCACATTGGCCATATTGCCGGGGCTTACCTTCCCGCCGACATATATGTACGTTACCTGAGGCTGAAGGGCAAAGATGTGGCCTTCATATGTGGCTCCGATGAACACGGGGTCCCCATTACCTTGAGATCCCGAAAGGAAGGCATATCCCCCCAGAAGATTGTCGACAAGTATCATGAGATCAACCGCAAGGGTTTTGAAGATCTGGGCATTGAATTTGATATTTACCACCGTACTTCCGATCCCCTCCACCACCAAACGGCATCCGATTTTTTCAGGACCCTCTATGAGAAGGGTGAATTTGTGGAAAAAGAGGAAGAGCAGTTCTATGATGAGGCGGAAAACCAGTTTCTGGCCGATCGATATATCGTGGGAACCTGCCCCCACTGCAATTATGATAAAGCTTATGGTGACCAGTGCGAGCAATGTGGCGCCAGTCTGAGCCCCAAAGAGTTGATTGATCCGGTTTCTGCCCTTTCCGGGAATAAACCCCAGCTGAAGCGGACCAGGCACTGGTACCTGCCCCTGGACAAGCATCAGGATGAATGGCTGGAACAGTGGATTGACAGCCACAGCCAGGACTGGAAGTCCAATGTGTATGGTCAGTGCAAATCGTGGCTGAACCAAAGATTGCATCCCCGGGCTGTGACCCGCGACCTGGAATGGGGCGTGCCCGTGCCGGTGGAAGGAACTGAAGGTAAGGTGCTTTACGTATGGTTTGATGCCCCCATTGGTTATATTTCCGCAACCAAGGCCTGGGCCGAACAACAAGGCAAAGACTGGGAGAAATACTGGAAAGATGAAGAAACCAGCCTCATACACTTCATCGGAAAAGACAACATTGTGTTTCACTGCCTGATTTTCCCCTCTATGCTGAAGGCCCATGGCGGTTATATCCTGCCCGACAACGTGCCTGCCAACGAATTTTTGAACCTGGAGGGGGATAAACTCTCAACATCCCGAAACTGGGCGGTATGGATCAATGAATTTGTGGAGGATTTTCCCGATAAGATCGATACCCTGCGTTATACCCTTGCGGCCAACTTCCCCGAGCAAAAAGACAATGATTTTACCTGGAAAGATTTCCAGAACCGCCACAACAATGAGCTGGTAGCGGTGTTGGGGAATTTTGTAAACCGGGCTTTGGTGCTGACCAAGAAATACTTCAACAAACAGGTTCCTGAGGTCACCGAATGGACCGATTACGACCGGGATATCATCCGGCGGGCTGCACAGATTAAGGAAGATCTGGAGGACCGCATTGAACATTATAAGTTCCGCGAAGCCGTTAAGCTGGCCATGGACATTGGACGGCTGGGCAACAAGTACCTGGCCGATACCGAACCCTGGAGCCTTTATAAGGAGGATCCCGGCCGGGTAGCTACCATCCTGAACCTGTCTTTGCAGTTGGCTGCCAGCATATCCATTGTGATTGAGCCTTTCCTTCCATTCACGGCCGAACGCCTGCGCAATTTCCTGAACATCGGACAATTGAACTGGGAGCTGGCCGGAAAGCCCGACATCCTTAAGCCCGGCCATGAGGTGAAAAAGCCCAAACACCTTTTCCAGAAGATTGAAGACCAAACCGTTGAGCGGCAACTGGAGAAGCTCAAGGAGGCCCGCCGTAAAAAGGAACAGGAAGAGCAGGGCGTTGAGCCGGCCAAGGAGAACATCAGTTTTGATGATTTTAGCCGCCTTGATATCCGGGTGGGCCAGATCCTGGAAGCCGAAAAAGTGCCAAAGACCAAAAAATTGATGAAATTAACGGTCGATACCGGTTTGGATCAACGTACCGTTGTGGCGGGCATTGCAGAACAGTTCTCGCCCGAGCAGGTCAGGGGCAAACAGGTCAGCATTGCGGTTAATTTGGAGCCCAAAAAGATCAAGGGCATCCAGAGCCAGGGCATGATCCTGATGGCTGAGGATGCCCAGGGCAACCTTACCTTCCTTAGCCCCGGCACCCCAACCCAGAAAGGCGCTGTGGTGAAGTGAAGCAAGGATAGAATGCGTAAATGAGTGAATGGGAAAGCAAGGATTACATGCGCAAATGATTCGTATTGTCCCATTCACGTGGTTAGTTAATCAGTTATATAGCTATAGTTATTTAATCATTCTATCATTGCTTCATTGACTCATTTCCCCATTCTTCCTTCCAGTCTCCGTAAGCCTTAATGAGGTTGACCAGTTCGTCGACGGCCTTTTCCTCGGGGATATTGCGTTTGACTACTTGTTTGTTGCGGTAGAGGGTTATCTTGCCGGGGGCGGCACCCACATAGCCATAGTCGGCATCTGCCATTTCACCCGGTCCGTTGACGATACATCCCATCACCGCAATTTTTAGTCCTTTCAGGTGGCTCATCCTCTGGCGGATGCTGGCCACGGTTCGCTCCAGGTTAAATTGAGTTCGTCCGCAACCCGGGCAGGAAATAAACTCGGCTTTGAATATCCGGCTTCTGCTGGCCTGAAGGATGCCATAGGAGAGGTCCAGTATTTTTTGATCGGTGATATCTCCTTTGTTTTCAATCAACAACCCATCGGCCAGCCCGTCGGTAAACAGCAGTCCTGTATCTGAAGCGGCTCTGAGTTGCAGATCTTCGGGGTTGTCTTCCTGGTAAATTCGGTGAAGGATTACGGGCAAATGGATGCCCCGGTTCATTAAACCAAAGATGAAACGCCTCTGTTCGGCCGGCGGATGGGAAGAGGTGGTTCGCAGCAACAGCACCAGGTTTGACCGGTCGCGCATCTTTTCTGTTTTTTCCATTTCATCAATTGTGGTACTGATGAAGCCTGCCAAGTGGTCGGGGGGAGCGCCCCGGAGGTAATGTTCCACCGAATTGAAAAGCGGATATGGGTTTGCGGGTCTACCTTGTTTTTCCCACTCATCGTGGGGGATAATCACCATACCTTTATGTTGATCCGGGAGCTGATGATGGGCGTCGAAAAAACTCAGATCGGCAGGCGGATTACCGCCCTGGCTGTTTTTCAGTGCCACCACCGGTGGACTTTCTCCACCTGTCGACAGCACCGGCTGGGTTCGTCTTTTTTGATAATCGAAGGGATTGATCGGGATGTCATTGAGGGTCGGCAAATGGGCAGGCCGGGCCGGGGTGGCGTAATGAACCAGTTTACGGGCCACGGGGACTTCCTTCTCCGGGGCTTCGGTCAGGCTTACCCGAATGGTGTCGCCAATGCCGTCATTCAAAAGGGAAGCTATCCCTACGGCTGATTTGATCCGCCCGTCCTCGCCTTCTCCTGCCTCAGTCACCCCAAGGTGAAGGGGGTAAACCATGTTTTCCGTAAGCATTCGGTGCGCCAAAAGCCGGTTGGCTTGAACCATGACCCTGGTGTTGCTCGATTTCATGGAAATCACCACCTGGTGAAAGTCTTCCTCCCGGCATATCCGTATAAATTCCAGGGCCGATTCCGTCATGCCCTGTGGGGTATCCCCGTACTGATCCATGATGCGTTGCGAAAGCGAACCATGGTTCACACCAATGCGCAATGCGGTGCCGTGCTTTTTACAGGCATTCAGCAATTCAGTAAATTTTGCGCGAACTCCCTGATAATCTGCCTTTTTTATGTCTCCAATGGCATAATTGCCCGGATTGATGCGGACTTTCTCGACAATAGCAGCTGATGTCTCTGCAATTCTCGGGTTGAAGTGGACATCTGCAATCAGGGGAATGTGATAACCCTGGCCGCGCAGTTGATGTTTGATCTGCTCCAGATTTCGTGCTTCCTGAAGTGTGCGCACCGTCATCCTTGCATAATCAGCACCCGCATCCGCAATGCCTTTGATCTGTTCTACTGTGGCTGCGGTATCCAATGTACTGGTGTTGGTCATCGACTGGATGCGCACCGGATGGGTCCCGCCCATGGGTACAGGCCCAACCTGAACTTCCCGCGTCCTTAACCGCTGATAATCCGTCAAACTTTCGCAATATCGATAGGTAACTTTCATTTGGTATAACGAACGTATTTAAAGGTTGCAGATCTACATGTAATATGTACATAACGTAATATCCGGGCCTGATCCGTTAAAATAACCCTTATTGAAAGGTTGCAGATCCACAGGTATAATGTATAGATAACCTAACATACAGGGCGTAACCGTTAAAACAACTATTATTCCAATCAACAAGCATCAACTGTTATTTTTGACTTCCGGGTTGATCAGATTCGGCGGGGTGTTGCCCTTGAAATATTCGCTGATATTGACCGCTGTCTCTCCCGCCATTGCTTTGCGGGTTTCATAATTGGCCGTACCAATATGCGGGGTCAGCACCACATTGTCCATACCCAGAAGTTCCTGGGTGATTTGAGGTTCAAACTCGAATACATCGAGGCCGGCCCCGCCCAGCTGTCCGTTTTGAAGTGCTGCGACCAGGGCTTTTTCTTCGATCACTGCGCCCCGGGCCGTATTGATGATGAAAGCCCCGGGTTTCATCATCCTGAAGGCTTCCTCATTCAACATATGGTGCGTCTTTTCGGTGAGGGGGGTGTGGAGCGATATGACATCCGACTGGCTCAACAGCTCTTCCAATGTGGCCCGGCGTGCTCCGTAGGTCTTTTCATCGGTAAGATCCAATGGGGTGCGCGTGTAGTATAGGATGTGCATCCCAAATGCCCTGGCCTTTAAGGCAAAATCCTTGCCGATGTTCCCCATGCCTATGATGCCCACAGTCTTATCCTGGAGGGTATGCCCCAGGTTGGCCATCACCTCCCATTGTACCGGCTCCCGGTTCTTAAGTTTATGATTGAGTTCACATACACGCCGCGACAGGGCAAGCAGCAGCGAAAAAGCCAGTTCGGCTGTCGGTTCGATCACCATCGCCGGGGTATTGGTCACCATAATACCTTGTCGGGTGGCTTGTTCCACGTCAATGTTGTTGTAACCCACCCCAAAATTGGCTATCAGCTGAAGTTTTTTGCCCCGCTCAATGAGTTCGCGGTCAATGCTGAAGCCGAAAACCGGGATCAGTACATCATAGTCGGCGATCCGCTCCAGCAATTCTTCCCTGGAAAAATGTTTCTTTTCGGGAGCAGTGATCTCAAATTCACGTTGCGAAAGATTCATCCCCTCAAGGGGAATGCGGTGGGTTGAAAGAATCTTGTAAGCCATAGGGTTATTTTCGATTTTTTGGGATTGAATGTTTTACAATTTGATTTTCGCCGGTAAAGTTAATAAATAAGGGCTTCAAATGTCAGCAGGCCGCTGCGGATTTTGTTGGTTGAAATTGTTGGTCTTTATGACAGGTTTCTTAATTTTGAGTGCATAAAGATTTAGGGATATGTCCATTAAAGTTAAAGGGTTGGTTAAATATTACGGGGAACAGAAGGCATTGGATGATGTGGGATTTGAAGTTCACCCCGGCGAGATTGTTGGCTTTGTCGGGCCCAACGGTGCCGGCAAAACTACGACCATGAAGGTCTTAACCGGTTATACCATGCCTGATCAGGGGGAAGCCTGGGTGAATGACCGGCGGGTGGCCGACGATCATTTGAATATCCGGCGCAATATTGGATACCTGCCCGAACACAATCCCCTTTATCCCCATATGTATATCAAGGAATACCTCGAATATGTCTCGGGATTATACAGCCTGGGAAGGCAAACCTCTGAACGGATCAACCAGGTGATTGCCCTGACGGGTTTGGAAAAAGAGAAAAAGAAAAAGATCGGGGCCTTATCCAAAGGTTATCGCCAACGCACAGGCCTGGCCCAGGCCATTATCCATGATCCCGATGTTTTGATCCTGGATGAGCCCACCTCGGGCCTTGACCCCAATCAAATTGAGCAGATCCGCAACATGATTTCCCGGCTTGGCCAGGAAAAGACCGTATTGCTTTCAACCCATATCATGCAGGAAGTGGAGGCCATTTGCGACCGCATCGTGATCATCAATAACGGCCGCATCGTGGCCGATGATAAGGTGGACCAGATTTCTGCCAGCTTTGAAGGAAGCAAGCAAACAGTTGTGGTTGAATTTGACCGCGCCGTTGATCCTGAGCTGCTGCATAGGATTGAGGGAGTAAGCCAGTTGAAAAAAATGGATGATACGAACTGGCTGTTTGAAAGTGTCAGTGATGAGGATATTCGCCAGCGCATCTTTCAGTTTGCCGTCAGCAACAGCCTCTCCGTCCTTTCCATGCAGAAGAAACAAAAAAGCCTGGAGGAAGTGTTTCGGGAATTGACCCAATAAGCTTTTTCGATCCTTTTGATCTGATGCTCAAGTATTTCGCCTGGATGGTCCAGCCCCAGGTAAAAATCACCCCTCAATGCCCCGGAGGAATTTTTTTACCAAGAGGTTGTTTAAGTTGGTTTTGATTTATACATTTGGGAAAACTGGATATCGGGGTGTTTTTTGTAACTGGCCATTCCCGGTGTCTTGACTTGAACAGCTCTTTCTATACCTCCATCATTGGGAAGGACAGCAGAGGGTGATATTTTGAGCAGAAAGCTCAAATGCTTCAACGCATCGGGTCATCAACCTTTTGATAATTTAGAAGGGCGATGGATGATTAAAAACAAACGGTGCATTTATTTTTTTGTTAAAATTACAGGCTCCGGGAAAATTTTCCGGAGATTTTGAATCCGGCTCAGGCCATTGAGCGCTTGTACGGGTAATTTCCAACCAAAACAGAACAGTGGCACAATGAATATTTTACATGTATAATTTTTAATTTAAAACAAATTAATTTTTACTATGGGAAACGTTAGTCCAATTTTCTGGGTAGCCCCAGCGAGTTCGATTCTGGCCCTCTTATTTGCTTATATGTTTTTTAAGCAGATGATGAAGGAAGATGAGGGCAATGATACGATGAAAAAAATTGCCAAAAACGTAAGGAAAGGGGCTATGGCTTATATTCGCCAGCAATATAAAGTCGTGGCCATTTTCTTTGTTGTTTTGGCGTTGCTATTAGCTGGTTTGGCGGGCATCGGTTTACAAAACGGATGGGTGCCCTTTGCCTTTCTCACTGGCGGTTTCTTTTCCGCCCTGGCCGGTTACTTTGGCATGAAAACGGCCACGCAGGCAGCGGCCCGTACGACCAATGCCGCGCGCAGTTCGCTGAACAAGGGCCTTCGCATTGCCTTCCGCAGTGGTGCTGTGATGGGCCTGGTTGTAGTAGGGCTGGGCTTGCTTGACATCACTTTTTGGTTCATCCTGTTGAATTATTTTGCCCCGGAAGCTTTAACCATGACCCATAAGCTGGTGTTCATTACCACGACCATGCTGACCTTTGAGATGGGGGCTTCCACTCAGGCCCTGTTTGCCCGTGTTGGTGGCGGTATTTATACCAAAGCCGCTGATGTGGGGGCTGACCTGGTAGGAAAAGTCGAAGCCGGCATACCGGAGGATGATCCACGCAACCCTGCCACCATTGCCGATAACGTAGGTGACAACGTTGGTGACGTAGCCGGCATGGGCGCTGACCTTTACGAGTCGTATTGTGGTTCTATTCTGGCCACCATGGCCCTCGGGGCGGCCGCTTATATGGGGGATGCTGCCATGCAGATGAAGGCCGTTTTGGCCCCCATGCTTGTGGCTGCCGTCGGCATCCTGCTTTCTATACTGGGCATTTACCTGGTTCGTACCAAAGAGGGGGCCTCTCAAAAGAACCTACTCAAAGCCCTGAACAGGGGTATTAACACCACCGCCATCCTGATCCTTGTCTTCTCCTGGGTGATCCTTTATTACCTTGGTTTTGACAACGTTTGGGGTATATGGATGGCCATGGTAATTGGTTTGCTCGTGGGCATTGTCATCGGTAAGGCCACTGAATGGTTTACTTCCTCTGAATACAAACCCACCCGGAACATCGCCAAGAGCAGTCAGACCGGAACGGCTACCAACATCATCTCTGGTGTTGGCGTGGGACTGACCTCCACTTCCATTGCCATTCTGGCCGTTGTGGTCGGTATTATTCTGGCTTTCCTGTTTGCTTCCGGTTTTGATATGTCGCCTGAAGGCATGCGCCTCGGGGTATATGGCATCGGCATGGGTGCTGTTGGGATGCTCTCAACCCTGGGCATCACCCTTTCCAGCGATGCTTATGGGCCGATTGCCGACAATGCAGGTGGCAATGCCGAGATGGCTGAGCTGGGACCTGAAGTGCGCAAACGCACCGATGCCCTCGATGCCTTGGGCAATACCACCGCTGCCACCGGTAAAGGTTTTGCCATCGGCTCGGCAGCACTTACTGCCCTGGCACTGCTGGCCAGCTATATTGAAGAGCTGAAGGCCGGCCTTGACCGGATTGGACAAACCACCATGCAAGTCGGCAGCGAAATGGTGCCCATTGAGGAAGCCACCCTGCTCGACTTTATGGAACATTACAACGTCAACCTGATGAACCCCGAGCTGCTCTCCGGGATCTTCCTTGGTGCCATGCTGGCTTTCTTCTTTGCCGGGCTCACCATGAACGCAGTTAGCCGGGCAGCCGGAAAGATGATTGATGAGGTTCGCCGTCAGTTCCGCGAAATCAAAGGCGTGCTTACCGGTGAAGCCGAACCTGAATATGCCCGTTGCGTGAAAATAGCCACCAAGGGCGCCCAACTGGAAATGATTGCCCCCTCCCTGACGGCCATCGCCGCACCCATTGTTGTGGGCATCATCTTTGGCGTACCCGGTACCATGGGACTGCTGGTGGGTACCCTGAGTACCGCCTTTGTACTGGCGATCTTTATGGCCAATGCCGGCGGTGCCTGGGACAATGCCAAGAAATACATTGAAGAAGGCAATTATGGAGGCAAAGGCTCGGAAGCTCACAAAGCCTCTGTCGTAGGTGATACCGTGGGTGATCCCTTTAAGGATACTTCCGGTCCCAGCCTGAACATCCTGATTAAACTGATGATGATGGTCTCCATCGTTATGTCAGGCGTTATTGTTGCTTTCGACCTGATCTAAGCCTCAGGGCCTTCTCTTTATATAAGACCAAAATATTTCTCAAACAGGCATATCCTCCAGGGTATGCCTGTTTTTGTGATGGCAGGGATAGCCTTCATCCCAGGGATCCAAAAAAATCCAAGGTAAACCTTCACTCTGAAACCACGCACTGCCAGGATGTCATCAATGAAGGGCATTATAAATTTTAAGCTAAGAGGCACCCATGTAAAGCATTTGCTGTTAGTGGCATAAATCACCTTGGATGCCTTTGCCCGGAGTCGTCTTTTTTATTGGAAACGGCAGGCCTGGGTTATTTGGCTACGACCCCCAGGATTCGCGGTCGAGGCTTCGGTACTGGATGGCTTCGGCCAGGTGAAAAGCCTGGATGTTTTGGGATTGATTGAGATCGGCGATGGTGCGGGATACTTTTAAGATCCGGTCGTAGGCCCGTGCTGATAATCCCCGGCTTTCCATGGCTTTTTTCAGCAGGTTGGCCCCGGCCTTGTCAATCTGGCAATAATGATGGATCATTTTGCTGGTCATTTGGGCGTTGGAATACACCCCGGGGTAATCCCTGAACCGCTCTGTCTGCATTTGGCGGGCCTGGGTTACCCTTTCCCGGACCTCCCTGCTGGTTTCGTTTTCTCTGGTAGTGGACAGCTCGTCGTAGTTGACCGGTACCACTTCTGTATGCAGGTCGATGCGGTCGAGCAGAGGGCCGGAGATTCGGTTTTTATACCTTTGAATATGACCGGGCGGACAAACGCATTCTTTTTCAGGATGGTTGTAATATCCGCAGGGGCAGGGATTCATCGAGGCCACCAGCATGAAGTTGGCCGGATATTCAACGGTTGTTTTGGAACGCGAGATGGTGATGGAGCGCTCCTCCAGCGGCTGGCGCATTACTTCCAGTACATTCCGCGGAAATTCCGGCAGTTCATCCATAAAAAGCACCCCGTTGTGGGCCAGGGATATTTCCCCGGGTTGGGGGAAGCTGCCCCCGCCGATCAGGGCCACATTCGAAGAGGTATGGTGGGGCGATCGAAAAGGCCGGCGGGTCATCAACGAGGATTCTGAATCAAAAGTGCCGGCCACCGAATGAATTTTTGTTGTCTCCAGGGCTTCATGCAGGGTGAGTGGGGGTAATATCGTGGGTAGGCGTTTGGCCAGCATTGTTTTGCCGGCCCCCGGCGATCCGATCATGATGATGTTGTGGCTGCCTGCAGCCGCTACTTCCAACGCCCGCTTGACGCTCTGCTGGCCCTTGACATCGGCGAAATCCATTTCATGATCGGCCAGGTTGGCAAAAAATTCTTCCCGGGTGTTGACCACCGTTTTCGCCGGGCTCGCTTGTCCGTTAAAAAAGCGGGTGACCTGCCCGATGTGGTCAACTCCATATACTTCCAGGTCATTGACAACGGCAGCTTCACGGGCATTGCGGGCCGGAAGCACCATGCCGGTGAAACCTTCTTTCCGGGCCTGAATGGCAATGGGCAGCACCCCACGAATCGGTTTTAACCCCCCATCCAGGGATAGTTCCCCCATCATCAGATAATCCTTCAGCATCCCGGGGCCTACCTGCCCCGATGCCCCCAGTATCCCCATGGCCAGCGGCAAATCATACGCCGAACCCTCCTTGCGGATGTCGGCCGGGGCCATGTTGATCACCGTTTTGTAATGGGGCATCTCATACCCGCTGGTGCGGATCGCTGAATCAATGCGCTGATAACTCTCTTTGACCGCACTGTCAGGTAAACCCACCAGGTGGAAGCTGATCCCCCGCGAGACATTGACTTCAATGGTTACTGTCGTGGCATCTATGCCCTGGACAGCACTGCCGTAAGTTTTAACCAGCATGTTCCGGGATTTGGTAATAGAAGATACTAAATTTATTGGTCATTCACCAATTTATCCTCGATAAAGTGGATCAGGGCATGAATGATTTTAATATGGATCTCCTGGGCCCGGTCTGAATACTTGGACCAGGGAGCCCGAACCTCAGCGTCTGCCATATTGGCGAGCTTGCCGCCATCTTTGCCGCTTAAAATGATGACCTGCATGTTGCGCTCCCGGGCTGATTCCACAGCTTTTATGATGTTGCCCGAATTGCCACTGGTGCTGATGCCCAGTAAAACATCCCCCTTGGCCCCAAATGCTTCCACATACCTGGAAAAAACATACTCGTAACCGTAATCATTGGAAGTGCAGGAAAGATGCGTCGGATCAGAAATGGCCAGTGCCGGAAAAGGCCGACGTGCCTCCCTGAACCGGCCGGTTAACTCTTCGGCAAAATGCATGGCGTCACTCATTGACCCCCCGTTCCCGCAAGCCAGAATCTTATGCCCTCCACTCAGGGCTTCTACCAATATATTTCCGGCCTGTTCAATGGATTTAAAATTTTTGGCATCCGCATTGAACTGTTCCAAAAGGTTTTGGGCTTCGAAAAAATTATTCCTGATGCTTTCCATATCTGCTATTTTCTTTGCTTATCACTCGGGCTAAGATAATTTATTTTTTTTGACCCCGCTTAGCGGGGTCTGTTAAAAAATTCAACCCCGCTTAGCGGGGTGCCTAAGCAGGTTCTTATGGTAGGTAATTATGGTAGGTTCTTATGGTAGGTTATCATGGTAGGTTCTCTTGAGTAAGGTGAGATAGACCGGTCTCATTCCTCAACCATTTGCATGCTTCGGGTTGGTCGTGTCCTGAGCATGATGTAATGGGCAGAGCCCCGAAAGGAGGCCTTCTTGCAAAGCCGACAAATTTCCGGGCTGGCATTTGCATTTTTACAGCAATTTTTTTATTTTTATTTAGACGAAATTTAAATAAAAACCACAAAAAGGCCTCCTCATGGTAAAACCTACCCAAAAAGATTTTGACAAGGCCTCTGAAATGCTTCATTCCAACCGATTGGATTATGATGAGGCGGTGGTGTGCATTGGAATATTGAGGGCCTATTTGCAGGATGAGTTCGTCTCCCGCTCTTTTTTATCGCGTTTTCGGCATCTGTTGGATAAGTACCGGATGGGGCTTTGTCGTCGTACATTCTGACTGATTATCTGAGTTATTGGTTTTCATTGCAAATCTTTCTCCAGGTGAGTTAAAATATTTGCAAACCGCAAAATTTAGATTAATTTGCGTGTCAAAAAAATATAACTATGACTCAGGTAGGAGAGGAGCTTCAATCCGGCCAATATCTTTTGAACACCTTGATGGATTCCATTGCCGACAGCATCTATTTCAAAGATCTGGAGAGCCGTTTTGTCAAGGTGAGTAGAAGTTTTGCAGACAAACATTCCATCGGCTCAGCAGAAGAAGCCATTGGCAAAACCGATTTTGACTATTTTAAGATCGATCACGCCCGCAAGGCCTATAGCGATGAGCAGCATATTATTCAGACCGGTGAAACCCTCGGGCCTGTTGAGGAGAAGGAAACGTGGAGTGACGGCCATGTAACCTGGGCCTCGACCATTAAAATGCCCCTTAAGGATACGCAGGGCAATATTATTGGCACTTTCGGCATTTCACGCGATATAACTGAAGGTAAGCAGGCTGAACAATCCCTGAAAAAGAACGAAAAGCAACTGAGGGAACTAAACGCCACCAAAGACAAACTCCTGCGCATCATTTCCCACGACCTGAAAAACCTTTTCAATTCCATATTGGGTTTCTCCCGCATGCTTAAAGATACGAACCCCAATGAGGATGCTGAACAAATCAAAAGATTTGCCCAAATCATCCATCAATCGGCAAGCGACAGCCATGATTTGCTTCAAAATCTCCTGCAATGGTCTTCCATTCAAACCGGGCAAATGAAATTCAACCCCCAGAGCATCAAAGTTTATGATAAGGTCCATGAAACCCTTTCCATGCTGGAGCCCAATATCGATGAGAAAGACATCACCGTTCAGATTCATGTGCCTTCAGATTTGTATGCTTTTGCGGATGAATTCATGTTGGGTACCATTCTACGGAATTTAGTTTTAAATGCGATAAAATTCACCCCGGAAGGAGGGTATATTGAGGTGAAAGGGGAAAAGGATCCTGATAAGGTTTTAATTTCAGTGAAGGATACCGGCATCGGCATTGACCGGGAAAATCAGGAGAAATTATTCAGGATGGAGCAGGCTTATATGACCAAGGGAACCAACAATGAACAGGGTACCGGCTTGGGATTGATCCTGTGCAAGGATCTGACTGAAAAACACGGGGGCATCATTTATGTTGACAGTGAAGTCAACAAAGGCAGCACCTTTACTTTTACCTTGCCGGTTGGCTGAATAAAGGGGTATCGCCCCATCTTTAAGATCTTCCGGCATTTGATGGACCCAGAAATTCAGGATGGCCCCGTAAACCCTTAAGACATTTCCCATTTGAAAGCCCTCCCTTTCAGAAAGCCTTCCCATAAATGCTTCTTTGTGAACAGGTTACACTTCATTAAGTGTCTGATGAAGGTTCTTTAATGAGCCATGATGATATTTGCCGGTGCTCCAAATATTTATTATCTTGGAAGGCATCTAATGATTGCAATGATGAGACATATAGTGGTTGTTTTCATTGGGCTTTTTTTTCTGTTGACCGGACCTCTGGGATGTGCACAGGTTGGCCAGGAGGGGGCAGCAGGGAAAGATCGCCAGCCTGCGGTGGCAGGGCAGTTTTATCCGGCCAGCGCTTCAGCCTTGAAACGTCAGCTGGAAAATTTTTTTGCAGCCAACCGTCAGGTGGAGGAAAAGAAGGGGGTTGCAGCCCTTGTAGCGCCCCATGCCGGATACAGATACTCCGGGCAGGTTGCCGCCGCTGCTTATAGCCAGGTTCCAGCAGGAAAAGCTTATGACAATGTTTTTATTCTGGCCCCCAGCCACCATCATTCCTTTGATGGGGTTTCCATTTATCATCCGGGAGATTATCTCACCCCGCTCGGACGCGTTCAGGTAAACCAAACCCTGGCTGATAAGTTGATCAAAAACAATGAATTTATTGATTATCATCCCCGGGCCCATACCAAGGAGCACAGCCTGGAGGTGCAGCTGCCTTTTTTGCAATATCGGTTGAACGAGAACCTAAGGATTGTCCCGATCCTTACAGGGACGCATGATCCGCAGATCCTTCGCCGGTTGGCAAATGTTCTGGCTCCCTATTTCAATGAAGATAATCTTTTTGTGGTGAGCACCGATTTTTCTCATTTCCCACCATCGCAGGAAGCCAGGCAGGTAGATGCAGCAACGGCCAATGCTGTTTGTAAAAACAAACCCGACGCCTTCCTCAATGCCATTCGCAGTAATGCCCAAAGGAGTATCCCTCAGCTTGCCACAAGCATGTGTGGCTGGCCGGGTATGTATTGTCTGTTGAACATGACCAGCACGGAGGGCCGCAACATCAGGATTCAGAAGCTCCTTTACCGGAATTCCGGCGATGTGACCGGCGACAGCTCGCGGGTGGTTGGTTACTGGGCTATGGGTTTCACTAGAAATAAAAATACTGAAAGTCAAAATGATATGGGTTTCCAATTAAATCAACAGGACAAGCAGGCTTTACTCCGAATTGCCCGACAAACGCTCAATGGTTATGTCAGGGAAGGAAAGGTTTCGGAGGTGGATGAATCGAATATCACCGAAACGATGCAGGTCCATACCGGGGCCTTTGTTACTTTGACCATAAATGGCGAATTGAGGGGGTGCATTGGCAGGTTTGACGCTGAAATGCCGCTTTATCAGGTGGTACAGGAGATGGCTGTGGCGGCAAGTTCACAGGATGCCCGCTTTCCGCCTGTGAGCGAAGAAGAGTTGGATGAGATCAACATTGAAATTTCTGTGCTGACCCCCATGGAGAAAATATCTTCGCCTGAAGAAATTGAACTCGGTGAAGACGGGATTTATATAAAGAAAGGACCTCTAACCGGCACTTTGCTGCCCCAGGTGGCTGAGAAAACGGGCTGGACGAAGGAAGAGTTCCTGGGCCATTGCGCAAGGGATAAAGCTGGCATTGGCTGGGATGGATGGAAAGACGAGGAGACTGAACTTTATACCTATCAGGCCATTGTCTTTCATGAAGGTTCAACCTGATCAAATCATTTGATATCTAACCCCCGCTTAGCGGGGTCAGTCCAATTCTTACCCCGCTAAGCGGGGGTGTTATCTGAATGACCCCGCTAAGCGGGGTTATATAAATCGGGGTTAGTGAACCCGGCAGGGAAATTTTTTCTATGAACGTGGATCCATTGCGCCGACAAGAAGCAATAGGCTATTTTTGGGTGGTTTTTTTGCTGGGATTGACCACCATTGCCGCTCAGATTGTACTTTTGCGTGAGTTCTTAAGCTTTTTTTATGGCAATGAGCTTATTCTGGGCCTTATCCTGGCCAACTGGATGCTTTTGACCGGGCTTGGGGCTTATCTGGGCAAAAATGCACGCAGGCGCATCTTTTCCCTCTCCTCAGTGCTGCCTGTAATGATTGTTCTTGCCGTATTGCCTTTCATTCTGGTATTTTTAATGTATTACCTGCGCAACATCGTTTTTGTGCAGGGTACCATGCTGAATGTGCTGCAAGTCTTCGTGAGTTCACTGGTGCTGTTGACCCCCTTCTGCCTGTTGGCGGGTTTTGTTTTTACGATGCTGGGTGAACTGGTTAGCCGGTTTTATCAGGAGAACCGCATCAGTAAAGTTTATGCATGGGAAGCTTTTGGCAGTCTGATCGGAGGCATCATTTTTAATTTGGTATTGATCTGGTTCCTTAAAACCTTTCAGTCCCTTACCCTGCTGGCTGGTATCAACTTGTTGGCGATCGTTTATCTTACCTGGCAGCAGGGGTTTAGGATTGCCCGGTGGTTGGCTGTCCCCCTGATCCTGTGCCTGGCGGCTTTTCATATTTTTTCCAGCCCCGACCGCCTTGCCCGCCAGTTTTTGTATCAGGGCGATCAACTCGAATATTATAAGTCCAGCCCTTATGGCAATATTGTGGTAACCCGTCAGGGAAAACAAATTAATTATTATGAGAATCAAGTGTTGCTTTTTTCTTCCCAGCAAACGGCTTTGAATGAGGAAACCGTCCATTATCCATTGCTTCAGCACCGTGGTCCGGAAAAGGTCCTGTTGTTGTCGGGTGGCATTCCAGGGGTTATTGAGGAAATACTTAAATATGATATACAGCAGCTCGATTATGTTGAAATTAATCCCTGGTTGTTGGATGCGGTGCGCCAGCGCTCTGATGTGTATAAAGATCCCCGCCTTGGGGTGATCAATCGCGATGCCCGGATGTATGTGGAAAGAACCGACAAAAAGTACGATGCCGTATTGATAAATCTCCCAGAGCCCTCCACTGCTCAACTCAATCGCTATTATACACAGGCTTTTTACCGGGAGCTGAAAGAGCAGCTGAATCGTGATGCGGTGGTCAGCTTCAGCATTGCAGGAGCCGCCAATTATATGAGCGAGGAGGGGCGGGCGTTGAATTCTTCCCTTTACCAAACCCTTCATTCGGTCTTTGAAAACGTATTGATTGTACCGGGCAAGAAACATTATTTCATCGCTTCCGACCAGCCCCTTACATACGATATTTCGCGGTTGGTAAAGGAAAGGGGATTTGAAAATGTCTATGTCAATCCCTATTACATCCAGGATGATTTGCTTAAACGCCGGGGCCAGCTTTTGATGGATGAACTGTTGAAGGAGGCTGAAATAAACCGGGACTTCCGGCCCATCACCTATTATCTTAAAGTCAGGCAGTGGTTGAGCCATTTTGATTTCAATTACTGGCTTCCATTAGCGGTGGCCGCTATTATGGCACTGTATTTTTTCATCCGCCTGCATCCGGTGGGGTTGGGTATGTTTGCTGCCGGGTTTGCCGGGGCCTCGGTGGAAGTGGTGTTGCTGGTGGCTTTTCAGATCCTCTACGGGTATGTCTATAGCATGGTGGGCATTATCGTTACGGTCTTTATGGCCGGACTGGCAGCCGGAACCTTCTACCGCGAGCGGATCATTCCCCGGGCACGCCTTAGGGATTACCGACGGGTGATATGGATTATGGCAGGATACATCCTGTTGCTGCCCCTGATCATAGAGGGCCTGCACCGAAGCACTGCTCCTGCCAGTGCCATCCAGGTTATTTTTGGGACCATGATGTTTATTACCGCTGCACTGGTGGGGATGGTTTTTTCTCTCTCTTCCCAGCTGAGGCTTAAACCCTGGATCACCGTCGTATCAGAAATATACAGCGTTGATTTGTTGGGGGCGGGCATCGGAACCTTCATCGTCTCAGTCTATCTGATTCCTTTGTTGGGCCTGATGAACGTGCTGATCATTACCGCGGCACTTCCCCTTGCAGCAGGCCTGATGGCGCGTTTGCGCCTGGGCAGATAGCCCGCTCGCCTGGCCCGACATGATGAATGATTCAGGTCCAAATACTTGTTTCGATCAGCTTGATTGATAAAAATCAGGGGTGTTCAACAGAGCAATGAAATAATGATCGGCCCTATGTATATTTAAATCAACCACCATGAAGATTTTGAACATTTAAAATCAATAAAAATATGACATCCTTCAAAATATTGGCTCATATTGAAGCGTCTTATACCCATAGCATCTGCTCAATGAGGTGCCCATGATCAAATAATCTTTACCATTACCAAGTCAATGGTGTTTTTTGATCGCAGAGGAACATTTATTTACGAATTCAATCTAAAAAAGGATTGCCATGGCCAAAAAGATGACCAAGCGGGATTTTATTAGGTACGCCCTTCTTGGAGGCGGGGCTGTTGTGGGACTTTCCGGGATGAAGATGTTCGCCTCCACCATGCCCATGCCTGCACCCGGTGAAATAAAGGGTGGGGTATGGAAATGGAGCAAGGAAGCTGAATTTTATGTGCCCACTCCCCGGGGCATGAGGTGTCAGTTATGTCCCAATGAATGTGACATAGAAGAGGGGAAAACCGGCGACTGCCGTACCCGGGTAACCGAGGACGGTAAGCTTTATTCCATCGTCTATGGCAATCCCTGTTCAATGCATATTGACCCGATTGAGAAAAAACCCCTGTTTCATTTTCTTCCACAGAGCAGGGCTTTCTCGGTGGCTACAGCCGGGTGCAACCTGGCCTGTCTGAATTGTCAGAACTGGCAGATCTCCCAGAAAAGCCCCAAAGAAACCCGCAACTATGATTTAATGCCCGAAAAGCTGGTCGATAAAGCTGCCTCCAATCAATGCGATTCCATTGCCTATACCTACTCGGAACCCATCGTTTTTTATGAGTATATGTATGATTCAGCCCGGATGGCCCGGGACCGAGGCATAAAAAATGTCATGATTTCGGCCGGTTATATTAAGGAACGCCCCCTGCGTCAGCTTTGCCGGTACATTGATGCCGCCAATATTGACCTGAAAAGCTTCAGCAATGACATATACATGCGGCTGAATGCCGGCGATCTGGATACGGTTTTGAATACCCTGAAGGTTTTCAAGGAAGAAGGGGTATGGCTGGAAATCACCAATCTGGTGGTGCCGGAATGGACCGACGACCTGGACATGATCAAACGGATGAGCCAGTGGCTTTATAAAGAGGGCTTTGAGGATACCCCGCTTCACTTCAGCCGATTTCACCCCATGCATAAATTGACCCATCTGCCGGCAACCCCCGTCTCTACACTGAATGAGGCCAGGCAGGCCGCTAAAGACGCTGGCCTGAATTATGTTTACGTCGGGAATGTGCCCGGGTCAGAGGCGGAAAATACTTTTTGTCCCTCCTGTGGGAAAAAGATCATTTGGCGCCGTGGATACCACATCCTGAAAAACCATGTCAAAGACGGGCAGTGCGAATATTGTGGACAATCCATCCCGGGGGTATGGCATTAGCGCAGGGCATCTCCTGTCTTCCTGCCGGAACGCACTTACCTGGCGGGGCAATGCATATAGCCTGAGAGGAATAAAATGGTCCCTCGCAGAAACCCATGAAGCCTCGAAAAAGATAATTCAATTCAGTTTTTCCCCATCAAATGGCCCGGTTTGCCAGAGTCAGATTTTAATCTGGCTTCCGGGATTAATGCAGGTTGAAGCTGCCCCAACGGTAAGATTCGTTCCAAAGGAATGCTTCAGGCGCTGATTAACCCTGTTTATTCATTCTCAATTTCCCATTCAAAGCCTTCCTTGGTGTCTTTAACGATAACTCCCAGCTCTTTCAGCCGGTCGCGAATTTTATCGGCTGTGTCGAAGTCCTTGTTCTTTTTGGCTTCGAGTCGGATGTGAAGGATCATCTCAATGAGTTCACTGGTCAGCCTGCTGCCTTCTTCCTGTTGGCTTTCCCGCTCCAGGCCCAGGATATCCTGGACAAAATGCTGGTAGATGCCCCGCAATTTATCGATGTCATCCCGGTGAATGGTGGCCTGCTTTTGGTGGACGGAATTGACGAACCGTACCATCTCAAACAACCTGGAGAACAGCACCGGTGTATTCATGTCGTCGTTCATCGCCTGGTAACAATCCCGTTCAAGTTGGTCCAGGTCCATATCTGATTGCTGGCCGGGTTTCAGCTGGTCAATGATTTCGCCTGCCTTCAGCAGTTTTTCCAGGCCTTTTTCGGCGGCCTGGAGGGCTTCGCTGGAGAAGTCCAGGGGGCTGCGGTAATGGGCCTGCAGGGTAAAAAAACGGATGGTCATGGGGCTGAAGGCCTTATCCAGGAGTTCATGATCACCGGAGAAGAACTGGTTCAGGGTGATGAAGTTGTGCAGGGATTTGCCCATTTTTTGGCCCGCGATCGTGACCATGTTGTTGTGCATCCAGTAGCGCACCGATTCCTCTCCCTCCGCTGCTGTGGATTGAGCAATCTCGCAATCGTGATGCGGAAATATCAAATCCATCCCACCTCCGTGAATATCGAAGGGATGCCCAAGGTATTTGGTACTCATCGCTGAGCACTCCAGGTGCCAGCCCGGAAAACCATCGCTCCAGGGAGAAGGCCATTGCATGATGTGTTCCGGTGAGGCCTTCTTCCAAAGGGCAAAATCAAAGGGATTTTTCTTTTCTTCCTGACCCTCCAGTTCCCGCGTGTTGGATCTGAGTTCTTCAATGTTGCGCCCGGAGAGTTTGCCATAATTGTGTTCGCGGTTGTATTTCTCCACGTCGAAATAAACCGAACCATTGCTGACGTAGCCATATCCCTTCTCGAGGATTTTTTTGACCATTTGTTGTTGTTCGATGATGTGACCCGAGGCACGGGGCTCTATGTTGGGCCTCAGCACATTCATCTGATCCATATTGTGGTGGTAGCTGCGGGTGTAATGTTCGGCAATCTCCATGGGCTCAACTTTTTCGAGCCGGGCTTTTTTGGCGATTTTATCCTCTCCCTGGTCGGCATCGCTTTCCAGATGCCCTACATCTGTTATGTTGCGCACATAACGCACCCGGTAACCCAGATGAAGCAGGTACCGGTGCAGCAAATCAAAGGTCACCGCAGGCCTGGCATGACCCAGGTGAGCCTCCCCGTAAACAGTAGGACCGCACACATAAAGACCTACATAAGGCGGACGCCGTGGTTCAAACTTTTCGTTTTTGCGCGTCAGGGAGTTGTGAATATATAAGGCTTGTTCCATAAGGTGAAGATGATTTTCGGGTACCATTGAATGCAGACAAAGTTAAAAAGAAAATAGAGCCTGAAAGCAGGCTTCCGGATCAGGAAGCCTTTACGGCCTGGAGCCTGAGGGGGTGCTTTTTAAGGACCTCCCTGGCTTTTTCATATCCCAGCTCAAACAATTCCTGACCGGCGGAAGCATTCAGCAGCCCGTACTGGTTGACTTTATCGGGTTGGATGAACAGATCGCATTTTTGGGCCATTTCCTTGATCCTTGAATTGACCGAGACGTGAAACGACCGCTCTGCTATTTGGATCAGCCCCTTTATTTGTTCCTCCCTGCCGGTGGGATTCACATGGACACCGATGATATGATCCGCCTTCCCCTGGATGGGCCTGACCGGGAAATTATCCAGCACGCCCCCGTCAACATAGGTGATGTTATCAATGTAGACGGGTTTAAAAAGCACCGGTATGCTGGCTGAAGCTACAATCCGCGGAACCAGCTCTCCCTGGTGAAAATAGTCACTCACCCCGTCGTTCAGATTCGTGGCGTTGCAGTAAAAAGGAATTTGTAGTTCTTCAAAGGTTTTCGCCCGCAGGGATTCTCTCAGGACCTTGCCCAGATTGTCGATCCCCAGCAATCCATCCCGGGGAATGGTGATGCTGGCAAACCTCAACAAACTTTTGTCCTTGAAAATACTGAATATTTCATCGGCCGTATAGCCGTCACAGTACAACACCCCTGCCAGGGCACCGGCACTCACCCCTGAAACCACTTCCGGATAGATACCGTGCTCGTTGAGCGCCTTGAGTACCCCAATGTGAGCAAAACCTCGGGCTGCCCCTCCGCTTAGCACCAGGGCCGTTTTGTACTGCTTTTTTTTCCTGTTGAAAATCGGTAAAAGCTTCATGGCTCGATCCTTAGATTGTATGGTGTATTGATCTGCAAAAGTAGAATAATTTTCCCGTTCAACTATCAACCTTAAAGTTATTTAACTTTATGCAAAAACCCTTAACTTTGATCATTGGATTAAGATTAGGAGGTTTGCCTTATGCCATCAACCAAACAAAATAAAGTGGCCCGCCTGCTTCAGAAAGAGTTGGGGGATATTTTCCAAAAGAAAAGCCGCCGGCTTTTCCAGAATAAAATGATTACCGTTACTGTCGTGCGCATATCGCCCGATCTATTAATTGCCAAGGTCTACCTGAGCATATACCCCAGCAAAAACAATGAAGATACCCTGGCCCTGGTCAGACACCATGCCGGCGAAATCCGCTATGAACTGGGCAACCGTATCCGGCATCAGGTCAGGAAGATCCCCGAGCTTAACTTTTTCATCGATGACTCCCTGGATTATATCGAGAACATTGATCGCTTGCTGAAGGAAGATCAGAACGAAAGCCCGAACCAAAACCCGGACCCCGGGTATCGGGCTGAAAACCCCGACAATAACCCCGATAATAAACCTGACCAAAACTCTGACGATAATTCAAACAAGAACTTGACGTGAAATTTCCACTTTTTGTTGCACGGCGTTATTTTTTTACCAAAAAGCTGCGGAATGTCATCAACATCATTTCGTTGATTTCCGTGGTAGGAGTGGCCGTGGGTACCATGGCCCTGGTGGTGGTACTCTCTGTATTCAATGGTTTTGAAGACCTGATCAAATCCACCTATAACGCCTTTGATCCGGATATTGAAATCACGCCTTCCTCGGGTAAGACCTTTATTCCTGGTGAAGAGAAGCGTTTTCAGCAGGTCGAAAAGCTGGCTGGAGTGGAAGTTTTTTCCCGGGTGCTCGAAGAGAATGCCTTGATTCGGTATGACGATAAACAGTATATTGGCCGGGTTAAGGGCGTGGAAGACAATTTTAAGGAGCTCTCAGGGGTGGATAGTATGATGACCCAGGGCCATTTTACCCTGGAAGACCAAAACAAACAATATGCAGTAGTGGGAAAGGGATTGGCTTATTTCCTGTCCATAAGCCTGAATTTTATGGAACCTTTGAATATCTATGTCCCCGAAAGGGGCCGATCTGCCACGTATAACCCCAGAGAGGCTTTCAACCGAAAATATATTTTTCCCTCCGGCATCTTTAGTACCCAGCCCGAATACGATAAACAATATGTGATTGTTCCCATCGGTTTTGCCCGCCAGCTGCTTGATTATGACCAGGAAGTTACCTCGGTCGAAGTGAAAGTCCAAAAGGGACGTCAGGTTGGGGAGGTAGAAGAACAGATCGAAAAAATCCTGGGCGATGACTTTGTCGTCCAGAATCGCTATGAACAGCATGAAGTATTCTATAAAGTCATGCAATCGGAAAAATGGTATATTTTCCTGATTCTTACTTTTATTCTAATCGTGGCTTCTTTTAATATCATTGGATCCATAACCATGTTGATTATTGATAAAAAGAGCGACATTCTTATCCTGAGAAGCCTGGGCGCCAGCCTGAAAACCATCCGCCGTATATTCTTTCTGGAGGGATGGCTCATCTCTTTCATCGGAGCGGTAGGGGGTGTTATCGTGGGATTGTTTGTTTGCTGGTTACAGGAAACCTATGGTCTGATCCGCCTGGGATCGGCCGGATCTTTTATGACCGATTTTTATCCGGTGAATATACAATGGCTGGATATACTTGGAGTGTTTGGAACGGTCCTTGTTATCGGCTTTTTCGCTGCCTATTATCCCGTAAGATATATTACCCGAAAATATATTATGGAAGATCTCAGGGAAAATATATAGCCAGCTGCTTTATCGCTCCTTTATTTGATTTGCGAAAGCCTACCTTTAAGACCCCGCTTTTTTGAACCCCGCTAAGCGGGGTTATTTTTTTTGGACTCCGCTTAGCGGGGTCTTTTATACGATTTGTTTGCCATTGCTTTTACATATTCCAGCTAAAAGATATCAACATATTTGGTTTTTTCAGGATGAATATTTTTTTCGGGATGTTGATAAAAAATCCCCCGGTTAACGCTTAGTGCCTGAATTTTTGCAACAAAACACACTGTTTGTCGTACAAATTTATTAACATTGTGAATATGTTTTTGAATTCATCAAAAAATCCGATAGCATGTCCAGATATTTAAAACCCACCAAGGTTTTTCTTCTTTTATTATTTTCTGCTCTGTTCAGTTCAACATCTCTCTCCTCCCAAGAATTATACTGGGTTAATGGCAGTGGTTCGTGGAGTGATTCCACCCACTGGTCGCAAGAAAGTGGCGGCCAGGGTGGAGCTGGTATACCCGGGCCCAATGTCGATGTCCATTTTGACCAGCATTCTTTCGGCAGTCCGGGGCAAACCGTTAAGATCAAGGGCCAGGCCAGTTGCCATGATCTGAACTGGAAGGTGGATAAACCGCAAACCACCCTTAAAAGTGGTTCATTCATTTTTAACCGGTGGACCGGTGCCGAGCTAAATATACATGGATCTTTTGTTGCCAATAACAACATCAAAAATGATTTTTACGGCGAACTCATACTGGCTAAGGGCGAAGGTGAAAGAACGGTGGATATACCCTTCCGGCTTCATTCTGATGTATTGATCGATGGTGGTTCTGGAAAGGTTACTCTGCGAAGTAATCTGAATACCGAGGGCAATGTCCGGGTTCAGTCGGGTTCGTTTATTGCCCGTGACCGCCAGATCTCCTGTGATGCCTTTATTGGCAAAGGCAGCGATCCAAGAACGGTCGATCTGAAAGATTCCAAAATTGAAGTCAATGCATGGGATTTTTCCTCCGCGCAAAACCTTGACATGCCTTCTTCCGATTATTCGCTGGCATTCAGGGAGGGGTTCAACCAGAATAATTTTAAGAGTGCTTCCGGACTTGATTATGACAACATTGAGACGGTCGGCCAGAAAGCCGGTCTTTCTTTTTCGGCGACCATTAATGATGCTTTATGTAATGATACAGCCACCGGCTCCATCAAAGTAGATGTCTCCGGGGGAACATTGCCCTTCGACTATGAAATTTTTGAGGGGGCCACTACCGATGAAAATGAGCGTGAGGAGGAAGCGCTTAGTGTGGATTCGAGGACTTATACTTTTACGGATCTTTCCGGGGGCACCTATATGATTCGGATCACCGAGTCGACTGGCAGTAATCCTAAAACGACGGCCCGTACCGAAGATGTGGGGCCCGAACCCTTCCTGATTGATACCGTAAGGAACCTGAAGGCTTTGTCCTGTTACAACAGCATGGATGCCTGGTTTGATGTTGTTGCCACCGGTGGTACCCGGCCCTATAGCTATTCCTGGCAATGGAAGAGGCAATTTGAAGATCCCTGGACCACCCTGGGCTCCGATTCCATTGAAAAGGATATTGGCCGGGGCTTTATCAAAGTCACCGTGGATGATTACAACGGATGCGGACCAGCAACCCAGGATATTTATTTTGAAACCGATGGGACAGAGGAATATCAAGATAGCATCCCCCCGAAAATTGAAATTGACACTGCTGCGCTCACCTCTACGGATGCCTGTGAAGCGGAAGATGATGGTACGGTTAGCGTAACGGCCAGTGGAGGCACCGGTGATATTGATTATTACCTGGTGGCAGAAAGTACCATGGATACCATTCCTTCCGGTGATTTTGATGAGGACGGCGATTTTACGGGTTTGGCTCCTGATACCTATCAGACATGGGCCATTGATTCTGAAGGATGTCGTCAGCAGGGGCCTGATGCAGTGGTCGGAACCATTCCGGCCACCTCCATTACCAGCCAGCCTTCGGATGAAACGGTTTGTGAGGGCAATACAGCCAGTTTTGTGGTCAGTGCCGAAGGCGGGGGCAACATCACATATCAATGGCAAAGCAATGCCAGTGGAAGCTGGCAGGATCTTTCCAACGGTGGGGATATCAGTGGAGCCACCTCTGATGTGCTCTCCATCTCCAATACCACCAATGTCGACGAGGGAGATTACAGGGTAATCGTTTCCAGTGAATGCGGCTCAGACAAAACATCGGATCCGGCCACCCTGACGGTTAATGATGCCACCCAAATAAATACCCAGCCTTCCGATCAAGCGGTTTGTGAAACCAATGATGTGACATTTAGCCTGGAGGCCGACGGCACCAACCTATCTTATCAGTGGCAGAGCAATGCCAGTGGCAGCTGGCAGGACCTTTCCGATGGGGGCGATATCAGCGGGGCCACAACGGATTCATTGACTATTTCCAATACCGATGCTACCGATGAAGCCGATTACCGGGCGCTGGTCAGTGGAGAGTGTGGTGACGAAACCAGTGATGAGGTTACCCTGACTGTGAATACCAATACCCAGATTACAACCCAGCCCGGTGATCAGACCGTATGCGAAGGCAGTAATGCCAGCTTCACGGTAGGGGCCGATGGAACCAACCTGGGCTATCAATGGCAAAGCGATGTCAGTGGTAGCTGGCAGGATATGACCAATGGCGGGGATATCAGTGGGGCCACCACCGATCAGCTGACCATCTCCAATACAACCAATTCGGATGAGGCCGATTACCGTGTTGTGGTTAGCGGCGATTGCGGGGGCGATCAAACATCAGATCCGGCCTCCCTTACGGTTCATGATACCACCCGGATTATATCCCAGCCCTCCGATCAAACGGTTTGTGAAACCAATGATGTAACTTTTAGCCTGGATGCCGACGGCAACAATCTTTCCTATCAATGGCAGAGCAATGCCGGTGGTAGCTGGCAGGACCTTTCCGACGGGGGTGATATCAGCGGGGCTACCACCGACCAGTTGACTATAGACAACACGGAAGAGGCCGATGAAGCCGATTATCGTGCGGTGGTCAGCGGCACCTGTGGAGATAAGACCACCAATACAGTGAGTCTGACGGTCAATCCCAGTACCGATATTACCAGCCAGCCCAGTGACCAAAACGTATGTGAAGGGACCAATGTAACTTTTTCTGTGGGGGCCGACGGCAGCAGCCTTTCCTATCAATGGCAGAGCAATGCCGATGGCAGCTGGCAGGACCTCTCCGACGGGGGTGATATCAGCGGGGCCACCACCGACCAACTGACCATAGACAATACAGAGGAAGCTGATGAAGCCGATTACCGCGTTCAGGTCAATGGCGATTGCGGCAGTGATACCAGCAATACAGCAACCCTGACGGTCAATGCCAACACCGAGATTACTGACCAGCCCAACGATCAGACCTTGTGTGAGGGATCCAATGTAACTTTTTCGGTGGAGGCCGATGGCAGCAGCCTTTCCTATCAGTGGCAGACCAATGCCGGTGGCAGCTGGCAGGACCTCTCCGATGGGGGTGATATCAGCGGGGCCACCTCCGACCAGCTGACCATAGCCAATGCGGAGGAGGCCGATGAAGCCGATTACCGCGTTCTGATCAATGGTGATTGCGGCAGTGAGGCCAGCAATGCAGCAACCCTGACGGTTAATCTCAACACCGAGATTACCAGCCAGCCCAGCGATCAAACGGTATGCGAAGGCAATGATGTAAATTTCTCGGTCAACGCCAATGGGACCAATCTGAGTTATCAGTGGCAAAGCAATATCAGCGGCAGCTGGCAGGATATTTCCGATGGGGGAGACATCAGCGGAACTTCCACCGATACCCTCACCATTGCCAGTGCTGAAAATGCTGACGAGGCCGATTACCGCGTTGTGGTTACCGGTGATTGTGGTGCCGACCAAACTTCTGATCCCGCTAGCCTTACCGTTAACGATGCCACCCGGATCATTTCACAACCCTCCGACCAATCTGTTTGTCAGGGCAATACCGTCACTTTCGGGTTGAATGCTGAAGGCAGCAACCTGTCTTATCAGTGGCAGAGCAATGCGGGTGGCAGCTGGCAGGACCTCTCCGATGGAGGCGACATCAGCGGGGCCACCACCGACAGCCTGACCATCTCCAATACCGAACAGGCTGATCAAGCCGATTATCGTGTTCAGGTCAGCGGGGATTGCGGCGACCAGACCAGCAATGAGGTGCGCCTGAGGGTCAATCCCAATACCCAGATCACCGATCAGCCCTCCGATCAGACCGTTTGTGAAGGCACCCAGGCCGTTTTTGAGATCACGGCCCAGGGCACCAACCTTTCTTTTCAATGGCAGAGTGATGTCAGTGGCAGCTGGCAGGACCTCTCCGACGGGGGCGATATCAGCGGGGCCACCTCCGAGCGGCTCACCCTCGATGATGCTTCCAATGGCGATGAAGCTGCTTACAGGGTGATTGTCTCCGGCGATTGCGGACCCGATCAGACCTCTGATCAGGCCACCCTGGCGGTTACCGATACCACCACCATTACGGCTTCCCCGACCGACCAGACCATATGTGAAGGCAATGATGCCGTGTTGAATGTCTCAGCCGAAGGGGCCAACCTGGCTTACCAGTGGCAAAAACAGAGCAGTGGCAGTTGGCAGGACCTCTCCGACGGGGGCAACATCAGTGGTGCCACCACCGATGAACTGGACATATCTGATGCGGTCCTTACCGATGCAGGAACCTACCGGGTTGTGGTGACCGGTGATTGCGGGATGAAAACCAGCGATACCGCCAACCTGACGGTTAATCCGGCTACCAACGTCGTGAGCCAGCCCTCCGATAAACACGTCTGTGAAGAAACCCAGGTTACTTTCGGCATCGAAGCCGAAGGCTCCGGCAGCCTCGATTATCAATGGCAGAGCGATGCCAGTGGATCCTGGCAGGACCTTTCCGATGAGACCAACATCTCAGGGGCAACCACCGACAGCCTCACCCTCTCGGCCATTGATACTACCCTCGAAGGCCAATACCGCTGCCTGGTTTCCGGTGCATGCGGGTCCGATACCAGTGCTGCAGCCACCCTCAATGTCAATTGGTTCCGCATTAATGTGGGCCAGCCCAGTCCGTTCAATGTAGATACCTCTTCCACCAAGATTACGGTTTCTATAGAGATCATTGACCATGAATGGGTTCAGGATCTGAGTTATTACCTGGTGGCCCCTGATGGCAATAAAGTGCGCCTGGGTGCTGCCTCCGAAAATTGTTTCATCAACAAAAAGGCCACCGACCTGACCTTTACCACTGCCTTATCAGATACCTTTGATGTGTGTAACGATCCGCTTTCGGGAACTTATGGAATACCCGGTTCACTGGCCCCGATGCATGGGAGCGACCCGGCCAACGGGGCCTGGAAGGTACGCGTGGAAGATTCCCACAACTGGGCACCCAATACCTACGTAGGGGAGATCATCAATGCTTCCATCCATTTCACCGACCAGCATGATGTGGAGGGAGATACCGTTACGGTAAGTTATGAAGCCGATTCCATCCATAAGCCGATACGCGAATTTAGCGGGGTAAGCGGAGACGACCCGGCCATTACCGAATACAACGTTCCCACAGGCCTGAAGACCTCCTGCTATGGCACTTGTGATGCCATTGCCGTGGTATCCCATCAGGGCGGCATCGCCCCGTATCAATACGAATGGAGCGACTCCGCCAACTTCAATAACATCATCTCCACCAATGATACCACCAGCTTGTGTGCCGGTACCTATTATATAAGGGTCACCGATGACCTGGGTTGTACGGAGATTGATTCAGTGGTTGTGAGCCAGCCCGAAGAGATAGTGATCGATTCACTGGATGTGATTTCGATTACCGATAAGAATGGATGTTATGGAGCCCCGATTGGAGAAGTACACGACAGCGCCTATGGAGGCACCGGAACCCTTCAGTATACACTGATCCGTGACCCCATGGGGGATGTGGATACCATCGGCGTGAATACCAGCGGCGATTTTGTGAACCTTGCCGGTGGCGATTATTTCCTTGAAGTCAGGGATGACAACAATTGTGTGGAAGATACCATTTTTACCCTTGAGCAACCTGATAGCCTGGCCATTGTCAATGAAAGCTTTACCCCCCTCTCGGCAGAGGGAGCCAGTGATGGCAGCATCACCATTGATGCGCAGGGAGGAACACCACCGTTATCCTATGTGCTTTATCGGATGCAACCCTCCGATACAGTGGCCCTGGATACAACTTCCAACGGAGTGTTTGATAATTTATCCGAAGGCAGTTATTTTGTCCGGGTAACCGATGTTAACGGATGCGGTCCGGTTCAAAGCAGCGATTTCCTGATTACCCCCCTGGAAATTGATTTCGACATTACACCGGTCTCATGTGCTGCCGACAGCAACGGAAGGATCATAGCCAACATCAATGGGGGTCTGCCTCCCCTGCGATATGAGTGGACCAGTTTGGCCGGCGATACCCTGCAAGTGACCGAAACAAACCAAACTTCCGATACCCTTGAACCATTGGCCGGGGGCCGTTATGTGCTGAACCTGATTGACAGTACCGGCAATAGCGAGCGTGATACAGCAATGGTTGCGGAACCCGATACCCTGGAGATTGCAAATATCATACCCGACACCTTATCCTCGGTTTCCGCTTCCGATGCTTCCATTACCGTGCTTGGCACCGGCGGCAATGATACCATTTACTTTGACCTGGCCCAGGTGAACAATCCTTCGTTCTCAGCCCGGGATACCGTGCTTTCGGTTCGCGACTCGGCCTCGGCCCGGTTTGACAGCCTGGCTGCAGGCTTGTACGAGGTAACTGTATATGATGAAAAAGGCTGTGGATATGACGTGGATTCGGTCAACATCACCAATTTTGAGTTGACCATGGATAAATACGATATATTGTGTCATGGTGAAACCAATGGCCTGGCCATTGCCAATATATCGGGGGGTACAGCCCCATTAACCTATACCTGGACCTCCGCCACCCATACCGGTGATCATCGGCGTGATAGCCTCAAATCCCTTGCTGCGGGTAAGTATGAAGTAACCGTGGAGGATGCCTATGGTTTTACCCTGACCGATTCGGTCACCATCGAACAGCCTGATCCCATTGATTTATCTGTCACCACCAGCCAGGCTCAGTGCCCCGACAGCCACATGCCTGTGGAAGGCGATGATGTAGGGGCCATCTATCTCGATGCCGTTGGCGGGGTTCCCTATAGCAACCCGGATGCATCTTACCATTATTACTGGCGCGAGATAGGCGATACCATTGCCGGACGCGACAGCCTGGTAGGGTTAAGCGGAGGCCAGTACCGGGTTAGTGTGATAGACAGCAACGGTTGCTCCCTGGAAAGGGAGATCACTGTACCACAAAACCCCGACAACGTGATCAGTGTCTCTTACGGGGGGCATCAAAACGGGGATTCCATTTGTTATGGCTCGGACATCTCTCTTTATGTCACCGAGCTTGAGCAGGCCGATTCACT
>Ga0207714_1000381_pt1 | contig 30821 bp, 25 predicted proteins | sample PonA232FremontCA_2_FD_187270 | JGI IMG/M metagenome (GOLD analysis project Ga0207714, IMG submission 187270) | Marine sediment microbial community from Fremont, CA, USA - Pond A23 Sediment 2 (SPAdes) | ecosystem: Environmental > Aquatic > Marine > Unclassified | place: USA: Fremont, California...
CTTATTCCTTTAAACTTTATAGATATATGGTCAATGTATTTACTATGCATTGTTTGAATAATGCCTTGCTCAATTGCCTTATGTTCTTCGTAACTCTCTATAAAAGGCACTATTTTTATCCATTCAATTTAGAAGCCACAGTGCTTTTGGTCGTTTTATCTGACTTTATCGGAATTTGTTCCTAAATGGAAGACTTTAAAATTCTTTTGTCTGTTTAACTTATAAATAAAACACAAATGCACCCGGGAAATTAATTGTTTCAAGGGTGCATTCGTGATGTAGAGGAGGGAAGGTTTTATTGTTTAAGAACCTTCATAATAGCCTGTTTGTTGTTTTGGTTTCTGACCTTAATTATGTATATACCCTTCTTTTCGCCTAGATGAAGATTCAATCGTTGTTTATTGGTAAAGTTCTTATTTTTAAGGACTCTGCCAGTCAGGTCTGTAACCTGAACATTGAGCTGACCATAGACTGCAGTCATATTAATAGTTACACGTCCTTGCGTTGGATTTGGATAAACTGAAATTTCATGTGCAAAGGAGTTTTCATCGATACCTACTGCCTGAGTAGTGACACATTCGGAAGTGTCTACGCAACTGCCCTTGGTAATTTCTACCGCGTAACTACCGCTACTGCCCGGTTCGAATGAACTTCCGGTTTCGCCACTGATTTCGCTGTAACCGTTGTTGCAGTTCAACCATTGATAGGAGTCTCCGTTGGCATTTGAGTTCAGTACAGACCCCGATTTATCAACGGTGGTATCGATTGATGTCATTGTCAGATTGATTGTTATGAGACTATCACAGCCCATATGGTTTGTAAGTGTATCCTGATATGTACCTGAAGAGTCATACATTTCGTCCCCACTTGGGACCGTATATTTACTGCAGCGGGTTACAGAAATCGTATCATAGGTAGCTTTACAAGTATATTTCCAAAGCTCTTTCCCTGTTGTGTCTGTCTCAGCATTGAAATACAAACTGTTGTTAAAAACAGCCATCTCTGAAGGATTTGAGTCTTCCGGTCCACTATTGATATCTGCTGCGAGTGTTGGCTTGTTTATTCCGTCATAGCTCCAAAGTTCTTTTCCTTTAGTTTTATGTTCAGCCTGAAAATATAGTTTATTGCCGTAGACTTTTAGTTCATTTGGATACGACCACCCTGGGCCGTCAATAATATCAGCAACTAAAGCAGGAGAGCTATTACCGTCATATACCCATAATTCTTTTCCATGTATACCGTCATTTGCTTCAAAATAAAGTTTGTTATTATAAACTGTTAGATCTTCAGGGAATGAACCTCCTCCCGAGTTAATATCAGCTACCATTTCAGGTGGACCAGAACCATCATAGACCCATAATTCTTTTCCTTTATTGCCATCTCTTGCAGCAAAATAAAGTTTATTGTTAAAGACCGTTAATTCATTTACTTCAGAATCTCCACCCCCGCTGTTGATGTCAGAAACTTGGGTGGGTAACCCGGAACCATCATACATATAGAGTTCTGCTCCATAGTCTCCGTCATTAGCCTGGAAATATAATTTATTGTTAAAGACTGTAAGGTGTTTAGGCTCTCCTCCTGTGCTGCCACTCTGGAATTCGGCAACAATAGAAGGTGATCCGGTGCCATCGTATACCCACAATTCCCTTCCTGTTTCCGGGGTATAGGCACTAAAATATAATTTATTATTAAAAACAGTCTTATTTACTGGATTGGAACTTCCTGAACCACTATTTATGTCAGCAACCTGGTTTACAGAAGAAGATCCATCGTAGTTCCAGAGTTCCAGTCCATCTGTTCCAGTCATTGCTGTGAAAAACAATTTATTGTTAAAAACAACTAAATTCAAGGCGTACCCACTAGCACTTCCAGGATTAATATCTTTTATCATTGATGTATTGCCTTGACCATCTGCCTGCCAGAGCTCATTTCCTTCATTTTGGGTGCTTGCATTGAAATATAATTTATTGTTAAATATCTTTAAATTCTGTGGATTTGAATCATGATTTGTAGAGTTAATATCTGCCGCCAGACTTAAAGAGGAACCATCATACGACCATAATTCATCCCCTTTTTCGCCGTCATCCGCCTGAAAATACAGATTATTACTAAATTCAGCTAAATATTTCGGATTTCCGCTTGAAATCCCCGGATTAATATCAGCAGCCTGAGAAGGAGTATTAGTGCCATTGTAGACCCAAAGTTCCCAACCGTCTGTACCTGCAGAGGCACTAAAATATAACTTATTATTAAAGACAGATAAATTACCAGGGTTAGAACCACTACTTCCTGATCTAATATCTTCAACCATATAAGGAGCATTGGTGCCATCAAAAGTCCATAGTTCTTTACCGTTTGAACCATCTCTAGCCTGGAAATATAGCTGATTGTTATAAACTGTTAATTCTCTTGGATACGAACCACTGCCACCTGAGTTAATATCTGAAACAAGGGAAGGTGGATTAGCTCCGTCATATTTCCAAAGCTCTCTGCCGTTAGTGCCATCCCCTGCTGTAAAATAGAGATTTCCATTCATAACTGTTAATTCTCTCGGGGCGGAACCGGATCCTCCAGAATAAATGTCTTCAACAATACTTGCAGAATTACCATCGTATATCCAAAGTTCAGAGCCATTCGTGCCGTCAACAGCTGAAAAATATAATTTATTATTCATTACAGTCAGATATGCGGGATTAGAGGATCCATTTGAATTGATGTCTGTTACACGTGAAGGATCCCCATTGCCATCATACACCCATATTTCAGAGCCGTTAACTCCGTCTTTGGCAGCGAAATATAACTTGTTGTCGAAAACCGTTAAAAAGGATGGATATGAACTCTTATCCAGAGCATTAATGTTATCAACAAGTTTAGGCGGTTCGGTCCCATCATAAACCCATAACTCAGATCCATAAACGCCATCGTTTGCCTCAAAGTATAATTTGTTGTTGTAAACGGTAAGTGAACTTGGATAAGAAGATCCTGAGCCAGAATCAATATCAGCTACCATAGTTGGGGGGTTAGAACCATCATATTCCCATAGTTCTTCACCGTTTATTCCATTTGAAGCTTGAAAATAAAGCTTACCGTCATATACCGTTAAGTTTTCCGGGGAAGAGTTTGAAAATGAAGTGTTTTTATTAATATCGGAAACTTGCGATAATTGCTGGGATATTGCATTTCCTGCAAATACAAGTAATAATACTATCAAACTAAGCTTTTTGACTGTCACGAAAAATGTTTCGTTTTTTTCCTTAAGGTTTGGATGTAAATGTTGTACCATAGGTTATAATTTTTTAGTTTACTTGATTCAATACAAGCTTATCGTATGAATGTTTATGCAATAATCAAACTAAGGTTTATTTTTCCCTCTGAATATAAATAACATAAATTAGTTTGTGTCCCTTGAAACGAGAAGTAAGTGGTTTATAACGACATATTTGTTAAATTATTGATGCTTAGAATTTTTTGAAGAGAAAATGTAAGCCTTCACCAAGCCAGCTTTGATTGAATTATTAATGCCTAAGCTGTAGCATATTAAATATATTGTTTAAATGTATTCTATAAATTGACTATATAATGGGGAACATGAAAAATTTTTATTAAAAATAAATTGCACTGCTTTCATTTTTTGATAATTATTGATTGAAGATACAAGGATACAGAGAACATTGACTTGTTAGTGGCCAGAAAATCAAATTCGAAAAGAAAACATAAACTTTATCCTGAATATCTACATTCAATGGTCTGTATTTCAATATTTACTCTTTTCATATACTGGATTATCCGCCGCCAACATACATTATTTTTCGAGTAAACTTGGACTTATAGGATTATTTTTTTACTTTCATCCTGTCTTAATTAAAAAGCTGGCTAACATGTTAGTAAAAACTTATGGCAGTGCCGTCCAGGGCATAAATGCCATTACTGTCACTATTGAAGTAAATGTTTCAAAAGGGATCAATTTCCATCTGGTTGGATTGCCGGATAACGCTGTTAAAGAAAGCCAACAAAGGATCGACTCCGCTATAAAAACCAATGGGTTCAAGTATCCCGGGAAAAAGATCGTTATAAACATGGCTCCGGCTGATATACGCAAGGAAGGATCTGCATACGATCTTCCGTTGGCCATTGGTGTTTTAGCTGCCTCCGAGCAAATTAAATCCGATCAGCTTGAAAACTACGTATTCATGGGTGAACTGTCTTTGGACGGCGGACTGCAGCCAATAAAAGGAGTCTTGCCAATTGCTGTTCAGGCACGAAAAGACGGGTTTAAAGGATTAATCCTGCCAAAAGAAAATGCCAACGAAGCGGCAGTAGTCAATGATCTTGATGTATACGGAGTTGAAAACATTAAAGAAGTTACAGATTTCTTTAATGAAAAAGCAGCGCTCGAAAAAAATCACATCGATACACGGGAAATATTTTATGCCAATATAAACGACTACGAGTTTGATTTTTCAGATGTTAAAGGACAAGAAAATGTAAAAAGAGCCCTGGAAATAGCGGCAGCCGGAGCTCATAATTTAGTAATGATAGGTCCTCCAGGTGCAGGAAAGACAATGCTGGCCAAAAGGCTACCCACAATTACCCCACCTCTCAACCTCTACGAAGCTTTAGAAACTACAAAAATACATTCCGTAGCAGGAAATACAGACTCAGAGACAACGCTCATGACAAGGCGGCCTTTCCGTGCGCCACATCATACCAGTTCTGATGTAGCCCTTGTCGGAGGGGGGGGATTTCCGCAACCCGGAGAAATATCCCTGGCGCACAACGGAGTGCTTTTTCTGGATGAATTGCCAGAATTCCCAAGAACCGTTCTCGAAGTCATGAGGCAACCATTGGAAGACAGAATAATTACAATTTCCAGGGCAAAATTTACGGTTGAATACCCCGCAAACTTTATGCTGGTTTCTTCAATGAACCCATGCCCGTGTGGGTATTACAATCACCCGGAGAAAGATTGTGTATGCACACCCGGGAACATTCAGCGATATATGAATAAAATTTCAGGGCCGCTTCTCGATCGTATTGATATTCAGATAGAAGTAGTCCCTGTTTCCTATGATGAGCTCTCAGCAACCAGGAAAAACGAAAACAGTGATGCCGTTCGAGAACGCGTGATTAAAGCGAGAGAAAAGCAAAGTGAACGATTTGCTGAATATGATCAAATACATGCAAATGCACAAATGAGCAGCCGCATGATCAGGGAATATTGTGAAATTAACGAGGCGGGTAAAAACCTGCTCAAAAAAGCCATGGAAAACCTCGGGCTTTCCGCCAGAGCTTATGACAGAATATTGAAAGTATCCAGAACAATTGCCGACCTGGAGGGAACAGAAAATATTCAGGCACCACATTTAGCCGAAGCCATTCAATACAGAAGCCTGGACAGGGAAACATGGGGAAATTGATACTTTAAGTGTTTAATTTTTGAAATGATATCATACTTTGCAATAAAATTTATATTTTCGTGATTAGTTAAAATAAAATTAACTTTAGAAATATGGCACAAATTGATCTGAAAAAAGAACACCAAAACACCCTTAATACGCCAAGGTATAATTACAGTATTATGGCAAAATTGTTTTTTCTAGCTATGGATATTGCCGCCGGGAAAAAGGATACACTCCCTAAAGCAAAATTGCTCGAAATACTTGCAAGCGTACCCTATAGAATATGGGAGGTCAGGCATTACACAAAACAAACAAGAAAATACGCAAATTCTGATAAAGTAAAAAAGGCTCAAAATGTTATTGACTGGGGGCGTGAAGCTCAGGATAATGAATATACACACCTTTTGGTTATTCATGAAAAGATGAAAGAAGATGGCCTCAAAGATAAATGGTACCTAAAACCATTTTTTACATTTTTTATTGTTCTTACCTATGTTATTGTTGCACGTTTAATGGCATTTTTCAGCCAAAACAGAGCTTTTTTATTTAATGGTGAATTTGAAAATCACGCTGAATCTGTTTATGCAGGCCTGGTGGTTGACAACCCGCAATGGGAAGAACAAAAAGTCACCAACCCAATAGTTAAAGCTTACGCCAATGTAGATACATGGGCAGATGTTTTCAGGCGCATATCTCTGGATGAAAGAGATCATATGAATCATAGTTTCTGGTTCTGCGGTAAAACTGAACACATTGTTGAATACGAAGGAATGCCTGAATTACGTAAGCAAGGAGACAATGAAGCTATTAATGCCATGTAAAAAAAAAGTTACTGCTAACTGAAAACGATAATTTCAATATTTTAAATACAAAACATTATCATATATAACTATTTGAATGTAAACAAGAGAGCTTAAAATAAAAAATAACCAAAAGCTCCTTGTGGTCAAAATTTATAGTGTTTAATTTGGGTTTTCGATTTTAAACCCTTACTTTTGATTTCCTTTACAATCTATTATTGTAGTCTTTCAATAAAAAAGGACTAACTAAGGTTTTCAAGCCTGGTTAGGAATTTTTATGTATATTTGAAATAGTTCAAAAACAAAGCGGGTATAAATTTATTTTCTACTTTTTACAATACCTGAAAGAGGAGAAAATAAAACAAGCGTTATGATGAATTAAAGTAAAACCTTAAAAAACCAAATAAATTATGCTTATGGAATACGTAATTTACAGCATCCCTCTACTTGCTGTAGTAGGATTTTTATTTATTAGTTGGAAAACTTCCTGGGTTAATAAACAATCCAGTGGCGATGAAAAGATGCAAAATATTGCCCGCCGAATAAGAGATGGCGCAATGGCATTTTTAAAATCAGAATACAAAGCACTTAGCATATTTGTTATAGCTGTTGCCATCCTTCTTTTCTTCAAAAGCACTACAGAAGCCGACTCCAATGGTTTTGTAGTTGTTTCTTTTATCACCGGAGCAGTTTTATCGGGGCTTGCAGGTTTTATGGGGATGCGAATTGCCACCAAAGCCAACGTAAGAACCACACAAGCAGCAAAGAGCTCTTTAGGACAAGCTTTGGGTGTCGCTTTCAGTGGCGGATCCGTAATGGGAATCGGAGTTGTATCATTAGGAATAGCAGGATTAAGTGTTTTATTTATTCTATTCCACTATGTGATTGGGACTGAATGGGGACTATCAGTTGTTCTCAATGTGATTTCTTCCTTTTCTTTGGGAGCTTCATCTATAGCTCTATTCGCAAGGGTTGGCGGCGGAATATATACCAAAGCTGCTGACATAGGAGCTGACTTAGTCGGGAAAGTAGAAGCAGGAATTCCCGAAGATCATCCACTAAACCCGGCAACAATTGCCGATAATGTAGGTGATAATGTAGGTGATGTTGCGGGAATGGGTGCAGATTTATTTGAATCCTTTGTTGGCGCAATTATAGCAACAATGATTATAGGCGCCTCTTTTGTTGGATTAACGTCATTTCAGGAAAATTTTGAGATGGGCGCTGTGATTTTACCACTGGCTCTTGGTGGAATTGGTATAATTTCATCAATAATAGGTGCTTTATTTGTCCGATTAAAGAATAGTGACAATCTACATAAGGCCTTAAACAAAGGCGAAGTAATTTCAATGTCTATTATGATTGTATCTTCGTTTTTTATTATCCAATGGCTTTTACCCGAATCATGGACCTACGAAACATTAATAGGTGGAACCCATACAGTGACTGCTATAAAAGTATTTATTTCTACATTAATTGGTATTGCAGCCGGATATATTATTGGAAAAATTACGCTTTATTATACAGGAACGAATAAAAAACCTACACGAAGCATTGCAAACAATTCTGTCACAGGCCCGGCTACTAACATTATTGCCGGACTTGAAGTTGGTATGTCTTCAACAGCAATTCCACTTATAACAATAGCTGCTGCAATTATAATCACTTATCTTTTGGCTGGACTATTTGGAATTGCTATAGCAGCGGTAGCTTTGCTTGCCAACGTTGGTTACCAGTTATCTGTGGATGCGTATGGACCTATCGCAGATAATGCAGGTGGTTTAGCTGAAATGAATGAACTCTCATCTGATGTGAGAAGTAGAACAGACAAATTAGATGCAGTAGGCAACACAACTGCAGCTATCGGAAAGGGCTTTGCTATTGGTTCAGCTACACTTACAGCTCTGGCTTTATTTTCTGCATTTATGAAACAAGCAAACATTGACCATATTGATGTGGCAAACCCGCAAATCATGGCCGGGTTACTCATAGGTGCAATGCTGCCTTTCTTATTCTCTTCTTTAGCTCTGGGTGCAGTAGGAAGAGCTGCCCGACAAATGATTGAAGAAGTCAGGCGGCAGTTTAATTCCATTCCTGAGCTTACAGAAGCACTGAAAGTAATGAAAAAATATGATGGAGAGGTAGATAATGCAACAGAGGAAGATAGAAAAATTCTTGATGCTGCCGATGGAAAAGGAGAATATCAAAAATGTATTGAGATCTCTGCGAAATCTTCACTCCGCGAAATGCTGCTGCCTGGTGCTTTAGCTATTGCAACACCGGCGTTAGTTGGCTACCTGGGCGGACCGCAGATATTAGGTGGTTTATTGATGGGACTGGTTGCCAGCGGTATTCTGCTTGCTATTTTTCAGGCTAATGCAGGTGGCGCCTGGGATAACGCCAAGAAAATGATTGAAGAAGGTTACGACTACAAAGGTGAACACTACGAAAAAGGAAGTGAAACTCATAAAGCTACTGTTGTAGGTGACACCGTGGGCGATCCGTTAAAAGATACTTCCGGTCCTTCTTTGAACATCCTCATCAAGTTGATGTCTATTGTAGCATTGGTTATTGCTCCGGGAATTGCATTGCAAGACAGCGATAAACAAGCTGAAAACACAGAGGAAAACCAAAAAGAAATTATCATTGACAAAGAAAATTCAACATCTGATAAGGTTTCTTCAAACACACTTCATCTGGGAGATTGGATGTACATCAACAGCAATGAATCTAATAAAAAGAAAATGATGGCTTCCGATTTGAATAATAAGTTAAATTCGACATTTTTTGTAAATGCTGCAGATAATATTATGAAAACAAAAAACGGAACTAACAATTACAGTCGACAAGAAGAGTTTCAATAAGAGTACATATTCATTATACATAGAACAATAAACCCGGGATTATTTCAAATTCCGGGTTTTATTTTTGCGCATTACGAAATGTATTTTTTTCACCGCTGAATCCTGAATATTTCCTCAGCTTCTGAAACTGCCGAGCGGCTGAACCTATGCAATAGTACTACTCTTTTCAGCCCAGTAATTGATCATTCGTGAAAATTTTCTTTTGTTAAATGGTTTTGCGAGGAAATCATTCATCCCTGATTTAATGGAATTTATTTTATCTTCCCTCCATGTGTTAGCGGTAACAGCGATGATTGGTGTATTAATGCCTCTCTTCCTGATCTCCCTGGTCGTTTCTATCCCATTCTTTTCGGGCATTTCTATGTCCATTAAAATAATATCGAAAGAACTTTCTCCGGCCTCTTCTATGCATTTTCTCCCATTATCAACAATAGTAAGATGAAGGCCCATGGTATTGATGTATCTTTCAATAACCTCCTGATAAATATCCTCGTCTTCAGCAAGGAGTATATGTATAGAATTACTATTACTGCCCTTCAACTCAATTGAATTTAAATTATTTCACTATTCCTTACAAATTACGGGAAAATTAGTTTTTAATTGTGTGAAAATCAACAATATTTGATGAAAGTAAAAAAGCCGTTGACGGATAATCTGTTTTTTGCATCTAACGGTATTTCTCTTCATTGTCCTGTAAAATACTGAGGTAATTGCGATAACGACCTGAATCAATAAACCCCTCCTCTACTTGTTGTTTTACATTGCAACCGGGCTCATTCTTATGAAGGCAGTTATGAAATTTGCAGTCTGACGAAGCTTCAAATATTTCCGGAAAATAATGATAAATTTCTTCTTTATGCATATCCACCAGACCAAATCCCTTTATTCCGGGGGTGTCTATAATACAACCACCAAAAGGCAGGGTATGTCGCTCCGCAAAGGTTGTTGTGTGTTTGCCTGTTTTATGGGCTTCCGAAACCGGTTTTGTTTTTATATTGCTCCCCGGAATGATTTCATTAATCAGGCTGGATTTTCCAACACCTGAATTTCCGGCAATTACAGTCTGCCTGTGCTTCAGCAGTGATTTCAACTGATCAAGGTTTTCTCCTGTTTTTGTTGAAATGGTACAAACCTGATACCCAATTTTAGTGTAGATATTGGTTAGCCTTTCCAGCTTTTCCATCAAAGACTCATCATACAAGTCAATTTTATTGAAAAGAACAATACCTGGTATTCTGTATGCTTCAGCGGTAACTAAAAACCTGTCTATAAACAAGGTGAAAGTCTCCGGGTAAATAAGTGACGCCATTACAATCGCCTGATCCACATTGGCCGCAATAATGTGACTTTCTTTAGATAGCTTCGTAGCCCTACGAATTATATAATTTTTTCTTTCCTTTAAATCGGTTATTAAGCCTTCTTTGGGGGTCTCCTGTACAATTCTGAATTTCACATTGTCACCTACAGCAACGGGGTTTGTTGTGCGAATTCCCTTTATTCGAAATTTTCCCTTTATTTTACACGCCCATTCTTCACCGTTTGTGTCTTCAACGTAGTACCAGCTTCCGGTAGATTTTTTTACAGTTCCTTCCAAATTATTGTCTTTTTTTACAAAAATAGAAGTTTGACCGGATTGATTGCAAATTTTGTCATTGTATTTTTGCAATTACTTTTGACGTTTAGTCTATGGTGGCCGTTTGCATTTAGCTCTTCGCTTTTAATGAGAAGTTTTTCATCATCGAGTAATCTATAGTATTATTGAAAATGAAATATTTTCTGGTATGATTTTAATTTATTCTTATCTTAGCGTGGATATTTTGAACCATCTATGGCTAATAAAGAAACGAAAATAACACGGAGGCGTTTAAGGAGTTCCTTTTTAACTTCAGTGATAAGTATTTCCATGGTTCTTTTTTTACTGGGAATATTAGGCTTATTGGTTTTAAATGCAAAACGCCTCTCTGATTATGTGAAAGAGAACATTGGGTTTTCAATCATTTTGAAAGAAGATGTGAAGGAGGTTGATGTCATTCGGTTACAGAAAAACCTGGATGCTTCAGACTATGTTAAATCAACAGAATATGTCACAAAAGAGGAAGCTGCAGAAGAGCTCCGGGAAGAACTTGGAGAAGATTTCATCCAATTTTTGGGATATAATCCATTACTTGCCTCTATAGATGTTCACCTGCGGGCAGATTATGCGAATCAATCAAGCATACAGCGTATAAAAAAGGATTTACAAAAATATGATCAAATAAAGGAAGTCTTCTATCAGAAATCGTTAGTTCAGTTAGTTAACCAGAACATCCGAAAAATTGGGATAATTATCCTGATTTTTAGCGGATTCTTATTTCTTATAGCAATAGCACTAATTAATAATACCATTAGATTGTCAATTTACTCTAAGCGATTCATCATCAACACAATGCAACTGGTAGGTGCCACAAAGGGTTTCATAAGGCGGCCATTTATTTATAAAGGTATGTTGCAGGGAGTTATTGCTTCAGTTATTGCTATGGGGTTGCTGACCGGAGCTGTATATTTTATGCAAAAAGAATTTGATGAAATTATTACTTTAAAGGATATTGAAATATTAGCCGTATTATACGGAGCCGTACTCGTGGCTGGCGTATTTATAAGCTGGCTTTCAACCTTTTTCGCAGTGAATCGCTATTTAAAAATAAACGTTGACAAATTATATGTGTGATATAAAAAAATATTAAGCTTATGGCAAAGAAAAAAACAGATTCCAAAAAACAATTCGCATTTTCCAGAGAAAACTACAAATTATTAATAATTGGAGTAGTTATTATAGTTATTGGTTTTATTTTAATGATTGGAGGAAAACCTGAAAGTCCGGAACAATTTAACCCAGAAGTGTTCAGCTTCAGACGTATTACCTTGGCTCCCATCCTGGTTCTGGCTGGTTTTGCTTTTGAGATTTATGCCATAATGAAAAAGCCCAAAGAAGATAAAAACCAATCAGATAAAGGATAGGTAAATGACATGGATTGAAGCATTAGTGTTGGGCCTGATTCAGGGCCTTACTGAATTTTTGCCTATTAGCAGCAGCGGTCATCTGGAACTTGGAAAAGCTATATTAAACACGCCTATAGAGCAAAGTTTGTTATTTACGATAGTTGTGCATGGCGCAACAGTATTGAGTATTATTGTTGTTTTTTGGAAAGATATTGCCTCACTTGTTTCTGAGACCTTAAAATTTGAATGGAATGATTCTTCAAAGTATTTACTCAAGATTTTGGTTTCAATGATTCCAATTCTTATTGTTGGTGTTTTCTTTAAAGAAGAAGTAGAAGGACTTTTTGTCGGAAATCTTGTGCTGGTTGGAATTATGTTGCTGATTACTGCCGGGCTGTTAACGTTAGCTTACTTTTACAACCCGTCAAATAAAACAATTACAAATAAATCTGCCTTTTTAGTTGGCATTGCACAAGCCATGGCCGTTATGCCCGGCATATCGCGTTCTGGCGCAACAATTTCTGCAGGGCTATTATTAGGAGCTAAAAGAAACGAAATAACCCGTTTTTCTTTTCTCATGGTGTTAGTCCCTATTATCGGAGCGAATATTTTAGATTTATCAGAAACAAACTTTTCATCTGCTGATTTTAATTACTTACCTCTGCTGGTGGGTTTTCTGGCAGCATTTATTTCCGGATTATTTGCCTGTAAATGGATGATCCGTATAATCAATCAGGGAAAATGGATATATTTTGCTTTCTATTGTTTAACAGTGGGTCTGATTGCAATTATTTTCGGATAAGTTAAAACAGAAATACTTTTATGGACTTAAAGTCAATTACACAAATAGATGATTTGGTGGAAGGACAGATTCTACTTTTGAATAAACCTATATTCTGGACTTCTTTCGATTTAGTAAAAAAAACCAGGAACCTGATTGCATTCAAATACCGTTCAGTGAAAGGAGAAAAAAGAAAAATTAAAGTTGGCCATGCCGGAACGCTTGATCCTTATGCTGATGGGTTAATGATTGTCTGTACAGGAAAGAAAACTAAGGTGATAAACACCTTTCAGGATCAGGAAAAAGAATACATTTTTTCACTGGAGTTTGGAAAAACTACGCCCTCATTTGACATGGAAACAGAAGTTGACCAGGAATATCCATACAAAGAAATTGAAATAAATGAGATAAAAAATACGTTAACAAAGTATGAGGGTGATATAGATCAAATTCCTCCGATTTATTCAGCAAAATCTGTTAAAGGTAAGCGAGCTTATAAATCTGCCCGGGAAGGAGAAAAGATAGAATTATTACCTCAACGAATAAATATTAATCATCTAGAAGTTTTGGAATATGAGTACCCTGTTCTGACGTTAAAAGTGCGTTGCAGCAAAGGAACATATATTCGTTCTTTAGCAAGAGACATTGGAAAAGATCTTGGAACAGGAGCGCATATTATTGGATTAAGACGCACCAGAATTGGAAATTATTCCTTGAATGATGCGATCTCCATAAAAGAATTTGAACAAATAGTAAAAAATTTGTAACAAACCAGAAAGTGTTACGTAAAAGGTGGCACGTAATGTTTAACCCCAAAAAGCGGCTATATTAATGAAACTATCGCAGTTTAAGTATAATTTACCAGAAGAACTAATTGCATTATATCCGGCAAAAAACAGAGACGAATCACGTTTAATGGTTTTGCACAAACAATCCGGAGACATTGAACACCGGCAATTTAAAGACATAGTAGAGTATTTTAATGAACATGATGTTACTGTTTTTAATAACACAAAAGTATTTCCTGCCCGGCTATACGGTAATAAAGAAAAAACCGGAGCCAAAATCGAGGTTTTTCTCCTGCGTGAATTGAATAAAGAACAACGGTTATGGGATGTACTAGTTGATCCGGCAAGGAAGATTCGAATTGGCAACAAACTATATTTCGGCAATGAAGAGGACGGAGAAACCCTCGTAGCTGAAGTCATTGACAATACCACATCCCGCGGACGTACACTCCGTTTTCTTTTTGACGGAGAATATGAAGAATTTAAACAAACTTTATATAATCTGGGAGAAACCCCTTTACCAAAATTCATTAAAAGAGAAGTAGAACCCGAGGATTATGAACGGTATCAGACGCTTTATGCCAAATACGAAGGTGCAGTGGCGGCACCTACCGCAGGAATGCACTTTAGTCGGGAACTTCTAAAACGGATGGAAATTGTGGGCGTTAATTTTTGTGAAGTGACTTTGCATGTAGGACTTGGTAGTTTCAATAATGTAGACGTGGAAGATCTTACCAAGCATAAAATGGACTCCGAGAAGATTTACATTTCCGAAGAAGCAGCCGAAATAGTAAACAAGGCTAAAGACAACAAAAGAAATGTTTGTGCCGTGGGAACCACAGTGTTACGAACGCTTGAGTCATCCGTTTCAACAACAAAACGACTAAAGCCTTATGACGGGTGGACCAACAAGTTTCTTTTTCCGCCATATGAAGTACAAATTCCGAATATGATGATCTCAAACTTTCATCTTCCATTATCAATACCCTTAATGATGGTATCCGCCTTTGGAGGATATGATAAAGTATTTAAAGCATACAATGAAGCCATAAAGGAAAAATATCGCTTTGGAACTTATGGCGATGCCATGCTAATTATTGATGATGAAGAAAAATAGATTTAGAAGGGCAGATACAGAAACAGGGGTTAATACCCAAATTGAGCGATTTTCACTCACGAGCATCAATTAGCTAATAAGAAAGCTGTCGGCACTTGGCAGTATACAGTAAGCAGAAACATGCAGAACCCAAAAAACTTTTCATAATTCGTATTAGAATAACCAAAAGTTTTTTGGGTTCTATTTCTATTTTCAGATATTGATAATAACGACACCGTTTCTTGGAATTTTGACTGATTTTAGTGGCGTTAATTATTGGAGCAACCCTTTAAGTTAATTGATAAAAGGTTTATTTTTTTCCTGTATGCGCCTTTATAAAAAAATTTAGGAATCCAGAATTCAATAACAATCGCTATTGAATTCTTATAACTCACTATTAGCAATTTGTTTATCAATTATGTGCAGCATATTCTCCGCTTACTGCAGAGTGCCGACTGCCTACTTAGTGGTTCTAAGAAAACAATCTCCTGGCTAGCCCGCTGCCCTTAAAATTTTCCGGCAGCTGCCGGAAGACTATCCCGCTCAATAACAATCAATTGCGTTTTGACAAAATATTACGTAAGCAGGTTTATTTCAGTTTAGCAGGCGTTTAGAGGCACTACTTATAGGCAAATTGATAGTCTATTAAATATTCACCCCTGCTTCTAAATGTGCCGCCCTGCTATATCTGATTAACTTTCTTTATATCTTCCTCAAACCAACTCCTTAAATTTGGATTTCTCAGAATAGCAGCCGGATGATAAGTTGCCATCACTGTTTTTCCATCCTTTTCTTTTTCTTTACCCCGGATTTCCTTCATTTGTTCGTCAATCCCGAGAAAGGATTTTACTGCTGTCAACCCAAGCAAGAGGATTATTTTGGGGTCAATCATTTGTATTTGCTCCTCCAAATAAGGAATACATGTATTGACCTCATCTTTTTTCGGCACACGGTTATTTGGAGGCCTGCATTTTACAATATTTGCAATAAACACTCCTGCTTCCCTGTTTAAACCATATTTGGCGAGAACTTCGTCAAGTAATTTTCCTCCCCTGCCAACAAAGGGCCTTCCCTGTTTATCTTCATTAGCTCCGGGGCCTTCTCCAATAATCAGAATGTCTGCATTATAGTCTCCTTCTCCGAAAACTGCATTTATTCTTGTTTTATGAAGGGAGCATCTGGTGCATTTAATTACTTCAGATTTGAGTTTTTCCAGCGATGAATAATTATTTCCAGGCATAGTTGTTCATTCTTTACATAACATTTTGTGGATTACCATTCAGCCATTTCGTAATATTATCCACAATAATTTTACTCCTTTTTTCTATTGCTTCCTCTGTAGCAAAACCCAAATGTGGTAATAACAGGGTATTGGGAGCAGAAAGAAGTGGATGATCACTATCAATCGGGGGTTCTTGCTCATATACATCTACCGCTGCTCCGGCAATTCTTTTGGCGGTTAACGCATTCGCCAGTGCAGAATAATCAACTATCGGGCCTCTTGCTGTATTGATAAGAACTGCATCGTTTTTCATCAGCTCAAGCTCTTCTTTGCCAATCATACCCTTCGTTTCTTCAGTAAGCGGAGTATGTATGGAAATTATATCACTTTTTTGCATCAATTCTTTGAAAGACATCATCGCGATGCCTTCAATATTCTTTGGCGAGCGGTTAAATGCGATGATTTCACAACCAAAAATTTTCCCGTATTTAGCAACCTGTTGACCGATTCTTCCTAAACCAATAATTCCGATTGTTTTTCCGAACAATTCGGTTCCCAGGAAATTATTACGACCTTCGCTTTGTCTTGTAACGGCATCTCCCCAAACGATTTTACGATACAAAGACAGTATCATTCCTATTGTCAATTCTGCCACTGATTTCGTAGAATAATCTGCCGCATTACTAACGACTATACTGTTCTCGTGGCAATAATCCATATCAATATGATCTACCCCCGCAAAAGCAACGGAAATCATTTTAAGGTTTTTACAATTAGAGAGAATAGCCCTGCTGAGCGGCAGGTTGCTAACAATCAAAACTTCTGCATCCTGTGCTCTCTGAATTTTTTCATCTTCGGTTTCGGGTTTTGTTTCATGAAAAACAATTTCATGGCCCTTTTCCCTAAATTCATGACAAACAGATTCCTTAAAATCTTTTCTTATACCGATTGGTTCGAGCTGAATAATTCGCATAAACTATCCTTTTTTTTAAAAAACAAAAAAAGAGAGAACATACGGTAGTTGCTCCCTCTTTTGATATATTAGCATATTTTTGAAAATCTCTTATCCTTTAAGCGAATACCTTTTGAAATCCGTAACAGTAAGGCTATCCTTCTGTTCCTGAAGGTATTGTTGTACTGTTTTCTTGCTGTCTTTAATATATTCCTGATTCAAAAGTGTATTTTCTTTCATGAACTTTCCAAGCTTTCCCTGGGCAATTTTGTCAATAATATTTTCTGGTTTTCCTTCAGCTTGTGCCTGCTTTCTTCCTATTTCCAATTCTTTCTCTTGGATATCTTCAGGCACACCATCTTTATCTATCGCAACTGGCTGCATTGCAGCAATTTGCATTGCAATGTTTTTGCCTACCTGATCGTCAACATCAGCTTCATTAAGACCAACTAATGTTGCTAATTTATTATCCATGTGGATATATGACAGTACTTTTGGAGCTTCCAGACAGTCATAGTAAGACAACTGTAGTTTTTCGCCAATAACAGCTGTTTGTTCGACGATTTGATCATCAACCGACATACCCTCAAGTTCTAACTTCTTAAGTTCATCCAGATCTTTCGGCTGTTTTTCCAAGGCTAAATCGAGTATTTTCTCACCCAGATTTTTAAAATCATCATTTTTAGCTACGAAATCAGTTTCGCAGTTTAGTGATATAATAAAACCTTTTTTACCGTCTTCCGTTGCTTTACTGAAAACGATACCTTCAGAAGCTTCTCTGTCAGAACGTTTTTTGGCAATAGCCATACCCTTTTCGCGAATAATTTCAATAGCTTTATCGAAATCACCTTCCGCTTGCGTGAGAGCTTTTTTACAATCCATCATGCCAGCTCCCGTTTGTTGTCTTAGCTTGTTTACTTCAGCTGCAGTTATTTTGGCCATCTTAAATGAAAATATTTAAAGTTTTACTTAAATTTTATTCAGATTTTGCATCCTTTTCTTCGGAATTATCATCAGATGCTTTGTTCTCTGAGTTATCCGCTTTTTGTCCAGGAGCTTCTTGCTTTGCTTTAGCTGACGATTTGCGAGCTCTGGTCTTTCTGGCATCGCTTTTTTGATCTTTTTGCTCCGATTTATCTTCTTTCTTTTCCTCTTTCTTCTTCTCCTTAGATGCTTTTTCTTTTTCTTTCTCCTGTTTCCTTTCTTCCATTCCTTCTGTAATAGCCTCTACTGCTTTCTCAACGATAAAAGAGATTGATTTGGAAGCATCATCATTGGCCGGAATTGGAAAGTCAATTTGTCTGGGATCAGAATTTGTGTCAACCATTCCAAAAATAGGAATGTTTAGTTTTTGTGCCTCTTTCACAGCAATATGTTCTTTGGAAACATCGACGATAAATATTGCTGCAGGTGGACGATTCATGTTTGAAATGCTACCAAATGTTTTTTCCAGCTTGGCTCTTTGCCTTTCAATTTGTAATCTTTCTCTTTTTGCCAACTTATCATAAGTACCATCAGCAAATCGTTTATCGATGGTTGCCATTTTTTTAATGGTACGTTTAATAGTGGGAAAGTTGGTTAACATTCCGCCAGGCCATCTTTCAGTAATATATGGCATGGATGTCCCTGTCAAAGCCTCAGATACAATTTCTTTAGCCTGCTTCTTGGTAGCAACAAATAGTACTTTTCGGCCAGACTTAGCTATTTGTTTCAGTGCGTTTCGTGCTTCGTTTAATTTGTGGGCCGTCTTTTGAAGATCTATGACATGGATGCCGTTACGCTCCATGAAAATATAGGGAGCCATTTTTGGATTCCATTTTCTCTTTAGGTGCCCAAAATGTACTCCGGCTTCTAATAATTGATTAAATGTTACTTCTTCCATTAGATAAAAATTTAACGTTTACATTCTTTTTTAACAATTGACAGGCAGTTCCCCGGGGGAAGTCCTGACAATTTAGATACTAAACGGTGAATTATAAAAATTATAATCTTAACGTTTACTGAACTGAGTTTTCTTGCGCGCTTTTGGCTGTCCCGGTTTTTTACGCTCAACTTCTCGTGCATCGCGGGTGAGGAATCTTTCGGCTTTGATTTTTGGTTTGTTTTCCTCATCAACCTTAACTAAAGCTCTGGAAATAGCTAGCCTGAGAGCTTCAGCCTGTCCTTTTAAACCACCACCGCTGATATTCACAACAATGTCGTAACTGTTACGCACATCAAGCAACTTGAGTGGCTGTTCTACAAGATACTGTTGATTCGGCGTAGGGAAATATTCTTTAAATTCCCTGTTATTAACAGTAATATTGCCTTTGCCTTCACTCAGGTTTACGCGTGCAATTGCCTCTTTTCTTCTTCCAATCGAATTAATTCTTTCCATGTTGATTACTTAATTTCTTTTAAATTAATTTTTTTTGGTTTTTGAGCTTCATGTGGATGCTCTTCACCAACGTACACAAAAAGGTTCTTTTGCAGTTTTGTTCCCAGCCTGTTTTTTGGAAGCATTCCGTAAACTGCTTTTTTAATGATCCTTGTAGGGTCTTTTTCCATCAGGTCTTTCGGCGTCCTTGTTCTTTTTCCTCCTGGATGGCCTGTATTATGGACATATTCCTTATCTGTCCATTTTTTCCCGGTAAGCCTTATCTGATCAGCATTTACCACAATTACATTGTCACCACAATCAATGTGTGGAGTGAAATTTGGTTTATTTTTTCCCCTGATCATTTTGGCTACCTTTGAGGCTAATCTGCCCAGGACTTCATTTTTTGCGTCAACAAGGACCCATTCTTTGTTCACATCTTCTTTCTTTGCAGAAATTGTTTTGTAACTGTTTGAATCCACTTTAGTCCTAACTTTTAAATTATTAGTCAAATACAAATATTCTCCCTATCTTAAGGGGTTGCAAAAATAACATTATTTTTAGAAAATTAACAAATTTATTAACAATAATTTCGATTCGATAAAGCGGTCTGATAAAAATAAAATAATTTTGCTTGATTGACCTTTTTATTAATTTTGAATTTTTCTGCAAATCACAGGAAAATTCATTAATTTGATTTTGTAATAATAAAAATTTATATGGAAAAAACACATGAGTTTTATCTTTCGGAAGCTATAGAAATTGCACGCAGTAATCTGGAGAAAGGAGGCGGCCCATTCGGAGCCGTTATTGTAAGGAACGGTGAAATCATTTCTAAATCAGGGAATACAGTCACCTTAGATAATGATCCTACGGCTCATGCTGAAATTAATGCTATTCGTGAAGCCTGTAAGATCTTAAATAATTTTGAATTAAAGGATTGTATTCTCTACTCTTCATGTGAACCCTGCCCGATGTGTCTCGGCGCTATTTACTGGGCGAGGCTGGAAGCAGTATATTTTGCAGCAAGCAGAGAAGATGCAGAAGATGCTGGTTTCGATGATTCTTTTATATATAAGGAATTAAACACCCCTCTGGAAAATCGGATTATTCCAACTAAACAGATGTTAAGGAAAAAAGCCCAAATACCTTTTGAAGAATGGAAAGTAAAAGAGGATAAGATCAAATACTGATGCTACTGCTACCAATGGAAAGATTTATTCATAAAGGTTTCTCTAGGGTTGTAATATTAATCGCTCCATCCTAAGGAAAAGATAAACACCGAAATAGTAATCCAGGTTATCAGAATAGGTATCATAAAGTATTTTGAAATTTGTAGAAAAAGTTGCGTGAGAAAAGCTTCTGGAATATTTTATACCTCCTTCCAGAATCTCTCTCTCCCGGATTTTCCTTTCGTTTTTTACAGAGTATGACTGATAGACTGGATCGCCAAACACAGAGAGGAACCCGGAACCCCGCCAATAGCCAACATTAAAGTTAAATTGATCCATTCCCCAGTTTAATGTAGAATAATATCCTAGTCCTCTTTTATAGGGCTCATCACTCTTATCGTTGAGTTTGTTAAATCCGGTTATATAATTTGCCAGTTGCAGGGAATAATTCCCTGAATTAAGTGGAAATTCTGCTACTACGCCAGTTGCTGAATTAACCAAAGTAGAAACAGGCTTATCGCGATTATTTATTTGGCCTCCTCTGTGTTTAGTAATTATTTGCAGAGGTAAATACATTCTGAAAAGATTATTTTCGTTGAAAAGATAAATTTTTGAACTCAGTCCGGTAATAAACCTTTCCTGAAAAGGAGAGTTCTGGTGAATAAAACGCTTCCAATCCAGCCAGAGATCACATTCCACAGCCTGCGATTGAAAAAGAAATTGTAAACCATACTGGATCGGGTCAGTTAACATCAGTTCAGGGTCATAAAGTGGCCTTATGAGCGAATGGTTTTTTGAATTATCGATGGTTCCGATTAAAAATGACAATTTGGGATTGAACTTTTGATGAACAGTAAAAACCGGTTTAACATCATGAAATCCCTTATCGCCGAATAGTTTCAAAAAATGCCCCCCTGCCTTTAATTGCGTTTTTTCTGATAGATGATAGCTAATTGATGGAGTTGCATTAAATCCTGTAAGCGTGTACCCGGCAACAATGCCATTAAAATATTCATTGTTTTTAAAAAAATTTGTATTTGAGAAATCAAAAAACAAAGCAGAAGAATCCTTGAGGTTGGATTCTGATTCATGAAAAAATTCGGGTGAAAATTCCTGAGAATAAGATAATTTTACCAGGAAAAAAAGAATGAAAACAAAATAATAAAAATGCATACAATAAAAATCATTAGAATTTTTAAAGATAAAAATTTATTATTTATTTAGGAGTTTCAATTAAAATAAAATACTGATCAAATTTAGCGTTATGAAACCTTCATCTGCAGCATGTAGAAAAAAGAGATGAATTATTATTTAAAGCACTAACAATAAGAAGGTTAACAGTATTTTATTCAAATAAGGTAATAACTTTAAAAAAACGATATTCAAATGAGAAATTATAAACTGCTGAATTTAATATCTGGTTGGATTGTTTTCCTGGCTGCCGCGATTGTTTATCTGCTAACTATCGAACCTACGGCTAGTTTCTGGGATTGCGGTGAGTTCATTTCAACAGCATATAAACTTGAAGTCGGGCATCCACCTGGTGCACCTTTTTTTATGCTACTGGGCCGATTTTTTACGCTTTTTGCCGGCGAAGCAGAAAATGCCGCAATGTCTGTAAATATACTTTCTGCATTAGCTAGTGCTTTTACAATCATGTTCTTGTTTTGGAGCATTACCCATCTGGCAAGAAAAGTGGTTTATAAATCCAACGAATCCCTTACTACAGGGAATATCTTGGCTATATTGGGAAGTGGTTTAGTTGGTGCATTAGCTTATACTTTTTCTGATACTTTCTGGTTTTCAGCAGTTGAAGCAGAGGTTTATGCTACTTCCTCATTAATTACAGCAGTTGTTTTCTGGGCTATTCTGAAATGGGAAAACGAAGCGGATCAAAAACACTCAAACAGATGGCTTATTTTAATTGCTTATTTGGTTGGGCTTTCTTTAGGGGTTCACTTGCTTAACTTATTGGCTATACCTGCCATTGTTTTTGTTTTTTATTTCAGAAAATACAAAACCACCCCGAAAGGTGTGCTCTCTGCAGTGGTGCTCTCCGTTATTATTCTTCTGTCTATAATGTACTTCATCCTAACAGGCATTGTTTCTATTGGCGCTAAATTTGAGTTACTTTTCGTAAATGGTTTTGGCTTGCCTTTTAATTCAGGTATACTGTTTTACCTCTTATTGGTGGTCGGGTTAATTATTTTTGGATTGTATTATTCTCACAAAAAAGGGAAATATATACTAAATACTGTAATATTATGCGTAACTGTTATTTTAATCGGTTATTCTTCTTATGCCACTATATTAATACGTTCTAATGCTGATCCTCCAATGGACCAGAATAATCCAGAAAATGTATTTAACTTCTTAAGTTACCTGAATAGAGAGCAATACGGAGACCGGCCTTTGTTTTACGGACATTATTACAATGCCCCTGTAGAAGAGAGGAAACAGGGCGAACCAGTGTATGTTCCCAAGGATGGCAGGTACAAAGTAGTTGATCATAAAACAGACATCAAATACGATTCCCGTTTCACAGGCTTTTTCCCCAGAATGTACAGCAGCGATAAACAGCATGTTGAAGATTACAAATCGTGGGTCGGCATTGATGGCAGAAAAGTAACTGTAAAAAACCGCCAGGGAAAGACAACTCAAAAAACAGTTCCTTCGGTTTCCGATAACCTGGCCTTCTTTTTTAAGTACCAGGTTGGGCACATGTATTGGCGCTATTTTATGTGGAATTTCAGTGGAAGACAAAATGATATCCAGGGGCATGGAAACGTTCGCGACGGAAACTGGATAAGCGGAATTCCCGCCATAGATAATCCCAGATTAGGGGATCAGGACAATTTACCCGATCATTTAAAGAATAATCCTGCCAATAACAAATACTACATGTTGCCTTTTATTTTAGGTATTATTGGCTTGATTTTTCATTATAAAAAGGACAAAAAAGATTTTTCGGTTGTCATGATGCTTTTCATTCTAACCGGAATAGCAATTGTGTTCTACCTGAACCAATATCCGCATCAACCAAGGGAACGCGATTATGCTTATGCCGGTTCTTTCTATGCTTTTGCAATTTGGATTGGCTTTAGCGTCATGGCAATATATCATGAATTCAGGAAAGGAATGCCACAAAAAGTGGCTGCAATAACATCCGGGATTGTGCTTTTGGGCGTACCAGCTTTAATGGCTTCGGAAAACTGGGATGATCACGATCGCTCTAATCGCTACACAACAAGAGACTTTGCCGTCAACTACCTGAATTCCTGCCGAAAAAATGGGATTTTGTTTACCAACGGAGACAACGATACTTATCCGCTTTGGTATGCTCAGGAAGTCGAAGGCATTCGTACTGATGTCAGGGTTGCCAATCTTAGCTACCTCCGGGCTGGCTGGTATGTCGAACAGATGATGCGTAAAGCTTACGAATCGGATCCATTACCGCTTACGCACAAAACCCATCAGTTGAAAAAAGGCAGCAGGGATGTTGTTCCGATAATGAATCGTATCGAAGGACCTGTTTCAATAGATAAAGTGATTGACTTCGTTGCCAGTGAAGATTCCCGTACAAAAATGAAATCTCCTTTTGGCCAGAGCGAAAAGATTAGCTTTTTTCCTACAAATCATTATAAACTTAAAGTAGATTCAGCAAAGGTGCTTTCAACAGGAACTGTAAATCCAAAAGATTCCGACTACATTGTTTCTGAAATGAAATGGAAGCTTAACAAGCAATATTTACTGAAGGATGGTGTAACGATAATGGATTTGCTTGCAACAAATGACTGGGATCGGCCAATACACTATGCAGTTACGGTTTCTGATAATAAACACTACGGCCTGGGGGATTATCTTCAGCTTGAAGGACTATCCTATCATCTGACGCCTCTGAAATTACAGTCTCATAACTCCGCCGGCCAGGTTAATACCGACCGCATGTATGATCTCTTTATGAATAAATTCAAATGGGGAGGTGTTGATGAATACGATATTTACTTAAATGAAGATAATAGAAGAATGCTCAATAATTTCAGAAACAATTTCGGCCGTCTGGCCAGTGCATTGGTTAAAGAAAACAAGGCCGATTCCGCTGAAAAAGTAATGGATTACTGTCTTGAAAAAATTGATAACAATACACTTGCTTACGAATTTACATTGTTGCCTTTTATTGAAAATTACTACAAGATAGGCAAAGTTGAAAAAGCTAATCGCCACCTAGAAATATTGGCTGAGAATTTAAATCAGGAGATGTCTTATTACACTAACCTGGGACAAAGAGCAGCTCAGTTTTCCAGAGATATACGCCGCAACATGTATATTATCAAAAACCTGAGTGACATTGCTGAAGCTCATGGTCAAAGTGAATGGAAAAAACGATTATTAACAAGCTATGATAAATATTTAAAGAAACTGGAACAAAACCTCAGGCTAATGCGGTAATTGCGTGTTAAAGACTGATTTGTGCTAAGGAAAGTTCTTAATCGTTTTCTTAGCACAAATCAGTAAATTATTTTTATAAAAATTAAAAATTGTGATATTACCACGGATTCTTTTAAAGGTATCTAAAAATCTGATATGGAAGTTCAGGGAAAAAGAAAAGAAAATTTATTTAACCTTTGATGATGGGCCTACTGAGGACTTAACCGATTGGATCCTAAAAATATTAGAACGCTATCATGCAAAAGCCACTTTTTTCTGTCTGGGGAAAAATGTAGAACATTTAAAAAGTCAATATCAAAAAATACTAAACGCTGGACATGCTGTTGGAAATCACTCCTTTAGTCATTTGAAAGGATGGTCAACAAAGAACCATAGCTATTTCCGGGACATTGAACAAGCCAGAGAACTTATCAACAGCAATTTATTCCGCCCCCCGCATGGCAGAATAAAATTTTCGCAAATCTATCATTTGAAAACCAACTACAGAATTTTCTTGTGGGATGTGCTGAGTAAAGATTATAATCCAAACTACAAGCCTGAAAAAATTATTCAGCGCGTTATTCGTCTCTCGCGGCCGGGTTCGGTTATTGTATTTCATGATTCAAAGCAAGCTGAAAAGAATTTAAAACAAGTTCTTCCTACAATTCTTGAGTATTACCACAATAAAGGCTATATATTTTTACCCATTCCGTATAAACAAATATGAATTGCTCCGAAAGCCAATATAAAATAACGTGCATGCTTACAGCGCTTATGGGTGGGGCGGGGATTTATTTTCCACCATAATTCCGCATCTATCGGTACTTGTAGATATATAAAAAGACCGTAAGGGGAATTATGGCAGTTAAAATATCAGAAATAGAAATTTCGCCACGATGGATTGGAAAATCATAATTAATTAGCTACTCAATGGCAACAGGGCAAGGTGAAAAGCACGGAACTGACGTACATGTAGTTTAAAATCAATGAATTGTGAGGTACTAAACTTCAAAATTTATATTACAATTCTGACAATCTATTTTTCATACAACTCCCCCTGAAACGATTTCGGTTATTTTATGTATCCGTTTTTCCAAATTTTGAATATAAGACTCTTTTGGCGGATGATACGCGGACGCTTTAATTAAATCCTTGTTTATCTGAATATTATCTTGATTTGTACTATAAAAATACTTTCTCTTCATCAGCCAATGGGCCAGATATTCTTGTTCTGTTTGTCCGGGGGTCGGGATAAGAATTGCCTGTTTCTGAAGCCGAATTAAATCCATTACAGAAGAATAACCGGAACGGCAAAAAACTAAACTTGACGAATGTATAGTTTCTTCCAGTGTTTTTGTGTCCATGTAGGAACATATCTCAAAGGAAGACGGTCTTATTTTTAAAGGTTGGAATGTACCCCTTATCAACAAAATATTTAAGTTTGAATTACCTAATTGTCGAAATAATTTTTTTTCAAGTAAGCTTCTTTGTGGTTCAGGTCCAGATAGTATAATCAGTAAGTCATATTTCTTATTTGCTGGTTCTTTTGTAGATAGTGTTTTAAATCTTGAAAGCGGCCCAATCTCATATGTTTTATTCTGATTTCTTGTTGTATCGGACAGGGCACCAGAGATATTCAAACGTTCCTTTTCATCCGGAAGCCATACCTCATCAAATTTTTTTATCAATTTGTGTTGAAAAAAATTAAATAATATACCAACTGCTTGAATAGATTTTGGAAAAAGGACATTCAGCTGATGTGAGATAAATATATTGTAAGCCTTTTTGTTTCGTGTTGTGTATCTGTTATCAGAAATGATGAGTTTGAAATGATGTTTTTTTACGAGATGATTTATTATAAAGTGTTCCCGTATCATAGAGAAAAAAATAAAGGGAAATTGGAGCAGAATAGCAAAAATTTGAGAATTGAATCGGGAGTATTTTACTCTATAGTTGGGTAAGTGAACATGATTTAAATTCGGGAATTCCTTTTTTAATAATCTTTCGGAAGTACCTGAACTGCCGATCCATACTTCATGTCCCAGCTCAACACAATTTTTGATGATCGGGATTACCCGGGTGGCATGCCCCCAACCCCAATCTAACGGACAGATTATTATTTTCATTAACTGCTGATTTGAGTTGCAAACCCTTTTTCTTCAACTTGTTTTGCAATTTCATTTAATTTGTTTTCTGAAATTTTTTCTATGTTTTCAGAAGGGGTATCTCGTGCAATTGTATAAATCATGACCTGTTGAGGATTGATCTTTTCCAATAGTTCTAACCATGCATCGATTTCTTTTTGGGTTGTATTATCAAAATGTTGTCCCTTATATTCTCCGCGAATAAACATTGTTTGAATAATAACTTTTCCGTTAAATCTGATAAGGCTATCGATTGTTCTTTGAAAATCAAAACCTTCATAAGGCTGATTTAATAATCTGACAGTTGATTCAAATGCTGAATCAATTTTCAGAATATTTTGATCTATTTGTTTTAATGCGCTGTGAATTCTTGGTTTATGTATGAGGGTGGAATTTGAGAGTACCGCTATCTTAGCATTTGGAAAATATTGGTTTCTGATGCCCATCGTATCCTGTATGACCAGATCAAAATCAGGATGCATTGTAGGTTCCCCGTTTCCTGCAAAAGTTATGGTATCCAGAGGTTCATTGTTTGCTTTCATCGTTTCTAACTTTAACCGTAAACTATCCCGCACTTCCTCTCTTGGGTGGAAGGATTTAGAAGATGAATGAGTGTCTGTCCATCCACATTCACAATAGATACAATTAAATGTACATATTTTTCTGTCATTCGGCAATAAGTTGATTCCTAAAGACGCTCCCAAACGGCGGCTTGATACTGGACCAAAGATTATTTTATCAAAAAGAAAAGTTGCCATAACAAAATTATTTCAATGAATAAAAATATTTCCGCAAAACTAACAATTTAATTTAAGGTTTTACCCTGCTTGCATTCCAAAATTATATGGTTATAATGAGAAACAAAAGGAGCAGAAACCCAGGAGGTGTTAATAAGATAAAAACATGCAGGTTTTATAAAGATTTATGTTTTCGTATTAAAAGAATTTGTGACAGAAATGGATTTTTTCCTCTCAATAACTTAATAACTCAGTCAACTTAATTCAATGAAAGATGGCGCATAATTTTTAAGTCTTGACTTTAACTGTAGCCTCATGATTCTGAATTACGACTTAAGTTACCTTTTCACTTTGACTTTCGAGCCAAGGCTTATTTTGTATGGATTTCCCAGTCTTTGTTGTTGTTCTTTTTCTTCTTTCTTTTTCATTCGTTCTTTTTCCTTTCGTAATTGTTCTAATTCGTCTTCTGCCTCAGCCTCCATTTGATTAAGGTTTGAAAGAACATTTTGATAAATATCATCAAATTCCCGTATATCTTTTGAGTAGTATAGTACAGTGGAATCAAATTGTTCTCTGGAATAGTTATGAGATCTTAGAATGGCATCATAATAATCAGTGGTATCATTCTTTGTGAGCGATTTTTTGAAATTAGGCTGTCGCATGATTCCATCCAGCAAGTGGATATCTACAAGAATATCTACAAAGTCATCTTTGGGAATGACATGTTTCTTTTGTTTGTTATTGCATCCAGTTCCGGCTAACAAAACCAAAACGGCAAAAAAAGGAAAAAAATATTTCTTCATTTTGAGTAAGCTTCCCTTAAAATTAAATAGATGAAGAATACTAAGTATGCTCCATCTATTATTTAACGTAATACCATTTTTAAGATTATGTTAATTTATTTTATAGCATCAAATTTTAACCCAAACATAAACTCTATAGTGCCGCGGGAATATTGTCTGAGCTCTGATGTTGTAATATCATAAGCTAATCCAAAATACCACCGGCTTTCGTGATTGTATCCAGCCATAACAGATACAGCGTCACCATAGCGATAAGCAAGGCCTCCCCATAAAAATTGTTGATATATTAACCTGGCAGTCAATTCTGGCTGAGGAGATGCAGGAAACATCTGTCTGACCAACAAAGTAGGTCTTAAAATAAAGTCTCTGTCAAGAATAAAGTTATACCCTCCCATCAGGTAAAAATGCTGCTTTAGCCTATTGACGGTTGTTGCATCAGGGTTTTCGGATGTTATGTTTTTCAATTTGTTCCCAAAAAGCTGATGAGCGGATATTCCTGCAAAAAAATAAGTAGAATACACATATATTCCGGCACTGGCATCTGGCGTAAAGGTGGATCTTACAGAGCGATCAATTGAAGGATCATCGTCAAGAATTGGACTATCTCCAAAAGAGCTTCCGTCGATTTTATATTGCATCCCTCCTATAGACAATCCCCCTGAAATCCTTATTGAAGAAGTTATAGGAATATTATAAGCATATGAGCCTTTGAAAACCAGCTTGCTGGTGGGGCCTGTATAGTCGCCATAAATATAACCTCCATAACCCATATCCTTTTCTTTTGTCGGGCCATAGAAGCTAACACTATATGTTTGAGGCGAATTTGGAATTCCTATCCATTGCATTCTTGAAAAAGCCCTTACCTGAAGATAGTTGTGCGTACCAGCCACAGCAGAGTTAATCAGGTAATTGTTAAAGTGATACTGTGAAAACTGTGGCATTTGTTGTCCTTTTGCTGAAAAACTCATTAGTAGCAGAAACAATCCGCTTAGTATGAATAATTTTGTTGTTTTCATAATGCAATTCCTTATCGGATTATAGTTACTGTGCCTTTTAATGTTTGTACTCCTGTAACATGTGGATCAATTATATAATAGTAGGTACCGGTTGGCAGATCTCTGCCGCCCTTTGTTTTACCGTCCCATACTTTAATATGATTGCCATAATCTTGGGAGATGTCAAAATTACCTTTTTTACTGAATACTTTTCCACCCCAGCGGTTGAAAATGATAACTTCAAGATCCTCATATTCATTTCCATATTTTATTAACCATTCATCATTATTTCCGTCTCCATTGGGTGAAAATGCATCAACAGGTTTCACATCCGGGATAATATTAACCTCCAGATAGTCTCCGAAAGTACATGGTAAATCTGTTACCTCAGAGGTGTCATTGGTTTCTGTTTCTATAGATACTATTGTTTCATTATAACCTGCTTCCTGAACAGCGTTAATATTAAGTACAGCAGTTAATTGATCTATAGACTGGAAATAATCGGGATTTTCACCCCATGTATAATCCGATGCCAGAGAATCTACAGCTTCTGCTGTAATGTTAGCAGTCTCATTCTGCTCTAATATATTTACACTGTCTTTATCACTTACATCACGCCCGTTAAACGTAGTAAATCTAAGATCGGGTGAATTATGGAAATAAGTAATACCCGCTTTTGGCGCTGCCATGCATCTTTCATTTCGCGCCACCAATACGTAATTAATACCATCTATAGCTTCTACACGGAGCGTATCTTCGAAATCTTCTATAGGTATAAACTTTTCCTTATTTTGTACTGGCTGCCAATAAGCAGAATTCACATTCGATAGCGATATTGCTTGTAAATTAACACTGTCGGACGGGCAGACATAGAACTCTTCGTTGATATGAGTTGTACTGTCAATTAAAATGCCTGCATCAGCATCAAGTGCACGAGCTGAGTCATGTGGAATGTAGTATTCTTCAGTTTGTTCACATCCATAACGATCAGACACGGTTACTGTATAAGAGCCGCTGATCTTATTAATCAGACTATCTAAGCCACCTATTGAGTCTTCTGCTTCCTCCCAATGATATTTGTATTTATAATCAGAATGGTTATAAGGTCTTCCTCCTTCAACATCAATAAATATAGCACCGGTATCAGTTTCAGAGTCCAAAACATTTTGCCCTTCTTTACAGTAAGCCGGAATAATGGTGGTATCCGTTATGTTAATTTTTGGAGGCTCAGGCAATGTAATGCTGTCAACTGCGGACAACCCATAAGTATCTGTAACTTTTATGTAATAAGTGTCGGCCTGTATT
>Ga0207714_1000382_pt1 | contig 30815 bp, 25 predicted proteins | sample PonA232FremontCA_2_FD_187270 | JGI IMG/M metagenome (GOLD analysis project Ga0207714, IMG submission 187270) | Marine sediment microbial community from Fremont, CA, USA - Pond A23 Sediment 2 (SPAdes) | ecosystem: Environmental > Aquatic > Marine > Unclassified | place: USA: Fremont, California...
AGGCGCAGCGGGTCTCGTTCGCGCGGGCGCTGGCGTACGACCCCAAGTACCTCATGCTCGACGAGCCGACGTCGGATCTCGACCCCCGGAACACGGGGGTGATCGAGGACGCTATCGGGACGGCCCGCAAGCGCGGCATCGGCGTCGTGGTCGGGATCGACTGCCATATCGGCTCGCAGCTGACGGACGTGCAGCCCTTCGTCGATACGGTCGACCGGGTGCTGGCACTGCGTGCCGAGTTGCTCGCGGACGGGATCGGGATCGAGCACCTGGATCTGGGCGGCGGGCTTGGGATCCCGTATCGCGATGAGCAGCCGCCGCATCCGACGGAATGGGCGGCGGCGATCGATCGGGCGCTGGGCGATGTGGACTGCGAGATCCGGGTCGAGCCCGGGCGCGCGATCGCGGGGAACGCCGGGATCATGGTCTCACGGGTGGAGTACATGAAGCAGGCGCCGAAGAAGCGCTTCGCGATCGTCGATGCGGGTATGAACGACATGATTCGCCCGTCGCTGTACGACGCCTGGCAGGCGATCATCCCGGTGGTCGAGCGTGAGGGCGAGGCGTTGCCCTGCGATGTGGTCGGGCCGGTGTGCGAGTCGGGGGATTTCCTCGGCCATGATCGGCCGCTGGCCGTGGAGGCGGGCGATCTGCTGGCGGTGCGCTCGGCGGGCGCCTACGGGTTCGTGATGGCGTCGAACTACAACACCCGGCCGAAGCCGGCCGAGGTGATGGTCGACGGGGATCGCGCGCAACTGGTGCGAGCGCGTGAGGCGCTGGCCGATCTGTGGACCGGGGAGAAGTGCCTGGTGTCGGAGACGGACATGGCGGCGAACGCGGATGCGGAATGATGCTGGAGCGTAGGCCTGAACCCGAACTGATGGATGAAGCGGAGCAGGCCGCGGCTTATGCCGGGGCGGATTTCGAGGCTTCGCATGGGGCGATCGTGCATGCACTGGTGGGGCGGTTGCCGGATTTCCCGACGGCCGGGCATGTGCTGGATATCGGTTGTGGCCCCGGGGATATCTCGATTCGGGTGGCACGGTATTTCCCGGGCGTGCAGGTCGATGGCATTGATGGGGCCCAGGAGATGCTGGCGCCGGGCCGCGAGCGTATCGAGCGTGAAGGGCTTGGTGAGCGGATCGGGCTGTACCGGGTGACGCTGCCGGGTGAAGCGCCGCCGCGGGAGGCGTATGACGCGGTGGTTTCGAACAGCCTGCTGCATCATCTGCATGATCCGATGGTGTTGTGGCGGGTTATTGCGGCGACCGCGCGTGTGGGGGCCCCGGTGTTCATCGCCGATCTTGCGCGGCCGGAGGATGAGGCGGCCGTGGATGCGCTGGTCGCCGGGATGGCGGACGAGCCCGCGGTGTTGCAGCGTGATTTCCGGGCGTCTTTGCATGCGGCGTTCACGGTGGAGGAGGTTCGGGGGCAGTTGCGTGCGGCGGGGCTGGATCTGGCGGTCGAGTTGATGGATGACCATCATCTGGTGGTCTGGGGGTATAGGTAGGTTTTTGGGGTGTTCGCGTTTGGCTGGCGGTTCGCGGGCAAGCCCGCTCCTACAGGGGGATCGATTGGGGCGATTCGGTAAGGGACTGGGATGACGCTCGAATTCACGAAGATGCACGGGCTGGGCAACGACTTCGTCGTGCTTGATGGGGTTTCCTCGTCCGTGTCGGTCGATGGCGATCTGGTGCGGCTCCTGGGGGATCGGCATCGCGGGGTCGGCTGTGATCAGGTCCTGTTGATCGAGCCGGCCGCGGGCGCGGCGGATTTCAGTTACAGGATCTTCAACGCCGATGGTGGCGAGGTCGAGCAGTGCGGCAACGGGGCGCGTTGTGTGGCGCGGTTCGTGCGTGATCGGGGGCTCACGGACGCCGATCGGATCGCGTTTTCCACGCTGGCCGGGATGATCCGTACACAGCTCATCCCGGACGGACGGGTCGCGGTGGATATGGGCGTGCCGCGTTTCGAGCCCCCGGAGATCCCGTTTGATGCGCCGGAGCGGGCGGATCGCTATGCGCTCGAGGCCGGCGGGGCCACCTGGGAGATCGGCGCGGTGTCGATGGGCAACCCGCACGCGGTGCTGTTTGTCGACGATGTCGAGCATGCGCCGGTGACGGAGCTGGGGCCCGTGATCGAGCATCATCCGCGCTTCCCGCGGCGCGCCAACGTCGGCTTCATGCAGATGATCGACCCTGCGCGGATCGCGCTGCGCGTCTGGGAACGGGGCGCAGGTGAGACCGCGGCGTGCGGGACCGGTGCCTGCGCCGCGGTGGCGGTCGGGCGCCGGCTCGGCTGGCTTGACGCCAGTGTGACGGTGGCCTTGCCTGGTGGTGAACTTGTGATTGACTGGGCCGGCGCGGATAATCCGTTATGGATGACCGGCGCGGCCGAAACCGCCTTCCACGGGACGCTCGCCCGATGACGACTTCGCCAGAGACCACTGCCCCGATGACCGAACTCGACGACGAGACCGTCGCCGAATACCTGCGCGCCCACCCGGATTTCCTGCGGCGGCACGAGGATGTGCTCGTTGCGATGAATATCCCGCACCGGCCGGGGCCGGGGGCGGTTTCCCTGATCGAGCGGCAGGTGGCGACCCTGCGCGAGCGCAACGAGCGCCTGGAGCACAAGCTCGCCGAGCTCATGCGCACGGCGCGCGAGAACGAGCGCGTCGGTGCCCGGTTGCTGTCACTCGGGCGCGGCCTGCTGGAGGCCGAGTCGCTGGACGGCGTGCTCGCACTGGTCCGGGATACGCTGCTGACCGAGTTCGCCGCCGACGAGGCGGCGATCGTGCTGATCGATCATGACGGCCCCGCCGGGGGCCACTTCCTGGCCGCCGATGGCCCGGTCGCGCAGGCCTTCGCCGGTGTGCTCGAGCGCGGCGCCGCGGTCTGCGGTCGGCTTAGCGATGAGCAGCATGCCGCGCTCTTCGGCGAGCGGGCGGACCACATCGCGTCCGCGGCGGTCGCGCCGCTGCGCGCGGGCCGTGTCAGCGGTCTGATCGGACTCGGCAGTCACGAGGCCGGGCATTTCACCCCGGATATGGGTACGCTCTTCCTGGAACAACTCGGTGAGCTGGTCTCGGCTGGTCTCGCCCGCCATACCCAGTGCCCGGTGTGACGCGCCAGGGCGAGCTCGACCGCTTCCTCGATAACCTCCGCAACGGGCGTAATGCCTCGCCCGCCACCTGCAGCGAATACGGGCGCGACCTGGCCCGCTTCAGCGCCTTCCTCGAACGCGACGGCATCGATGACTGGTCGGCCGTGAGCGCCGATCACGTGCAGCGCTTCGTCGCCGCCGAGCGTCGGCGCGGCCTCAGTGGTCGCTCGCTGGCGCGCTCGCTGGCGGCAATCCGCGCCCTGTTCGGCTGGCTGTTGCGGGAGGACCGCGTGCGCTTCGATCCCGCGGCCGACATCCGGCCACCGCGCTCGGGGCGGCCACTGCCGCACGCGCTGGAGGTGGAAGAGGTCGAGCGCCTGGTGCAAGTGCCCGGCGCGGGCCCGCGCGAATGCCGCGACCGGGCCATGCTGGAACTGTTCTATTCCTCGGGCCTGCGGCTGGCGGAACTGGCCGGGCTGGATGTAACCGGTGTCGATCTCGGTGACGCCACGGCGCGGGTCCTCGGCAAGGGCCGGCGCGAGCGCATCGTCCCGCTGGGCGCCGCCGCGTGCAAGGCGCTGGGCGACTGGCTGCGGGCGCGGGCCGAATGGGCCGACCCCGACGAGCCCGCCCTGTTCGTCAGCGCGCGCGGTCGACGGCTCTCCCGGCGTGCGATCCAGGATCGGGTCGCGCACTGGGCCAGGCGCCTCGGCCTGCCGGGCAATGTGCATCCGCACATGCTGCGGCATTCCTTCGCGACCCATATGCTGGAGTCGAGCGGCGATCTGCGCGCCGTTCAGGAACTGCTCGGCCACGCGGATATCTCTACCACGCAGATCTACACGCATCTAGATTTCAGCCATCTGGCGGACGTCTATGAACGCGCGCATCCGCGGGCGCGGCGGGGTGATGGGAAGGGGTCGGAGGGCGGCCAGTAGAGCGGCGCGGTGATCCCGCCGGTGGTCGATGGCTTTATCGCGAGCAAGCTCGCTCCTACAGGCGTATTTCCGTCGGTGGTACGGGGTTTTTGTAGGAGCGAGCTTGCTCGCGATGGTGCACGGTGGCGGAGACCCTCCGATGACTACGAGAGCTGGGCTAAGGGGGTATCCGGCACGGCGTGCCGGCCGCGCTCGGGGGCCGGTGTCACGCCAAAGCGGCTGAAGGCGCCCGTCTCCTCGCGCAGTTCGCTCAGCACAAGCCGCAACACCCGCTGGTGTACGTCGAGTTCGACAATCTGGCCTTCGCGGAACATGTGAGCCGGTACCGCCACCGTGGTCGGCAGCCCGCGCGAGCGATCGGCGGGCAGGACGGCCGCCGGCGCGCTCGGTTCGCTGTCGCGAAAGCGGGTGATGTTGCGGTTCGCGGGCTCGGCACGTACGCGCGCCGGGATGGTGCTGCGCGACAGGGCCTCGACCCCGATCTCGAAGCGGCGGTCATCGAGGAATCGCATGCGGCGGATGACGCCGACGCACCAGCGGCTCCCCTGGTCGCCAGAGCTCGTGAGCTTGAGCGCGATCAGTTCGCCGACAGCGGCCCGGCAGGACCCCTCGCCGTCCCAGATGAGGCGGAAGCCCGAGGCGCTGACATCCGCGACGAGCCAGCGGGGCACCACCTGTTGGCCCCCGGCGCGCACGAGGCGGCTCTCCTCTTCACGCGCCGCCTCGTAGCTGGCCGACAGATTGCGCCCGTGGGAGATCTCGTTCCAGTTGATCCCCGGGCGCACGCTATCGGAGCGGCTGGCGATACCCGATTCGTCCGGGTCGAGCGGCTCCAGCGACCAGTCGGCGGTCTCCGCCACCCGATCCGACTCTTCGTCTTCCGGCTCGAACTCCATCGCGATGCGCGTGTGAATGACGTTGAGCGTGACCTCGGCATCCACCTCGACGCCCCGGCGTGTCCGGTCGCTGCGCTGATAGTTGCCCGGCCGCCAGTTGTCCACGAGGCGTGCCAGCGCCTTCGCCCCGAGCTCGTTCTCGGCCGGTACCGGGTTGTCCGACGGAGGACGGTCGATGCGTTGCTGCTCCACGTGGTGCACGAGATCGTCGAGCTCCAGCACCCGCACCCCGGGTCCGCTGTCGGTGCGGTCGAGCAACCGCGGGGGCTGGTCCGAATCCGTATCGACCGCGAAGCGCGGCAATGCGTTGTCCACGTCGCCGTCGAACTCATGCAGCCGTGCCAGGTCAGCCCAGCCCTCGAGGGCCCGGTACAGCCGTCTCGCTTCGCCGCGCCGGAATCCCTGTATCCCCGCGAGGTCGACCAGCAGTATCCGTTTGAACATGGTCTCCGGCGTCTGCCGCTGACGTGCCGCGAAGCGCAGTTCGTCATCCGTGACCGCGTGGTGCGCGGCGCCCGCCGCCTCGGCCTGGCGGTAGATCGCGTTGATGCGCTTGTGGAAACCGCTGTCGAGGGTGCCGTAGGTCTGGGCCACGCGCAGCATTTTCTCGCCCTGCAGGGCGAGGGCGCGCTCCGCCGCGAGGGCCGCCGTGCGCCGCCGCAGGCCCGTGGGCTCGCGAAAGAGTGCGGCCTCGTAGCCGCGCGTGAGCTCATCCAGCAGTGCCTGATCGAGGTCGAAGGCGACCCTGGCCCCCGTCTGCAGTGGCAGTGCCTGCGCGTGGATGCGTCCCCCGAGGTAGTCGAGCCCCTTGCGCGCGCACGGGCGGATCAGCTCCAGCATGCGCAGGCGCTCGCGCGGGGCCTGCTCCAGTCCGTTGAGTACACGGACCGTTTCCAGCAGCCGATGGGACAGTGACCTGTGATCCTCGCGCTCGGCGGCATCGAGCCAGCGGCGGAGCGCGCGTGGGGTATCCGGTAGTCCGTTGCTGGATGAACGCGAACGAACGATCCGTAACCAATCAAGCGCCATTGCCTTGCCTCCTGATGCAGAGCGCGCATCGCCGCGGCTGCGAGGTAATTCTTGCAATGGTCGTGCCGGAAATGCGCCCAGCGCGATCGCGTACGTGTGCCACCGTGATACGCGCGCCTCGGCCGCATGGTGAAACGCACAGGCGCGCGGCGCGGTCATGCTCGCGTGGGCCGTGCATGTCGGTCACTCCCCCGTTCCGTTGAACGATCGCGTTCGTCAGGCCTGGCGGCCCGGATCGTCGTCGAATGTACTGCCGTCTCGTTGTTGTGCGCTGCGGCCGCGTGATGGTGCGGCCTCGAGTTCGTATTGGCTGAACGAACCCGTGTTCTCCCGGATCGCCCCGAGGCGTACGCGCAGCAGGCGCTCCGGCAGGTCGAGTTCGAGGATCTCGCCCTGGCGGAACATGTGCGCCGGAACCAGCAGCGTCGCGGGTGTGTCGAGCGTCCGGCTCGCCGGCAGCATCAGTGCCGGTTCGCTCGGCTCACCGCGACGGTCACGCTTGCGGTTGGGGTTGGCCGGTTCGCGCCGCACGCGCGCCGGAGTCACCCGTCGAGAGAGCGCATGCACCCCGATCTCGAAGCGCTCGTCGTCCAGGAACTGCATACGGCGAATCAAGCCGATCGACCAGCGATGGCCGCTGCCATCGTCCGAAGACAGCCGCAGGGCGGCCAGTTCCCCGACCGTGGCCCGCGACGAGCCGTCGCTGGCCCACCACAGGCGCCAGCCGGTGGCGCTGACGTCCTGCAAAAGCCAGCGCGGGTGCTCCGGGCGGGTCCCCTCGCGGTCGAGGCGTGCCTCGGCACGGCGGGCCGCCGCGTAACCCACGGACCGGTCCTGGCCGACCTCGACTTCGTCCCAGGAGGCGCCGGCAGCACCTTCCGCGGACTGCTCCGCCGGACCGTCCGAACGGTCGATCGTCTGCAGAGTGAGCGCCGCGCCGGGTGTATCAAGCCGATGCCGTCGTGCCGGCCGGGCCTCCTCGGGGGCGAACTCCGCCGCCAAGCGGGCGACGATGATGCTCAGGGTGACCTCGGCGTCGACCTCCTCACCCCTGCGCGCACGCTCGCTGCGTTCATGCGTGGCCGGGCGCCAGCTGTCGATCAGGCGCCGCAGCGCCGCGGAGCCGACGCGATTGCGATCGGCCAGCGGGGAGTCGTCGGGCGGTGACTGCCGGCACAGCGCCTCGATCCGGTCGACCAGGGGATCCACCTCCAGCACCCGGATCCGGGCCTCGGGCGTCACCGTCCATTCGCCCAGCGGTGATGGGCCGCGCGCGGTCTCGAGGTCGATGGCGAAGCAGGTGCCCCCCGATACCGCGCCGTCATCGATGCCGAGCCGGGCGTCATCGGCCCACTCGGCCAGTGCCCGGTAGATACGCTCGGCCTCGCCGCGGCGCAGGCCCTGGGTGCCTGCCAGCGCGAACAGCAGGATGCGCCGGTAGATGGTGATCGGCGATTGCGATGTCCGCCGTTCGTCGACCTGCGGCAGCTCAGCGTCCTCGACCGCGCGGTAGGTGACCCCCGCGCGGTCGGCGATGTCGTAAATGCCATTGACGGCTTCCCAGAACGCCTCCGGTACCCGCGAGTAGATCTGGGCCGCGCGCAGCATCCACTCGCCATGCAGCGCCAGCGCCCTTTCCGCGGCCGGGGCGATCCGCCGTCGCCGACCGTTCGGGCCTTCCGCCACCAGCGCGATCGTGTAGCCGAGGGCGCATTCGTGCAGCAGGTCGATGTTGAGGTCGTAGATGCGGCGCGCCCGCTCGGGCAGCGGCAATGCCTGGGACTGGATGCGGCTGGCGAGGTAGTCGAGCACCTCGCGGATGGCCGGGCGGAGCCCCTCCATCAGCGCGAGGCGGCGCCGTGGCGGGATCTCCAGCCGGTTCAGGGTATGCACGCCCTCGTGCAGGCGGCGACTGCGCTCGCGGCGGTCGAGGTGGGCGAGTTGCGAGAGCCACGCGGACAGGGCGCGGCGGCGCACGGGGAACCCCCCGCGCTGTGGCGGTTCACGCGGCGGGATCCGTGTTTCCAGTGCCATCGCCGGCGTCCTCCCGCTCGCGCCGTCCCCGCGATCCCCGTCGGATGCCGGAATGCGCGAATTGCCCTGCCGTGCGGCCCGGTCAATCATGTAGACTGCCGGTCCCTTTTTTCCCGACCGGCACTGTAGCATGCACGGAACCACGATTGTCTGCGTCCGCCGCGACGGCACCGTTGCCCTGGGCGGCGATGGCCAGGTCACCCTCGGCGATACCGTAATGAAGGGCAACGCCCGCAAGGTGCGTCGACTCTACCGCAACCGCGTCATCGCCGGCTTCGCCGGCGGCACGGCCGACGCCTTCACGCTGTTCGAGCGCTTCGAGACCAAACTCGAGGAGCACAGCGGCCACCTCACCCGCGCCGCGGTCGAGCTCGCCAAGGACTGGCGCACGGACCGCATGCTTCGCCGCCTCGAGGCGCTGCTGGCGGTGGCGGATCACGATCAGTCGCTGATGATCTCCGGCAACGGCGACGTCATTGAGCCCGAGCAGGGCCTGATCGCGATGGGCTCGGGTGGCCCGTACGCGCAGGCGGCCGCGCGCGCTCTGCTCGATAACACCGAGCTCGATGCGCACACGATCTGTGAGCGTTCGCTGGAGATCGCCGGCGATATCTGCATTTACACGAATCACCAGCGCACGATCGAGACGCTGGAGGCCTGATCCCCATGTCGCAGATGACCCCGAAGGAAATCGTCGCCGAGCTCGACAAACACATCGTCGGCCAGGACGACGCCAAGCGCGCCGTCGCGATCGCGTTGCGCAACCGCTGGCGGCGTCAGCAGGTGGATGAGCCGCTGCGCCAGGAGATCACGCCCAAGAATATCCTGATGATCGGCCCGACCGGTGTCGGCAAGACCGAGATCGCGCGCCGCCTGGCGCGTCTGGCGCAAGCGCCGTTCACCAAGATCGAGGCGACCAAGTTCACCGAAGTGGGCTATGTCGGCCGGGATGTCGAGTCGATCGTCCGCGATCTGGTCGATGTGGCGCTCAAACAGATGCGCGAGCGCGAGATCGAGCGCCTGCGCCCGAAGGCCGAGGAGGCTGCCGAGGACCGCGTGCTCGACGCGCTGCTGCCGCAGCCCCGCAAGCAGGGCGGCTGGGAGCAGGATCAGCCGCAGCCACAGGCGCAGGGCTCCGAGACGCGTGAGAAGTTCCGCAAAAAGCTTCGCTCGGGCGAACTCGACGAGCGCGAGATCGAGATCGAGGTCAGCGGTGGCGGCCAGGGTGTCGACATCATGTCGCCCCCGGGCATGGAGGAGATGACCCAGCAGCTGCAGGGCATGTTCCGCCAGCTCGGCGGCGGGCGCTCCCAGCGTCGCAAGATGACCGTGCGTGATGCGCTGCGCCACCTCATCGACGAAGAGGCCGACAAGCTGATCGACGAGGAGGATCTCAAGGCGCGTTCGATCCAGCTGGTCGAGGAAAACGGCATCGTCTTCCTCGACGAGCTCGATAAGATCACGCGCCGTGGCGAGCAGGGCGGCAGTGGCGGCGATGTCTCGCGCGAGGGCGTACAGCGCGATCTGCTGCCCCTGATCGAGGGCAGCACGGTGTCGACCAAGTACGGCATGGTGCGCACGGATCATATCCTGTTTATCGCCTCCGGTGCGTTCCACGTCTCGCGCCCGTCGGACTTGATCCCGGAACTGCAGGGCCGCCTGCCGATCCGCGTTGAGCTGGCTGCGCTGACGACCGAGGACTTCGTGCGCATCCTGACCGAGCCGGATGCATCACTGAAGGCGCAATACGGTGCCCTCCTGCAGACCGAGGGCATCGAGCTGACTCTCAAGCCGGACGCCGTGCGCCGCATCGCCGAGATCGCCTGGCAGGTCAACGAGCGCACCGAGAACATCGGTGCCCGCCGTCTGCATACGCTCATGGAGCGGCTGCTTGAACGGCTCTCCTACGAGGCGCCGGAGCGCAGCGGCGATGTCATCGAGATCGACGCCGCCTATGTCGACGAGCAGTTGTCCGAACTGGTCGGCGACGACGATCTGTCGCGTTATATTCTGTAACCACGCAATCGCCCCCGGATCCGCTGGACCGTAGCCCGGATGCAGCACAGCGGAATCCGGGGACGCGGGTTGGGCCGAAAGACCGGCTTTGATCCGGGGCGACGGCATGCCCGCACCCAACGGAGGCCCCATGGCCGTACCCAAGCCCACTGACATCACGCTCCACAAAAACTCGCGCGAACTTGAAGTTGCCTTCGAGGACGGTTTCCAGAAACGCTTGAGCTGCGAGTACCTGCGTGTGTTCTCGCCGTCCGCCGAGGTCCAGGGCCACGGCCCGGGGCAGGAGGTCCTCGTGTTCGGCAAGGAAACGGTAAACATCGAGCGTATTGACCCGGTTGGCAACTACGCGGTGCGCCTGGTGTTCGATGACGGCCACGACACGGGCATCTATACGTGGGAGCACCTGTATACGCTCGCCGCCCAGTTCGAGGAGAACTGGCAGAGCTATCTGGCGCGTCTGGAGGAAGCCGGTGTCCAGCGACAGGCCTGACGATCCAGGCGATCGCGACAGCGAAGGGACCACGCACTTCGGCTACCGCGAGGTCCCGGTGGGCGAAAAGTCCGCCCGCGTGGGGGCCGTGTTCGACTCGGTCGCATCGCGCTACGACCTGATGAACGACCTGATGTCGGGCGGCATGCACCGGCTTTGGAAACGCTTCGCGCTGGCGCGTGCCCGGATCCGCCCTGGCGACCGCGCCCTCGATCTCGCCACCGGCTCCGGTGACCTGGCCGCCGGCCTCGCGCGCGCCATGGGCGAGCGTGGCTACCTGGTCGCCTCCGACATCAACGCCAGCATGCTCGAGCGCGGGCGCGATCGCCTGATCGACGAGGGCGTCGGCACCCGCATCGGCTTCGTCCAGGCCGATGCCCAGTACCTGCCGCTCCCCGACCGCCATTTCCATTGCGTCACCATCGGTTTCGGCCTGCGCAACGTCACCGATCAGGCACGCGCGCTCGCCGAGATGACGCGCGTACTGCGCCCCGGCGGGCGGCTGGTGATCCTCGAATTTTCGCGGCCGGCGGGCGCCTGGTTCCGCCGGCTGTACGACACCTATTCGTTCAGCGTGCTGCCCCAGCTCGGTCAGTGGGTGGCCGGCGACGCCGACAGCTATCGCTACCTCGCCGAATCCATCCGCATGCACCCCGATCAGCCGACGCTCAAGGGCATGATGGAAGCGGCGGGCCTGGTCCACTGCAGCTGGAACAACCTGACCGGCGGCGTGGTAGCCGTGCACACGGGCTACCGGGCGTGACCACCGCGGTCCGCAACGCCGGCTTCTGGCGCCGCGCGGCCGCGTTCGGCGTCGATGCCCTGTGGATGTTCTCCCTCACGGGCGTGATCGCGATCGCCCTGACCGGTCAGCCGTGGCCCGGGTTCGGCGGGGGCGACGTGCTCGCGACGCTGGCGGCGGTCATCCGTGAAGGCCTGCCGGCCGTGGTGTTCGTGATCGGCTGGGGCCGGTTCGGGCGCACGCCCGGAAAGCTCCTGCTCGACCTGCGCGTGGTCAACGCCCGCACCGGCGAACGGCCGGGCTATGGGCGCGCGTTTGTGCGCTACATCGGCTATTTCGTCTCGGCGCTGACGCTGGGGCTCGGGTTCCTCTGGATCGTCGTCGACCGCCAGCGCCAGGGCCTGCACGACAAGATCGCCGGGACGCGCGTGGTCATGGTCGACGATTCGGAGATCCTCGATATCGAACCGGTGAGCGTTACATGACCCTGGTCGGGCGCATCTGCAGGGCCGTGGAGCCCGTGTTCGAGGGCGCGCTCGCGCTCGACGAGGCGGCGCGCGGGCGCGTCGAACGCCTCGAGGGCAGGGGCCTGGAGATCCACGTTACCGGTCTGGAGTGGCGTATCCACCTGGTACCAACGGCCGGTCGGCTGCTCCTGACCGATGATCCCGAAACGCCACCGGCCGCCACGATCGGCGGCCCGCCGGCCTCGCTCGCCGCCCTGGCCACAACCGGCGGCACACGCGTCCTGTTCGGCGGCCACCTCCATGTGAGCGGTGATGTCCAGGTCGCGAAGGCCTATAAGCGCCTGTTCGATACGCTTGATCCCGACTGGGAGGAGGCGCTGGCGCGCGTAACCGGCGATATCCCCGCGCACGAGACCGCGCGCCTGCTGCGCGCGGCCGGTTCCCGTGCGAGCCGGATCGGCGCCGACCGGCGCACGGATCTGCGCGCCTGGCTGGTCGACGAGATCGAGGCATTACCGGCGCGTACCGAGGTCGACGACTGGATGAACGCTGTCGACCGCCTGCGCGCCGATGCCGATCGCCTCGCCGCCAGGGTGAAGCGCCTCGGGCGCGAGCGGAGCGAAGACCCATGATCCGTATCACGCAGATGCTGCGGGTCATCCACATCCAATGGATCCTCCTGCGCCACGGCCTCGATGAGATCATCTGGGCCACTCACGTGTTCCGGCCCATCCGCTTCCTGTATTACCTGACGCCCGGCGCCTGGCTGCGTCTCGATACGCGCCGCCAGCCGCGCGGTGTCCGCATCCGCTCTGCGCTCGAGGACCTGGGGCCGATCTTCGTGAAGTTCGGGCAGATGCTGTCCACGCGGCGCGATCTGCTGCCCGACGACATCGCCGCCGAGTTGACCGGCCTGCAGGACCGCGTGCCCCCGTTCCCCTCGGTCGAGGCGCGCACGATCATCGAGGCCTCGCTGGGCCAGCCCGTGGGCGAACTGTTCAGCCGCTTCGATGCCGACCCGATGGCCTCGGCGTCCATCGCCCAGGTCCATGGCGCGCGCCTGATAGACGGGCGCGAAGTCGTGGTGAAGGTCCTGCGCCCCGGGATCGAGCGGCGCATCCGCCGTGATGTCGGTCTGATGTACATCGTCGCGGGGCTCGCCGCCCGATTCTGGAGCGAGGGCCACCGGCTGCGCCCGCGCGAGGTGGTGGCGGAGTTCGAGAGGACCCTGATCGACGAGCTCGACCTGGTCCGCGAGGGCGCCAACGCGCAACAGCTGCGGCGCAATTTCGAGGGCTCGAAGATCCTCTATATCCCCGAGATCTACTGGCCCTACACGCACACGGACGTACTGGTGCTCGAGCGCATCGGCGGCATCCCGATCAGCCACGTCGAGACGCTGAGCGCCAAGGGCGTCGATCTGCGCATACTGGCCGAGCGCGGTGTGGAGATCTTCTTCTCGCAGGTGTTCCGCGACAACTTCTTCCACGCCGACATGCACCCCGGCAACATCTTCGTCGAGTGGGACGATCCGGGGAATCCGCGCTACATCGGGGTCGACTTCGGCATCGTCGGCACGCTCGCGCCGCAGGATCAGCGCTACCTGGCCGAGAACTTCCTCGCGTTCTTCCGTCGCGACTATCGCCGCGTCGCCGAACTCCACGTCGATTCCGGCTGGGTGCCCGCGCACACCCGCGTCGACGAATTCGAGGCCTCCATCCGCAGCGTCTGCGAGCCCATCTTCGAGCGCCCGCTCAAGGATATCTCCTTCGGCCAGCTGCTCATGCGGCTGTTCCAGACCGCGCGCCGCTTCGAGATGGAGGTGCAGCCGCAGCTCGTGCTGCTGCAGAAGACGCTGCTGAACATCGAGGGCCTGGGGCGCGATCTCTACCCCGACCTCGACCTGTGGACCACGGCCAAGCCGTTCCTCGAACAGTGGATGAAGCGCCAGGTCGGCCCGAAGGCCACGCTGCGACAGTTCCGCAACCGCCTGCCCGAATGGGGCGAGCAGCTGCCGCAGTTGCCTGGCCTCGCGCACGACGTGCTCACCCGCGCGCGCAATGGCAAGCTCCAGGTCCACTGGCGCAGCGATCAACTGACGAATCTGCATCACGAAATGCGCCGCCAGCACCGCGCGACCCGCCGGGGCATCGCCGGCGGCGCCCTCACCGTCGCCGCCGCCATCATCTACGGCGCCGCCCCGGTGGCGCCGGTCGCCCTGGCCGGCGTCGGGTTGCCGATCTGGATCCTCGGTGTCAGCGGGATCGGTCTGTTGGTCAGTGCCGTGGCTGTGCGGTAACGCCGTTTGTTTCTCACGCCGTGCCGTGGAGCGCGCGCGGAGAAAGGCAAAGAAGGAAAAGCGTCGTTCGACAGGACGTAGGCGCGTCTTCGAGCGGCGCGGCGGAGCGCCGCTCGAATGCGCGCAGCGCGCCGGGGCGGGTTGGCCCGTTGTCGATGATCTCCCCGCCGTACCCACGATGCGCGCGTTCGCCTTCGGCGAAAACGCGCCTACTCACTGACTCCCTAACCTCCGCCCGGATACAATAGGCCGATGGACGTCACCCCGATCATCGCCCCCCTCAACGAACGCCAGCGTGAGGCCGTTACGGCCCCGGCGGGCGAGCCTCTGCTCGTGCTCGCGGGCGCCGGTTCCGGCAAGACGCGGGTGCTGGTGCACCGCATCGCCTGGCTGCAGGGCGTGGAGGGGATGTCGTCGCACTCGATCCTCGCCGTGACCTTCACCAACAAGGCCGCGCGCGAGATGCGCGGGCGGGTTGAGTCGTTGGTCGGCGCGACCGCGGGGGCGATGTGGGTCGGTACATTCCACGGCCTGTCGCACCGGTTGCTGCGCGCGCACTGGCGCGAGGCGGGCCTGCCGCAGGGCTTCCAGATCCTTGATGCCGATGACCAGCTGCGCCTGATCCGGCGCGTGCTGCGTAATCTGGAACTCGACGACAGCAAATGGCCGCCCAAACAGGCGATGGGCTTCATCAACGGCAACAAGGACGAGGGCCGGCGCCCCGAGCATCTGGGGGATACGGTTGATCCCGTGCAGGAGCAACTGGTGCGGATCTACGCCGCCTACGAGCAGTCCCGGAAGACGGCGGGCGCGGTCGATTTCGCCGAGCTGCTGCTGCTGGCGCTGGAGACCCTGCGCGACAACCCGCAGCTGCTCGATCACTACCGCAGCCGCTTCCGCCACCTGCTGGTCGACGAGTTCCAGGACACGAACACCATCCAGTACGCCTGGCTGCGCCTGCTGGTCGGTGATCGCGGCTGCGTGACCGCCGTCGGCGACGACGACCAGTCCATCTATGGCTGGCGCGGTGCGCGCGTGGAGAACATCCAGAAGTTCTCGAAGGATTATCCTGGTACGACCACTGTCCGCCTCGAACAGAACTACCGCTCGACCGGCACCGTGCTGGCCGCCGCGAACGCGCTCATCGCCAACAACAGCGGCCGCCTCGGCAAGAATCTGTGGACGGCCGATGTCGAGGGCGAGGCGATCGCGTATTACACGGCCTACAACGAGACCGACGAGGCGCGCTTCGTTGCCGACCGGGTGGAGGCCTGGATCGATGAGGGCGGCGCCCGCGCCGAATGCGGCGTGCTCTATCGCTCCAATGCCCAGTCACGCGCGCTGGAGCAGGAGTTCATCAGCCGCGGTATGCCGTACCGGGTCTATGGTGGCCAGCGCTTCTTCGAGCGCGCCGAGATCAAGGACGCGCTGGCGTATCTGCGCCTGATCGCCAACCGTGACGACGACGTCTCTTTCGAGCGCGTGGTCAATCAGCCCACCCGCGGCGTCGGCGAGAAAACGCTGTCGAATTTGCGGGCCGCGGCGCGTGCCGCCGGCAGTTCGCTCTGGCGCGCCGCGCGCCAGGCGCTGGACGAACGCATGCTGTCGGGCCGGGCGGCGACTGCGGTCAGCGGGTTCCTGGGGCTGGTCGATAATATCGCCGAGAAGTGCGCCGAGCGCGATCTCGAGGCGATCGTCGAGCACACCGTGCACGCCAGCGGCCTGATCGACCACTTCAGCCGTGACCGCAGCGAGAAGGGCCAGGCGCGGGTGGAGAATTTGGAAGAGCTGATCACCGCCGCGCGCACGTTCACCCCGCCGCCGGATGAAGAAACCGCGGAACAGAGCCCGCTGGAGACCTTCCTCGCGCACGCGGCGCTGGAGGCGGGCGAGGGCCAGGGTGATGCGTGGGAGGATTGCGTGCAGATGATGACGCTGCACTCGGCCAAGGGGCTGGAGTTCCCGGTCGTGTTCCTGGTCGGCCTGGAGGAGGGGCTGTTCCCGCACCAGCGCTCGCTGGAGGAAAGCGGTCGCCTGGAAGAAGAACGTCGGCTCGCTTATGTCGGGATCACGCGCGCCCAGCAGCGGCTGTTCATCACCAGCGCCGAGCAGCGGCGCCTGTACGGTCGCGAGGTGTTCGGCGTCCCGTCACGCTTCGTCGGCGAATTGCCGGGTGAACTCGTGGACGAGGTACGCCCGCGCGCCCAGGGCCAGCCGATGGGGATGCCGCCCACCGCTGCGGCCGGCCGCTACGCCGCCGCGGACGAGGTGCCCGAGGGTGTGCCCAGCATGGGCCAGCGCGTGCGCCACCCGAAGTTCGGCGAGGGCACCGTCCTCGATTTCGAAGGCAACGGTGCTCATGCGCGTGTGCAGGTCAACTTCGCCGACGCCGGCAGCAAGTGGCTCGTCCTCGCCTACGCCCGCCTCGAAACCGTCCCGTAGCCGCGTAACCGGCCGCGGGCCCCGGCGTGTAGGCCGGCCTTGCCCGGCGCCGGCGACCGCGTATCGCTCAGGCACAGCGGCTGGTGCGCCGGGCAATGCCGGCAACCCCGTCTCCGGGACGGGGCGCCTCGACAATGGATGCCGGGTTTGGGAATTCCGATCCGTAATCGCGGTTTCCATCGCGAGCAAGCTCGCTCCTACAAAGCCCCGTCTGACTCGTCCGCGGCGCATCTGTAGGAGCGAGCTTGCTCGCGATCGTTCCCCGACGGCGTTGCGGAGCGCATCACGCCAGAGCGCAGTCCGCCGCCACGCCCTGATCACGGCCTTGGGGCGTGCTGCGCGCATCCGGTCTCGGGAATCAGAACCGCACGCCAACCGTCACCCAGGTCACGTCATCGATCGCGCCCTCTTCCGGGTAATGCGTCGCCATCAGCTCGAACTGCGTCAGCGCGATGCTGGCGCCGAGACCGACGCCGATGCTCTGCTGCGTCTCGGTGGAGCTGCCGCCGCCGTCGATATCGAGGCGGTTGCGGGCGATGCCGTAGCGGCCGATGAAGTACAGCGGACCGGCGGTGCGGGCACTCAGGCCGGCGCCCACCGAATCGAACCCGTAGTCGCGGCCATTCGCGGTCTCACCGCTGCTGATGTCGGTGGCGCCTTCGACCTCGGCGTCGAACTCGATGAGGCCGACATCGAGTATCTCGATGCCGTAGCGCAGGTTCGCGGTGGTCGCGGTGTCGAATCCTTTGGTATCCGGCTCGACCCGCCCGGCGGATAGCGTGAAGGATCCGGCCTGGACCGGTGCGGTGGCGGCGAGGGTGGCGGCCGCCGCGGCCATCAGCAGGACTTTTTTCATCGGGGATACCTCTACAGGCGTGGAATGTCGTGGCGTTCGTAACCGGGCATCGTACGAACGCCCGGGTCACTGAATGTAGTTGGCTGGCGGCCGATTGGAACCCGCGGGGTGCGGGCCCCGCGACGATCATGCTTCCACCAGCCGCCAGAGTTCAGGTGCCGTCGCGCGCCGGGCGAGCAGGACACCGCGGTATTCATCCGGATCCTTCACGTGCGGGACCTCCGCCGGTCGCGGGAAGTGCAGGTCGAGTAGGCGCGAAAGCCAGAAGCGGAGCGCACCGGCGCGCAGCATCATCGGCCACGCCTCGCCCTCGGCCTGCACCAACGGTCGGCGCGCGTTGTACGCGTCGAGCAGCGCCCGGGTACGGCCCCCGTCGAGATGGAGCTCGTCGTCCGAGCACCAGTCGTTCACGGCGATCGCGACGTCGTACAGCAGGCAATCATCGCACGCGTAATAGAAATCGATCATGCCGGCGAGGCGGTCGCCGTCAAACAGCGCGTTGTCGCGGAACAGGTCGGCATGGATGGTGCCGCGCGGCAGTGCGATGCCGCGGAACGAGCGCTGGTAGGCCAGCTCGTCCAGCAGGATGTCGTGGTCTTCCCGGTCCAGCAGGTGCGCGATCTCGCGGCCCGTGCGGAACCACCAGGCCGGACCGCGCCCGTTCGGATGCCGTTCGCCGAAGGACTCACCGGCCACGTGCATCCGCCCCAGCGCATCCCCGACCGCGGCGCAGTGCGTGGTGCCCGGTGCCTCCAGCGTCCGCCCCGGCAGGCGCTCGATCAGCGCGGCTGGCTTGCCGTGCAGCGTCTGCAGATAGCTGCCGTCGGCGGCGGCGATCGGATGCGCGCAGGGTACGTCGTGCTCGGCGAGGTGGGCGGTGAGGTTCAGGTAGTAGGGCACCTCTTCCGCCGGGTGCTTCTCGAAGATCGTCAGGACGAACTCGTCGCGATCGGTGGCGACGAAAAAGTTCGAGTTCTCGACGCCGTCGCGGATGCCCGTGCACGAGGCGTAACGGCCGACCTCGTAGCGCGCGAGGAAGTCCCGGAGATCGTCTTCGGTAAGCGATGTGTAGACGGCCATCGAGCGTGCGCGCCGAACGGCGGTTGCGGGAGAAGCGGCGGAGTGTACCATCGAAGCCCCGCGCGGGCATGGCCCGTAACCGATCCCACCGGAGCGCCGCATGGCCGACAAGCCGCCGCTGATCCTCGTCGATGGTTCGTCCTATCTGTATCGGGCGTATCACGCGCTGCCGCCCCTGACCAACAGCGCTGGCGAGCCGACCGGCGCGACCTATGGCGTGGTCAATATGCTCAAGCGCCTGCTCGCCGATTACGGGCCCGAGCGCATGGCGGTCGTGTTCGACGCGAAGGGGCCGACCTTCCGCAGCGAGATCTACGCCGACTACAAGGCGCACCGCCCGCCGATGCCGGACGAGCTGGCGAGCCAGATCGACCCGCTGAAAGAGACCGTGCAGGCGCTGGGGCTGCCGCTGCTGTCGGTCGAGGGCGTGGAGGCCGACGACGTGATCGGCACGCTGGCCAGCCGCGAGCGCGACGACGGCGGTGACGTGCTGATCTCCACCGGCGACAAGGATCTGGCACAGCTGGTCGATGACCGGGTCACGCTGGTAAATACGATGAACCAGGAGACGCTCGACACGGCGAGCGTCGAGAAGAAATTCGGCATCCCGCCGGACCGGATCGTCGATTACCTGGCGCTGGTGGGCGACACCTCCGACAACATCCCCGGCGTGCCCAAGTGCGGCCCGAAAACGGCGGTCAAATGGCTGTCGCAGTACGGCTCGCTCAACGGCGTGATCGAGCACGCCGACGAGATCGGCGGCAAGATCGGCGAGAACCTGCGCGCCGCGCTCGACGACGTCCACCGCGCGCGCGATCTGGTCACCATCCGCTGCGATCTCGATCTGGATATGGGCCCGGACGATCTCACGCGCCGGGAGCCGGATACCGAAGCGCTGCGCGAACTCTACGGCCGTATGGAATTCCGCTCCTGGCTGGAACAGCTCGGCTCCGGAACCGGCGGCGGGGAAACCGCGGAGACGGCTGAAGACACCGGCACCGCCGACGAGCCGGTCTACGAGACCGTGCTCGACGAGGCGATGCTCGACGCATGGATCGCACGCCTTGAAGCGGCCGAACTGTTCGCGTTCGATACCGAGACGACCAGCCTCGAGGCCATGAACGCCGAACTCGTCGGCCTCTCCTTCGCCGTCGAGGCCGGCCATGCGGCCTACGTGCCGGTCGCGCACACTTATACCGGGGCCCCTGAACAGATGGTTCGCGAGCATGTCCTCGAACGCCTGCGCCCGCTGCTGGAGGACGAACAGCAGGCCAAGGTCGGCCAGAACCTGAAGTACGACATGAATGTGCTGGCGAACCACGGCGTGATCCTGCGCGGCATCCGCCACGACACCATGCTCGAGTCCTACGACTTTGACGCGACCGCCACGCGCCACGATATGGACTCGCTGGCGAAGAAGTACCTCGGCATGGAGACGACGCCGTTCAAGGCGATAGCCGGCAGCGGCAAGAAGCAGCTCACCTTCGACCAGGTCGGACTGGACGAAGCGACACCGTACGCCGCCGAGGACGCCGACATCACGCTGCGCCTGCACGAAACGCTGTGGCCGCGGCTGTCGCCGCTGGAAGGGCCGCGGCGCGTCTACGAGACCATCGACATGCCGCTGGTGCCGGTGCTCGCGCGCATGGAACGCACGGGCGTGGCCATCGACACGCACGTGCTCGACGAGCAGAGCCGCGCGCTGGCCGAGCAGCTGCGCGATCTCGAGACCCGGGCGCACGAGGCCGCCGGCGGCGCCTTCAACCTCAACTCCCCAAAACAGCTGCAGGAGATCCTGTTCGAGCGCCTGCAGATCCCGCCGGCCCGCAAGACCCCGGGCGGTCAGCCCTCCACGGCTGAGGACGTGCTCGAGACGCTCGCCACCGACGGCCACGAGCTCCCGCGGCTGATCCTCGATTACCGCGGGCTGGCCAAGCTCAAATCCACATACACCGATGCGCTGCCGGCGCGCGTGAACACCCGCACCGGGCGGGTCCACACCTCCTACCACCAGGCCGTCGCGTCGACCGGGCGGCTGTCCTCGACCGAGCCGAACCTGCAGAACATCCCCATCCGTACCGAGCAGGGCCGGCGCATCCGCGAGGCCTTTACCGCCCCCGAGGGCTATCGCCTGCTGGCGGCGGACTACTCGCAGATCGAGCTGCGGATCATGGCCCACCTGTCCGGCGACGCCGGCCTGCTCGCTGCCTTCGCTGCCGGGCGCGACGTCCACCGTGCCACCGCGGCCGAGGTCTTCGGCCACACCCCCGAGCACGTCACGGATGACCAGCGCCGCGCCGCCAAGGCCATCAACTTCGGCCTCATCTACGGTATGTCCGCCTGGGGCCTGGCGCGCCAGCTCGGGATCGCGCGCGGTGACGCCCAGGCGTACGTCGATCGCTATTTCGAGCGCTATCCCGGCGTGCGCGCCTATATGGACGCCACCCGCGAGCGCGCCCGCGAACAGGGTTACGTGGAGACCGTCTTCGGCCGCCGCCTGTACGTCCCCGAGATCAACGCCCGCAACGGCCAGCGCCGCCAGTACGCCGAACGCACCGCCATCAACGCCCCGATGCAGGGCTCGGCCGCTGACATCATCAAGCGCGCCATGATCGACGTCGACGCCTGGCTGCAGTCGAGCGGCGCCGACGCCCGCCTGACCATGCAGGTACACGACGAACTGATCCTCGAGGTACCGGAGGCCGAGACCGACGCATACGCCACGGCCATCGCGGAGCGCATGGGCGTCGCCGCCGAGCTCGCCGTGCCCCTGCTCGTGGAGACCGGCATCGGGCGCAACTGGGCCGAGGCGCACTGAGCCGACACGCCAGTTGCCGTTTCCGGTCCCCGCCGGATTACACACCGTTCATCGTGCAATCCCCTCCGCTCGGAGAGCTTGCGCTTTTCCCCCTGCGTGAGCGTGATAGATACGGTCCCATGAAACGGAATCGCGGCTTCACACTCGTTGAACTGATGATCACGCTCATCGTGATGGGCGTCGTGATCTTTATCGCTGTGCCGAACTTCGCGGATCTGATCCGCAGTAACCGCATGACGACGAGCAGTAACGAACTCGTGATCGCCATGCAGATCGCGCGCAGTGAAGCGGTCAAGCGTGGCGAGAACGTAGAGGTCTGCGCCCGCGCGAGTGATGGATCGCAGTCGTGCAGCGGTGACGCCGATACCTGGCCGGATGGCTGGCTGGTCTGGCATGACGCCGACGACGACAGCACGCTTGATAGCGGCGAGGTCATCCGAGCGTGGTCGCCGCTTGCGGAGGACCTCGACATCAACGTCGGTAGTGCCGCTATTGCGTTCGACAACCAAGGCTTCTCGATGGGCTCCGGCACCGTGAGTTACGTGCTGCAGCCCGATGGCTGCCCCTCCGGCGAGGAACGCGTGACGGTCTCCGTCGGATCGACGGGCCGCCCCGACAGCACGCGCTCGACCTGTCCATGAGGCCCGCTGACTGATGCGCAAACATATACGACAACCCCTCGGTCTTCCGCGTGCATCGACTACAGGCGGCTTCACGCTCATCGAGGTACTGGTGGCAGTGCTCGTACTGGCAATCGGGCTGCTTGGCATCGCCGGGCTCCAGGCGGCGGGCCTGCAGATGAACAACAGCGCCTACCTGCGCAGCCAGGCGGCAGTCCTGACCCAGGATTTGGCCGACCGCGTCCGGGCGAACACGGAGGGCTATCAGACCGGCGCGTATGACATTGGCGATCCGTCCAGCGTCTCCCAGACCTCCTCCTGCTTTACCACCGCAGGTTGCTCGAGCACCCAGTTGGCGCAGAGCGACGTCGCGCGCTGGCGTGCCGCGGTCCAGAGCCTGCTCCCCGGCGGTGAGGGGACGATCTGCCAGGACGATTCCCCCGATGACGGCGCCTCCGAGACCAGTCCCGCCTGTTCGGGGTCCGGCAACTACGTGATCAAGATCTGGTGGAGGAACGATCGCGAGGGCGGGGACAAATACCGCTACGAAACGGAGATCCGCGCCCTATGATCCGCTCCAGCGCCACAATCGCACGCGGCATGCGCGGCGTCACCCTTGTCGAGCTCATGATCGCGCTCGTGATCGGGCTGATCCTGACTGCCGGTGCGACCCAGATCTTTATCGGCTCGAAACAGACCTATCGCACGACCGAGGCGCTATCGCGCATACAGGAGAATGGTCGCATGGCACTGCAGCTGCTGGCGCGGGATATCCGCCAAGCGGATTATGTCGGCTGCCAGGACAATCTGACCAGCGTCAACAGCACCCTGAATGCCGGGGGCACTTACGATCCGCTCGCCGATGGCGGGATCGACGTGAGTGACGGCGGTTCGACGGGCACGGACGGTATTACCCTGCGTTCGGTCAACACCAACGAGGATCTCTACCTGACGAGTCAGCCCACGACCACGGCCGCGACCCTCCAGGTAAACCAGGAAGGCGCCGTACCGCAGGGCACGATCATGATCATCACGGACTGTCGCAGTGCCGACATGTTCCAGGTAAGCAATGATCCGCCGAGCAACAGTTCAAACCAGATCAACCACGCGACCGGGTACGATGGGCCTCCCGGCAACGCGACGAACGACCTTTCCAAAATCTACCCGCCTGGGAGCATGACGCTGCAATTCCAGCAACGCCGCTACGCGATCACGCAGAACGACGGCAGGAATTTCCTCACTCGATTCGTCGACGAGAATACGTCCGTAGCGAGTCAGGAAGACCTCATCCCGGGCGTCGTCGATTTCCAGCTCACCTACGGCGTCGACAGCGGCGGGGACGCCGTCGCCGATTACTACGTCAGCGGCAATGGCATGAGCGCCGCGGACGAGGACAACATCATTGCCGTGCGGATCGACATGGTCGTCCAGAGTGACGAGGAGAATGTCACCACGGGGGCGGGCGGGGCCCGGACGTTTACGCTGGACGACGGTTCGACGAGTGGCCGGAGCGTGACCATCCAGGACGGCCGCCTGGCCCAGCGGTTCACCGGCACGTATACGATCCGTAACCGCGTGCGCTGAGGAGCAGATCCATGATCAATCGCAACCATCAGCACGGTGCCGCGCTCATCGTGAGCCTCGTCATGCTGCTCCTGCTGACAGTCGTCGGTGTGAGTTCCGTGCGCATGACGTCGCTGCAGGAGCGCATGGCGGGCAATATGCAGTTCCGCACGACGGCCTTCGAGGGGGCGGAGGAGGCGGCCCGTTTTGGGGAGCAGGAAGCCCAGGGGTTCGGCGACGGCGCGACCTTCAACGACAGCAACGGCCTGTACGAAACGGTTGCATCAGGGGGTGAGCCGCGCTGGCGCGCAAGCGGCACGGACTGGCGCGGCGACACGGAGCTGGAGGGCGAATATATCCTGGAGCAGATCGGCGAAGTCCCGCGCGACCCCAGTTGTCAGTTGAACGCGGCCGCGACCTGCTTCTCCATGCTGTATCGCGTAACCGCGCGTGCCGAAGTTCCCAATACCGGCGCCGGCGTGATGGTGCAGACGACGTACAAGGCGCCCTGACGGGCAGGGGAAACAACAATGATACCGTTCCGTGAGAACATTCAGCGACTGGGCCTGTCGGCACTGATCGCCGTCAGCACGTTCCTTCCGGGTACGGCCCACGCGGGCACCACCTTGCCTGACCAGCCCCTGTTCGTCGGTGGCGGTATACCGCCGCTGATGATGCTGGTGCTGAGTCGCAATCACAAGCTCTATTTCGAAGCGTACAACGACGCCTCGGATCTCGATGGCGACGGCGAACTGGATTTGAATTACAAACCTGAGGAGATCGACTACTTCGGCTATTTCGATTCGTTCAAGTGCTACGCCTACGACTCGGGCAAGGACGAATTCGAGCCGAGTCAGACCACGAGCGACAAGCAGTGTTCCGGCGAATGGAGCGGCGACTTCCTGAACTACCTGACGATGTCGCGCATGGACGCCGTGCGCAAGGTGCTCTACGGCGGCAAGCGTGTCGTAGACGATACTGGTGAGACGGTATTACGGCGGGCTTACATTCCCCAGGACGCGCACTCCTGGGGCAAGAGCTACACGAGTGAGGACGTCGACGGCTACGATTTGACTGAGTACGCGCCCATGTCGAAGCCCAGCGCAGGCACGCGCCACCTGTTCGCCAGTACCAATCCGGGCGACTCCGACGACAGCGACACCGTGGAAGAGCCCCTGTTGCGCGTCCTGACGAACAGGACGGAACGAATCTGGGAGTGGGTGGCCAAGGAGTCACCGGTTGCGGACGAGAGTCTCGGCACACCGACCGACTACGTGGTGGAGGTCGAGGTCTGTACCAGCGGGATGCTCGAGGACAACTGCGAGGGCTATACGGACAGCGACGGCAATACCACATATAAGCCGACCGGCCTGCTGCATGACTTCGGTGCCGATGATGCGATGCGCTTCGGGCTCATGACCGGCTCGTACGACAAGAACTATTCCGGTGGTGTGCTGCGTCGTGCGATCGGGTCGTTCCAGCAGGAGTTCAACGCGGACGACGGCACGTACGACAGTTCGGTAAACGGGATCGTCTCGACCATCGACTCGTTGCGCACGATCGATTTCACGGGCGACACCCACGATTGCGGTTTCAGCAACGAGGGCTCCGAGCCCCCGGAAGGCTCGTGCAAGATGTGGGGTAACCCCGTCGCCGAAATGATGTACGAGACGCTACGGTACTTCGCCGGCGAACCGAGCCCCACCTCCGGGTTCGATCCCGGCAGTGACAGCTCGGGCGCCAGCACCCTCGACTTGCCGCGGGTGGCGACCTGGGACGATCCCTATGACGAATCGACTGGTGCGCCGGAGTGTGCAAGATCCTTCCAGCTCGTGCTGTCCGACACCAACCCGAACCGGGACAGCGACCAGCTCCCCGGGGTCGACAGCAACTTCAGCACCGGTTTCTCGGGGACGTCGGAGTTCAATAGTGAAACCCTCGACGTCGCCTCCGAAGCGGACACGATCTGGGACAAGGAGTCGGAGGCCTCGACGGTGTTCATCGGGCAGGCCGGCAGCGAGGCGGATAATGCACCGACACCGAAGACACCGAGCGGCTTTGGTGAAATGCGGGGACTTGCGCCTGAAGAGCCGAATAAGGAGGGCAGCTATTACTCGGGCAGCGTGGCCTATTTCGCCAATCGCAATGACATCAACGACCGCGATGGCACCCAGAACCTGCAGACCTTCAGCGTCGCGCTCAGCTCGCCGTCCCCCCGTATCGAGATACCGATCGGCGACGATGTGGTCCGTTTTGTCCCGTTCGCGAAACGCGTCGGTGAGATAGGAAACATTCAAACGGATCCCAACAGTTTCCAGGATACGCTACCGGTTGTTGATTTCTTTGTGCAGGAGATCGTGAACACGAACAGCAGCAATATCGATTCAACCGTAAACGGTGGGCGGCCGAAGCTCATTTTCCGTCTCAATTACGAGGACGCGCAGGCGGGCGCCGACTACGACCAGGATGCGATTGCCCGCTACGAAATCGCAGTGCAGAAAGACGACTCGGTCGACGTGGGTATCGCGATCGAGGCCGAATCGACCGGCGACTACATGCACATCGGCTATGTGGCCAGCGGGACCACACAGGACGGCGTGTACCTTGACGTGGTCAACCAGACCAACAACGATCCTGATTACTTCCTCGATACACCGCCGGGCGCGCTCCCGGGGCAGAGTTGGAACGATGACAAACCGCTTCCGAAAGACACGACCAGTTCGCCGCGGAATTTCGTCCCGGGCGCGAGCGCCGCAGAGTTCGTTCGTCATGATCCACTCTGGTACGCCGCGAAGTACGGCGGGTTCATCGACCAGAACGAGAGCGGCGACCCGGATCTCGCGAGCGAATGGGACGATGATGGTGACGGCGATCCCGACAACTATTTCTTCGTGGCCAACGCCGGCGAACTGGGTGATCAGCTCACCAAGGCCTTCGAGGGGATTCTTGGTGTTGTCGGCGCGGCGTCCTCGGTGGCGGTGAATACGACCAAGCTCGATTCGTCGACGGTAACCTACCAGGCGACCTTCAACTCGGAGAACTGGGAGGGCGACCTCAGAGCCTTCGAGTTCCTGAATGATGGGTCGGGCAAACTGGCCTCGACGCCGATCTGGTCCGCTGAAGAGGAATTGCCAGCATCAACCGCCCGCAATCTCTACACAACGGTCGATACAAGCACGAGCGATAACGAGTCCGTGCCGTTCAAGTGGTCTGGCCTGACCGCCGCCGAGAAAACCGCCCTGCAGAGCAAAGGGGTGTCCCAGGCCGTTCTCGAATATATCCGTGGCAGTGACAATGATGAGCAGAGCAACGGCGGGAGCTTCCGCAACCGTGGCGCCCTGATCGGCGACATCATCGACAGTTCTCCCGAGTTTGTGGGTCAGCAGAATTTCGGTTATGCGGCACTGGACGATCCGGAGACCACTGGCGATGAGGGTGATAAATATCGCGATTACCTCGATGACAAGAAACAGCGTGAGCGGGTCGTTTTCGTCGGTGCCAACGACGGCATGCTGCACGCATTCAACGCCGGCAATTACGATACCGGCTCGAGCACGTTCGATCAGGGTACCGGCGAGGAGATCTTCGGATATATTCCGGAGGCAGTACATGACAAGCTTCCGGAACTGACCAGCCCGGACTATGAGCACGAGTACTACGTCAATGGGTCACTGTTCGCGAGTGATGCCTACGTTGATGTCGGCAACAGTGGTACGACCAAATGGCACACGGTACTAACTGGTGCGTTCGCACATGGCGCCAAGGGGATTTTTGCACTCGACGTGGCGGAATCCGGGTCGAGTGCTCTCACGATCGATGGCGCGAGTGGTGAGGAGTCGCCGATGTGGGAGTTCACCCCGGAAAACGCCGCCGCGGCCTATGCCGACGAAATCGGCCATGTTCTGGGGCAGCCGCAGGTGGTCCGGCTGAATGACGGGACCTACGCCGCCGTTTTCGGCAACGGCTACAACTCGGCGAACGGCAATGCCACGCTCTTTGTGGTGGACCTGGAGACGGGCGAGCCGATCACCGACGGGGTGATCGAGACCGGAACCGGTGGTGGGCTCTCCACGCCATTCATCGTCGACGAAGATGGCGACCGTAACGCCGATTATGCGTATGCGGGCGATCTCGAGGGCAACATGTGGCGCTTCAACCTCGACACGTCATCTGGTGGTGACTTCGGTATCGCGTATGGGAATAACAAAAATCCGGAGCCTTTGTTCAGAGCCGTCGATCCAGATGTAAAGAAAGAAAACGGTACGATTGTCGGCCAGCCGATTACATCACAACCTGTGGTCGGGGTACCGCCGGACGGACGTGACGGCGTGATGGTCTACTTCGGTACCGGCAAATATTTCGCGGTGGGTGATTCGACCATCCCGTCTGATCCGCAGATTCAGAGCGTCTATGGCGTCCACGACGCGGGCGGCAATAAAGCGTCGGATGCCGCAAGACAGACGGATGGTACGGTCGACGGTCTGGTCGAGCAGACTATCGAGCAGCAGGTCGAGGCGAGCGTAGATGGCGAGGATCTGAACCTGCGCCAGATCTCGGACAACGCGGTCGACTACAGTGACAGCACGGTCGAGGGCTGGCATCTCGATCTCGCGTACAACGGCAATGCCGTCGGCGAGCAGGTGGTCAGCAGCCCAGTGCTGCGCTTCGGCCGCTTGTCGTTGACCACGTTTACGCCATCGGACAATCCGTGCGAGTTTGGCGGCAGGAGCTGGTTCATGCAGGTCGATGCGCAGAGCGGCTCCCGCCTCGATGGGTCCTCGATCGACGTCAACAATGACGGCGTAATCGACGAGGATGATCTGATTGACCTCGATGGGGATGGCAACTCGGACTCGGTCAGTGGCCGCCAGCTCGGTGGGGTCATCGCCCAGCCGGTGGTCATCAACGACTCGGGTCAGGATCGTGCGATCTTCAGCAAGCTGTGTAACGACCAGAACTGCGACAAGACCGAGACCGAACTCACCCGCGGTGGTGGTCTCAGCGTCGGTCGGCAATCATGGCGCGAAATCCAGTGGTAGGCGGGACCGCCGCCCCGGGGGAGAACGGTATGCGCGGACATAGAGGCTCGGGCGCCATGCGAAAAAACCAGGGATTCACGCTTATCGAGTTGATGATCGTGGTCCTCATCGTCGGCATCCTCGCGGCGATCGCATGGCCGCAGTACACGCAGTACGTGCTCGACAGCAACCGCTCGACGTGCGCCGCCAGGCTGGTCGAGTTGCAGAACAACATGGAGCGCTACTTCACCGAGAACCAGACCTACCAGGACGGCAGTGGGGGGCCGGCGGTGACCGACTTTTTCGCGTCCGCGGACTGCCCGCCCAACCAGAGCAACGCGCCGTACACGCTGTCGATTACGTCGGCGGCCACGACCTACACGCTGACCGCGACGGCGCAGGGTCGGCAGACCAACGACGACTGCGGCAATCTGACGCTGGACGAGACCGGCGACAAGGGGGTTTCGGGTAGCGCCTCGCTCGACCAGTGCTGGTAGATGTGGAGGGTGCGGGGCGATAAAGCCCCCCGCGTGCGCAAAGTCAAATCCGATCGGCGTCAGGAGGCCTCGACGCCGCGCATCTGGCGGGGCAGATGGAACACCACCTTCTCCTCAACCCCGGTACCGGCCTCCTGCGTGCGGCCGCCCTCCTGCTCGAGCCGCTGGATGACTTCCTGCACCAGTGACTCCGGTGCCGATGCGCCGGCGGTGACGCCGACGTAGGCCGTATCGCGCACCCAGTCGGTGTCGATCTCGCGCGCGTCATTGATCAGGTAGGCGCGGCAGCCGAGTTTCTCGGCGAGTTCGCGCAGGCGGTTGGAGTTCGAGCTGTTGGCGGCGCCCACGACCAGCATGACCTCGGCCTGGCGCGCCAGGCTCTTGACCGCCTCCTGGCGGTTGGTGGTCGCGTAGCAGATGTCTTCCTTCTTCGGCGTCGCCATCGCGGGGAAACGCTCGCGCAGTTTCGCCGCGATGTCGGCCGTGTCGTCCACCGAGAGCGTGGTCTGGGTGACGACGGCGAGCCGCTCCGGGTCATTGACCTCGACCGTCGTTGCATCCTCTACGGTCTCGATCAGCCGGATCTGTCCGCCATGGCTGGCGTCGAAGCGGCCCATCGTGCCCTCGACCTCGGGGTGGCCGTCGTGACCGATCAGCAGGACGTCGCAACCGCTTTTCGCGTAGCGGTTGACCTCCATGTGGACCTTGGTCACCAGCGGACAGGTGGCGTCGAAGATATGCAGGCCGCGCCGGTTGGCCTCGTCTTCCACCGCCTGGGAGACGCCGTGGGCGCTGAAGATGACGGTGGCGTCGTCGGGGACCTCGTCGAGTTCCTCGACGAACACGGCGCCCTTGTCGCGCAGGTCATCGACGACCCGGCGGTTGTGGACGACTTCGTGGCGCACGTAGATGGGCGCGCCGAACATGTCGAGGGCGCGCTCGACGATCTCGATGGCGCGGTCGACGCCGGCGCAGAAGCCGCGAGGCTTGGCGAGCAGGATTTCCATAAACGCGCCTCCGGGGCGCGGGCTGACGGAGCACAGAGTATAACGCCGCGGGCGTGTGTGGCCCAAGCAGCGTGGCGCGGCCTCAATCGCGAGCAAGCTCGCTCCTACATGGATCCGGACACCGCGGCGCAGATTCACCTGTAGGAGCGAGCTTGCTCGCGATAAATCGGCCCGAGAGCCGTAATCCCGGGCCATGCGAGACGGTGGCCCGGAGCCGCCTTCAGGAACGACCCAGCAATCCGAATACGATCAGCAGCACGGCCCCACAGCTGATCGCCGCGTCCGCGACGTTGAACGCGGGCCAGTGCCAGCCGGCGGCGTGGAAATCGAGGAAGTCGATGACGTAGCCGAGCCGTACCCGGTCGATCAGGTTGCCGATGGCGCCGCCGAGGATGAGGGTGAGGCTTGCGCGCGTGAAACGCTCATGCGCGGGCAGGCGCAGAAGCCAGATGGCGATGCCGACGCCGATCACCAGCGTGAGGACGGTGAAGAACCAGCGTTGCCAGCCACCGGCATCGGCGAGGAAGGAGAACGCGGCGCCGGTGTTGTGCAGCAGCGTCAGGTTGAAGAACGGCAGGACCTCGACGGGCCGGTAGAGCTCCAGCGCCGATACGGCCCAGAGCTTGGTGATCTGATCCAGGACCACGATCGCGGCGGCGAGCCCGAAGGCCCGTGCCGCCGGCTTCGTGAACGGACCGCGGCCCGCGGCCGGTTCAGGCATGGGCGCGGGTCTCGCCTTCGCCGCTGATATTGGTCACGCAGCGGCCGCAGATGTCCGGGTGCTCGGCATCGCTGCCGATGTCGGGCCGGCGGTGCCAGCAGCGGGCGCACTTGTCGTCGCCGCTGCGCCCGGCCGCGATCCAGACCGCGTGGCCGTCGGCCTCGTCCGCGACCGCGT
>Ga0207714_1000384_pt1 | contig 30793 bp, 17 predicted proteins | sample PonA232FremontCA_2_FD_187270 | JGI IMG/M metagenome (GOLD analysis project Ga0207714, IMG submission 187270) | Marine sediment microbial community from Fremont, CA, USA - Pond A23 Sediment 2 (SPAdes) | ecosystem: Environmental > Aquatic > Marine > Unclassified | place: USA: Fremont, California...
CAGGACCCGGACGTCCCGGCGGAGACGATCTGCGAGCGGCTCGGGATCTCCTCGGCGACGCTCTACCGGTACGTCGCCCCCGACGGGGGCCGGCGGAAATAAGCAATAGCCCGTCTCTTCGTGCCGGGAAGCCCGGGTCGCGCACGTCGTAACAGATCCGCTCCGCCAGTTAGGAAACCATCAACCAGCACCTCAGAGAGGCAGGAGCCTTTCCGCAGAGCCCTTCTCGGCGATTCGGTCCCGGATTTTTGCTGAATCTGATGCTCCGTATTTGCGATTTCGATACCAGCCGGAAGGTAGTCGTGTGCCTGCGTCCTATCACCTACGAGTGCCAGCATTTAGCATCTTCCAGCTACCGGAACGCTTTCAGAACGCGAACGGAACGATGCGCAACACAGTGGGCACGTATCCTGCGCGTAGAAATGGTTTCAAGAAGGTCCATCTACCCATATCGTGCTCCACGCAGCCATTCAACATGTCACGGATGAGCTTGAACGCTACGTGCGCCTCCGAACCGGGCGCAGCGACCGCGTGGCCCTGGCCGGTCTCGTCGACAGCAAAGGGGAGGTCAATGGGGATGCACGCGACGTCATTGCGGTGTCGTTAGTCAATGTGGAGGAAGAGCGGGTGGGACGCTCAGTGAGTCGTTATCAGCGCACCGACGACGATCAGGTCCGACGTGTCGAGCCCGAGATTCGCTTGAACCTTTACCTGCTCTTTGTAGCCAATTTCACTGAACACCCCGAAGCGCTTAAGGCCGTTGACGAAGTTGTCAGCTTCTTTCAGAACACCCCTTTTATTGATTACACCGACATTGATGACGTCGCCGATTCAACTGGACGTATTGTGTTCGAACTCGTGACGCTGACATTCGAGCAGGTCAACCATCTTTGGGGCGCGCTCGGGGCGAAGTACGTCCCATCCGTCCTTTACAAGGCGCGTCTCACGACGGTCGACGACGCGCAGCCGAAGCCGCCTCGCTCTCCGGTCACCGAAATCGAGACACACACCGGATGACGACCCATTACGCCCGGCTCCTGCAACTGACCGTCGCCCACGCGTACTTCCGCTCAGGCGTCATCGAGGCGGTGCGCGTCCATCCCACGGCGGAGACGCGACGCGCCTTGCAGTCCGCCAACCTGAAGGTGCGGCAGGTAGGACCCACGTGGCTCCTGGGTGTGGAGGTGGACCGGGTGGTTCCCGCTCTGGGGGATCCGCCCGAGGCTCACGTGACGCGTCCATTACCCGCGGACGTCCTGACGTTTGGCCTCGAACTCGCGTCGCCCACCGTGGTGCTCGTCTCGGAGATTGACGACTGGCGTCCTGGTGCTGCGGTGCACTACCTGAGCAACCTGACGCCCAGCGGACCGGGCGATTTCCCGTATCTGACGGACCACGTCGCCGGCGAACGCCTTGGCCCGCCGATCTCGCTCGTCACGCGCTCGCCGTGGATCTACGCGCTCTCCGCGCCCGCTTCGGAGGTGGACCTGACCGTCACCGACCTGTTCGGCACGACGGTTGTGGAGCGCCGCGTGGTGTTCGACGGACCCGTCAGCGAGGTGTCGCTGGACTTTGACGCTCTCCCCGGACTCTCCTCGGGACGGTACGTGGTGAGCGACGGCGACGGAGGCTCGGAATCCGTGTACTACGCCCCGGGGCTGGACGGGCGTCCGCTGTTTGCCATGATCGAGCTCTACGTGTCCTCCGTCCCGTTCACCGGCCCGCCCGATCAGGTCGTAGGCGACTACCGGTTTCTGGACGGCGATCGCGTGTCCGAGACCGCCCCGTTTGCGGTCGAGATCCCGGTGCGCAGCACGCACTGGACGTACGTGCTCGAAAAGAAGTACGCCGACAACGGCGTCGACCTCAGCCGTGTGGACGTCACGGGCGACCTGTCGTTCAGCAAAACGTCGAGCGAACCAACCCGCACCACGTTCGAAAGCGGTGCGGCCACGGCCTGGTCCGAAGATCCGGCGACGGTCACCCTCGAAGATCATCGCGGCCGCGCGCTGCGGCGCCTTCCCGTTCCCGGACCGGGCACCGTGGTGCGCGCCCGGGAGACCGGAGGCCGCTCCGCCGTCCAAATGGTTTACCTTTAACCTCACCTCCTACGTGCAATGGCTTACAAAACGCCTGGCGTCTTTATCGAAGAAATCTCGCTGCTTCCGCCCTCGGTCGCCCAGGTGGAAACGGCCATCCCCGCCTTCATCGGCTACACCGAACAGGCCACGCGGCGGGGGAAGGACCTAACAAATGAACCGACGCGCATCTCCTCGCTGCTGGAGTATCGCGAGCTGTTCGGTGGAGCCCCGGAGCACGACACGATCTCCGTGACGGTCAATCCGGACAATAATTACGCAGTCAGCGATGTCGCTTTCTCCAGCGAACAGCGCTTTTACACTTACGACAGCGTGCGCCTTTTCTTCGACAACGGCGGGGGTGATTGCTACGTCTGCTCCGTCGGGAGCTACGGGAGCCTGAGCGACAGTGACTTCCAGACCGGCATCGACGCCGTCAAGAAGGTCGACGAACCCACGATCCTGTTGATGCCGGACGCCACGCTGCTGTCCGACCCCAACCAGTTTTATGGATTGCAGCAACGCCTCCTGCGCCAGTGCGGCACGCTGAAGGACCGAGTCGCCGTGCTCGACCTCCTCCGGTACGATCCCGAGACCGACGCCGACGAAATGACGACGGTCTCCGAGTTCCGGGACGCCATCGGAATCAACAATCTGAAGTACGGCGCCGCCTACTTCCCGTGGCTCGTCACGACGTACAGCGAAGATGTTGACTTCGCCAAGTTCCGCAACAACGTGGTGGATCAGAGCAGTAACAGCGTCGCGCTCGAGAGTGTGACCGCAAACGCCACGCTGAACGGATATGTCACCGGGGCCGCACGCGCGATCGACGACGCCGAGACGCTCGAAAGTGAACTGGACACGTTCCGGGGAGGTGGTTTCGACACGTTCGAGGACGAGTACAAGGATCAGATTGCCAGTCTCCGGAGCGACATCGCTGCCGACAGCGTGGACGCCACGAGTGTCAATACGCTGTTTAACTACCTCCGGAATCTCCTCCAAGATCTGGCCGAACTCGCGGGTACGTTTGACCCCGACGGGGAGCTGCACAAGGCCCTGTCGTCGTTCAACCGTGATCAGCTGGCGCCGCTGGCGAAAGAGCTCATCGGACTGGAAAAGAATGACGACGTTCAGACCGTGTCGGGCCAGGGCGACGGCGACGTGGATACAGACTGGTCGTTCGTCGACTCGGCCGATTGGTTTACGGACGATACGGGCGCGCAACTCGGCGCCGGCGACATCAGCGCCCGCCCAACTGACTTGCTCCCGAACGTGCCGGACGCCGACGTCACGAACCCGATCATTGCCCGCGCCATCATTCCCCGCGTCGACGACGCGTTTGGGCGTTCCGCCGGGGCGTCGTTCCTCAGCTTCATCGAGGGTGCCAAGGAGGCCGCCGACACGCGCAAGAGCCAGACGCAGCAGCTTCTCTACCAGCAGCATCCCATCGTGGCCAACATCGTCCGCGAGATCAAGAGTGAGATGGCCACGCTGCCGCCCAGCGGCGCCATTGCCGGCGTGTACGCCTACGTCGACCGGACCCGCGGCGTGCACAAGGCCCCGGCCAACGTGAGCGTCTCCAGCGTGGTGGGCCCCTCGATTCCCCTGGACGACGCCGATCAGGAGTCGCTCAACGTGGACGTCAACGCTGGCAAGTCGGTCAACGCCATTCGCGCCTTCAGCGGACGCGGGACCATCGTGTGGGGCGCTCGCACGCTTGCCGGCAACGACAATGAGTGGCGCTACGTGCCCGTACGGCGGTTCTATAACACCGCCGAAGAGTCCATCAAGAAGTCCACGTCCTGGGCCGTCTTTGAGCCCAACGACGCGAACGTGTGGACCAAGGTGCGCGGTATGATTGAAAACTACCTCATTGCGAAGTGGAAAGAGGGCGCCCTTGCGGGCTCGATGCCGGACCAGGCCTTCTTCGTCAACGTGGGCCTTGGACAAACCATGACGCCCCAGGACATCCTGGAGGGCCGCATGATCGTCGAGATCGGCTTGGCCGTCGTACGTCCCGCCGAGTTCATCATTATGCGCTTCTCCCACAAGATGCAGGAGGTGTAGCGCACCGCCGGTGAGACCGGCCCTTCGCTTTCCTTTCGTTCGAATCCCATACCATCATGGCATACCCACTTCCCGTCTTTCACTTTGAAGTCGACTGGGGCGACGCCGACGGTACCGTTCGTTTCTCCGAGGTGACTGGACTGAACGTCGAGTACCAAGCCATCGAGTACCGCGACGGCAATGAGAAGGACTACATCATGCAGAAAATGCCCGGCCTCAAGAAGGCGGGCAACGTCACCTTGAAGCGCGGCGTGATGGAAACCAACAACGCCTTCTGGGACTGGGCCAACACGGCGAACCTGAACAAGGTGGAACGCCGCGACGTCACGATTCGGCTGCTCAACGAGGCCAGCGAGCCCACCATGGTGTGGACGCTCCGCAGCGCCTGGGTGACGAAGGTCACGTACCCCGACCTGAAGGCGAGCGGCAACGAGGTGGCCGTCGAGCAGATCGAACTCGCGCACGAAGGGGTGAGCGTCTCGAACGAGTAGCGGCGGCGGTTGGCGCCTTCTGAGGGTCCACGCACAACCGTCCTACTCCGGGATCAGAGGGAGCCGCGAGGCGCCCCTCGCGACTCCCTGATTCCGACGACTCCCAGCAACTCTCGACACCTGCCATAACCAACTTCGTCGCACTCCGAGATGCCCTACCCGCCCGTCAGCTTTCACTTTCAGGTTCAGATCGGCGATCAGCCGCCGGATGCGGACCAGCGGTTCCAGGAGGTCACTGGGCTGACGGCCGAGGTCACGACAGAGGAGGTTCAGGAGGGCGGTCTTAATGCGTACGCCCACAAGCTGCCAACGGGCGCCAAGTACGGCTCCCTGGTTCTGAAGCGCGGCATGCTCGTGGATTCGGAGGCCGCGGACTGGTGCCGGCAGGCGGTGGAGGACTTCATCTTCCAGCCGAAAATCGTTCGGGTCGTGCTGCTTAACGAGAAGCACGAGCCGCTATCGTCGTGGACGTTTGACGGTGCGTATCCGGTCAAGTGGTCCGTTTCCGACCTCAAGGCGCAGGACAACGCCCTCGCCATCGAGACGCTGGAGCTGGCCTACCGCGGCTTCCGGCGCGACAGCGACTGAGCCTTCCGATCGCCGCGCTTCCCCCTCGCCCGAATTCACACGCCCCGTTGCCATGCCCATCGAAATCCGAGAGCTCGTCATCCGCGCCACTATTGATGGTCCGGACGACCCCGACCGGCCCGCCCGAGCGTCGGTGCGCGGCGGGCAGACGACGACCGATGTCGTCGAGGAGACCGTCCGGCAGGTCCTTGAGGTCCTGCGACGACGCAACGAGCGGTAGCCCATTCTTCATCCACTTCCATTCTCGACCCTCCAATCCCTGTGGCCGAAAGCGGAGAGCTCAAAAAGATGGTGATCGACGCCCACCGGAAGGCCGACTATTCGGACCGCCCGGTGACGTCGTTCACGGTCATGTTCAACCCGAACACCTACACACAGAAGTACGAGGTCACGTACGAAGAGCGGCAGGGCCAGGGCGACACGTCAAGCCCGCAGGTCTACGGCAACATCAAGCCGCAGGAGTACACCTTCGAGTTCCTGTTTGACGGCACCGGGACCGCCCCGATGCCGGACTCGCTCAAGTCCATCGGACAGACGGACTCGACGCCCGAGACGAACCGCTACGACGTGCAGAAAATCGTCGACGAGTTCCTAACTGTCACCGGCAAGCACGACGGCGAAATCCACCGGCCGCTCTATCTGCGGCTGTCGTGGGGATCGCTCTCCTCGAAGTGTGTGCTCACGAACGCTGAAATCACGTACACGCTGTTTCGCTCGGACGGGACGCCACTGCGTGCCAAGGTGAAGGCCACATTTTCCGAGAACGTGGAGGATACCCTGCGGGTGGCCGAGGAGCGGGAAAGCTCGCCCGACCTGTCGCACGTGCGCACCGTCCGGGAGGGGGATCACCTCACGCTCATGACCGACCGCCTCTACGACGATCCGACCTACTATCTGCAGGTTGCGCGCGCCAACGGGCTTACCAACTTCCGTCGCTTGCGCACCGGTAGCGACCTCGTCTTCCCGCCGGTCCGCGAGCGCACGACCTAACGGCCCAGTTTCGAGCGCCTCCGCCCCTGGCTCAACGCACTGAAAACCCTGACCCTGACGTCTCTTTCACCAAATCGTTGAACGTTCAACATTGAACGTTTTCATGCTTCTCGTGACCTCGACCGGAAGGTCTTTTCGCCTCTTCAAGGTCACGCAGCCTCCTTGCTTTCAACCGAAATATGCCCGCCGAAGACCGCCAAATTCAGACCCAGGCACCTGCGGACCGGCCCACCTTCACGCTGTACGCCGACGGCGCCGAGGTGAGTGGGACCGTGCAGGTGAAGGGCGTCGTCGTGACGCGACGAGTCAACCGGGTGTCGGAGGCCGTGCTGGTCATCCACGACGGTAGCCCAACGGACGAAGACTTTCCGGTGAGCAATGCGGAGGAGTTTGCACCGGGACGCGAGATCGAGATCCACGCCGGCTATCACGCCGACGAAGAGCGCATCTTCCGGGGCGTCGTCGTCCGCCACGCGATCGAAGTGCGCCGGACATCCGACTCGATGCTGCGCGTCGAGTGCAAGGATGCTGCCGTCGCGCTGACCGTCGGTCGCAAGAGCCGCTACCTGTACGACGTGACCGATCAGGAGGCCATCGAGCAGGTGGCCGCCGACGCCGGGCTCGACACCGACGTCGCCTCGACGAGCGTGACGCACACCGAACTCGTCCAGTTTAACGCGCTCGATTGGGACTTCCTCGTGTCGCGGGCCGAGGCCAACGGTCTGCTCGTCTACACCGAGGACGGCACCCTCCGCGCCGCCCCGCCCGATCCGGGCCAGGACCCGAGCCTGGCTCTCCGCTACGGCGGCAACCTGATTGCGTTCGAAGCCGCGATGGATGCGCGCGACCAGGCGGAATCGGTACACGCGTTCGCGTGGGACGCCGCCGGGCAGGCAATCGTAGACGTGGAGGGCACCGGATCGCCCAACGGCGCGCCGGGAAACGTGGAGGCAACCGACCTGGCCCGCGTCGTCGGGCTCAGCCAGCTGGACCTGCGCCACGGAGGGCAGCGCACCGACACGGAGCTCCAGGCCTGGGCAGATGCGCAGCTCGTGAAGAGCCGCCTCGCCAAAGTGCGCGGGCGGGCGCTCGTGCAGGGAACCAGTAGCATCCAGCCGGGTGACGTCGTGCAGCTGTCCGGCGTCGGCGACCGCTTCAACGGAACGACGTTCGTGGCAGGTGTGCGCCACGAGATTAACACGAAAAACTGGGAGACGAACGTCGAGTTCGGCCTCTCGCCCGAGTGGCTGATGGACGTGTTCGCCGACGTGGCCCCCCATCCGGCCGGTGGCCTGCTGCCGCCCGTCGACGGCCTGCAACTCGGCCTCGTCACGGCTCTCGAGGGCGACCCCGATGGGGAGTATCGGGTCCAGGTGCGCATCCCCATGATCGACGCGTCTGAGGAGGGCGTGTGGGCGCGCATTGCCCTGCTCGACGCCGGGGAGGAGCGGGGGACCTACTTCCGCCCCGAAGTGGGGGATGAGGTCGTCCTCGGCTTCCTCGGCGGCGATCCGCGCAACCCCATCATCCTCGGCGGAGTGCACTCCAGCGCGTTCCCGCCGCCCATCGATCCGGCGGATGACAACCACAAAAAGGGGACCGTTACGCGCTCGGGCATACGCTTTGTCTTCGATGACGAGACGACCGACGCCACGCTCGAAACGCCGAACGGCAACACGGTCGTCCTCAGCGACGACGAGGGCAGCATTACGATGGCCGACGAGAACGGAAACAGCGTCCTGCTCGACTCGGACGGCGTCACCATCGACAGCGCTGCGGACGTCACGGTGACCGCATCCGGCGACGTGACCATCGAGGGCACCAACGTGTCGCTCACGGCCACTGCCGACGTTACCGCCGAAGCGAGCGCAAACGCGACACTTTCCGGCAGCGCGCAGACGGAAATCTCTGGCTCCATCGTCAAAATCAATTAACGCTATGCCTTCTGCCGCTCGTGTTACCGACGTCAGCACCCACGGCGGAACGATCGTGGGCCCCGGCGAGCCGACCGTGCTCATCGGCGGCATGCCGGCCGCCGTTGCCGGCGACATCCACTCCTGTGCCCTGCCACCGAACGCGCATCAGCCCACCGTAAGTCCGTTTCCGCCGGGCAGCGCTACCGTGCTCATCGGCAACAAACCGGCCGTGCGGGTGGGGGACGTTTGTGCTTGCGGGGCCGGGGCCGTCGTCGGCGAGCCCACCGTTCAGATTGGCGGATAACCGTTCTTCTCTCAACCTGCGCACACCCATGGCCACCGACGTCCCTTTTCTCGGCAGAGGCTGGAGCTTTCCCCCCACGTTTCGGGACCGGGGGCACTCGATCGACATGACGGAGGACGTCGTCGACATTGAGCGGAGTCTGGCCATTCTGATGTCCACGCATATCGGCGAGCGCGTCATGCGCCCACGCTACGGGTGCGACCTGAGCCGTCTCGTTTTCGAGCCGCTGGACGCGACGCTCCAGTCGACCGTGCGCGACCTGATCCACACCGCCATCCTGTACTACGAGCCGCGCATCATTCTCGACGACGTTCGCCTGACCTCCGTGCCCAGCGAAGGTCGGCTGGACATCGAACTGGAATACACGGTGGCGACCACCAATACCCGCTACAACTTCGTCTATCCCTTCTATCTGGAGGAAGGCGTTGAACTCCGCGCGCCTGCCTCACCGCGCGCCTCCTGACTTTTTCTGACCCCTCCATGTCCACGTGCTCCCATCCTCATCCGCTCCCGCGTGACGGCACGAGCCAGACCGCTCGGCTGCTGGATGCCCTGCGTCCGTCCTCGGCACGGGTCGACGAGCGGGACGTGGCCGACTGGCTCGTCTACGCAACCCGCTACGCGCGCCTCGTCCGCTATTTCACGCCGCGGAACGCGCCCGCCGGTTCGTGGGAGGCGTTTCTTGAGACGGACGTGAGCACGATCGTCGCTCTCATCGCAACGATCGACACAGACGACGTACGGGAGGCCTTCGACGACGCTCGAGCGGAGGGGGCCGCACTCCTCGGCGATCGGACGGATCCACTGGAGAACGCAGACACCGAGGCGGTAAATCGCGCGTTGAACACCCTCTTTGCGGAGGCCTTCGCGCTCCTTCGCCGGGTGGACGGCTGGCTGCAGGCAACCCGTCCGGAACTGCAGTTGCGTACGGCCCTCGACCGTGTCGTGCAGTCGACCCTGGCGGACACGCTGGCGCGCCTTCGGGCCTACGCCGAGGCTACCCGCACGGCGCAGGCAAACACGACGCCCACTCCGCCGCAGGTGGACGTGCCCGACGTGTCGTCGTTCGGCGACGCCTGGACGGGGGCATCCCCGCCGTCGGACGTGGCGCTGTTTGCGTCCGGCGCCGCACGGACGCCCGCAGAACTGCGCGCCGTTACCGAGCGCGTCGCGACGGCGTTCGACGCGGCCGTCGAGTCCGTCTTCTACCTCATCGATCGGGCCCCGACGTTTCTGGAGGAAACCCTGACCGACCATCCGGAGCATGAGCCGCACGTGGGTCTCTTTCTGGCCTTTCTCCTCCTTTTTCGTACGGCGCGCGATCATCTCAACACGCTTACGAAGCGCCATCTGGAGTTTTACTATCGGGACGTTCTGGGTCTTCATCCGCGGCCGGCCCAGCCGGATTCGGTCCATCTCGTGTTCGAGCTTGCGCGGACGTTCAACCAGCACCGCATTCCCAACGACACGGTCCTGAAGGCCGGCACCGATCCGGAGGGCAACGACCGGTTCTTCACGACCGACCGCGAGCTCGTAGTGAACACCGCACAACTGGACCCGGAACACGGGCTCAAAAACGTGCGGATCACGGCGGACGACGTTCGTCTGCAGGCCGGGGCGCGGGGACTGTTCATCGTCTACGACCTCATCGACGAGAGGGACTACGATGCCATTGAAGCTGCCATCGAAGGCCTCGCGGGCGACGTGGTGAAGGTGCTGAACACGCTCTGGATCGCCGCGACATCAGCCCGTCCCGACGCGGTCCTGCAGACGCTGCATGAGGTCACCGACCAGGACGACACGATTCTCGTCGTTGATCCTCTTTTGGGGACGGCCACGTCAAAGAATCTCCGTCCGAGCGCGGCGGCAGACACGGGCACCGGCGATTCGGACGCGTCGACGTTCCTCGTTGCTTACGACGTCCACGACGGCGATGCGGTGCGCGAGCGTCTCCGTCACGCGGTACGCCGAATGGACACGATTCCGGTGCAGGAATCCCTGTACCGCGTTCGATATCGAGGCACGAGTGCGGAGCTCCTAGACGATCTGGGAGCGTTTGACAGCCCCGGGGTCGAGCTGCTCGTGATCGATCTGCACCGGGGTGACGTTGCCCATTCGGGACTGCCAGACAGGACGGGGACCTTCCTGCACAGCACGTTCACCGGAACCGGCACCACGGTTGACACCGGCGAAACCGTGCGGGCCGTCTCCGGCATCTACGCCAGCCCGATTGCGAACAGCGCCGACGGGCTCGGCGCCGAGATCACGAACGAGAGCAGCATGTGGCCCGCGTTCGGCGACGACACCCGTCCGGACGGGCGCGTAGGCTTCGCCGTGGCGGCCGACCTGCTTCGCCTCTCGGAAGGCGAGCGCCGGATTCAGGTCACGTTCACGGTCGACGCGCTCTCCCCGTTTATCGCGGCGGACCCGGCCCGTGCGCAGCACGAGCTCGTGCACAACGTGACGGTCCAGGCCAGCGGGCCGAAGGCGTGGATTCCGGTGGACGTGGAGCACGTCTCGTTCGTTCGGGCCGACGCGCCGCTCCTCGGCAGTGAAAGCCGGATCGCGTTCACGCTGTCCCTCCCGCCCGACGCGGACCCGGTCGTTTCCTATACCGCGACGCTGGATGCGGACACCGCACACGGCCCCTTCGAGACTGAGGCACCGCTCCTCGCGTTCACGTTCGACCCGGATGGCCTTTCGGCGGCCGGGGGCTTCGACCTCGCCCTCACCGGCGAGATTCTCCCCTACGATGCATCCGCCGGATACCAGGCCGGAGACACGGCGTCCATTGGCCGACGGGTGTACCAAGCCGTGGTCGATGGGCCGTCCAGCGATCCGTCGGAAGGAGTGCCCGACGAGTGGCGGCTCGTCGGCACCATCGAGGACTTTGACGACACCCACGTCTACGACACGGGCGACGCCGTACGCTTCGAGGGGCGCGTCTACCAGGCCCAGACCGATGGTGCACAGACGTCCCGTCCCGACGCCGACGACGGTGCATGGCAGTGGATCGAGCCCGCGTTTCCCTACCGGTATTTCGACGGCGTGACGGTCCAGGGGGTGCACCTTCAGGTCGACGTTACCGGCGCGCGGGCCCTCCTCCTCGAAAACGACCAGGGCGTGCTCAGCGCCGGGAAGCCGTTCTTTCCCTTTGGCGCACGACCGGTCGACGGCAGCCGGTTCTACGTGGGGAGCTCCGAGATCTTTCAGAAGTCGCTCACCCGCGCGTCGCTGGCGCTGACGTGGGGGGGGCTCCCGGACGTGGCGTTTTCGACACATTACCAGGAGTATTCCTCGACCGACAGCATCGACGGTCCCGTCGACGACAATCATTGGGTCCGGCTGGATGTCGGCGTGCTGGAGCGGTCGGCCTGGCGCCCGGTCGACTCGGGCGTCGAGCTCTTCGCCAACGCAACGGGCACGCCGACCGCTGAACGGGAGGTCGAGGTGTCCTTCGATCCCACGCTGGCCGCGCCCCGAGAGACGGCCACCTTCGACCGGCTCCGGCCCGAGCGAGCGTTCGGGTTTCTTCGCGTCACGCTCGACGGGACGTTCTACCACAACGAGTACTCGACGTATCTTTCGGATCGGGCCATCGAGAAGGCGACCGACAGCAGCGTTCAGCTTCCAAACCCCCCGTACACGCCCGTCGTCGACGAGATTTCGGTATCGTACACCGCCGAAACCTCCATCGACTACGCGACGGAAACGCCGGCGAGTCTGGAGCGGCGACGGATTCAGCTCTTCCAGTCGTATCCGTTCGGGCACGTCGAGATCGCCCCGATCCCCGACCCGCCCGGCCCCGGCCTCAGCGCGGAGGGGACGCTCGCCCCACCGTTTCGCATGGAGACGGATGACAATTCCGAATCGGCGCCCGTTGCGGGGGCGCTGTACCTCGGCGTCGCCGACCTGGACGTGCTGGAGACGCTGTCACTCCTCGTGCAGATCGCCGAGAGCAGCGCCGACCCGGACGTCCTCCCGCCGGACGTCTACTGGTCGTACCTTGCAGGCGACACGTGGCACCGATACGCCCCGACGGAGCTCTTGTCCGACGAGACGGAGGGCTTCCTGCGCTCGGGCATCGTCCGGTTGTCGACGCCGCGCGCGATGGACGACACGCACACGCTTCTCCCCACGAGACTCCGGTGGATCCGTGCCTCGACCCCGGACGATCCGGAGGGTGCGAACCGTCTCGTGGCCGTCCTCACGCAGGCCGTGCGGGCGACGTACGACGACCGCGGCGGTGACCCCTCGCACCTCGCTACGGCCTTGCCGGCACAGACCATCAGCAAACTGAAGGAACGCCGGGCCGCCGTGAAGTCGGTGCGCCAGCCCTTTGCGTCGTTCGGCGGGCGTCTCAAGGAACAGCCCCCGGACTACTACACCCGCGTCAGCGAGCGCCTGCGCCACAAGCAGCGCGCGCGGTCGATCTACGATTACGAGCGCATCGTTCTGGCGGCCTTTCCGGACGTGTACAAGGTGAAGTGCATTCCGCACACCGACGACACCAACCATCATGTGCCGGGGGCCGTCACCGTCATCGTCGTGCCCGACCTCCGCGACCAGAACGCTGTCGATCCGCTCCAGCCGCGCGTGAGCACCGAACGCCTCGACACCATCCGCGATCACGTCGTTGCGCACGCCACCGACTTCGCCCGGATTTCGGTGCTGAATCCACTCTTCGAGCCCATTCGCGTGCGGGGTCGCGTGCAGTTCCGCGAGGGGCGCGACGCCGGGTACTACCTGACGGTGCTGGAATCGGACGTCATCGAGTTCCTCTCACCGTGGATCTCAGGCCGCGCCGACCTTGCCTTCGGCGGACGGATCCACCGGTCGCACATCCTCGACTTCATCGAAGAGCGCCCGTACGTCGATGCCGTCGTCGACCTCCAGATCGACCAGTACGTGAATGAGAGGCTCCACGCCGAGGACACCGCCGAAGCCGTCGCGAGCACCGAGCGGTCCGTCCTGGTGTCGACACCGGAGCATGCCTTCTCGGAGCTTACGCTGCCCGCCTGTGAACCGACGCTCCCGATCACCCGCTAAGCCGTTTGCATGCCCGACCTGCCCCCGTTCATCGACAAGTTTCCGGACCTGAAGCCCAGCCAGGACTTCGAGGCGCTGCGGACGGCCGGCCTGGAGTACATCCAGGCGTTGTCGCACCGGTGGTGGACAGACTACAACGTGCACGATCCCGGCATCACGATTCTGGACGTACTCTGCTACGCGATCACGGATCTGGGCTACCGGACGGACTACGACGTTGACGATCTGCTGACCCGCACCCATCGGGGCGAACCTGTCAATGTGGGCACCTTTCACACGGCGCGCGCGATCTTCCCGACGGCGCCGGTCACGTTCATGGACCTGCGCAAGCGGCTCGTCGACATTCGCGGCGTCCGCAACGCGTGGGTGGCCCCACATCGAAGCATCGAGTATGGGCTCGACCGCGCGGCGGAGAGGCTGGTCAACACCAGTGGCCCCTCCGTGGACAGGCTGCCCCCGATGAATGGGCTGTATGACGTGTTCATCGAGTACGAGGACTTCGTCGAAGATCATCGCGACACGAAGGCCGGTCGTCCCGTTCCCGAGGTCGACCCGGCCGAGGCAGGCGCCTATATCAACCTGCAGGGACGTGGCCTGGCGTTCCGCGTGGAGCGCGACCTCACGCTGGCGTCCGTCACGGTGTACGCCCGCCCCGCCGACGACACGGCCGAGGGTCCGCTTGCAGTCACGTTCACGCTCGAGGACGAGACGGCCACGGCGATCGAGACCATCGAGGTCGAGATTCCGCGTCCCTCCGAGAGGGACGAGGAGCCCGGACCGCCGTTCGTGCGCGCGTGTGCTCCTCTCAACATTCCGCTGGAAAGCAATACCGCGTACCGGCTCACCGCGACCAGCTCCGATGCTCTTCTCCTCCGCGACCCCGACGGCGGCTACCCCTACTCGGCGGACGACGTGCTGGTCATCGAGTCGGGCATCCACGGCGGGACTGTACTTTCGCCGTACTACTTTTTCTACGATTGGACCGTTCGCTACGTCGTCCACGGGGACGCGCTCCTCTCCGCCGCCCGCGTAACGCGGGACGACGTGCAGGCCGAAGCGCGGCGTCGCCTCCACGCCGACCGGCGCCTGGGCGAAGACCTCGTCAACCTGTGCGAGATGTCGACCGAAGAGATCGGCGTATGTGCCGACCTCGACGTGGATCCGAGCGCCGACATCGACGAGATCATGACGGAGGCCTTCGACCAGCTCGCGCAGCACGTCTCGCCGCCGGTCCGCTTTTACACGATCGAGGAGCTCAAGGCGCGCGGGAAAACGACCGACGAAATCTTCGAAGGGCCGCTCCTCGACCACGGATTTCTCGACCACGACGAATTTGCGGGTCGGGAAGAGCGATGCCGGATTCGGGCCTCCGACGTGATTGAGATCCTGATGGACCTCGACGGCGTAACGGCGGTGCGGCAGGTGACTCTGCTCAGCTTCGTCGACGACGCAGAGCGGGCACGGGACGAGTGGGTCCTGGAGCTGTCGGACGATCCGCGCCGCGCCCCATCGTTCGCGCCGGACCGATCCCGATTCCTGTTCTTCAAACGCGACCTGCCCTACTACCCGGACCGCGAGCGCGTCGCCTCGCTCCTCGCCGAGCGTACGGCCCGAGACCTGCAGTCCCGCCTCCGCGGTCACCAGGACGACCTTCCGGTTCCGACGGGCGAGGACAAAGATCTCCGCGACTACTACCCCGTCCAGAACGAACTGCCCGCCACCTACCAGGTTGGCCTGCGGCGCGTACCGGACAACGCCTCCGTAGAGCGAAAAGCGCAGTCTCGCCAGCTGAAAGGGTACCTTCTCTTTTTCGAGCAGCTACTGGCCAACTACCTCGCACAGCTCGAGCACCTCGACGTGCTGTTCTCGTGGACGTCGACGGACGCGCGCACGTATGCCAGCCAAATTGTCGACGAGATCGCCGGTGTGGACGACTTGTACCTGTCGGCTCCTGTGCATGCCAGCGGGCCGGCGTGGGATCTGGCCGCCGAGCTCGACGCCATTGCCGAGGACGAACCCACGCAGCGGGACCGGCGGCGACGGTTCCTGGAGCATCTCATCGCCCGGTTCGGCGAGCGGTTTGTGGACTACAGCCTGCTGATGCTCGCCCGCGACGAGGACCACGGAGCGGCCCGCGTGATTGCCGATCAGCGCGCCTTCCTGTCCGACTACCCCGCGCTTAGCCGCGAAGCGGGACAGGGATTCGATTACTGCGCGCCGGGGGGGCCGTACGCACAGTCCGGCACCCAGCGTCGCTTGGAGCGCCTGCTCGGGGTCCGTCGGCTGGCGCGGCGCGGCGATCGCTTCGTCGTCGAGCGCACCGAAGGCGGATGGCGCTTCGTTCTCATGGCCGCGAACGCCGCCGACGTGTGGTTCGAAAGCACGGAGGTAGCCACACGTGCCGACGCCGTCACGCTCATGGATCGGGCCGCGCGGGACGGACTTGACCGCTCGCGGTACACCGCTGTCCCCGACGCCAGCGCCGGCGTGCACGCGCTCAGGCAGGGCCCCGGAGGCCCGGATCCCGGGGCGCCGTTGGGACGAACGACCGGCCCGGGGACCCTGAACCCCACGGTGGCGGCGTTTCATGCCGTCGACATTCATGGCGGGTTCCAGGACACCGGGCCGTGGCGGCTGACGACGGACCGCATCGAGGTCCGGCGCTCCCCAGACGACGACGCCGACCGTCCGTGGTACTTTGTGATCGCCGACGACGACGGGGACGTCCTGTTCGAAAGCATACACTGCGACGAGCGTGCAGCCGTCGAGGCGCTTCTCGACGACGTGGCCGCGCTCGGGGCCGATCACGACCACTACGCAACCTTTACGCCGGACATCGGGTCGCCGTACTTCGCACTCGTCCGACGGTGCGACGACGACACCGTCGACCCCGTCGGGCGCCTGGACGAGGCCGATCTCGATCGCATCGTGGGCACGTTTCTCGCCGTGGCGGACGCCGAGGGCCTGCACGCCATCGAACACGTGCTCCTGCGCCCCCGCACCGACGGCGATCCGTTCCTGCCCGTTCAGCTCTCGGACGAAGACTGCCGCTGCGTCGAGGTGCGCGATCCGTACTCGTTTCACGTCACGATTCTTCTCCCGGCCTGGCCGGCTCGCTTCCAGGACGTCACCTTCCGCCAGTTCGTCGAGGAGACGATCCGCCTGGAGACGCCCGCGCATCTCTACCTGCGGATCTGCTGGATTAGCTTTGCGCAGATGACCGACCTGGAAGACGTGTATCATCCCTGGCTCGATCGTCTCCACGATCTCTGCGACGTCCTGGGCCAATGTTGCATCGAGGACGAGGAGACGAACCGGGACTCCGCGTGCACCGAGGCCGAGGTCATCGCCACACGGACATCGGGACCGACCTACGATCCGTGTCGGGAGCAGCGGAGCGGCGCCCACCCGCTCCCGGACACCGGCGCGGGAGAACGCCCCGACGCCTTGGTCCGCGACGAGGCCTATCGCGCTGCCACGCAGGACCTCATCGACGTGCTCTACGCGCTCGACACGGTCTTCCCACTTGCACGCCTCCACGACTGTACATCAACCCGCAGCGATGCGCCACAGGTGACGCTCAATTTCACGAAACTGGGAACCCTATAGTGCAGCCTCCACGAATTCGGTTTCTGCACGAACATCCCGGGCCGCATCGATTCTCGCCTGGATGACCCCGGACCGAGAGAGAATGGGGGAAGAGGGGATTGAGTCCGGCCCCCCCGCTCGCCCTCTCCCGCATGCTCCCCTTCGTTCCGGCGTGAGACGGAGCGCGGAAATCGTCAGGAAAGCACGCAGTGCCAAAATCAGTGCCAAATACATCGCTTGAACGCGCTCCAGCCCCCTAACGGCCATGACCGAACTTACGTACCCCAACTTCGTCGCCAACCAAGTCCTGACGAACCGTCAGCTAAACGACCTGCGCGACTACCTGGACGCGCAGACGCGCACCGGACGCCTGCGTACGGTGGGGACGGGCATTCTCTGCGGGCTGTCCTGGCACCTCGACGTTCGAGCGGGGGAAACGGCCCTTGTCATCGAGCGCGGGTACGGCCTGACGTCGGCGGGCCACCTGATTACTCTCGACGCCGGGAGCGAGCCTCTCGAATTTGTCGGCACGACCCGGTACTGCGACCCCAACGTGGACCCCGACGCAGAGTCCGCCGACGATGCCGAGTGCTCCGTCCCAGCATACGAGCCCTGGGTGACCGGCGTGGCGCCGCCGCGCCACATCGACCTCGTGGAGCTCGCGACGCGCGACCGGATGACGACGGCGCCGGAGCGATTTACTCCCCTCACCTCCGGTGACCTCGAAGATCGCGTGCCGCTTCTCTATTTGGAAGAGGTCACCCAGGAGCTGGACTCCTGCATCGTGACGAGCTGCGAGGGCATGGGGGAGGACGTCCACTTCACCGTCCGCGTCCTGCTCGCCCGGAAGGCGGACCTGGAGGCCTTGACCGCCCTGCCGGACTGTCCGGCCGCACTCCCTCCGCTCATCCTGCCCCGCTTCCACGCGTTCGTTCGGGAGTCCGAGGCCGGCGACCTTCGGGGGCTCCGCAGTGCCGAGGACATCGATGCAGCGTATGCGGAGGCCGTGGACTACGGCGTCGAGCGACTGGCCGAGCGCATCGAGACCGTACACGCCGACTACGGTCGACGCTTCGATCTGGACCGAACGGCCGGTGAGGACGCACGGGACGGCCTGGAACGCATCCTTGGGCGGATGGAGGAGGACCCACGCATGAGCCAGCCGCTGTACGACGTCCTCCGCATCCTTATCGACGCCGCCAACGACCTGGCCGTGCGGGCCTGCCGCGCGTCGCGCTCGTGCGGGGTGGCCACGGGGTTCGACCGGCACCTCATGCTGGGCAGCCACGACCACGACCGCGGCTATCGTCATCTCTTCCGGCCGGCCCCGCCGCACCAGATCGAGGGCGATGCCGACGCAGACGTGGCCTACGCGTTCGAGCGGCTCGTGCGCATGATTCGAGGGGTCGTACTGGAGGTCGAAGAGCGCGGATTCGATGTTCGCATTCTTCCCAGCGGGCAGTCCGGGGAGCCGATGGCGACGCGCGCCGTTCCGGCCATCCTCGAGGTCGACGCGATCCGCGAATTTTGGCACGACGAGCGGTGCTGCGACGCGCGCCCCCTCGTCCACTATTTTCTCTCCGCCGACGAGACGTACGATGACCTACCGTTTGCGCTGGAAACCGTAGAGGCCGACGCACGGGGGCCGTCGCTGCTCCGCGTCGATGGGCACCTCGGTGGAGACGGCCCCGACGTCATCACGCAGCTCATCGAGCTGCGACGGCGGCTGAACCTCGAGTTTACGATCGTCGTGCTCGGGTTCGAGGAGGGGGATGCGCTCGAGGAACTGCGAGACGGCCTGCGCGAGCGCAGCGTGTCCGGCGTTCTCGTGGACGTCTACGAGTCATTCGTGACGGCCCATCCCGGCATCGAGCCGCTGCACGGCGTTCCGCCGGGGGGCACGTTCGTTCTGGTCGTCGAGGAGGGAAGGATCGTCGCCGATTTTGCGCTCCACTGTTGCACCCTTGCCCGGACGGAGGAAGAATCCTTCGTGAGTGGCATGGTCGTGGCCGACGGACCGGTGGAGGAAGCCACTGTCCGGCTGGACCCTGAGGAAGCGTCCGAGTCGTCTCTCGAAACCGGCGACGACGGCCGATTCGATTTTGGTGCCGTACCACCCGGCACCTACACCGTCACGGCCGGGCGCGAGGGCTTCCAGTCCCAGTCCGTCACCGTCACGCTCACCCCCGGCGAGTCGGAGAGTGTGATTCTCATTCTTCAACCGGCAGAGGACCGCGTTGCCATCACCGGCATCGTTTACGAGGCGCCGAACACGGAGGACCGCATCCCGGGCGCCAACGTGGTCGTGACGACGGTTCCGGGCCGAGGAACCGCCACGAATGCCGATGGGGAGTTCTCCATCTCGGATCTTCCGCGGCAAACCCATGGCCTCCGTGTCGAGAGCGTGGGCTTTCAACCGGCAACCACTCAGGTCGAGTTCAGCGAAGATGAAACGACGAAGCGCGTCGAGATCCCGCTTACGACGGCCACCGTGTCGATTGCCGGCACGGTCGTTGACAGCCAGACCGAGGCTTCGATTGGTGGAGTCACAGTGCGAATTACAGGCGGAGGGGGGAGCGTCACGACACCGGACGATGGCTCCTGGCGATTTGACGACCTGTCTCCGGGCACCTACGAGGTCACCGCGCAGACCGACGGCTACGAGACGGCCTCCGTCAGCCGAACGCTCTCCGCCGGGCAGGACGTGACGGACGTGACCATTCCACTGGCACCGGTGACCGTGGGCGTCGACGTCCTCCTGTGCGGCGGACGCCATCCCGAGCTGGAGATTCGCTGGGACGACGAGGTGGTGCTTGAGGGCGCGACGAGCCCCGTGCACAGCGGATGGATCGACCGGCGTCCCGGCACGCACAAGCTCGCATTGATCACGAGCGACGGCGAACAGCTTGCCTCCGAAGACATCACCATCGAGCCCGACCGCAACGTTCTCGTCGTGGTGACCGGTGACCTGGTGCAAGAGCAGGTCATTGTCTCCGCGATTCCTTTGGCCGAGGTCCCTCCCCTCCGAAGCGACGTGTTCGTACGGTTCGCGATGGGGTTCCCCGAAGACCAGACGGCGACGTTCCTCGTCAATCAGCAACCGGTCGCCGAGAGCGTGCCCTTTGAAACGGCAACCAACGGGCAACTCCTTCCTGCCCGGGAGCTCTTCGTGGCCGGACAGGTCCGCGCGGCCGATTTCGCCCGATCCGGACAGCTGGACCTGTCGGAGCAGAATCGACGCCCCGGAACGATCGTCCTCTGCCGCGACGCGCTCCATTACGTCGGCGACGACGGAACGCTCATCACGGCACAACCGGTCGGCTGACCCCCAACCTCATGCCCTCCCCCACGCATCGCATTGTACGGTCCACCCTCGACGTGCGCGTTCCTCCCTCGCAGGAGTCGGGCGTGCTCGGTCGCCTGCGCGCGCGGTGGGACGACGTGTGCCTGCCGTCGCTGGAGGCGGCGTTCGATGCTGTGGCCGGCGACAGCCTCGTGCGCGTCGATCGCCTGGAGGTGGACGTCGGTGCCCTTCCGTCGGACGACCTCACGTCTGCCATGGCGGAGCGCCTGCAGCGGGCCACGGTCGAGGCGCTGGAGAAGGTGCTCCGTGAGCAGGGCTCCGCCGCCGCGCCCGACTGGCAGCGGGCCCTGCCCGAACACGTGCGGGACGCCCTGGATGCAGCTCCCTCGGATCGCCCCCGCGGGCAGCACCGCGCGCTTGAGTCCGCGGCCCATCTTCTCGTCACGGGCCGTTCCCCGTGGTGGGAGCCGGACGCAATCGATCTCGACCGTGCGATCCGGTCCCTGCTCGACGCCGCGCCGGATTCGTGCACGGGTCTCCTTCGCTCGATGCCGCCGGCCCTTGCCGCCCGGCGCCTCGCCCGTCAGTTGTCGCACCCCCTGCTCGACCACTTGGTGCGCCATCTGGGTCCGGCGTCGATGTCCGCCCTCGCCTCCACGTGGACGGACGCGCTCGCCGCGATGTACCCAGGACGGGACCCCGTCTGGGGGGGCGATGCCGCGTGGGAGGCGGTCCTGTTGGTGCTCCTCGAGGCCGAGGATGCAACCGACGTTGAAGCTGTTTGGGCGCAGGTCCACGAGCGCGTAGCCGCGACGGTCGCTGCGGAGACCGGATCATCCGTCCCGGCATGGAAGGCCCGGGCCGTCCGGCGCGCCGCCGCGGCCCTACCGTCGTCCGTGCCCTGGACCGACCGCCTGCCCGGGACCGCCGATCCCTCCTCCGGCGGCGACGCTCCTTCGTCCGACCCTGGACGTGAGCCGTCGGCCGGTGCGCCCTCCTCACCAGAGGCCGACGACACTCCGGAGTCCGACCGCGATTGGTTGTCGGAGGACCACTTCTGGCGTCCGGAGTCCTGGGACGAGGCCATGCCCCTCTCAACCGGGTCGGGCCCCGACTCCGGCGATGGGCATGCCGGGCCGCCCGCCCGCCCCGACGCCGAACCAGACGTGCCTTTCTCGTTCCGGGATTCGTCGACGAATGATGAGCACGAAGCGGCGCTCGCGTCTCCGCTGGACATTGCGTACGTCGACGACGCCGGTCTCGCTCTCCTCGCACCGTTTCTCACGACTTTCTTCGAGACACTCGACCTCACGAGTGAAGGCGCGTTCGTCGACCGGGAGGCCCACGGCCGAGCGGTTCTGCTCACGCGGTTCCTGGCGACCGGCACCGTGGACGTTCCGGAGCCGAACTTGGCCCTGGCCGCGCTCCTCTGCGGATGGCCCGAGACGGAGCCGCTGCCCCGCCGGCTCACGCTCACGGACGTGGAGACGGCGGAAACCACAACGCTCATGACGTCCGTCATCGAACACTGGGTCGCGCTCAAGAACACGTCGCCCGACGGGCTTCGCCGCACGTTTCTCCTGCGCGACGGGAAGCTGGAGCGTCAACCGCGTCAGTGGCACCTCACGGTCGACCGGCACGGGGTCGACGTTCTCGTGGACACACTCCCGTGGGGGATCTCCGTCATTTCGCTTCCCTGGATGTCAACCCCCCTGTTCGTATCATGGTGATTCCGCCCCCCACACAGACGCCTGCCGCGGCCAACGCCGAGGCCCTGGACGCCGACTTTGTCTGGCTGTCGCACGTCATCGACGTGCGGCTCGACGAGCTGAACGGCCCCGACACGGTTGACATCCGCGACTGTGCACCGCCCGACCTCGCCGATCACCCGTCGCCGTATGCCAACTTTCTGACCCACTACGAGGCCGGGGTCATCGAGCGGCTGGGCGTGCTCCTTGCGCTTGCCCCGCACGTTCGCCCCTCCGTCCTCGACCCGCTCTTTGCACCGAACGGAACCTCGGGACGCGGCCACACGGACGTCGGCGGTCTGCAGGGGCGCCAGCACGGCGGATTTCTCCCCACCGGCGAAACGCTCCTGTTTCTCGGTGCCGGCCGCGACCTGACGACTCGCTTCGCCGTCCAGCGCATCTTCGAGCGCGACCATCCCTTCACGGCGCACGGGGTTCTCCATCTCGACGCGTCTCCACCGGGCGAGCCCGACCTCGCCGGTGCGCTGCGCCCAGGCGACGAGATCTGCGACCTCCTCACGCAGGGCACGCTCCGCAAGCCAGACTTCAGCTCCGGATTTCCCGCTCGGCTTCTGACGACGCAGATGACGTGGGACGACCTTGTGCTGTCGCCGGACACGACGGACGGCCTCCGCGAGCTTGAAGCGTGGCTCGACCATGCCGACGATCTCCTCAACGGCTGGGGCCTCGGGCGACGGCTTCCACCGGGATATCGGTGTCTGTTCCACGGTCCGCCGGGCACCGGAAAGACCCTTACGGCCACGCTCCTGGGCGCGCGAACCGACCTCGACGTGTACCGCATCGACCTTTCTATGGTCGTGTCCAAATACATTGGTGAGACGGAGAAGAACCTCGAGCGTATCTTCCAGCGCGCCGAGCACGTGCCCTGCCTCTTGTTCTTCGACGAGGCGGAGAGCCTGTTCGGAACGCGCACCGAGGTCTCCGACGCCCACGACCGCTATGCAAACCAGGAAGTGGCCTATCTCCTGCAGCGAATTGAAGACTACCCGGGTCTGGTCGTGCTCGCCACGAATCTCAAAAGCAATCTCGACGAGGCCTTCCTGCGTCGCTTTCAGGCGGTCATTCCGTTTCCCATGCCCGGCCGCCGGGAACGCGCCGAACTGTGGGCGCTGGCCCTCCCGGACGCTGCGCCTCTCGAGGAGGGCATCACGGTCGACGAGCTGGCGGACCGCTACGAGCTTTCCGGCGGCGCCATCACGAACGTCGTGCGCTACGCCGCGCTCCTCGCTCTCGCGCGGGAGGAGGACACCCTCCGGCGGGCGGATCTCGTGGGCGGCATCCGCCGCGAGATTATCAAAGACGGGAAGACACTTTAATACCAAATCCCGATGCGGGATTTGGGTCTGTACGGGTGTACGAATGGACCTTCACATACAGACCTCTGCCAACCCTTCACCCACCAACGGGGCCTGCGGCATAGGTACAACACCCTCTCGATGAGTCGGAGTTGTACTGCGTCCGTTTCTCCGTTTTTCAACCCTCCTCAGCCATGGCGAACCCGGCGACGACCGAAAGTACGAGCACGACGACGGCCCGGCGCACCTCGGTGCTGCAGCCGAAGCTGAGCGTGAACCGGCCCGGCGACACGTACGAGCAGGAGGCCGACCGCGTCGCCGACCGGGTCGTCACGACGGGTCGTCCCGCAGCCCTGGAGTCGACGACCGGCGGCGACGGACACGTACGCCCGGCGCCTGCAGCGCCCCGGATCTCGCGTCTCCAGCGGCAGAACGACGAGGAGGAGCTGCAGACCCATCTCCAGCGGCAGGAGGAAGAAGAGGAGCTGCAAACGCGAATGCAGCGGCAGGAAGACGAGGAACCACAAGCCCGGCTGCAGCGCCAGATCCGCGACGAAGAGGATCCAGTACAGGCCCGGCGCGTGCCGTCTCCGCGCCCCGACGCGGCCGACAAGCAGCAGTATCCCTCGCTGGGACGCGTCGAAGACACCCTGTACGCGTCGAAGGACAGCGGCGAGCCGCTCCCCGACGAGGTTCGCATCGAGATGGAGGTCGAGTTCGGCGCCGACTTCTCGGACGTGCGAATCCACACCGGCGCGGCGGCACAGACCATGACCCGCGAGATCAACGCGGAGGCATTTACCCACGGCCGCGACATCTACTTCAGCGAGGGCAAATACGACCCGGACTCGCTCCGCGGCAAGCGGCTGCTGGCCCATGAACTCACGCACGTCGTGCAACAGGGCGCCGCGAGGAAGAAGCTCACGCCGGAGAAGGTCCGTCAAAGCAACGCGAAAACGGACGAGCCCCTGCCCGACCCGCGCGACAAACCCGCTGTCGAGGCGGAAAAGCAGACGAAGGAAAGGGTCCAGGAGACGACCGCGGCCAAAAAAGAAGCGAAGAAAGCGGAAACACAGCCCGAAGACGGGCCATCGCCGACCCCACCTACCGCCCACCCCCACGTCGAAGCAGGTGCCGAGCCATCCCCGACCGAATCGCCCGGCGCTCCCGAGGCGGGCCCCGAAGGAGAGACCGAGCAAGCGCCGGAGGCCGGTGGGGCGAAGAAAAAGAAAGCATCCGCCGACCAGAAAACCGCGGGGAACGCGAAAGGCGCGAAGGGAGCCACCAAGAGTCCGAAGGACCTGACAAAGAAAGGGGCCGACGTGGGGGGCTATCTGCGCCGGACGACGAAGCCGGCGGTCGAGGGCAAAAAGCAGAAGCTGGGCATGGTTGCCGAGGCCAAGAAAACGAAAGACCCCGCGTCGCAGAAGCTGAAGCAGGCCGAGAAGGCCCAAGAAGCTCCCGCCGGCGAGGCCGAGTCACAGGCGCGCGGCACGCAGGTGGAGGCCGTGGACGAGACCTCGGCGCCCGAGCCCGACAAGGAGGAGGCCACGCGCCAGCTCGACCAGGCCATGGAGCGGGCGATCCCCACCACGCTGAAGGAGGTCGATTCGTTCAAGGAAGAGGGCCGCGGCCGCATCGTGGGCGACGCCGTGGCGGGCGTGGTGACGACGGACACAAACGCCGTTCAGGCCACCTACGAGGAGATCGACAACCCGCCGGAGCCGGGGCCACCGCCGGAGCCACAGGAACTCCCGCCCGTCGAGCAGGCACCCCCGGCGCCCGAGGTCAATCCCGGCGAAGGGGTCGTGGGCGAGGTGCAGCCCGAGCACACCGATTTGTCGCACTTCGAGGAGGAGTCCGACACGATGCTCGAAGAAGAGGGCATCACCCAGGAGCAGCTCGACATGGTAGACAGCGGCGACCTGGCCGAGGCGAAGGAAGAACGCGAGGGCGTGAAGGAGACGGTCCGCGAGGCCCCGCGTGAGGTGAAGGCCGTCGAGCAGCAGGAGAAGAAGCGGGTCCAGCAGGAACTCGCGAAGGAGGAAGAGGCCGGAACGGCCGAGATGGAGGCTGAGCGGCAGAAGGAGCTCCAGGCCACGAAGGAAAAACAACGCACCACCAAAACCGCCCTGGAGCAGAAGCGCGCCGCGGTGGCCGCGAAGATTAATCAGATCTACGAGACGGCCAACCAGACGGTGAAGGACAAGCTGGAGGCCCTGGAGACGGACTCGCTCAGGCGGTTCGACGAGGGACAGAAGAAGGCTACGGCGCGCTTCGAGGACAATGTGAACCGCCGCATCGAGGCCTTTAAGGACGAACGGTACGGCGGACTTACCGGCTGGACGCGCTGGCTGCACGACAAGCTCCTCGGGATGGACGACCTTCCACAGGTCAAGCGCATCTTCGAGGACGAGAAGTCGACGTTCGAGGCAGAGATCGACCGGCTCGTCGCGACGATCACGAAGGAGAACGAGCGCGTCATCGAGGAATGCCGCGCGATCGTGGCGAACGCCCGGACGAAGATCGAGGAGTTCGTGGCGTCGCTCGGACCGGAGTTGCGGCAGACCGGCGAGCAGGCCATGGCGGAGATGAAAGCCAAGCTCGATGCGCTCGACCAGACGGTGGAGGCGAAACGCAAGGAGCTGCAGGAGAAGCTCGAAGAGAAGCGGTCGGCCGCCATCGAGGCGATCGAGAAGAAGATCGAGTCGATGAAGGAGGAGATGTCCGGCGCGCTGGCCAAGCTGGGCTCGCTACTGCTCAACGCGGCGCTGAAGTTCTTCGAGTGGGCGCTGTCGGCGGCCGGCTACAGCCCAGACGAAATCATGGGCATCCTCAACAAGGGAAAGGCCGTTCTCACGACGATCGTTCGCAAGCCCGTGCAGTTCGTCAAGAACCTCGTCGGGGCCGTAAAGAAGGGCGTCGTGCAGTTCAAGGATAACATCAAGCAGCACCTCGTCGGCGGCCTCGTTGAGTGGCTGACGGGGGCCCTGTCGTCGGTGCCCATCCAACTGCCGGATACGTGGAACCTCAAGGGCATTCTGTTTCTGGTGCTCCAGATTCTCGGCCTCACCTACGACCGTATCCGCGCCAAGCTCGTGAAGCGCGTCGGTGAGAAGGTGGTGAGCGCCATCGAGAGGGGCGTGACCATCGTCAAGCGCCTGATCACGGAGGGACCGATTGCGCTGTGGACCATGATCAAGGAGAAGGCGGCGGAGATTAAGCAGCAGGTGATGGACGGCATCCGCAACTGGGTCATCACCAACGTGGTGAAGCAGGGCATCATCAAGCTGCTCTCCTTCCTCAACCCGGTGGGCGCGATCGTGCAGGCCATCCTGGCCATCTACAACACGATCATGTTCTTCGTCGAGAATCGGGACCGGATCGTCCAGTTCGTGAAGAGCGTCTTCGAGTCCATCGGCAACATCGCGCAGGGACGCCTCGGTGCGGCTGCGTCCTACGTCGAGCAAACGCTCGCGCGCACCATTCCGATCATCCTCGGCTTTATTTCGCGCCTGCTGGGCCTCAGCGGCATCGGAAAGGCCATCACCAACGTGATCGAGCGCATTCGACGGCCCGTTGACAAGGTCGTGGACAAGGTGCTCGACCGGATTGTGGCGATGGGCCGCAAGCTGTGGGCGAAGGCCAAAGCGGGCGTTGGCAAGCTGAAGGACAGGGTCACGCAGTGGTGGAAAAAGAGGCAGTCGTTCACAGACGAGACCGGCGACAGTCACAGCATCTACCTCGAGAAGTCGGGCGCGCGCACGGCGCTCATGCTGGCCAGTGCTCCCGAACGGATGCGGGAGCGGCTGGAGGAGCTCCGGCAGAGCGACGACGTGCCACCTGCCCGCAAGAAGAAGCTCAAGACCGCGATCCAGCACACCGAAGAACTGGAGGCGCTTCTCGGCAAGCTCGACGCGGCCGGTGCTCGCAGCGAGAAGGGCGCGCGGGACGACGCAACAATCGACAGGCTGACGGCCGAGCTCGACGCCAAGATGAAAACCACGGCCACGTACCTGCGCGGGCTAAACCTGAGCGACGAGGCGGACCTCGCCAGTCTACCGACGCCAAGGTACCATTTCACCACGTCGGGCGGAAAGGCGAAAAAGGCCGAGGTAGAGCGCTTGTCCGCCAATCGGCCTATGGGGTCCGGGCCTGGTGCCGACCCGCTGGGCTGGACGGCCCTGCAGCAGGGACTGACGACGGGCGGCCGGCACTGGCGACGGATGCACCTTGTAAACCACCGGCTCGGTGGGCCCGGAACGAAAGAAAATCTGGCCCCCGGCACGCAGACCAACAACAGCACCCACGAAAAGAAATTCGAGAGCAAACTGAAGGAGAAGGTCGGCGATACACCTGGCGAAAAGGGGCACGATGCGGTGCTCTGGATGACGGGCAAAGTCACGTATCGCAAAGCCACCGATCAGCCCGAGAACTGGGCCAAGAAGTATACCGGCAGCGGAACGCCGGACGTCACGCACTACCCGAAACGCATGGACTTCGAGGCCGGCGAGTACGAGAAGGACGGCGATACGTACACAAAGAACGACAGCCCAACGGTCGCCACACTGCCCATCGACGTGTCCCTCCCCGACTGGTCGCTGGCGGAGACGCCATCCCTGCAGACGGCCTCGCCCGCCCGCTACCGGGGGATCGCGAGCGACTACACCGATGACGTCGATAGCGTGTTTACCGACTACATCGTGAACAGCATCATCAAAGCAAAGAGTTACACCGGGTCGAAGGACGTCGGGAACAAGCTGCGTCAGGAGGCGACGCGGGCCGCGCGCGAAGAGAAAACGAAAAAGAGGCTTGAGACCGCGGCCAACGTCCTGCCCCAGGCCATCAACGACGGGAAGATGCAGGTGTGAGGAGTAATTCGTGTCCGAATTTCCGTGCAATTTCCTTGGTGAGTGCACAGATCTTGTCGAGGGCATCGCCCGTCCACGACGTGCCCGTGAAGGCACCGGTGACCCGTACCACGCCAGTGGGTCTCACCGCTGTACGCTTCGGCTTTACTCCATTGGCGGACATCGACTCCACAAACACGTAGGTGAAAATCGGGGTTACGGTCGGGAAAGATCCAATTCAGCCACAACGAGGAAGCGAATTGAAGATCCTCAGGCCCCCGTGACTCATCGCGTCGCTAACAGATACTTGAGCGGCTCACCTACGCTTCCTCCAGCACTCGGATAAGAAGCTGCATCTGGTCTTCCAAACCGGAAATGCGGTCGGACAGTCGATCAAGAGATTCCTCTGTTACAACGACTGAGGAGTCGTTTTGTGAAGTATTGCTGAGTAGCGTGGTCGGCGGAGGGGACAAAGGAAGCGTTCTGTCCTTGGCCTCCGGAATCCTCCCCGATCGGATGTCTTGTATGAGATGAATCGTAGAGCGAGTGGGCGCGACTCCGAGCTCTTCTTCCAAAGCTGCCTCGCAGACTTCAAATTGTCGAAGCGCATCCGATCGACGACCGGTGCAGGCATAGAGTCGTATCAGTTGGTGGTGCGCTCGCTCGCATGCCCGGTCCATCACCAGGATGCGGTGGGCTGCCTCAAGTCCCGTTTCGTATTCACGCGCTGAAACAGCCCAAGTGAGGAGCTTATCCAAAAGAACCCTGTACATTTGTTTCAATCGAGAGCGGGGCGCTATGCACCAATCTGAAAACCATCCCGAAAGCAGGTCCCCAGCGTAGAGGTCAATGGCTGCTTTGATTCGCTGCATCGACAGCCTGTCAATGTCCGGTCCGGGCTTATCCCGAACCGACTCATACGCTTGCTTTAGCTCATGTATATCCGTCCATAATTGCCTGCTGCCATCTATACTGACCGCATCTCCGTCGACTACAAAAATGGATTTCGGCCCTGTATCAACGTCTCGCAGAACGGTTTGAAGCTTCCAAAGTGCCTTACGCAAGTAGGCACGCGATTTCGTGGTGGTACACGTCTCGCCCCAAAGACGACTTGCTATTAGTTCTCGAGCAATGGGACGGTCCATGTGAATGAGAAGAAATGCGAACAGCTCCTGAGCCTTTCTCGCTTCAAAGGATAAAGGAGTTCCAGCGTAGTGGATGCGGAACTGGTCGAATAAATACGCTTGGATCATGGAATTCCTGCAATCGCCTTGAAATGATGTAAGAACCCATGTGCTCACGCAACGGGTTCTTTGCGAATTTCAGGATTCGATTTTACGGAGATCTCGAACTGCTGCATTGAGGTTCCCCACCAATCCCTCAAAAGGGATGAAGCTGATCTTTGCGTATTTTCTGTAACCATACATTTAAATTATCGTAAACTTACCCCAAGAATGTCAAATCGAGGGGCAGGGAAAAGGCGCTGGTTCCTCCCTACTCCAGCGCCGGCGGCGAGGGGAAGCCGAAAGAAAAAGCCCGCTCATCGGCAGCCCTGCAGGGAGGGCTTCAGCGGTGCACGGGGCCCCTGTTTTTCTCGTTCGATGTATAGCTACACGGGCCGCGTCGTCCTTCTCCCTGGCGGAAGCGATCCTTAGGGGGGCCGGAAGTGCCGCTGGTTTCTACGGCGACATGGCCGACGACGGACATTCCTGGCTCAGATATAGAAAAAGCTCGCCTCGATGGGCGCGGGACAAGGACCCAAAAACGAAAAGCCCGCCGTCGTGACGAGCCGAGGCGGGCTTCTCTAAAGTCGCTGCTCGGAGAGCAAACTCCTCTCTTCTTGCAGCGCTCTACCAATCATCATACGAAAATCGCCCCCCGGGGTGTCAAGACCCGGGCGTGAAGTGTTGGGGGAGTTTTCGCTCCTCGAGGGTTTTCTCTACTTGAGAGTTTGCGCTACTCGAGGAGCGTATGCTACGAGTCTCTCGGCCCGGAGGCGTTCCGGAGCGCCCCCGCGCAGGCCCCCAGCCGCTGAGCGACCTGAAGGGCTTTCTCGTCGGGCCTGAGGCGCGGGGTCTCTCTCTTGGCCGCCTCCCTCCTGCTCTTGGCCGCCTCCCTCCTGCCCCACTGGGTCCTCACCGGCCCAATACTCCCCTGCGCCCTGGCCCCTGCCTGCGCCTTCGCCCCGGCGCCACCGCCGGAGGAGCTGCAGTTCCCGGCGGCTGCTCCCGAGCAGATGCTCGCGAACAGCGTCTTCCGGGGTCATGGGGCGACCAAGCGGGTTACGCCAGATTTCAGGCGCGGGCGTGTACACAGGCCAGCCGGCCCGCAGGTTTCCCGTCGGCCCCGGCCCGCGCCCACGCCCTCCACACCCGTGCTCCCACGCCCCGACGCTACGACCGCATCGACCGGGGCAGCAGCCCGCGCTCCAGCAGCTCCAGGAGGCCGAGGGCGATGATGGTGAGCACGCCCGCCGGCACCGTCCCCTCCAGGATGAGGCCGAG
>Ga0207714_1000387_pt1 | contig 30732 bp, 29 predicted proteins | sample PonA232FremontCA_2_FD_187270 | JGI IMG/M metagenome (GOLD analysis project Ga0207714, IMG submission 187270) | Marine sediment microbial community from Fremont, CA, USA - Pond A23 Sediment 2 (SPAdes) | ecosystem: Environmental > Aquatic > Marine > Unclassified | place: USA: Fremont, California...
ACCCCCGCTTAGCGGACCCCGCTAAGCGGAGTCCGCTAAGCGGGGTTGCCATTCATTACTTAGAGGAACCCGAGGCGGTGTCCTTATCGTCCACCTTTATGTCGGTCATTTGCTCCTTCAGTTCAGGGGCGTTCCCCTGGGGGTTCTTCTGCAGTGCCCGTTTGCTCATCTGCCGCTTCTTGCGGGGTCTTCTTACGCCATAAGACTTTCTGAACAACTTGCCCTTTTTGGTCTTTTGATCTCCTTTTCCCATATAACAATAATTTGAAATTTGATGGTTATCTCATTGATTAAACGGGCTCAAAGGTACAAAATTATCAGGATCCTGAAAAGCCGGCCGGGCGGAAGCCTTAAGTTTCCCGATATACCGGATTTACACAAAATCTTCCTGCAAAAGCCCTATCTTTTGAGACATCCCGAAATCTTTCCCGTAAGCCCCGGGAATGTCGTTGGTCAAGGGGAAGGATCAGGATTTAGAGCCTTAAAGTGAAAACCCCGGTATGGCCGTCGGTCATATGGAGGCCTCCGGATTACCTCCCATAAAAGGCAAGCTTCAGAGGGGCCACCCATTAAAGCAATTCCCTGTATTTCCTGTCGTCAGGGGGCTGAGGACTTCGAGCCACAAGGGTTAGTGGATCAGGATCTGCGCCGGTCAAAGACCAACACCGTAAAGTCATACCGGTGCTCCTGATCGGGGGGATGATAACGGCGCTCAACCTCTTGCCACTGGTTCTTGTCGATTTCCGGGAAGAAGGTATCTCCTTCCAGCTCGGTGTGGACCAGGGTCAGATAAATGCGCTCGACCCGGGGAAGGGCCATGCGGTAGATCTGCTCACCTCCAATAACGAAAGGTTCATCGTCGTCCCGGGCCAGCTGCAAAGCTTCCTCGAGGGAATGAACCACCTTGCACCCCTTGGCCTGGTAGGCTGGATCGCGGGTGATAACCACATTGGTGCGGTGTGGCAACGGCCTGCCTTGCGACTCAAAGGTTTTGCGCCCCATGATCACGTGATGGCCCCGGGTGGTTCGCTTGAAGTGCTTCAAATCATCGGGCAAATGCCACAGAAGGGCATTGTTCCTGCCAATGACCCGATTTTCACTGCGCGCTACTATCAATGAAAGCATAACATCCAAGGGTTTAAATTCAGACAGAAACTTCGCCTTTAATGGGTGGATGCGGGTTGTAATTCTCCAGGGTAAAATCCGGGTAATCAAAATCAAAGAGATCCGTTTTTTCCGGATTCAGCCGCATGGTGGGCAACGGCATGGGCTCCCTCGACAGTTGCAGCCGCACCTGATCCAGGTGATTCAGGTAGATGTGGGCGTCACCCAGGGTATGGATGAACTCGTTAGCCTCCAAACCAGTAGCCCGGGCCATCATCATCGTTAAAAGGGCATATGAGGCAATGTTGAAGGGCACCCCGAGAAACAGGTCGGCACTGCGCTGGTAAAGCTGACAGGATAGTTTGCCATCGACCACATAAAACTGAAACAAGATGTGGCAGGGCGGCAGGTTCATGTTATCCAGATCCCCCACATTCCAGGCACTTATAATGTGACGCCGCGAATGGGGATTATCCCTGATCGAATCCCGCACCTGGGTGATCTGATCCACATAACCTCCGTCGGGCCTGGGCCAGCTGCGCCACTGGTAACCATAAATGTGCCCCAGATCTCCGTTCTCATCAGCCCAGGGATTCCAAATGCGTACCTTGTGGTTTTTCAGGTATTCGATGTTGGTATCGCCCCGCAAAAACCAAAGCAATTCATATATAACCGACTTCAGATGTACTTTCTTGGTGGTTAGCAGCGGAAAACCTTCCTGAAGGTTGAACCGTAGCTGATAACCAAACGTGCTGATGGTGCCCGTGCCGGTGCGGTCCGACTTTCGCGCCCCGTTCTCCAAGACATGATCCAATAGGTTGAGGTACTGTTGCATAGGACAAAATTTTGGTTGTCTTCCCCGGGTTAAAAATAATAAATCTCGGGGAAGATGATCCGCCTTTCCGGGATTTTATCGTCAACCATACAAAGCCTAACATTTAACCGCCAATCCCCTAAAAACAACCGGCCTTCCCGGAATTTATTCCAATCCCCTCAGGTGCCATTGCGTGTGACAGAAACCATTGCGGGCGTCGGGTGCCATCACGGGCGTCAAATGCCATTGCATGTGTCGGGTCCCATTGCGGGCGTCAGGTGCCATCGCGGGATTCTGCCCGGCAATGCCGAGATAAAACCAAATCCAGGCCCGGGCCGTCAAACGCTTCCCCATAAAAAAAACACAAAATTCCCATCCCCCTTCAGGGATCCCTTTCTCCCGGGTATAATTGGAGATAAGCACAAAATAAAATTCGACTTTTTGAAAAAAATGTTCGAAAAATTTGCCTCCCCGTTCCCATTTTGTACCTTTGAACCAATCGAATCAAATGTTCAAAAATTCTAATCATGGCCCAGTCCCCCCAAAGACGGGAAAACATCAAAGAACATATCGTCTCGATAGCCACCAGCATCTTCAGCAAATTTGGCTTTAAAAAGACGACCATCGACGACATTGCCAGCAAGCTGGGGAAAGGGAAAAGCTCCATTTACTACTATTTCCGCAGCAAAGAGGAGATCTACAAAGAGGTTCTTCACAAAGAGATGAACATCCTCAACGAGGAAATTCACCGAAAAGTCATGGATACCTCCGACAATCCGAAGGACAAGCTGCGGAACTATGTGCTGACCCGGATGCAATACCTCCAGGAACTGGTCAATTTCAATGAAGCCCTGCGGAACGATTACCTGCAGAATTTTGCCTTTGTTGAAAAGATCCGCGAACACTATGATCAGCAGGAGCACAATATGATCCGTCAGATCCTTCAAGAAGGAGTAGATAAGGAGGTATTCACCCTCAGGGACCTGGAATTTGCTGCCATGACGTTTGTAACGGCCATGAAAGGCCTGGAGCTGGCCTTGTTCATCAAGAATCAATATTCATTCGAAGAGTTGCGCGAGCGGCTCGATGAGATGCTGCGCATCCTCTATTACGGACTGGTAAAGCGATAAAAACACGAAAGTGATGAGATACACCATGAAAGACCCCACAAAGCCACTGCTCTGGCTTATGGTTTTGCTGTTGAGCAGCGGGAACCTGCTAAGCCAGGAAGAGTACACCCTGCAGGAATGCCGCCAGCTGGCACTGGAAAACAACAAAAAAATTGCCATTGCCCGGGAGAATCAAAATGCGGCACAATCCATGAAAAAATCGGCCGAAACGCTTTTTTACCCGAATATAAGTTTCAACGGGGGTTATTACCGGATGAATAAAGAACTGAGCCTATTCAACCAAAACATGTTTCTGCCGGTTGTCCCGCATGAAGCTTATCAAAACGGGCTTTCCTCACTGAATCCCCAGAGCAATCCTGATTTGGTAAGAGAGACGTTTGTCACCCAGGAGATCAATGGGGTACCCGTGCCCATTGAGGATCCCAAGACCGGCGAGCCGATGTTCGATCGTTATGCCATGTTGCCCAAGGAGGAAGCGAAGCTGGACTTACAGAACATCTTCTTCGGCAACCTGGGCATCAAGCAGCCCATTTACATGGGCGGCAAAATTCGCCATACCAATGCCATGGCCGAACACAGCCAGCAAATGCTGCAGGCCAAAACGAAGATCAGCCAGGCAGAAGTACTTCTCAAGACAGATGAGCGCTACTGGAAGGTGGTTTCACTCAAGGAAAAGGTCACACTGGCCCGTGATTATCTCAAGCGCATTGACACCCTGTTGCATGATGTGGAGAACCTCCACCAGGAAGGGCTGGTCACCAACAACAAGGTGATGCGGGTTAAGGTAAAGAAAAACAAGATTGAACTGAAGCTGATGAAGGCCCAAAACGGGTTAAAGCTGGCCCGCATGGCCCTGAACCAGAGCATTGGCATGCCCCTTGACACGGTGGTCCAGCTGGCCGATTCCCTTGGGCAGGTCAGGCAACTCAAAAATCCGGCCACATATCGGCAGCAGGCCGTCAACCAGCGGCCGGAGCTGGAAGCCCTTCAGCAGGGGGTAGAAGTAGCCCGCTCGGGAAAAAAGCTGATGAAATCCAGGTATTTGCCCAACATAGGGCTGACGGCCAATTATACTGTGAGCAATCCCAATCCCTGGAACGGCTTTGAAAGCGAATTCGGAGGCGACATCAACCTCGGGGTTTTTGTAAACATACCCATCTACAACTGGGGCGAACGCAAACACACCATGCAGGCGGCCGAACACCGAAAGCGGGCCAAGGTGAAGAAACTGGAACAGACCCGCGAGTTGGTCTCGATGGAAGTAAAAAAGGCCATATTTAATTACAACGAATCGGTAAAAAAGGTAGAAATGACCCAATCGTCGCTGGACCAGGCCAAAGAAAACCTGGAGCTGACCCGCGACAATTTCGATGAAGGCATGGCTAAGACGGCCGATGTCCTGGAAGCCCAATCGATGTGGCAGGAGGCCTATGCCGACTACATAGAGGCAGCCACCCAATACCGCATTGAAAAAACCAAATTGTTGAAGGCTTCCGGCCAATTATCCAATCAAGTAAAAAATCAAACCCAACAATGATGAAGATACCGTATTCCCTGATCGCAATGACCATCGGGTTGATGCTGGCCGGCTGCAGCCAGTCGCCGCAACAATCCGGGAAGCAGGAACAAAGTGCCCAACCCGTAACCACAGTGAGCTCGGAGGAACAGACCTATCATCCGTGGCTCAGTTATGGAGCCACCGCCTATGCCTACCGGGAGGCAAACCTGGGAACGGCCCTTCCAGGGCGGGTTGAAAAAATTCACTACCCGGAAGGGGCCCGGGTTGAAGAAGGTGATTTGCTGGTAGATCTTTCTGCCGAACTTTATGCCCAGGCACTGGCTGAGAAAAAAAGCCTGAAGAAGGACTTTGAGCGGGTGGCCCGCCTGAGGGAAAAGGGCAGCGTTACCCAGCAGAAGTACGATCATGTGAAGGCCAAATACAAGGCGGCCAAAGCCAAAGCCCGAATGATGCGGGAAAACTGCCAGATCACTGCGCCTTTTGACGGGACCATCGTGGATTACCTGGTCAAGGAGGGCGAAAATTTCCTGTTCTCGCCCAGCCTGAAGGCAGGATACTCTCACACCTCCGGTATTGTCCAACTCATGCATCTTGAGCGGCTCAAGATGGAAGCCGATGTAAACGAAAAAGAACTTCCCCTTTTAGAGGAAGGCCAGCAGGCAAAAGTGGTTTTCGACGCCCTGCCCGATACCACCATCCGCGGAGAAGTTACCCACATCGACCCCATACTCTCCACCTCCAGCCATACCGCCAAGGTGGAGGTAACGATCAACAACCCCGACCATGATCTTAAACCCGGCATGTATGCCCAGATGCAGATTCGCATGCCCGAGACCACCCATGTCTTTGTGCCCGTCAATGCCATTTACCGGCAACCCGGAACAGGCAATGACTATGTGTTCATCGTCGAAAACAACCAGGCCCGGCGCAAACCCATTGAACGGCTGCGCACCCGCGGCAAAAAAGTGGCCGTTGAAGGCATCGCAGCCAACAAGCCCGTTGTGGTTCACGGAAAAAACAAACTCAATGACGGCGATCCGGTTCAGGTAACCGGCAATCCCTCGTAATCTAAAGCTTCACCCTAAAAGCACGTAAACGATTATGAACCTACCAAAACGATCAGTCAACAGACCGGTGGCAACCAGCATGGCCTTTATGGCGGTCTTGCTCTTTGGACTGGTCTCCCTGAATAAACTGCCCCTGGATATCATGCCCGAGATGGAGTTGCCCACCCTTACGGTGATGACCGTTTATCCGGGGGCCTCGGCAGAAGAAGTGGAGGAGCAGGTCACCAAACCCCTGGAAGAACTCCTGGCCGGCACCGAAAACCTGCAGGAACTTCAATCCAATTCAAAAGAAAACGTATCATTCATATCCCTGCAATTCAACTGGGGGGCAAACATCACCGAAGCATCGAACAGCGCCCGCGACCTGATCGAGCTGGCCAAAAGAGACCTGCCGGATGACGCCCAGAGCCCGGTGATATACAAGGTCAACTCCTCGATGTTCCCGGTGCTGGTTTACGGCATCTCGGCAGAAGAAAACTACGACGGGATCAATGAGATCATCAAGGATGATATTGCCAGTCCCCTGAAAAAGATCGAAGGTGTTGGATCGGTCATCTACGTGGGGCAGCCCGAGAGAGAAATCAAGATACACGTGAAGCCCGAAAAGCTTCAGGCCTATAACCTGGCCATCGATGAAATGGCAACCATCCTGAAGTCAGAAAATGTGAATATCCCGGGCGGGAACATTAAAGTAGGGACCCGCGATTTCTCGGTTCGTGTCCCGGCTCAGTTTGAATCAACCGATGAAATCCGCAATATACCCCTGATCAATTTCAACGACCGGATCATCCACCTGGAGGATGTGGCGACCATTCACGATGGGTTCAAAGACAAAAATGCCTATGCCCGTGACCAGGAAGGCAGGGGCGTAGCCATGATGATCCAGAAGCAAACCGGGGTGAACACCCTGAACGTGGCCACGGCCGTGCGCGATAAAGTCAGTGAGATCCGCAAGGAGGTGCCCGACGATGTAAAGATCAATGAGATCATGAACACCGATCAGCTGGTGGTCCACTCCATCAACAACCTGACCAAGACCCTGTGGTGGGCCATGCTGTTCGTAGCCATTGTGGTATTCTTTTTCCTGAGGAACTGGCGCAACAGTCTGATCGTTTTCCTGACCATCCCCTTCTCTTTGATCTTTGCCTTTATCATCATGTTCCTATCGGGATACACCATCAACATCTTCTCGTTGATGGCCCTGATCATTGCCATCGGCATGGTCGTGGACAATGCCATCGTGGTTTTGGAAAACATTGTCCAGCATATTGAACAGGGGGCGCGGCCCAGGCAGGCATCGATTTTCGGCACCGGGGAGATGGGCATGGCCATCACCGCTTCCACGGCCACTACCCTGATGGTATTCATCCCGATGATCTTTGTTGGCGGGGTGGTCGGTTTGTTGTTCAAGCAGCTGGCCATTCTCACTTCGGTAACCATGATTGCATCGTTGGTGACCTCCCTTTCACTGACCCCGGCAGTGGCTTCCCGGTTACTGAAGGGCATCCGCGAAGAACGCCGGAATGCAGAAAAAGGCAGGTTTTATCAATGGAGCGAAAGGGTCTTTAAACGCATCGAAGCTACCTATCGCCGATCACTCAATTGGGCGATCAACCACAAAGCTTTCACCTTGATCACGGCCCTGCTGATATTCGCAGTAACCCTATGGGCCGGTAAGCGCCTGGGTTCTGATTACATACCCCAGTTTGATGCGGGGGATATTGCCGTCGTCATTGAAACGGAAGTGGGTACGCAGGCCAAAGAGACCGACCGGGTGGCCCAGCAGGTGATGCAGATCGTCAGGGAAAAGGTGCCGGAACTGGTTCCCGGTACATTGGCGGCGGTCAGTGGCCAGACTGAAGACGGAACCCTCAGCTCAGTTGGTTTCGATGAGGGCAAAAACGTCTCAACCGTCCTGGCTCACCTGACCCTGCCCGGCAAGCGGGAGCGCAGCGCCAAAGAGATCGGCGATGCCCTGCGCGACACCCTTAAAACCATTCCACAAATAGAGAGTTTCCACATCACAGCCGGCAGCCTTCTCTCGCAGGCCATCACTGGCAATGTCAAGCCCATTGAAGTGGAGATCACCGGCAACAACTATGAAAAACTCAATGCCACGGCCCGGTCCATCCGCAAAGAAATGGGCCAGATCCGCGGCATGACTGACCTGGAAACGACCATCGACGAAGGCAAAGTGGAGGTCCAGGTGATCATCGACAAAGCCAAGGCCAACGACCTGGCCCTGAACACGGCCATGATCGGCAAGCAGATCCGCAGCAGCATCTATGGCGCTGAAGCCGGCGACCTCACCCAACGGGGCAACGACTATGCCATCAACATCCGCTATGCCCCCGAAGACCGCAACAAGATAGAGGCCATTGAACAGATCGTGGTGACCAATCTGCGGGGCGAACAAATACCCCTGAATGCCTTTGCTGAAGTACGCCAGGGGATTGGCCTCCAGGAGATTCACCGCAACAACCAGCAACGAATCGTTAAAGTGATGGCCAACATCAGGGACATTTCCCTGGGACGCGCCGCCAACAAGGTGCAGGCGCGGATCGATGAGCTCTCCATCCCCCGCGAAGTGGATGTGAAAATCAGCGGCCAGTACAGCGAACAGCAACAGTCGTTCGATGACCTCTACCTGATCCTGGTGATCGGGGTACTCCTGGTCTATATGGTCATGGCCGCCCAGTTTGAATCCTTCAAAGATCCGTTCATCATCATGTTCGCCATTCCATTTACTTTTGTGGGCATCATCTGGGCCTTCTTTGCTACCGGCCTCACCCTGAGCGTTACCACTTTCATCGGGGTGATCATGCTCATGGGCATTGTCGTCAACAACGGCATCGTGCTGGTCGACTACACCAAACTGCTGCGCAAACGCGGTTATCACCTCTATGATGCCGTTCTCGAAGGAGGAAGAAGCAGAATGAGACCTGTACTGATGACCTCCTTTACCACCATCCTGGCCATGCTGCCCATGGCCCTGAGTACCGGCATGGGAAGTGAGATGTATTCTCCCCTCGGGGTCACCATCATCGGGGGTATGCTTATATCAACCATCGTCACCCTGATCATGGTGCCCACCATATATACGGTCATTCACATCAAAAGCGCCAGAAAAGAAGCAGAATAAAATCCGTCAACTCAAAAAATACCGGGCAAAATGAAAATGGTTTATATCACCTGCAACGTGAGCGTACGTGAACCGCTGATCACCAAACTGGAGGAGAACGGGGTCGAAGATTACCAGATCATCGAGCAGGTCCCGGCCAAAAACGTAAAGGGTTCACCCCGTTTGAACACCGCCGTGTGGCCGGGCCACAACTCCTCAATCTTCCTCCAGTTCAGCGATGACCAGAGGGCCCGCGAAGTGCTCGACATGGTTCGTGCCTTCAACAAGGAAGCCTACAACGACAATGAACTGGTCACTGCCTGCATGTGGACACTCGACGATTATTTCTATGAGTAGATCCATCCAGGCGGGAACGCATGCCTGAGATAAAGGGGGCTACTACCGGACTTTGAAGCAGCACATCGAGGAGTTTGTGCTGATCGATGCCCAGCCATTCACCCAGGTTCATTCCTTCGGAGAAGGCAAACATGGCCTGGCCCAGCAGCAGGTTGAACACCATCTTCAATGAGGTGCCCATGCCATGCTTCCCTACATGGATATACTTCTTGCCCATGGCCTGAAAATAGGGATCGAGCTGGTCGATTACCTGTTTATCGCCGCCTGCCAGAAAAAGCAGTTCTCCGTTCTCGGCAGGATCTTTTGACCCGGCTACCGGGGTATCGACAAAAGCCAGTTGGCGCTTGTGGCATTCTTCAGCCATCTCGCGTGAAAAAGCCGGATTGACCGTACTCGAATCCACCCAGATGGCATGCTCCTACATATGATCCAAAAAACCAGATTTTCCCAGGGCGGTGAGATGAACAATCATTTTTATTACATTTGCAGGCACTTGCTGGTTGGTGCATTTGCTGAAGCAGTTGTCCAGCCCAGTTTATTTTGAAAAAGAGAATATGAATACCATCTTCATCACTTCCACCGGCCGAACCGGCACCGATTTTTTTACCACCTTGTTCAATGATTATGTGGACAATGCCTGGAGTTTGCATGAGCCCAGACCAGCATTCAGAAGACGCAGCCATCAGCTGATTACCCGCCAGCCCAATCCCTTTGAAAAACAATACTTCAGAATTCCACGGCTTAAGAGGCATCGGAAAAGGCAGGAAGACTGGTATGTAGAGACCAATTATCATCTGGCCACCGCCCTGCCTTTTTTGCGGAAAGTTTTCCCACAGGCCATTCTCGTGCATGTCATCCGTGATGGCAGGTCAGTGGTGACTTCCTGGCTGAACAGATACCGCTACATCACCAATGAACACCTGTTGCCCGGACATGTCCGGGACCGCCAGGCACTGGATTTGTGGCAGGAATGGAACCCCTTGCAGAAACTGGCCTGGTACTGGAAAACCGTCAACCTGATGGCCTGGGAAAATCAGCCCGATATCTGGCTGCGTTTCGAAGACATCTTCCGGGGCCGGCGCCAGGGCGTATTTCAAGTGCTCGACCAAATCGAGGGGATTCACTATCAAAAGGATCAGGTGGAACAATTGCTGAATCAAAAGGTGAACAAAACCCGTACGCCCTTTTTTCCTGACTACCCTCAATGGCCCGCATTCTGGAAAGATCAGTTTTACGAGATCGCCGGGGAAGCGATGCAACAATTCGGTTATACAGATTAGTTCCCTTTCCCTTTGCAGATATTGAACAAAATTTCATAGTTTTGCAACCCGACATAGTTGTAACAACCAACCAAGGAGAGATGGCAGAGTGGACGAATGCGGCGGTCTCGAAAACCGTTGTCCTGTTCCGCGGGACCGGGGGTTCGAATCCCCCTCTCTCCGCTTATTAAAAGCCTTTGGCTTGAACGGTCCTTACCTCCAATTTATCAGGCTTTAATGCATTGACTGCTCCCATCAATGACTTACACCTCGCCTTTACAATGAGAGTCCAAGCCCTCTTCTGTATTCCTCCTATTAGAGATTTCTCTCCCTTTATTCAAAAATCCGATGTCACAAAACGGTATCATGTGCAACCAATAAATAACCGGGCCTTCACTCTATGCAAAAAAAGTCACTGATATACAACGATCTAAAGCGGATCACCCATTCGAACATGCTTCCCACCACAAATTGCTGAGCCTCGATCAAAGCATTAGCGGAGAAAACCCCTCCGGGTTATTGAAAAAGTATATGGAGACCTACAGGCTTTATATAAAGGATCAGCAATTGCTCGGATACTATATGCCGGGTTTGGGAGAAGGTACCTTCGGGGCTGACCAGAAGGAAGCAGGATTGGAATTGATAAAAATCCGTTCGCTGCATTTTGACCATGCCGCCCTTCCCTCGAACAATCAAGCCGGCATTGATTTCCTTAAGGCCAACGGTTTTGTACCGGCACCCAACAAAGGGACCAGAATGCTGACAGGCAAAAACGTTCATTGGAGACCGGAAAAAATATATGGACGGATCGGTGGAAATTACAGCAACATGTAAGGGTGCAAAAGCAAGAATAAGCCTTAAAAAGAAAGCAGGGTAAGCCCCTTTTGGTTAGCCGGGGGGGCTCCGTTTGAACCCATAGCACTTCCGCGCAAAATGCTGTATCCCTGATACAATCCATAGGCAATGGCCACATAGGGCATTACCGAATGAAAAGCTTCATTGCCCGAGCGAATAAAATATTCATTCAGAGCAAATATAGCAGCACCGGTGGCAACTCCAACAACTACCTGTCGTTTGATGAATTTGTTCTGTTTCATCTGGACCGGGGTGTTCTTGACTTGCGCCTTCAGCTCCATATAAGTCGCGGGAGGTTCTCCTGCCTGTGCCAGGTTCGCCATGAAGGCCAGCATTAAAAGAAGTAGAAGTTTCTTCATGTCTATCTTCATTTGGTTTCACTTCGCCTTTCCCCCAGTGAAACCCTGTATTTCAGCAAGATTATAAAATAATAAAAACTTTCTATGCTCCTCTTATTTACAAAGAAAAACAGAATCCCATAAAAAACCTACCACGGATCAAATCATTTTATAAGAGGCATTTGTGATCAGATAAAAAGACCTCTATGAATGATGAATTTTCACCCTTCCAAATCCACCGCCTCACCCTGTTTTATAACTCCCCTTACCGGGATCTACAGGGTATTGACCCGCTAAGCGGGGGTATAAAAAAATTGCTGACCCCGCTAAGCGGGGTATAAAAAATTGTTGACCCCGCTAAGCGGGGGTATAAAAAATTGTTGACCCCGCTAAGCGGGGGTATAAAAAATTGTTGACCCCGCTAAGCGGGGGTATAAGAAATTGTTGACCCCGCTAAGCGGGGGTATAAGAAATTGCTGACCCCGCTAAGCGGGGGTATAAGAAATTGCTGACCCCGCTAAGCGGGGGTATAAGAAATTGCTGACCCCGCTAAGCGGGGTATAAAAAATTGTTGACCCCGCTAAGCGGGGGTATAAAAAAATTGTTGACCCCGCTAAGCGGGGGTATAAAAAAATTGTTGACCCCGCTAAGCGGGGTTATAAGATAAAAAACATACAAAGCCATCGCAGTGAACAATATTTTTCTATTTTTGTAATGCTACGTGAAGTTCATTCGCGTTATATAAATAGAAGAAATTACTTATTAGGGGTGCTTGCTGCGGCAGGCTGAGAGTATACCCTTGGAACCTGATCTGTATAATCACAGCGCAGGGAAAAGAGCATACCTATATTCCAACCGCTCTCAGGCCGTTTTGCTGCATGACTTGCCCCTGCAAAACGGTTTTTTTATTTCTCAAAAATCAAGTACTATGCGTACCAACACACAACATCAGCAAAAACTCTCCTTTGATCAGTATGCAGGCAAGTATGATGCCTGGTTCATGGAGAATGAGAACCTGTTGCGTTCGGAAGTGGCCCTGGTGGCCAAAGTGATGCACAACAGCGGCCGGGCTCTTTCAGTAGGGTGTGGCAGCGGGTTGTTTGAGTATTTCCTGAACAAGGACTACGGCATCACCATTGGCGAGGGGCTGGAGCCTTCCGGGGCGATGGCTGAAATAGCCGAAAAAAGGGGCATGAAGGTCAGACTGGGAACCGCCGAAGAGGGCAATATGGGAACCGAGGAGTACGACACCATCATGTTCAACGGAACGCCAAGTTACATTGAAGACCTGCCGGCCGCCTTTGAAAAGGCTTATTATGGCCTTAAAAAAGGGGGAAAAATTGTCGTGATCGATGTTCCCAAAGAAAGTTCCTTTGCCCTGCTCTACAATCTGGCCAAAACAGTGGAAACATGGGATGACCAGGTCTTCAAAGGGGTACGTCCCCCATCGGTCTACCCCATTGAGTTTGTCAAAGACGCTAACTGGCGCACCACCGGGGAAAAGGTTGATGTGATGAAACAGGCCGGATTCCACCATTTCAATTATGCCCAAACCCTTACCGGGCATCCCCTCTATGCCAACGACCAGTTCGAGGCACCGAGCGAGGGATATCAAAAAGGCGATTATGTGGCCATTGTTGCCACCAAATAGCGACCGCAGAAACACGGGATAAAATTTTGAAAATCAAATACCGTGGCCTTCATAATCATCAATAACTAAAAACCCAATCCATTGCTTATGACAGATCAAAAACAAACCATAGAGGACCTTAAAAAAGTTCGGGAACAAGCCCCGCTCATTCACAACATCACGAACTATGTAGTCATGAATAGCACAGCCAATGCCCTGATATCGCTGGGGGCCTCTCCGGTTATGGCCCATGCGGTTGAAGAGATGGAAGACATGGTAGGCCTGGCCTCAGCCCTGGTGATCAACATCGGGACCCTCAGTGAAAAGTGGATTGAGGCCATGCACATAGCAGGCAAGGCGGCAAAGAAGAAGGGCATACCGGTTATCCTTGATCCGGTAGGGGCAGGTGCCACGGCTTACCGCACCAACACCAGCAAAAGCCTGATAGATGAAGTTAAGCCCGACATCATCCGGGGCAATGGATCGGAAATCATGGCCATAGCCCAGGCCGGCTTCACGACCAAGGGGGTGGACAGCACCGCATCGGCTGAGTCTGCCTCTGAGGGGGCCCAGGAGTTGGCCCGGCTGAGTGGGGCAGTGGTAAGCATCAGCGGCAAAACCGACCACATCACCGATGGCCGGGGGATAACCAAAATCAAGAACGGCCATCACCTGTTGGGCAAAGTCACGGGCACAGGCTGCGCCTCATCGGCCATCACAGCAGCTTTTGCCAGTGTCAACAACAACCTGGTGGATGCCGCCTGCGAAGCCATGATCATCATGGGCACAGCAGGCCAGATGGCCGGGGCCCGGGCCGATGCCCCCGGCACTTTCTACGCCCACTTCCTCGATGCCCTGTATCAAATAAATGGCGAACAAATCAAAAAATACTGGCAACATGATGGCTAAGAAAAAGCTGGATCCTTCCCTCTACCTGGTTACTGACCGCGAGCTGTCGATGGGGCGGTCGCTGGCCTGGGTGGTCGAAAAGGCCGTAAAAGGCGGAACCACCATCATCCAGCTCCGGGAAAAGGGCCTGGATACCCGCACTTTCATTGATGAAGCCCTTCACATCAAAAACCTGATCGAACCCTCCGGGGTGCCCCTTTTGATCAACGACCGGGTCGACGTGGCCCAGGCCATAGAAGCCGATGGCGTTCACCTGGGCCAGCACGACATGCACCCGGCCATGGCCCGTAAAATACTCGGACCCCAGGCCGTCATCGGCCTCTCGGTGGAAACTTACCAGCAGGCTGAAGAAGCCCGCGACATGGACCTGGACTATATCGCCATCAGCCCGGTCTACACCACCCCTACCAAAGACGAGCTTACCGAGGAACTGGGCCTGGAGGGCGTGCGTAAAATCAGCCACCTCTGCCCCCAACCTGCCATCGGCATAGGAAGCATTAAAGCCCACAATGCAGGTGATGTGATCAAAGCAGGCGCCAGCGGTGTGGCCGTGGTCTCCGGCATCTGCTCGGCCGATGACCCTGAAGCCGCAGCCCGCGAACTGAAAAAAGTGGTCGACCAGGCCAAAAATTTGGAGGGCTGAAGATTTTTCATGACCTTTACCCAAACACAAGCCCCCGGCATAAAAGAATGCCGGGGCTTCACCGTTTAATCACATGCAAGGAACAACAAGCATCAGTGAAACCAAATACTTAAAAGAGCCTTTTGTAAACGGCATGCATGTAAATTCGCATGAAAAACAAAAAATAAAAATTGAGTCCAATAAAGCGGGTAAACTTGCCCGTCGATCAAAAAACATGCGGGTTCCACGAATGAGCATCCGGTAAAAAAAGCATGCGGGTCTATATCGCATGTTGCGATAATAATGGATTATGGTTCAGTACAATGCTGATTGAAAAACTTCAATAAGTTTCTATACGGATGAAAATATCAAAGATTGGAGAATTCGGGTTAATCGAACAGGTCATCGCACCGGAGTTTAAGGAACTGGTAAAAAAACACGTCACCGGCATTGGCGATGACTGCTCTATCATCCCCATCTCGCAGGAGAAGGCCCATTTGTTTACCACCGATATGCTGGTGGAAAACACCCATTTCCTGCGCAACAAAATAGCAGCCTACCAGCTGGGTTTTAAGTCCTTGGCGGTGAACCTGAGCGACATTGCGGCCATGGGCGGTCAACCGTTGGCCTCGTATTTGTCGATCGGCCTGCCCAAGGACATGGAAGTAGAGTGGATGGAAGAATTCATGCGGGGTTATAAGGACCTCAGCGAGGATGAGGAAGTACCGCTGCTGGGGGGCGACACTACCAGCTCAAGGGATGCAATTGTAATCAACGTTGGGGTCACCGGCGAGATGGCACGGGCAAACATCAAGCGGCGTTCGGATGCCCGGCCCGGGGATATTGTCTGTGTAACGGGGAACCTTGGTGATTCGGCCGGCGGGTTACAGGTCATTTTGGATGAGTTGCCGGAAGACCAGGTATCGGGAAGGCTTCTGGATCAGCACCTGACCCCCTACCCCCATGTTTCGGAAGGGCTATGGCTGGCCCGGAACCAGGGTGTTCATGCCATGATCGATGTATCCGACGGCATTGGGTCAGACCTTCAGCATATCCTGAAGGCCTCCGGTTTAAAGGGGCATATCAACCTGGAACAGTTACCCATGTCTTTGGAGTTGCAGCAGCAGGCGCGCATCTACAACTGGAACCCACTGGAACTGGCCATATCGGGCGGCGAGGACTACGTGCTGCTGGTCACCATCCATCCTGATCAATTCGACCAGACTGCCGCCAGCTTCAGGAAACATTTCAACCGCGAGCTGTATCCCATCGGGCACCTTGACCGGGGAGAACCTGGCATCACCTACCTGAAGGATCAAAAAGAAGTGAGAGACCTCAAGGAAGGGTACCAGCACTTCTGAACGGCCGGGGTAACACGGTAACAGGGCAAACAGGATCAAGCAAAGGCAAACCATATAAAAAGGGCAAACGAAGGGTAACAGGGCAAACAGGATCAAGCATAAGATAAACAGGTTAAAGAGGACAAAAGGGGCAAACAGGATAAAGCAGGGCAAGCAGGGCAAACCAAGGACAAGCTATATAAAGCACTGATTATAAACCAACAAGACACCATGAGCACCACACAACATTACAGCAAAGCATTGACCATAGCGGGCTCCGACAGCGGCGGGGGGGCAGGCATACAGGCCGATCTGAAGTCTTTTTCTGCCAACGGCGTTTATGGCATGTCGGCCATAACGGCGATAACGGCCCAGAACACCAAAGGGGTTCAGGCAATCCACCCGGTGCCGGTTGATATCATCCAGAAGCAGATTGCCTCGGTGATGGAAGACATTGGCGCCGATGCCGTGAAAACGGGCATGTTGCATTCATCCGAAGTGATTCATGCCATCCGCGCAAGGCTGGATCATTACCGGCCGCCTTACCTGGTGGTTGACCCGGTGATGGTGGCCACTTCCGGTGACAAGCTGCTGGAAGACGAAGCCATTGAGACCATGATCCACGTGATGCTGCCACAGGCCACCCTGATCACCCCCAACCTACCGGAAGCCGAAGTCATCCTGGGCCGTAAGCTAGAAACCCCACAGCAGACCCAGCAGGCCGCCAGGGACCTGGCAAAAACCGGTGCCCGGGGCATCCTCCTGAAGTCAGGCCACTCCAAAGGCAATGAAGTCACCGACCTGCTCTACCTCCCGGAAAGCGACAGGATGGTGGAACTGCCCAAAAAACGGATCCACACCCAAAACACCCATGGCACTGGCTGCACACTGGCTTCTGCCATCGCTGCCTGGCTGGCCAGGGGCCTTTCCCTGGAACAGGCCTCCCGCAAAGGACTGGACTATACCCATTACGCCCTCCAGCAAGGCGCCAACTATCACCTGGGCCAGGGCAACGGGCCCGTACACCATTTCTACCAATTCTGGAGCTGATAGGCGCCCCGGGGTCGATAAACAAAGTCAAATGCACCACGTCCAATACACACTGATCAACCTACAAGGCAAACCAAGGGATGGCCCTTTTTGAGAATCATTTCATGGCCATCCCTTTCATATAATGGCCCCAACCCATTCGACATTTCCCGGCCCCCTGCCCGGACCCTTCACAACCAACAGGAACGATTGTTCAACACAAATCAATCACATAAAAAGAAACCATTCATCACAGCAAGCCATAGCACAAACCCATAAAAAAGCCGATCATGGAATATCTCAACGAATTGGAACAAGCGGTCAAACCCATTTATCAACAAATCATCGAGCACCCATTCAACCAGGAGCTGGCAGCCGGGACCCTTTCGGAAGACCGCTTCCGGTTTTATGTCAGCCAGGATGTTCATTACATTGGCGAATACTCCAGGGCCCTGGCTGCACTGGCCGCCAAAGCACCAGATCATAGTCTGCTGCTGGAGTTCATTGCTTTCGCCAAAGAAGGCCTGGAGATTGAACGGGAGCTGCACCAACAGTTCATCGAGCAGTTCCGGATACAGCAAGCCCAAAACATTGCCCTTTCCACTGAAGCGTATGCCAATTTCCTGCTGACAACGGCTGCCTATAAAAGTTTCCCCGAAGCCCTGGCAGCACTGCTTCCCTGTTTCTCCCTTTACAACCAGGTGGCCGTGCACATCTACCGGATCGCTCAACAGCCCAACAAATACCAAAGATGGATCGACACCTATTCGGGAGCCGAATTCGACCAGACCACCCGGCGCCTGCAGGAGCTGCTCCAGGAGCTGGCCGGAGAAAACACCCCAGCCACCCGCGAAAGCATGAAAAACCTGTTCATCCGCTCAGCCCAATATGAATGGTTCTTCTGGGACAGCGCCTACCACTTGAGGTACTGGTGAAACCCATACAGGCCTGCGGGGTATAACGACTGCTTTACCCCGGTAACCGACTGCTTTACACTTCCCTAAAAAAGCTTAATTATTGGTAAATAAGAATAATTTTACTAATTTTGCGGGAGCTTTTTCTTTAACCAATCTGACGACTGATGGAAAAAACCAAGGTACTTTTCATATCGCAGGAAATAACACCCTACCTTCCTGAAACACAAATGTCCCGCACAGGACGTTACCTCCCCCAGGGCATTCAGGAAAAAGGCAAAGAGATCAGAACTTTCATGCCCAAATACGGAAGCATCAACGAGAGAAGAAACCAGCTCCACGAAGTGATCCGCCTCTCCGGCATGAACCTGATCATTGATGATACCGACCGCCCCCTGATCATCAAGGTGGCTTCCATCCAATCGGCCCGCATGCAGGTTTATTTCATCGACAATGAGGACTATTTTCACCGGAAATACACATTACAGGACGAAAACGGCGAATTCTTCTCCGACAACGACGAACGCGCCATCTTTTTTGCCCGGGGCGTGCTCGAGACGGTTAAAAAATTGCGCTGGACCCCCGATATTGTACATTGCCACGGGTGGTTCACCTCGCTGGTACCCCTCTACCTGAAAAAGTCCTACAACGAAGATCCCCTCTATGCCAATTCCAAAGTGGTTTATTCCGTCTACAATGATGAGTTCGACAAACCCCTGCGCAAAGAGTTCAAAGACAAACTTAAAATAGAAGGCATCACCAATAAGGACCTGAAAAAAATCAAAGACAATCCCGATTACGTGAACCTCAGCAAACTGGCCATCGATCATTCCGATGCCGTGATCAAAGGCAGTGAAACGATTCACCCCGATCTGGATAGCTACATCAATCAAATCAAAAAGCCCAGCTTAGACTATCAACCAGAAGATCAGTACATTGAAGCCTACTCCAATTTTTACGACCAAATCATAAGCGAATAATTTTATGGATCTATCACCCAGAGAATTTGTGAAGAGAAGGAACATGAAGCCTACCCTTAGGTTAACCTTCGCCCTGATGATCATATTTGCAGGGTTCAACAGGTGTGAGAAAGGCCCGGATGAGATTGGCCAGAAAATCATGCACCCCGACGACAGTGTGGCAGCCAAATACGATACCACGTTTGAAATGAAGACCCAGCTGGTTCGAACCGATTCATTTTCAACGCTTTATCATTTTTTCGATCAGCGCAGCTTCATCAACAGCTACTCCGATTTGTTGATCGGCGGGTTTGAAGGGCCTCATTTCGGGAAGTTTAAAGCCAGTTTCATCTCTCAGATCAACAAGAGCGACTCGATCAATTTTGCCGGCGACACGTTGGTGGCAGTGGGGGCCGACCTGTATTTCAAGGTGAAGGAACGCTACGGCCAGGTATCCAACGCCGAGTTCAACATTTACAAGATAAACACGGACCTGACGATCAACAACCCCTATTACAGCACCACCGATCCGGGGGCATTTTACTCGGAGCAGGACCTTATATCGGAGTCAGCTGAGATCCTGGGCGATTCATTGATCAAGATCACCCTGACCCAGGAGTTTGCCGAATTCCTGGCCTCAGCCGACGACACCACCATGGCCAGTCAAAGCGACTTCAGGGCTTTCTTCCCCGGTATATATGCTGAAATGGAATATCAGGACCAGGGCTTTCTCAACAAGATTGCCCTGACCAACGACACCACGAAGATGGAGCTGGCCTACAAGAAGGAGGGCTCATCGGAGGAACCCGACACCCTGGAGTATCCCATTGCCTCCTCCTCCATCCGCTTCAACACCTATGATCACAATTACGAGGCAGCCACTGATCCCGACATCAATGTGAACCAGTTCCTGAAAAACGACACGGCTGTAAGCGACAGCATCCTGCTGGTCGACGGGCTGGCCGGGACCCGGGTCAAATTTTCCATTCCCGGGGAAGTTCGGGAAAAGTTCCAAAAAGACAGCAATTTCCTGGCACGGGCGGAAGTTCAGTTAAGTCCGTACAGGCAGTACAAGGATTTCCTGTTCCCGCAGGAGGTGGGCATGTATACTTACACCAACGACACGAACTACGTGAACATTTCCAACAACACTTTCTTTGACGGGTCTTACCGCAAGGATCCCAATTATTACAGCTGCAACATCACCAGTTATATCCAGGCTTACATCAACGGGGATGTCGGCAATGAATTTTACCTGCATACCAAAAACTATCAGACCGAACCCGGTCACCTGATCCTTCGTGGAACCGGGAAAAAAACAGCCGTGAGGCTTCGAATAAGATACTATAAACCTTAATTGCTATGTGCGGAATAGTCGGTTATATTGGCAACAAAGAAGCTTATCCCATTTTGATCAACGGGCTAAAGCGTCTTGAGTACCGTGGATATGACTCTGCGGGGGTTTCCCTGCTGGAGGGGGAAAACAACATATCCATCATCAAGAAAAAGGGCAAAGTAGGTGATCTCGATGAGTATGCCCGTCAGTTCAACACTTCGGGCAACATCGGCATAGGCCACACCCGCTGGGCAACCCATGGTGAGCCCAATGACATCAATGCCCACCCCCATACCAGCATGAGTGGGCATTTCACACTCATCCACAACGGCATCATCGAGAATTACGGCCGGTTGAAAAAGCGGCTGGAAGACCGCGGATACATCTTCAAGACCGAGACCGATACCGAGGTACTGGCCAACCTGATGGAATACATCTACCTGAAAGGCCAGGTATCTGCAGAGATAGCCGTGCGCCTTGCCCTGCACAAAGCCATTGGCGCCTATGGCCTGGCCATCCTTTGCAAGGATGAACCCGACAAGATGATAGCAGCCCGCCGCGGCAGCCCCCTGGTGATCGGGGTGGGTGAAAATGAATATTTCCTGGCCTCCGATGCCACCCCCATTGTCGAGCACACCAAAAGCGTTATCTACCTCAACGACAATGACGTGGCCATTCTCGGGCGGGATGAACTGGTGCTGAAAACCATCAAGAACGATAAGCTGACCCCCAAAGTTCAAAAGCTGGACATGGAGATCGGCGACATCGAAAAGAACGGTTATCCCCATTTCATGCTCAAGGAGATCTTTGAGCAGCCCCGCTCCATCAAAGATACTTTCCGCGGAAGGATATCGGCCGAGCGCGACAAGATCTCGCTGGGGGGGCTCCATACGGTCTTGCCGGCCCTGGAAAAAGCCAAACGCATCATCATCCTCGGATGCGGCACCTCCTGGCATGCCGGGCTGATCGGCGAATACCTGATTGAAGACCTGGCCCGCATCCCGGTGGAAGTCGAATACGCCTCGGAGTTCCGTTACCGCAACCCCATCATCAACAGCGACGATGTGGTGATCACCATCAGCCAGAGCGGAGAGACGGCCGACTCGCTGGCTGCCATCCAGCAGGCCAAAGAAGCCGGCGCCACGGTTCTGGGTATATGTAATGTGGTGGGCTCAAGCATTCCGCGCGAAACAGATGCCGGGGTCTATACCCACGCCGGCCCCGAAATAGGGGTGGCTTCCACCAAAGCCTTTACCGCCCAGGTTACAGTACTGGCCATGATGGCCATCATGTTGGGCAAAAAACGCGGCCAGCTGGATGATCAGACCTACCAAAAGCTGATCCAGGAGCTCTCGGATGTGCCCGGGAAGATTGAAAACATGCTTCAGTACAACGAGGAATTTGAAAAGCTGGCCGGGCTCTATAAAGACGCCACCAATTTCCTTTACCTGGGCCGCGGTTATTCATTCCCTGTGGCGCTGGAAGGGGCCCTCAAACTCAAGGAAATCTCTTACATTCACGCTGAAGGTTATCCGGCGGCCGAAATGAAGCACGGACCCATCGCCCTGATTGACGAAAACATGCCGGTGGTGGTCATTGCCCTGCAGGATAAATCATACGACAAGATCGTCAGCAACATCCAGGAGATCAAAGCCCGCAAAGGCAAAGTCATTGCCCTGGTCACCGAAGGCGACACCACCATCAAGGAGATGGCCGACCATGTGCTGGAAGTTCCTCCCACACTGGAATCATTGGCCTCCCTGCTTACAGTGATCCCCCTGCAGCTGCTCTCCTATCATATCGCAGTTCTCAGAGGCTGTAGCGTAGATCAACCCCGCAACCTGGCCAAAAGCGTGACGGTTGAGTGAGGAAATGAGACAATAAGTGAATGAGACAATGAGGAAGAAAGGATAAAATGAGTGAATGAGACAATCATGAAGAGATGAGTGAATGATTGAATGGAAGAACAAAAGATAACAAAAAGCGCTAAGGGACCGGCTTCCGCTTAGCGCTTTTTTATTTAATCATTTACGCATTTAATCATTTCTTCATCTTTCCACGTACTGCCTCCGGTAATACTCTTCATACTCGCCGGTTAAGACATGATTGAGCCATTCCTGGTTTTCCAGGTACCAGTCAACCGTTTTCTCCAGGCCCTGGCTGAAGGTCACCTGCTGGCGCCAACCCAGTTCATCTTTAAGTTTGGAGCAGTCGATGGCATAACGCAGGTCGTGGCCGGCACGGTCCTTGACAAAGGAGATCAGTTGGGCCGATTCGCCCTGTTTGCGACCCAGCTTACGGTCCATGATCTCGCAGAGCTTGCGGATCAGATCGATGTTGCGCCACTCGTTGTCGCCGCCGATGTTGTAGGTATGGCCGATGCGTCCCTGATGGTAGATCAGGTCGATGGCCTGGGCATGATCCTCCACATAGAGCCAGTCACGCACATTTTCGCCTTTGCCGTAAACCGGCAGGGCGCGGTTATTTTTGATGTTGTTGATAAAAAGCGGAATCAGCTTTTCGGGGAACTGGTTAGGCCCGTAATTGTTGGAGCAATTGGAGATGACCATTGGCAACTGATAGGTGTTGTAATAAGCCCGGACCAGGTGGTCTGAGCTGGCTTTCGAAGCCGAATAAGGACTGCGCGGATCGTAGGGGGTGTCTTCGGTGAAATAGCCGCCTTCTTCCAGCGATCCATAGACCTCATCGGTAGAGATGTGGTAGAAGAGCTTGCCCTCAAAATTTCCTTCCCAATGGCTGCGTGCCACATTCAGCAGGTTGGCCGTGCCCATCACATTGGTCTTGATGAACTCGTTGGGATCGGAGATGGAGCGGTCAACGTGTGATTCAGCCGCCAGGTGAATGACCCCGTCAAACCGATACTGTTCAAAGAGCTCCTTCAAAAATGCGGCGTCATAGATGTCGCCCCGTACGAAGTGGTAGTTGGGGGCATCCTCAATATCGGTGAGGTTTTCCAGGTTGCCGGCATACGTGAGCTTATCGAGGTTAACGATCCGATAGCCGGGGTAGCGGGTGACGAACTGGCGAACGGTATGAGAGCCGATGAAGCCGGCTCCTCCGGTTATTAAAATGCTTTTGTCCATTTTAGCTTGATTTATTGTGCTTTGATGTTTTTACGGTAGGCTTTTTCCCAATTCCAGGCAGAGAGCAGGGTTTCCTCCAGGGTTTTATGGGCTTTCCATCCCAGCTCCTGGTTGGCATAGGTGGTGTCGGCATAAACTTTTTCCACATCACCGGGTCTCCGGCCCACGATCTGGTAGTTGATCTTTTGGCCGGTGGCCTTTTCAAAAGCCTCGATCACTTCGAGGACGGTATGGCCGCGGCCGGTACCAATATTAAAGAACTCGTATCCCTGCCGGTTGTGGCCATTCATCAGCCTTTCAACGGCCACCACGTGGGCGCGCGAGAGATCCACCACATTGATGTAATCGCGGATCGGGGTGCCGTCGGAGGTATTGTAATCATTGCCGAAAACCTTCAACTGCTCACGGATGCCCAAAGCGGTCTGGGTGATATAGGGCAGCAGGTTGTTGGGAATCCCCTGGGGGGCTTCCCCGATTTGGGCCGAAGGGTGGGCCCCGATGGGATTGAAATACCGAAGGGAGATGCCCCCTAACGGATTGCCCGCTTCAACCGTGTAACGGATCATCTGCTCATTGATCTGCTTGGTGTTGCCATAAGGCGAACTCGGTTCCTTGACCGGGGCGTTCTCATCCACCGGCAAGGCATCGGGCTGACCATAGACGGTGCAGGAAGAGGAAAAAACAATGGGCTTAACGCCGTTGCCGATCATGGCTTCCAACAGGTTCAGGGTGGAAACGATGTTGTTGCGGTAGTACATCAGCGGCTTTTCGGCGGATTCGCCCACCGCCTTATAGGCGGCAAAATGAATCACAGCGGCAATATCCTTTCGCCCGGCAAAAAAGGCCTCCAGCCTGTCCCGCTCACAAAGATCGATCTGATGAAATTCGGGCCGGTAGCCGGTGATGTTTTGAATCCCCTCTAAAACACTGCGGTCCGAATTGTACAGGTTATCTATGATCACTACATCATGACCCGCGTTGATCAATTCCACTGCGGTATGCGATCCGATGTAGCCGGTTCCTCCGGTAACCAGTATTTTCTTGGCCATAATCGGTAGTTGTTTTAGTTGCTCTTATTTCAGGGATTAAAGGTATAATTTTTACGCCAATATTGATTCCAGCGGGAGACAATTTATCCTTAAACCTTTTCCAAAACATTTCAAATACAAAATTTTACCTATATTTGCTCAAAGCGCATATAAAATCAGCACCTTGGATATTGCCTTCATCATAAGAGATCTTTTAACCCGAAGGGAAGGCCTGGTCATTCCGGGCCTGGGGAGTTTAATTGCAGAGTTCAGGTCGGCTTCCATTGCCGAAGACCGCAAGGTCATTGAGCCTCCGCGCAAAATTGTGCGTTTTGATCCGGGGGTTACTGAAGATGCCGACGAGATACTGGCGGGGGAGATCGCCCAAAGGGAAAACACCGGTATCGAAGAAGCCCGGCAAAAGATCCGCGAGTACGTTGATGCGGTGCAGGGTGAACTCAATCAGCATGAAAAGGTTGAAATAAAAGATTTCGGCACCTTAAAGAAAGATGTGGAAGGGGTCATACAATTCGAGCAATCCTTAAAGGCGGAAGACAACCTTGGATTTGAGGAGATCAGTGCCGAACCTTTTGAGCTGGAGGGCGGCTCGGGGAGACCGGGCAAAGGCAAAGCGCGGGAAAAGGATCAACGGGCATCAGGCTCGGGGGATTCTGTCTTTTCCAGGGAAGGATCAACGGGTGCCGGTGCGGGCGAATCCGGTTCAACGTCCTCCGAATCCAAGGGCACACCTTCAGGGCCCCCTGGTGATCAATCGGCCTCGTCAGCAGGATCGGCCCCTTCAGCAGAATCGACTTCCTCAACAGGATCCACTCCTTCAAAGGAATCGACCCGTTCAGGGGAATCCTCTTCTTCAGCCACAGGCCAGCCTGCTTCTGCTGGTTCATCAACATCGCGGGGCGCCACTAGCGGTTCATCCACCAGTCAAGCCCGCGGGTCAGGTTCAACCAGCCACAAACCGCCCCGTTCAGGACCGGCAGGTACCGGTTCAACGCCGCCCCCTCCCCCACCCAAAAAATCATCCCGCAAAAAAGCCATCTGGTTTACCCTGTTGGGGATATTCCTTCTGCTGGTGGGCTATGCCGGCTGGTACACCGGCTTCTACGATTATCTCATCCATAAATGGCAGCAAAGACAGGAAGAGACTGAAAGCCAAAGGGCGCAAAACCGGCAGCAGAACCAGAAAAAAGCCGGGGCGGGTGGTTCCCCCGAAAAACAAAAACCCCAGGCAAAAGACAAAACCGGTGTTTCGCCCAATAAGCAAAAAGAACAGGCAGAGGCCCGCGCAAATGCCTCACCGGAAAAACAAAAAACATCGCAGCAAAAGCAAAAAGATGCTCAAATGGACCGGGTGATCGATAAAATGACCGACAAAAAGCGGGCACTGATGTATGAGGAAAAGAAGGACACCAGCACCTATTACCTGGTGGCCGGCAGTTTCAAACGTCATGAAAACGCACGGGAGTTCCGCCGGCAACTCAAAGACCAGGGTTACCCGGCACAAATCTTGCACCGCGACAACCTGTACCGGGTAACGGTCAAGACCTATGACAAAAAACAGCAGGCGTTGGTCAAGCTTTATCAAATGCGTGACACCGGTAAGCTGGAATCTATCTGGCTATTAAGTGTTCCGGAAAAAGATCGGTGATGGAGGCCCCGTCGGTCAGGTGATAACCGCTTATACCCAGTTTCCGGGCGGCCTCGATATTGGCCAGGGCATCATCTATAAAGAGGGTGCGCCGGGGATCCATGCGGGCGTCCTTCAGCACATATTCATATATTTCCGCGTCAGGCTTGCGCATGTGCAACTGATGGGAAAAGTAAGCCTTGTCGAAAAGTTCTTCCAAACCCTGAACCGAGTGGTGATCCTGCAGCATGCGGGTATACACCTGGTAATGAATGGCATTGGTATTGCTCAGCAAAAAGGTGCGGAAACGGGCGGTTTCCTTTAACCGCTTCAGGAGGGCAATCCTTTCGCGGGGAAAATCAAGCAGAAGGGCATTCCAGGCCCTGAGCACCTGTTCATCGGACAGGTCAACGCCACTATCGCTCTTGATTCGGTCAAGGAACGTACGCTGGGAGATCAGGCCCCGTTCCAGGTCATTAAGGGTCTGATTTTGTTTGAGATGCGCGTAAACGGCCTCAAAATTGCGGATACCAAGCTGCTGCATTTGTTCGACCGTTCGAAAAGGATCGATATTAAGGATGACCCCACCCAGGTCAAAAATGATGCAATCTATATGGTCGATATTGTGTGCCATAGGTTCATTGGTTTGGCAGGTAAAAATAGTTTAATTTGTGTGTTTACCATATTTTTTTATTAATTTTTGGAAGATTAAAAAGGACATATATGCGGGTTGATCAGCAAGATTATCAAACCATATGGCATAAGGAACAAGGGCTGGTACAGGTGATTGACCAGCGCCATCTGCCTTTCAAGTTCATCATCAGGGATTTGACTACCCATCAGGATGCGTACTGGGCCATATCAGAGATGGTGGTTCGTGGTGCGCCGTTGATCGGGGTCACTGCTTCTTTTGGCATTTACCTGACGTTGATGGAAGAGCGGCAGGAGGAGGGGTGGCAGCATCGGTTAAAGGAGTCGGCCAGTCATTTGCGTCGGGCGCGGCCCACGGCGGTCAATTTATCTTTTGCCATTGACCAGCAGTTGGAGGCGCTTCAGGGGATCGGGCGTTTGGAGGAAGCCCGCCGGAAGGCATTGGAGGTGGCCCAGGAGTTGAAGCGCCGGGAGATTGAGAATTGCCGGCTGATCGGTGAGCATGGTGTATCTTTGATTGAAGAGCTCTCGCGGCAGAAGAACGGCGAGCCGGTCAACATCCTCACCCACTGCAACGCCGGGTGGCTGGCGACGGTCGATTACGGCACGGCCACCGCACCCATCTACCGGGCCCACGACAAGGGCATACCGGTGCATGTGTGGGTCGATGAAACGCGGCCCCGCAACCAGGGAGCCCGGCTGACGGCCTGGGAGCTGGAACAGCACGGGGTACCCCATACGATCATTGCCGACAACACCGGCGGATTGTTGATGCAGAAAGGAATGGTCGACATGGTGCTGGTGGGCAGCGACCGAACCACCATAACCGGCGATGTGGCCAACAAAATCGGGACGTACCTGAAGGCCCTCGCCGCCAAAGATAACCGCGTGCCCTTCTATGCCGCCCTGACCCTCTCGACCATCGACCGCAACTTATCCGACGGGGTTCGCGATATCCCCATCGAACAACGCCATGAAAGAGAAGTCAAATACATGCAGGGCTACGCCAACGGCCATGTCCAGAAGGTGCTGATTACCCCCGATAACAGCCCGGTGGCCAACTACGGCTTCGACGTAACCCCGGCCGGTTACGTCACCGCCCTGATTACCGAAAAAGGAGTGTGTAAACCCGAAAAAAAAGCAATAGATAAACTGTTTGAATCATGACACAAGAGGAAGGCTACATCAAGTTCGAATGCGACTGGGAAAAGAAGTCTTTTACCTTCGCCAAGAAAAACTTCAACAACCTCAACAGCTGGCGCAAAAAGCTTCACGAGCTGGAGTTGCTGGGCATGGACGAAGAAGGCATTGGCTTCGGCAATGTTAGTATGCGGGAGGAAAACACGAGGAGGTTTTACATTACAGGTTCTGAAACGGGCAAGCATGAGGACCTGCAAAAGGATCACTATGCGAAGGTAATCGATTACGATATCGACAAAAACTATGTCAAATGTTCGGGCAAGGTAAAAGCCAGCTCCGAATCGCTAACCCACGCGGCCGTCTACGAATCCGATCCGGCCGTCAACGCCGTGATTCATATCCATCATGAACGGTTGTGGAAAATGCTTAAGAACAAGCTGCCCACGACCGATCCGGAAGTGCCCTTCGGCACCCCGGATATGGCTCATGAGATCAAGCGGCTGATGGAACAAAGGGAAGTCCGCATCGAAAAGATCATTATCATGGGCGGGCACAAGGAAGGAATACTGACCTTTGGCCGGGACCTGGACGAGGCCGGCGAGGTCCTGCTCAAATACTTCAACGTGATCGGCTGAGCGGTAAAGGTTGAGCCTTCGATGCACAGCCATTTCAAACCTACAGAAGATGGGTGACCTTTCTGCTTTGTGAATTAAACTGGAGGAGAAAGCTCCAAATTGTAGAATCCGCAAAGATTAACATATGGCAAAAGTTGGAATCATTGGAGGATCGGGATTGGAAGATCCCGCCATTTTGAAAAATCCTGAAACCGTAGAACTGGATACGCCTTATGGCGAGCCCAGTTCCCCGTTGACCACCGGGACCATAGAAGGCACGGAAGTGGTGATTCTCTCGCGCCATGGCAAGAAACACACCATACCCCCGACACAGGTCAACAACCGGGCCAACATATATGCCTTGAACCATATGGGCTGCGACTATGTGCTCACCTCCACTGCGGCCGGCAGCCTGCGGGAAGAGATTGAGCGGGGCGACCTGGTGATCCTGGACCAGTTCATTGACTTCACCCGCCACCGCAAGGTAACCTTTCACGAAAGCTTTTCACCGGGCGACATGAAACATACCCCGATGGCCGACCCTTTTTCGCAGACGATCCGCCAAAAGCTGATCGAGGCAGCCGGCGAGCTGAACCTCAAACACCACACCACCGGCACGGTGATCACCATTGAAGGCCCGCGCTTTTCCACCCGAGCCGAGTCGAGGATGTTCAGAAGCTGGGGGGCCGATGTGATCAACATGTCGATTGCCCCCGAAGCGGTCCTGGCCAATGAGTTGGGACTGCCCTACGGCACCATAGCCATGAGCACCGACTACGACTGCTGGCGGGAAGATGAGCAACCGGTCACCTGGCAAGAGATCCTGGAGATCTTCAATCAGAACGTCCACAACGTACTTGACCTGATGCTGAAAACGTTACCTAAGTTGGAATAAATTGTGGCCAAACAGTTGCGAATTTGGCCACAATGTATTAATATTGCACCCCTAATTTGCCCCAATGAGAGAAATCCATGATTTCATCATATAACACTCAAAACGGTGTGGCGGCAAATTCAGGAACCCGAATTCTATAAGGGCCTATAGCTCAGTGCCATAAAACAAGGAATCTGTGATTCCGTAGTTTTATCAGTATCCCGCGATGCGCGGGATTGGTTAGAGGCATTGAAATGGGCACAAACACAGAGGATATATACGGGCCCATAGCTCAGTTGGTTAGAGCACCTGACTCATAATCAGGTGGCCGTTGGTTCAAGTCCAACTGGGCCCACTTGAAAATCAAAGAGTTACAAATTAAGTTTTGTAGCTCTTTTTTATTGCAAACGGTTTTGCAAACAATGCCCTTGAAATGTAATTAAATTTTATGCTTAATTGGATGGAATTACTTTACCCCGGCAACTTCAGCCACTAACCTGACCGATTTCTTTAAAACTTCCGTCAAAATTTTAAGCTGTGTAGCTAACTGGCCCCTCGGATGACCAAAAAACCGTTTCAGGGTCAGAATCTGAAATTTGGCTTTATTTTGGTATTTTTGAAAGTATAATTTGTTAGGCCCGGATGTTGGAGAATAAAAAAGAGGGTCAACGAATTATTGGCAGTAGCATTTTGTCAAAATATGAATAATAATTGCCGTTAATCATAAAGTCCATATTTTTTCTTATACTTTCCTTTTATAGTTGGAGCTGATCTTATAGCTTCTGCAATACGCTCATAATCAGCTTCAGATAAATATCCGATAATAGCTTCTGGGTTACTATCTATTACAGATCCGATATCTTCAGTCTTTCTCTCTGTTAATTTTGAACAGTCTATGTATGATTTCTTGTTCAAATAGTTTCTTCCATCAGAATTAAATTCAACTTGTAATGCTTGCTGTTCAGCACTCCAATTAATCCTTTCATTAATATTCGAATTGATATACACAGTAGCGAGAAGTGTCTCATCAGGAGAAAATCCTATAACAATAAATCTCTTTTCTTTAGGAGGTGTTGTGTCTTGCACATGCATTTTAAGAACTTGCCCTACCTCTATATTTTCAAGGGAACTTATTGAAGAAGGTTTCGAGGATGGACTCTCTGAAATGGTCATTGAAAAGCTGCCTTCTGATTTTCAATAATTTCATTTATATATTGGACCATTTCTTTGTTTGCACCACCAGCATCTGCAATATCATCTATTTTCATCTCACAATCCTCAGAAGATTTCTCCCATGCTTTATCATGAGATTTGTCTGTAAGTTGGTTGAAATTTAGCCTCCCATTTTCTTCTATGGATTCGTCAATACAAGC